>Ga0153916_10002135_pt1 | contig 14543 bp, 12 predicted proteins | sample Opewatmetagenome_FD_109642 | JGI IMG/M metagenome (GOLD analysis project Ga0153916, IMG submission 109642) | Freshwater wetland microbial communities from Ohio, USA - Open water 3 Core 3 Depth 4 metaG | ecosystem: Environmental > Aquatic > Freshwater > Wetlands | place: USA: Ohio, Lake Erie...
AAGGAGTATCTGGAACATGCACCTGCACTTGAGGTGACACCTCTACCAGAAAATAAAACCGACATCCCCGCAATGATCAGCAAGCTGGCCGACTTACGCACACAGGGTGTTTTGACAGAGGACGAATTTCAGCAGAAGAAATCTGAGCTGTTATCGAAATTATAAGTATGACGGAATTTCATCCTTATGACGAGCTGACCTGGCCTGAAGTCAAATCCCTGTCCAGGCAGACACCTATGGTTTTACCATTAGGAACGGGGTATTCTACTGACCAGCTGGCTGATGCATTAGGCTACCCACCAGATGCTTATGTATTACCCACCTTCCCTTACGGATGGCAAGGAAGTGGTTTAGATGTAGCAGAAGAAACTTTGGCGAGGTACCTGACCAACATCATATCCAGTCTCAAGGAGGATGGTTTTATAAATAATCTGGTACTAATGCCGCCTGGTCTCAACCTCAATTTATCCATCCCATGGCTTGCATTACCTCAGCAGACTGAAAATAAAACCCATACCTACCTACCACCTGATACTGAGCGTGGCAAAGTGGTCTTGATCCCAATTGGGCATACTGAACAACATGGATATCACCTACCTCTCGCAACAGACACATTGATCATTAACGCAATTGGAGAGGGTACCGCGGCAGCATCACCCGATCAAACAACCGCCTTACCGGTAATGCCCTTTGGGGTGAGCACTCACCGCCAATCTTTTGCAGGCACCCTCAACGCTGGTGGACGAGCTTTCGAAGATTTTTTTGTTAATGTGATCGATGTTTTGGTAACGCGTGGATTTGAGCGCTTTTATCTGATCAATGGACACGGCGGTAACAGTTCTTTTATAATCAACGCAATAAAGTATGCGGGGGAACGTCACCGCCGGATATTTTGCGCCACAGCCTGGCTTTATTTATCTGGTCCGGATGGAATCGCGTCGCTTGAAAAACACCGGCAATCAAAAATTGGAGGCATGGGGCATGCTTGCGAGCTTGAAACCTCCTTCATACTCCACTTGAGACCATCTCTCGTGCACATGGAACGCGTGGTGGATGAGACCAATTTCGTCACCACACCTTCTTATTACATGGATTGGGTGGAAGGTGGAGCATTAATTGCCAACCCTCCGTGGGATGACGACACAAAAACTGGTGCTTATGGTTCTGGCAGCCTGGCAACTGCAGAAAAAGGGAGAATCTGGTTGGAGGCCGCAATTGCTGAAAAAGTTGCACATATCAGCGAGATCCATCTACAACACCAATTGCGAGAAGAGCGACGAAAAAGCGGATATGGGTTGTGGGGAAAACAGTAATCTTTTCAGGATAGATAATGCCAGTCGAAGATGCGAATCGATGGAATTTACGGTATCAAGCAGACCCTCGAAATTCCTTTGAGCTACCTCGCACATTGCTTTTGAAACACGCTAATCTGCTCCCATTCGATGGATTAGCTCTGGATATTGCCATGGTACTTGGAGGAAACTCGCGCTTCCTTCTCCAACGCGGCTTACGCGTAATAGGCGTGGACATCTCATACGTGGCAGCGATTAAAGCTAAAAATGATTTACCCACGTTGATGGCGGTGGTTGCAGATTTGAATAAGTTCCATATTCCTGATAATACCTTTGATGTGATCATCAATTTCTTATATCTTCAACGTGATTTATGGGTGCCAATAATAAATGGATTAAAAAAGAGTGGGGTTGTGTTTATTGAGTGTTTGATGGAGGATATGCTTTCCATTCACCCGGAAATTAATCCCGCATTCCTTCTCAAACCAGGTGAGCTTCAACAAGCATTCTTACAAGCAAATTTGGGCAAGAATTTGGAAATTCTCTATTACACCGAAGGTTGGCGTCCTACGGTTACCTCACACCCTCGATCGACTGCTAGCTTAATTGCGCGCAGAATTACTTAGCAATTCTTTATAGACAACTAATAGCTTGGAAGCAATCTTGTCCCAGGCATAATCCTGTGCTACCTGAACTGCCTGTTTTCCCATTCTATCGCGAAGGCCAGGATCTTGGATTAATGAAGTCAATCGATTGGCGAGCTCCTGTGGATCATCCACGGGAACGGTAAAACCAGTAATTCCATCTTGCACCAAATAAGGTAAACCCCCGATATGAGATGCTACAACAGGGGTTCCACATGCCATCGCCTCCAATGCAACCATGCCAAACGACTCATATTGCGAAGGGACAACCACGGCATCAGCCGCTGAATAATAATAAGGTAATGAGTCCTGACTTTTCTTGCCCAGAAAGGTCACCAGATCACTTAATCCATATTTCTCGGATAATGCTTTGATATGTGACATTTCGATATTATCGTCGTCTGAACTATCTTCAGCTTCTCCACCGATGATGGCTAAACAAAATGGGTTTTCTTTCAAAACATCGTTTTGGCGTATGATACTGATGGCTTCAATCAGAACATCCAAACCCTTCAATGGTTCAATCCGACCTACAAAAAGGAGCATTCTTCCACAAGGAGGAACACCAATATACTCCTTGGCTTCATCGGATGGGATTGGATAAAATCTACAAATATCCACACCGGGAGGGATGACCATGATCTTATTAACATCCGCCTGATATAACCACAGTAATTGAGCATATTCTGCTGGTGTGGCGGCAATGATCTTGTCGACAGCTTTTATTACTTCCCGTTCGCCATCAATTCGATATTCCCCTTCTATCTCATCCGGAGATTGGGCCACCCGATTTTTCATTACACCCAAAGTATGAAACATGTTTATGATCGGAACGTCCCAGTATTTTTTAAGCTCAATTGCTGCCATTCCCGACATCCAGTAATGGCTGTGGAGCAAATCATACGAAATTCCTTTGCTATCAGCGAATTCACGAATACCTTCAACAAATTGAGGTAGATAAGCTACTAATTCTTTTTTGGGTAATGGAAATTCTGACCCAGCGCGGATATGCACTATGCGATTACCGTATCCCAAATCATGTAAAACATGGGGAACATGCTCATTTTGGGAACGAGTGAAAACATCTACATGAATACCCATTGCACCTAGCTGCCGGGTAATTTCTCGAACATACACATTCATTCCCCCGGTATCCTTTCCTCCAAGTGTCGCCAACGGACATGTATGATAAGATAGCATTGCTATACGCATGAATTCGCTCCTGCGATTATAAAATAAATAGATAATGCCCGCTTTATTGCTTCGTTAGTCAGCTGTGGTATAATCCCGTCGCCAAAATCACCCAAATGCCACCGTAGCTCAGCCGGTAGAGCAAGCGTTTCGTAAACGTTAGGTCAAGGGTTCGATTCCCTTCGGTGGCTCACCAACATTCGACGCTCTTACGTTGAATGAGCCGGAATAATCCCACTTGCAAACCAGAATATCCTCCATCCTTAGCTGTATTCCAGTATAATTCCATCATGCCAAATCGTACACCCCCTCTGGTTATTGGCATTGCTGGTGGAACAGGATCAGGGAAATCCACGGTGGCTAAAGTAATCATAGACCGGGTGGGTGCTAATCACATTGCTCTCCTGCCGCATGATGCATATTATAAGGATTTAACGAAATTAGAGCCTGCCCAACGAGCGATAATTAATTTCGATCATCCTGATTCACTCGAAACAAGCTTGTTAGTCGAGCACATTAAGCAACTGAAGAATTATCAATTCATTGAACTCCCGGTTTATGATTTCAAAACACATACCCGCACACCCAATACGATCCGTATCGAACCACAACCGGTGATATTGGTCGAAGGAATCTTGATATTAGCCGAAAAGGGACTCAGGGATTTGTTCGATGTAAAAATATATGTCGACACTGACCCAGATATTCGATTCATTCGCCGTCTCGAGCGGGATATTGCTGAACGAGGGCGCACAAGTACCTCAGTCATCCACCAATATATGGAAACTGTTCGCCCAATGCACATGGAATTTGTAGAGCCATCTAAACGTTATGCCGATGTGATTATCCCAGAAGGGGGCTTAAATACTGTCGCCATGGATATGTTAGTTGCTCGAATTGAAGCTTTATTGCGTAGTCAGCATTCATAAATTAGAAAGGATAAATTATGTCATATCAGCAATGGTCAAAACCTCCCAAATTGGAGATTGATCCCAAGAAAGTGTATTCAGCCATACTAAAGACCGACCTGGGTGAAATTACGATTAAGTTGTTCGCAGATAAAACTCCCATCACCGTCAATAATTTCGTATTCTTATCACACCAAGGGTTCTATGATGGCACGATATTCCATCGGGTGATTGCAGATTTTATGGCACAGGGAGGTGACCCTACTGGGACGGGAATGGGTGGACCAGGTTATCGATTCGCAGACGAATTCAATCCCAGCCTGCGACATGATAAACCGGGAGTTTTATCGATGGCGAATTCAGGACCAAATACCAATGGCTCTCAATTTTTCATCACACATATCAAAACGCCGTGGCTAGATAACAAACACAGTGTTTTTGGTCAGGTCACGGAGGGAATGCAGGTTTTACTATCCATCCAGTCTCGTGATCCAAGCAAGCGCGATTCTCAAGCGGTAAAACTTATATCTGTTACGATCCTTGAGCAGTAAATCTATCTTGAAATCAAATTGGTTTCTTATAGTCGTGCGAATATTATCTTTCATATTCGTTGTAGCGATTACTATCTACATTTTTAGTATTCGTGATAAGTCTCAGGAGCTGGCTATTTATGGTTATCCGGGGATCTTCTTGCTCTCTTTTTTAGCATACGCGACGGTTTTTTTGCCGGCTCCGGGAGTGGCGGTAGTATTTACAATGGGAGCAGTGTTTAATCCATTGTTGGTTGCTTTAGTGGCGGGGGCTGGAGCTGCCTTGGGAGAACTCACTGGTTATCTTGCAGGTTTCAGTAGCCAGCCTATGGTCGAACGAGTAAAAATCTACGCGCGAATGGTTGAATGGCTAAAAAAATTTGGTCCTATAGCGATATTAGTCTTGTCGGTAATACCAAACCCTTTTTTTGATGTGACTGGTGCAGCGGCAGGTGCTCTAAAGATGCCTATGAGGAAATTTCTATTCTGGACCTGGATTGGTGAAACGGTCAAGATGCTCATGTTTGCGTATGCAGGAGCATCATCTCTTAAATCTATTTTTGGTTGATCCGAGGAGCTTCATATGGTTGACATGAAACGGTATGATTCATATTTACAGAGCAATTTGGATAAAAGTATTTCAGAACTTTCGCATTTCTGTAGACAGCCCAGCGTAGCCGCGCAGAATTGTTGCTTAGTTGAATGTGCTGCAATGGCTGGGGAAATGCTTAAATCAAGGGGGTTTAGCGTCGAAATACTATCAACAGGTGGAGCTCCGGTTGTTTATGGGGAAAGACAGGGTCGTTCAAATAAAACCTTACTTTTTTATAACCATTACGATGTACAACCTCCCGAACCTCTGGAGTTATGGGACAGCCCACCCTTTGAGCCAACCTTGAAAGATGGGAAATTGTTTGCCAGAGGAGTGAGTGATGACAAAGGGCATCTAGTCAGCCGTCTTTTTGCCATCGACTCCTTATTGGACATTGATGGTGAGCTACCTTGTAATATTAAGTTCGTGATTGAGGGAGAAGAGGAAATAAGCAGCGTTCATCTGGAAGATTTTGTAATTAACCATCTGGATAAACTCAAAGCTGATGCATGCATCTGGGAATTTGGTGGTGTAGATCATCGCGAAGTGCCGATCCAACACCTGGGATTGCGAGGGATTTGTTATGTAGAGTTATCGGTCGAGACCGCAAAAATCGATGTCCATTCCGGATTAGGAGGTTCAATCTTTCCGAACGCAGCCTGGAGATTAGTTTGGGCTCTATCCACATTGAAAGGTGAGGATGAGCATGTGAGGCTGCCTGGTCATTATGATACAGTCAAACCTCCCAGTGAGCGTGATCGAAAACTAATCGAAGCCCTTCCGGAGACAGCTGAAGAATATAAAACGCGTTATGGTGTTGATCATTTCTTAAGAAACCTCACAGGTGGAGCAGAGCTGCGCATCGCAGAAGTCTTCGAACCCACCTGCACAATCTGTGGCCTTACCTCGGGTTACCAAGGCAGTGGGTCGAAGACCGTACTCCCGGCGCGGGCTTCTGCAAAGGTGGACTTTCGTCTCGTGCCAGATCAAACCCCTGAACAAGTCTTAAAATCATTAAGATCCCACCTGGACAGTGAAGGATTCCATGATGTTCAGATAAAATACTTGGGTGGAGAGAAACCTGCGCGGACTGATCCGGACGATCCATTCGTAGCATTAGTGGTTGAAACAGCCCGACCCGTATATGGAAAACCCATGCAAATTGTCCCCTTGAGCGGTGGCTCTGGACCCAACCACGTTTTTGTACACGATCTCCATCTCCCTGTTGTTTCTGCGGGAATTGGTTATCCTGGGTCACATGGACACGCTCCAAACGAAAATATTCGTTTGGACCTTTACCTGAAGGGTGCCAAGCATATCGCTAGAATCCTAAAAGAATTTGGTACTTAAATTAAATAGATAGGGCTTGAATAGGTTAATGGGGCTGATGGAAATTAACAACCATCAGCCTTATTTCTTTTTACTATGTTTCAACGCGGTTAAGAGTTCGTGGCCAGATGAATCCACTTTCTTCCAGGCGGATTCAACATCTTCGACTTCTTGTTGGGTTTCAGGAAGTTGACCATATCTCACACTATTATAAGCTTCGGTTATTATCGAAACTTCAGGGTGCAATTCAGGAAACAACAAATTTAATTCGAATTCAAATTCCAAAGGGGTTTCCGCATCCGCACGAGGATGTCCCAAATTCATGCATAATTCCATCAATTCAGCATATACCTGTCTAATACGGGCAGCGGCTCTGATTCGCTGCCTGCGGTTGAAATCCGTCATCTGCACAAGAGAGTTTAGAGCTCCATTCCAACCCTGACGGAGGAACTCAATTAGCATTTGAATAATATTCCCCCCTTTTAAATCTATTTTTTGATCCTCACCCAATCGGCGGCGTTCTCGATCCCTCCACAATCTGATGGCCATCCATGCAACTACCCCAAATATTACTAACAGAACAATAGCAATCAAAATAATCGTCTTGATGGTTGGTGCTATTCGTGCCACAAGATTTCCAATCCCACTATTCCCAACCATGTCAATTATTCTCTGGCCAAACCCGCGTATCAATTTATTTATATTCTGTAGGCTTTCCTCCAATCCAGCGATACCTTTTGAATTCTGAAAAAGATTACCTAGAAATGTAATCAAAAACGAGACGATCGGATTAATCAGGATCCACATAAAAACTAGAAGTGATCCAAATATCCCTAAAATTAGAACCCCTATCCAGGCTAATTTGTCACCAATCACACCCCCCAACAAAGAAGAAAGGCCAACGACCAATAAAGCCGCAAGGATTATCCCCAGGAACCAGAAACGATTAAATTTGTTTTCCTTGCCTCCGCGTAACATTCCGACAACGGTCATTCTGGCAGCACACATAGCCACCAATGAAGAAAATAAAAACAAGTAAAAGAAATCGCCTGGTGTTTCACCCGTCACAATAGTATTTACGAATATAAAAATCACATACATCACTATCCCGATCCAGAAATGATCCATAACCGACGATGGACCAAGGTGTTCTTGTGCAATCGATAAACCACGCCAGAAACCGATTAACACAGTGATGATAACAATGAATTCTACCGGGATGATTGATTTCAAATCCGCGAAACTACGCAAGGGACGTGTAAACAGCTCTGATAAAGACATCGGCTCATGCGCATATAACATCGTCTTAATCCCAACCAGAATACCAATAATGATGAAAACTATCATTATTCCTTGCCGGATGGATTTCTTAAGGTATAAATAATCCATCGTTCTCACGAGAATATGGGCAGACAAGACTATACCTGTAAGGATAATAAAGACACGAAGTGAGCTGGTAGCATAAGTCTCTGGGGTCATTGACCTAAACCAAGGGGTCACCCAGCATACCTCCATTAAAATGATCATCAGTATCGCTATCTCACGCCAGGGATTCAACCGGAGTGATGAGGATAGTTTCATTCAGATTCCGTTTCCTTAAAAGGTTGGTGGATGGTTTGTATGCCTGGAATCACCGGGGGAGGCTCTTGCGCCAATGAAAGCAACGTGATCCGACGTTCATGTTGCTTGAGTTGGAGGAGGGTCGTAGCCAGTTCTGAAGTCGTCACAGAAGTTAATATGATTAGGGTAGCTCCGTATGGAACGCGTGGAATTTCTCTGAGCAAGAAGCGCTCAAAATTACCGGTCACAACCGAAGTCACTCCAGCCAATGCTTGCAATAATACCGCAAGCTGTTGAGGAGAACGCCCGGGAGGTATTCTAAAGGGTTGGTCTGCATGAGCGAGGCAACCATTAGCAACTAATCCAACTTTATATCCTTCACGGATGCCCTCATCAATCAACGTTGCGGCTACCTTTATCAAATACTCAAGTAATTCTGGGTACACGCCCTCCCAATGACGAGTAAAGGTGGATACATTCAAACAAACCATCATCACCTGACCAGTTGTAGGTTGATACACTTTTACCTGTAGCTGTCCGGTGCGTGCGGTCGCAGGCCAATGAACCCTCCTAAAACTGTCTTCTGGTCTATATTCACGGACTCCCATGGGGCGATTGGGGTCCTCAAATAATCGACGACGTGATCGCCGGTCACCAAATGGATCTTCAGCGGGGAATTCAAAATTTGAAAATGGTAATAAAGTTGGAAATATTGTCAGATACTGGCTTGGTCCAATCTCTCTGTTCTTTTCGAAGATCCCGAACAAGTCACCCGCGTCCAGGCGTGCAGGACCAACAGAATAGATCCCTCGTTTCTTAAGAAGCAATGTATATGAACGATGCGCTTTTTCATACCAACGTAAACTGAATATATTCGTCAAGAATCCGCGTTCTTTGAGATGACTCGGAGCAAGCACCTCCTCATCCACCGGTCCGATAGCCCGATCCCAATCATCCTGGACGCGCAACCACGAGATCGGTAAGAACTTACGATTTTCAACCTCTACCTGGAGGTCTATCTGTTCATCAGGGAAACCACGTGTAAAATGGAATATCCTCCGGTATGAAACCCCCACAAGGGATCGGTTTTGCCACCACCATGCTACACCAATAATTACGAATAATGCTGAAGCTAAAGTGACCAGGAAAGGTTCTTTAAACACACTCCCCATTATCATTAATAGTATCAGGATAGAGAGCCCACGCTTACTCATTTAGTTTTTAGTTTTCCACTGGAACCGATACAGAATCCACAATATCCGTCACCAACTGGCTCGGTTGCCTACCCCGCAGTTGGGCTTGAGGTGAAACCATCAATCGATGAGTGAGCACATGCGGTGCCATAAGCTTGATATCGTCGGGTAAAACAAAATCCCGCCCCTGGATGGCTGCCCAAGCTTGTGCTGAATGATAAAGTGCCATTGTTGCACGTGGGCTGGCACCGAGCTGGACTTCATTATGTTCGCGTGTGGCCCTGGCAACTCGGACGATGTAATCACGTACGGTCTCCTCCACACGAACCTTGCTGCGTTCGACCTGCATTTGGATAATTTCAGGGGGAGCTGTCACTGGTTGCAGCTCAGGGATTTGGGTACTTAAACGATAACGATCAAGGATTGCATTCTCCTCACTCTCAGAAGGATAACCGATTACGATCCTCAATAAAAATCGATCGATTTGTGCTTCTGGTAAAGGAAAAGTCCCTTCAAGTTCCACCGGATTTTGGGTTGCCATCACTAAAAATGGCCTAGGCAACGGATGGGTTACACCATCAATTGTCACCTGTTGCTCTTGCATTGCTTCCAAGAGCGAAGATTGGGTTCGTGGGGTGGCACGGTTAATCTCATCCGCAAGCACGATCTGGGTGATCACTGGACCAGGTCTGAATTCAAATTCCTGTGATTTCTGATTGAACCAGTTTATCCCCGTTACATCAGATGGCAATAAATCAGGTGTAAACTGGATGCGTTTAAACGTACAACCTAACGAAGCAGCTAAAGCCCTTGCTAAGGTGGTCTTGCCAATCCCGGGCACATCTTCCAATAAGATGTGCCCTTCACATAGTACCCCGACCAGCGCCAGATTGATTACCTCATCCTTGCCTACAATGACTCTTTGTACATTTTCTCTGATTTTTCGACTGATACTTTCGATCATGCTCACCTCCTGTTCAGGATATTATATTGCATCGGGTCCCTAAATATCTGAACTCTCGTTGGATTAATAGCCACATTAATTACCCCTAATCGGGGATGAAGTTCAGTAAATCCTTCCTGGTATAATCTTTCAAATGGAATCCATCGTCGCACTCGATATTGAAACTACCGGATTGGACTCCCAAAAAGATGCCATCATTGAGATTGGTGCGGTACGTTTCACTACTAAACGAATTGAAGATGAATGGTCATCACTGATTAATCCTGGCAGGAAAATTCCCTCGTTCATTACTCAGCTTACCGGGATCAACGACCATATGGTGTTGGAAGCACCTTCAATTCAAAATGTCCTTCCAGAATTACGCCATTTCGTCGGGGAATTAGCCATCCTCGGTCATAATGTGGGATTCGATCTCTCGTTCCTTCGCAAATATGGACTATTTAGGGGAAATAATATTCTTGACACCTATGAGATCGCCTCAGTACTCCTGCCTTCTGCCGGTCGTTATAACCTGGGAGCGCTCGGACAGACCCTTAACATCCCCTTTCCAGCAAGTCATCGAGCTTTAGATGATGCGCGTGTTACCGGCGAGGTATATCGTTCGCTATACGAAATCGGCATGGAATTACCCATCCAGCTACTGGCGGAAATTGTTCGCCTAGGTGAGGGGATCGACTGGGAAGCTCATGGGTTCTTTTATGATATCCTTCGCTCCAGATCCAAGGAGAGTATCTCCGTAAAACAGGTCAGGCAGGGGTATTCAGGACCCATATTTGATGGATACAATGCCAGGGACCTCACTGCATTATCCCCAAACCCACAACAGGTGCCACTCGATCCCGATGAAGTTGCATCTGCTTTGGAGCTTGGAGGGATATTTTCACGCTTTTTTCCAAATTACGAATACCGGCCTCAGCAAATCGAAATGCTCCGAGAGGTCACCCGCGCACTCTCTGAAAATCGCCATCTGCTTGTTGAGGCAGGTACCGGCATAGGGAAAAGCATGGCTTACCTTTTGCCATCCGCACTTTGGGCATTAAAAAATGGTCACCGAGTGGTTATATCCACGAATACAATCAATTTGCAGGATCAACTAATTAATAAGGATATCCCAGATTTACGTTCAGCAATGGGGATTAATCTATCTGCTGCGGTCATGAAAGGACGTTCAAATTATCTTTGCCCACATCGTCTGGAAAATATACGTCGCCGAAGCCCAGATAATGCAGATGAAATGCGGGTTTTAGCAAAAGTGCTGGTCTGGTTGCAATCCACAACCAGTGGTGATCGCAATGAGATCAATTTGAATGGACCCATCGAACGCGATGTATGGATGCGATTATCCGCTGAAGATGAGGGTTGCACAACCGAGAATTGCCTCAAGCGTGGGGGCATCTGTCCATTTTATCGAGCCCGACAAGCTGCCCTTTCAGCCCACATATTGGTAGTCAATCATGCTTTATTGCTCGCCGATGTTGCCACCGGTAACCGGGTCTTGCCAGAATATAATTATCTGATCATCGATGAAGCCCACCACTTGGAAGAAGCAACAACCAATGCTCTAAGCTTTAAAATAACACAATTTATAATTGATCGTGCGGTGAGGGAGTTGGGTAGTCCGAATTCAGGTGCATTGGGTAAGTTGATTACCACTTTGGAAGGTAATGTACCACCCTCTGATTTTGCCTCGATAAATAATTTTATACAACACGCGACTGACCTGGCATTTCGCTTCCAAACCACCACGCAAGGATTCTTCCATACCATAGATCAATTCCTGCTTGAACAACGTGAGGGAAATGAAATAGGTATGTATGCTCATCAAGAACGTATCTTGCCTGCAACACGCACCCAACCGGCTTGGGCGGATGTTGAGGTTGCATGGGAGGAGTGTGAAACCTCGCTCAAGCCATTAATCGATAATCTAGCGAAGATGATCCAGGCGTTGGGTGATATCAAAGAAAGCCTTCCGGAGGAGGAAGAGGATGATGTCATCTCAAATCTAAGCAGCTCTTATCGCAGACTGGTTGAAATCCAAAATAATCTTGATGGAATGGTATTTGAGCCCAGGCATGATTCCATTTATTGGGTTGAAATCCAACCAAATAGCAAACAAATGTCGCTCAATGCTGCTCCCCTGCATATTGGACCGCTAATGCAGAAATACCTTTGGAATGAAAAATCATCTGTTATTCTCACTTCTGCCACATTAACCGCTGCAGGTGAATTCAATTATCTGCGTGGAAGATTGAACGCGGATGGAGCTTATGAGCTATCCGTAGGCTCACCTTTCGATTATGAATCCTCAGTTTTATTGTACATAGCCAATGATATCCCAGAACCTTCTGACCGGGCTGGCCACCAACGTGCCATTGAGCAGGGCATTCTGAAGCTATGCCTTGCCACGGGTGGTAGAGCACTGGTACTGTTTACGTCTTATGACCAGTTGAAGCGAACATCTCGTTCCATCAGCCCCCTTCTGGCTCGTAATGACATCCGGGTTTATGAACAGGGAGAAGGCGCTTCAGCTAACACCCTCCTAGAAAGCTTCCGTTCGGATGATCACGCTGTGCTATTGGGTACCAAAGCGTTTTGGGAAGGTGTGGATGTACCAGGTGAAGCGTTATCGGTTTTGATCATCGTCAAGCTGCCATTTGATGTGCCATCAGACCCTATCGTCGCTGCCCGATCAGAAACATTCGATGATCCCTTCAGCGAATATTCATTACCAGAGGCCATCTTACGTTTCCGTCAGGGCTTCGGTCGATTAATACGCACTCAATCCGACCGAGGGATAGTAGCAATCCTAGACCGGCGAATTATGAGCAAGCGTTATGGACGCCTGTTCACTGAATCTCTTCCAACATGCACCACAAAGATTGGCCCAATTAGTGAATTACCCGCGCTAGCCATCAAATGGCTTAATATATAAGCATTTATTTACTTGTAAAATTGTTTAAGCAATGACAACCAACTGCTCCGATTTATTCCGCTCTATTCATTGACCTGCGATAAAAAACCAACAAAGTACTACCATAATGTCTTTGGTCGAATTCGATGAGATTATGAATTAGCATCTCTTCGCCAATGGGCGTATATTCAATTGGGTGGATTTGAACAATCACCCAGGCATCTTCTGATAGCCACCCGATGTGCGTGTCCAAAGTCTGTAGTGCCCGGGTCCACATTTGCTTGTATTGAGGCGGGGCGATGTATAGATAATCAAATATATGATTGATTGGATGTACTAGAAAGGAAAACGCATCCGTGTGTGTCACGAACGCGCCATCTTCCAGCCCAGTACTTTTAAGGTTTTCGCGGATGACTGCAATTGGCTGGCGACTTCGTTCTACAAAACAGACATATTCTGCCCCCCTGCTTAAAGCCTCTATGCCTACACTTCCGGTACCAGCAAATAAATCCAATAATGCCGCGCCTTGAATATCTGGTCCGATTATATTAAATAAAGCTTCTCTAACCTTATCAGTAATTGGTCGAGTCGTATCTCCAGGGACTGAACGAATTCTTCTTCCACGTGCTGTTCCCCCAATTATCCTAAGTTCACTCACGCCTTGCAGCCTGTATTGCAGCCATAATATTGGCCCTTGGGGTGGTAATCTGAAGGACGCAGCCAGTCCCCAAGATAAAGCGCTTACCCTCGGTTTCTTGTATTGCATCGCTAGCTTCGGAATGAACGTGTTCCGGGGTGCCTAATTCCATTGTCTGATCTCGCTTGAGCCCTCCACATACAACCCCAGGAAATATTTTCTTTCCTTCAGCCAGGGAAGGGAATGTCTCACGGTCATGCCAATTCAGCACCTGCACAGGATAATCTATAAAAAGCTTGAACATTACATTTGTCCCATGCAGGTGAAGTATATTTAGCCATTTTCCGCTAGCTAAATTAAGGACGTCAAGATCAAATTTTCTCCCAAATTGAATATATTCACTTTCAGAAAGTAATTGATAATTCCCGTGTTGCACTGCATAAAAAATACCGGATATCCCGGTCTTGTTTGCAGCTTCTATAAATCTGCAAGTCGTCTCAGCGATTGTCTTTAACCCTACTAGAACTGCTTCAGGGTACTGGCGCAGATGTACTAGCAACATTTCACCACCAACGAGATTTTTTGCTTGTGCCAAGGGGCTGAAAATAGTCTGTAGGACCGGTACATCTGGTCCAAGCTCATTATTTATTATTTTCAAGCAAGTTAATTGGTCACCCAGAGCACCTTTGTATGGATCGAGGATTGGTAATTTAAGCCAGTCCTCAGGTGAATTGATAACTCTACTAATATATTGCCTTGTGCCCTCAGGATTTCCCCGCCACTCATCCTCCA
>Ga0153916_10002137_pt1 | contig 14536 bp, 29 predicted proteins | sample Opewatmetagenome_FD_109642 | JGI IMG/M metagenome (GOLD analysis project Ga0153916, IMG submission 109642) | Freshwater wetland microbial communities from Ohio, USA - Open water 3 Core 3 Depth 4 metaG | ecosystem: Environmental > Aquatic > Freshwater > Wetlands | place: USA: Ohio, Lake Erie...
ACTTACCCTCGACCAAGCCAAGAAAATAGCCGCCGCCGAGGCAGCTCGGGAGGTGGAACGCCAATGGCACTCGCTAGAGAAGAAATAGACCGGATAGCCCAGGCATCAGCCAACGAGCTGATCAATAACCTGCACCGGTACGCCTTAACCTATCAGGACCCGAAGACAATTCCGCAGGGCTTAAATCAGAGCATGGGGGAAGAGCTGACCGCCGCCAACTGGTATCGGCAGAGAGCAAAACACGCTCGGTCAAAGGGAGATAATAAGACCGCTGAACTCTATGAGGAAATTGCCCGGGAGGAGGATGAGCATTATGTATCGTTTAATCAGCGGTTGGACCAAATACCACAGGAGAGATGAGCTATGCCACTCAGCAATGAAGAAATCAGGGAGATAGCCCAAGCCACGGCCAAAGAGGTACTGGCGGCACTGGAAGAAGCCGAGGAAGAGCTGGCCACCCGAGACCTCCTGGTGGGCATGGTAGTGGGCGAAGGTGCTATCCCAGTACACGGCCGGGAAAACAGGAAGGCGGTATGTTATGGCTGCCGCATTGACCCCGATAAGCCCCTCGAGGCCGGCAATGTGATGGCCACAACGAAAGACGCTATCGGTATGCTCTCGGCCCAGGAAGTCCGGGACTGGTGCTCGGAAATAGTGGAGCGGCCGGATGGACGCTGCGACCGGGCCATGGCTATTCGGAAGGCGGCCCAGAAATGCAAGGCAGCGCACCCGGACGACAGCCAGGCGTACTTCGCTTGCTTCGTGCCTGAGTTCAGGGCGGTGCATAGCCCCGGTAACCCTGGACCTATGGGGGGTGCCGAACAGATGTATGAACGGGAATTTGGTTCTCCCCCATCTAAACCGCCAGATGGAAAAGTCTATTACTATGAGGTCGTTGACTCATTACACGCCTTTGACACAGGCTATGTAACCGCTGATAATGAGGAGCACGCTAGAAACAAAATTCAAAAATATTATGATGCACTCGTAAAGACAATAGGAGCTTTACCTAAAACTGTAGTTAAGATTCAACCTGCCTCAGACGATAAAAGAATTTTCGCAAGATTGTGAGGTTTTAATGGCCAAACCTACTAGATGCCCCCAGTGCGGCGGTCCGCTTGACTCACATGGCTGCTGCCCGAAGTGCGGTACCTGCCCCATAGGAAAGTGAGAAGGAAAATGCCGGAAGAACCTGTTGTTGCTGAAACAACTCCCCAGGAAGTCGAAGAGTGCCCGTGTGAGGTAGAGCTGAAGCCCATGGCTCAGTGGGTGAAGGGTGATGACCCTGACTCATGCCGGCCTTGTACCCTCGGCCCAGTCGTCCAATGGTACTGGAGCGAGTTGAACGAGCAGGGCCGGCCAGATCTGGCCACGCGGCTTGAGAAACGGGTCGAGGGAATGGATGAGGATAATGCCGCGCAGATAACCCAGGTCTGCGAGGAGCTGGATAAGGTCAAAACCGAGGTTGACGAGAAGCTCAGGAAGAGGCTTGAGGAATTTGACTGCGCCGTTCAGAGCTTCCAGCTCGAGGAAGGCGACCTGAGTGAGCTTGGGGAGACGGAGGAATCGCTGCCGCCTTCTGGAGTCTCTTCGCCATCGGATTCTGCAGAGTCATCGCCACCTCAGATTCACAGTTCGGACAGCGAATAAGAACACCGGTCAGCGCTTTGGCTGCCAGCGCCCCCAGGCTCAAGGCACACAGGTAGGCCCCCCAGCTCACCTTAACCCCGGTGAATCTCTGGAAGAGGTCTCGACTTTCCGCCAGCAGGGCGTGTTCCGTCTTAGTAACCCAGATGCTTGTTCCTTTGTCTGCCATCGTTTTGAGTTTAATTCAATAGGTGCCCCTTTGTCAATTCTATTGGGTGATATTGCCGGCGCCGGTATTTCATGTTAGTGTTTGGGTAAATGGCGAGCGAAGGGGAAGTTAGGCAGAGGGCAGCGAGCGTGGGCCCTAATCTGGAGCCGCTCAAACGATACGTGGAGGCCCAAAGGCTGCACGCCGAGGGCAAGGATGCCGAAGCCCTGGTAGAACTATCCCTGGCACTCGGGTCGCCGGAGCCTTTAAGACGTTTGGAGGGTAATCTGGATAAGGTCTTCGACAGCACTCAGCCGCTCTCCGACATTACGCTCCACCTGGCGCTCACCGAAACAAAAAAGAGGAGGACAATCTAAATGAAGGCCAATCTACAGGGTATCGAGGTCAAGGCACTCCGGGTTCTGGTGGGGATGAAGGGCCATCGGCCGTCAGGCAAGAATGCCTGCGTCGGGAATGCCATGAAGGGCAAGAAATATGCCAAGCCGGCAGCCGGCATGGGTGGCCGCCACAATGCCCAGGTTCACCGCGACTTCGTTGACGCCGCCAAGGGTTGTGGCTTCAAGATCACGAAGCCAACCGCATCGGTTACCTAGACCAGGGCGCCCGCACGTTAGGTAGAGTCGCTTATTTTTACTGATTAGAAAAAGGGGGAGTTCCGTTCAGTCGGAGCTCCCCCTTTTGTATTTCTCAAGAAATGGGGTTGGCCACTTGGCTACTAATAAAACGACCAAAGTCATGCCATCCGATTCTCCGCAGGGATATTGTAATTTTGCTGGTCATATTATTACCGAGAAAAGGCCACTGTTTGAAGCTGACATCGCGAGAATATTTTGGAAAATATGCCAGAAATTATGCCGTGTGGCCTTTAGGGGTAAAAAATATAAGTGCTCCCGGTCAACAAATCGGTCAAAAAAAACCGTCCATTGGTCATCTTTCTTGTTCACCGTACAACACTTGACAGGCGGGGGTAAACTAGCTATACTGACAAATTAGACATTTTTAGAGAAGGTAAAGCCCGCGAAGGAGTGAGATGACGATCCGAGACAAACCCCTCGAGGATATTCTGGCTATCTCGAAGAAATACGAGAAAGCTCTTGCCTTGTTGTCGGTGGATGTGGGCGACAAGGTATCTGGCTTGGTCGTGAAGCAGACGCTGAAGGCGGTCGCGCCGGGCGTACTACGTGCTCTACGGAAAGCCGGCCTGTGGAAATAGGAGGCGGATGGTGAAGTATCACACCATTCAGGTAGATCCGCCCTGGCCATACCGGCAGAGATTGGACCGGCCGACAGTGCGGGGCGGTGTTAAGTATCCGACAATGACCATCGAAGATATTCTCGCCCTGCCGGTAGCCGGCTATGCAGACACGGATTGCCAGTGCTGGCTGTGGACCACCAATAGCCACCTGCATGAAGCCTTCCATGCCCTGGGGGCCTGGGGCTTCCGGTATATTACCACCTGCACCTGGGTCAAGACGAAAATGGGTCTGGGTTATTGGCTCCGCGGGAAAACGGAGCACCTTCTTCTCGGGGTGAAAGGCAGCCCCCGGTCGAAGTTCGTAGGGAACCACGGAGAAAGCGGCTATGACTTCTCCACCTTTATTTACGCCCCTCCCAAGGGGCACTCTCAAAAGCCGGCCGCGGCCTACGACATGATTGAGGCTCTTTCGGAAGAGCCGAGGCTTGAGCTCTTTGGACGCCGCTTCAGGTTGGGGTGGGATGTCCTGGGCGATGAAGTAGGTGTAGTTTTGGGAGAAAAAGGGTAAACCTTAGCCGGTAAAGTAAATTGTGTAGGAGGTGAACCATGCCCGGGTGTCCAGTACCAGGCTGTAATGAGGAATGTTTAAGTGAAGATGATTTGTACAAGCACATTTTGTCTAAGCATCCCGATATCACTGCCCCGACTGCGGGCACAATGAGAGAAATGGCGGTAATGACTTTCCAGGGTCAAATGCTCTCGGTATCCGCATACTTGACTGCCACAGTTTTTGGTAGAGAGGTGGCGCCAAAGGAGGATGTGTGGGCCGTCTTCGTCTGGTTCCGTAGTCAGCTGAGAACAAGGTTGTGAAATGGACTTTTATCTCAACAGCCCGACAGTACCTATAAGGTGCCCTGATTGTGATGGGATTGGCCGAAAGGATCGCTGGAACTTCTGCTCGCGGTGTGCCGGCAGCGGCCACATAATCCGGTACATGCTTACTTATCCTGAGTATTATAATACGGCCGGCCTACCCTGCGGCCGGCAGATGTTTGCCGGCTTTTTTGAGAGGCCATATTGCCAAGGAGACTGCTGACATGTATGTCCCGCCGATTAAAGATGGCGCCAGGATGAACCGACCCGAAGCCATGAAAGCTCTACTGAATGAGGGATTCACCCCTCTGGAAGCCGGCCTGTACCTTGAGGAAACCGACTCCGCTCGTCGGAAAATCATTTTTGACAGCGTCCGGGAGCGCCAGAGCGGGAAAGGGGGAGCTCTCGTATAGATGAGCAAGACAGATGAAGGCCCCTTCTTCCTGACTAACGGCCGGGTGGCCTGGGATATGACCAAGAGAGTAGGCCGGCTTTTCATGGACCGCTACTATGCCGAGCCGGAGGGGTGGACAGTCGTTGGGAAGGAATCTATTAGAGATTGGCGCCGCGGGAGATGTGGAGAACTGAGAAGACTGGGGGTGAGCGATGGAAATTAAGGCATATCTGGATCCCGAGGAGACAGGCCGGCTCGAGGACGCGACAACGTGTTTAAGAGATAAGCTCCTGGTGCGGGTACCCCGGCGACTCGGCTGCCGTATTAGCGAAGCCCTGGGCCTCGCGGTCCAGGACATCGATTTTGTCAACGGCAGGTTGACAATCCAGCATCTCAAGGCGCGGGTCAAGCTGAGCTGCCCCGACTGCGGCACCAGGTTGGGGAAGAAGCATACCTGGTGCCCGGGGTGTGGCCATAAAGTCGAGACGCTTGTCCAAAAAGAGGAAGAGCACCGCCGGATTCGCACTGTCCCGCTCGACCGGGAGACACTGGACCTGCTCCAAACATACATAAACGGGGGCGGGCCGGTGGCCAGCAATGGTAGGAGGATGCTTTTCCCCATCAGCCGGCAGCGGGCCTGGCAGATATTCATAGAGGCCGCCAACCGGGCCGGGCTGCCGCACATTATCAACCCCGAGACCGGCAGGGTTCACAAGGTTAGCCCACATAAAATGAGGGATGCCTTCGCCATCAATGCGGTCAAGCATAACGATACCGGTGATGGCCTCCGGATGCTCCAGGAGCAGCTCGGGCATAAGGACATTTCGACGACTATGCGCTACCGTAAGGTCGCTGGCCAGGAACTCCAGACCTGGTATAACGACCTGTTCAAGGAGGGCAAATGAGCCAGACCGTAAAAATTGAGTGTTCTACCTGCGAGGGTATCTGTACTCACGAATTCGAGGGGTGCGTTGTTATCGGCTTCCAGGAAAAAGAAATAAACATGGACCACCACGATTGTTCTCCTTTACAGCTAAGAGAGTTTGCTTCATATTTAGTGGGGTATGCCGATGGGCTGGAAGATGCTGGGAGGGAGCAAAAATGAGCCAGATGATTACCCGGGGCCGCGGTGGGAATCGCCACCCGCTGCCGGCCCGGCAGTTTATCCTTGACCACCTTTCCGTGGCGGGAGAGGATACCATCCTCAACATGCACCGGGCTTACAAGGTGGCCATGGAGGCCCTGGCCAGAGAGAGGGGCCGGAAGACCGGCTACCGGATAGCGAGCTGGCATTCCTTTTATTCCAAACTCTGGCAGTTGGCCAAAGACGGCAAAGTAAAGCCTTCCGGGAGAGAGATTGAGTCGGAAGAGCCGGAGTTTGCCGATTGGGACCAGAGGCCGGTCCGGAAATACTGGCGACTAGCCTAGTCCTGGTAGTGAGACGGGGAGTGGAGCAGCGGTCAGCTCGCCAGCCCCATGAGCTGGAGGCCGGGGGTTCGAATCCCTCCTCCCCCACCAGTTACCGGAGACCGACCCCAGCCTGCCGAAACCTCACTTTTCCACCCGATTTTTCATAAATTTTTTTGACTTTCAATTTTACGCTCAAAAGTACTATTGACTATTGCTTGTCTTCAGAGTATTGTGAGTGTAGATACACTGACAAGTTTTACAAAGCAAGGAATAGTAAAGACACGGAGGCGAATTGAAGCTAAATGAGACCAGCAATCTCAAAATGAAATCAGAATCAAAAAACAGAATCAAAAAAATAAGCAAAGGGGGAAATCAATTGAAAGACTATACAGAAGTACTTGAACACGCCGACTCTTTCGGTGAAGCTACGGAAGTCGCTATCACTAAAGACTTTGCGGAAGTCTGGCACAATCTTATTGACCATCCCGAACCGAAGCCACGGAAGCTAACACTGACGGCCATAAGAAGAGAGCGCAAGGCTATCGCCAAGTCTGTTCCACTAAATGAGCTTACCTATCGCCGTATTGCTATCATGTTCGTCAAAGCTCTACCAGTGGACGGTGAAGACTTCAGCGTCAAGGTGGGTGAGTATCTGGCTATAATCAAAGCGCTTCCGAAAGAGGCTAAAATCGCTTTGCGCATGGCTTATGTCTTCGGGAGCAAAGCACCAGTTGAAGAGAGAGAGGACTTATTCCAAGACATCGCTCTAGCCTTGCTCAAAGCCAAAGCCACCGATGAGAAGTTAGCCTATGCCATAGCCCGATGCGACTGGCTGGATTGGTGGCGGAAGTACAAAATTCGCCAGCATGTCAACCTTGACAGCGTGGTGGAAGACAGCGAAGGCAATATTACCACGCTGGCAGAACTGGTAATCGGTGAGGCTGAGTTTGAAGACAAAGTCAACGGCCAACTGGAAGCTCACCGAATATGGCAAGCGTTAGCCCCATTCCCAGCAATCAAAACACTGGTGAGCAAGCGCTTGATAGGTAAGCCACTGACTAACCTTGAGCATGATACACTCAACCGCTGGGTGGCTAAATTTGGAGTGAGCCTATTACTGACTTAACATAAGGCCGTAGGACGGCCAACCGATTAGTTATAGTGTAGGGGTGAGTGAAAGTGAGGCGGTGAGGCGAATAACCTCACCGCTTCCGTTTATCACCCTTGCGAATAGCCCATCTCCAGTGCGAAGCACTGGGGGGAAAACGGCCTTACGCCCGCACTGTCCGACTTCGGGCTGGTCAGAGGGAGCTTTGGCTTCCACTGGCGGGGGTCGTAGGGTATCATGCTAACCCCCACTGCGGACCTGGTCACACCGGTGGAGCTGTGCCCACACGCCCGTATCGTGGGTCTACGGTGGAAACACAGCCATCGGGATAAGGCTATACGGGCGCTGGCCGTCCTGTCGGCTCAACGGACGGGGACTGGCTGGCCTAAATCAGCCGACTCTGGCATACTGTCGCCGTATGCCCGTCCTGCCTAGACGCTAAAGAGGCCGTACCAGCTCTCGGCGGGAGCGCTACGATACAGCGGTTCCCGTCCCAGCAGGGTAAGCCCTTGCTACGGCTGTGCCGCTCTCCCCCATCGGCAAGAGTACACAGCGCGGCCGGCATCGGGCGCACCATGCCCCTCTTGCGCCCTCAGCTAGAGGCTCCGCAAGGTCACAGGGGCGGGTATGCAGCGACCTGGCAGGGACAGTAGCAAGCTCCTCAAGGCTGTCACCGAGCAAGGGGGAACTCCGTCTGCAAAAGTCCCAGACGCCTCTGCTGTCTTCTGCGACTGTCTGTGAGTAAGAGCGCTAGACAGACCCCCTCTAGTAGCTAAGGGGGCTTCGTGTCTTCAACTTTTCCGCACGATGGCTGGCGCTAACTTCGGTTAGCGCCAGAGATGGTTCGGAAAACTGAATAAGGGGGTGGTCTATGACTCACAAGGGGAAATGTCTAATCTGTGAGACTCGGCCTGCTCGGAAGTCTGGTTTTTGTGCCAACTGCACCGCCAAGATGGACGCCGAGCGCAAGGCAAGGGCGGAAGCGGAGCCTGCCAAGTTCCTGACATATCGGGGTCATGTGGTCGGCCTCTATCCGACTGGCAAGGGTACGCTCAAGGCTAGATTGCTGAAGCGGGACGCTGACAATCTGCCGAAGTCACGGACACTTGACCTAAACACCTACCTTGATGGTTTTGACCTTGAACAGATTAAGCGGTTTAAGGCGTGTGTGCTGAATTTGGCACATGCCTGAATCGGAATAAGTCAAAGGGGGTACGCATGGCAAAGTCCAAGTCCAACGGGCACGGCAAGCTCTCGGAAGCGGAGTTTGTCAGGAAAGCCATCACCACGCTGAGGACGGGTAACTACAAGGGCATCCACACCCGCTTCAGTGGCTTCAATCAAGCCTTCCGTGAGTACTACGGGACTGACCCCGTAGCGGCTACCAAGCGACTGGTGGAAGAGGGTGTCATCACCCAGCACTTCGCAAGGGGTGGGGCGATGATATACCTCAAGGGCGAAGAGCCAGTCGTCGTACCGAAAGGTACGGAAGCTCTAGCCAAGATGGGCTTGAGCTAGACGCCCGACTATCTGCGGGCATACGGGGAGATGAGGCTCTAGCGACTGAAGTGACAGCTCCGCTAACCCCCGTCCGATGAAGGTATAACCCGTATGCCCCTAGTCGTGGGGCGATTAGCTCCAAATAACTGAATAGGGGGTGTCTATGGCATATCATTTGACGGCAGAGCAGATAGCCCGCTTGCGACCGATGTTTCCCAATCTGAAGACCGACACCGATGTGGAAACCTACATCGCAGGTGAGTGTCGGTATTGCGAGCATCTGGTAACTGTCAGTAGGCGGAGACAGAAGTGGATAGGCGCTTGTGAATTCAGGGCGGACGCATCCATCTGTGGGAGATGGCAGTTATCCAGCTTCTTCCAGAACTGGGACATACACGGGGCAAAAGAGACCGTATCAGCTTGACGGAGAATAAAACGGAAGGGGGGACAACAGCATGTGGAAACGGAAGCTCAAGGAAGTCTATACCATTTACGAGATTGACGAGTTTGGCGACAGACTGACCACATTCGTGGAAGACGGCAGTGTTATGTCGCCAGAGGCAAGGGCAGAAGCCTTTGCCCTGCGGACGGAAGGCCAAGTCTATACACAGGTAGACTCCGACCTGTCGGATGATTGCGTCTATCTCAAGGGGTGGCATCTCGTCAATCGCACGGGTGTCTATGCCGTCATCACAGCGAGCTAAAGAGCCATCAGCTCAAAAATAAGCAAAGGGGGTGCGTATGCCAAAGTATCTTGTCTATGGCAACATCAGGCTTGAGGTCAAGGCAAAGAATGAGGCTGAAGCTATCGCCGTGGCCGTCACCGACGAGCTGGGTGATTTCTTCCGCCGCAATGACTGGCCTGACCTCCTGAAAGCCAAACTCATCAACAGGCCGACCAGAAAGACTGGAGAATTCGGCTATGCTGATGCCGAGCATATCCTGTCGGACTGGGACTATCGCTCCTTGCCTGATGGCGAAGAAGTGATTAACGCCATCAACAAGGGACTTCAAGCCCTCCGTGATTGTCAGGAGATGGGTCTGACTGGCGAAGGGGAATAGCCAAAAACAGATAAAGGGGGTGCCATAGTGGGAACACGGGCAAAAGTGCTGAAGCTCAATCAGTTTGTGGTCATCACAACCCGACCTACGGCGCTAATCCGGGAAATGGAGAAGGTGCTTCGGAAGCACGCTGGCAAGGACTGGAGCTATGACTTCCAGATAGAAGATGCGGCCAACAAGCCATAAAAATACAGCAAAGGGGGGAAATCATGCCAACAGTAGCAGAAGTTATCAAGCGCCTGAACTGGGCAAAAGGCCAGCATGTGGCCGTCGCCATCTGGTGCGAAGAGGATGTGCAGGAGCGAGCCAAAGAGCGGGGTATAATTCTGGGTCACAAGCCTGCCTCTGAGATTATGGATGCGGTAGACCATGACCACGACTGCTCCTACGGTATCACTTGGGACACTCTGGACTACTACATTGACGAGTTCAAGGAGCATCATCCTCACTACCGCCGGTGTAGCTCAGAAGACGGCGAGGACGACTAATGTTTCCGCATCCAAACCGCCGGAAGTGTTACTGGCACTGGCTCGCCCGTGATTGTCTGAAGAAGTTGAGCCAGTGTAGCACCAAATGTCAGGGCTACCTGTCGGTAGCTCAAGCTGAAAAAATCAAAAGGGGGTGAAGCTATGTTAGTCGAACTCCACGATGTTCTCGACAAGAAACCATCCATCAAGGTAGAGCTATCCACCGAGGGTATCAGGCATACTCTCGGCATATCGGTGGCTGACCAACATGACCAAGACTTACTTCTTGTTGAGAACCATGATGGCAAACTCACAGTCCATATCTGGGCTACACCAGAGTCAGTGGGAGTAAGCCCGACACATAAGATTGAAATTAAAAGGGGGTGACCGTGCTAACTGAAGTCCAGAAGCAAGAGTACCTCAAAAGCGGCGGTACCCAATGTCCGTTTTGCGGGTCAAAGGACATTGAGGGGGGCTTTATAGAAGTAGACGCCGGCATCTGCTGGCAACCTATAAAGTGTAGTCAATGTGGCGAGGGCTGGAATGACCTCTATACTCTCACAGGTATCGAGCCAGAGGCCGTACCATATCAGCCAGAACCAGAAGATTTTAGCTCAAATTGAAAGGGGGTGGACTATGAGAGACTTAAAGGTCGGAGAAAGCTATTCCGGCGAGGAATTAGCCGAAATCCTCGACATTGAGAACGGCGGGGGCGACAGGCTGGCGGCCTTCGGGAATGACGACCAGATAGTCGTCACTCAAGACGAGGGCAACGACAATTACGAAGTGCTGGCAATCCTGGATATGCCCAAACTCTACAAAAATATCAAAGGGTGAAACGATGGTCAATCAGCGTAAGCGCATCCGCATCGTCGGGTGGGATACACCCAGAAGCCGACGGAAGTATGGCCTATTCTCCTTTACTATGCCCCGGACTATCCGCACCAGCATCCGGGAAGTGCCAAACTCAGCCTACATCATCTACTGCCTGGACATGGATGTATCACCGCCTCATGTACTCAAGCTCAAAAGAGAAGACCTGGCCAATTATCAAATAATCTAGGGGGTTAAACGTGGCAAGACAATTTAATCCGTTCCATGACTTGGGTGCTGATATTCATTCGCAAATCAGCACCGAACTGAAGTATTGCGCCCACTGCCGGAAGCAGACGCCTCATAAAGTCGTCAGTTCTGAAACTGATGGCAAGGGTACAGGCCGTGACTTGTGCTGTACAAAGTGCGGCTCGTCTCGATTGGGCGAGATACAGGGCTTCGATGCGGAACTAATGTAAGAGAGGCTTCGCCTCTCTATGGAGTCAAACCCCCACCTCCACGCCGGTGGCTCCGGGTGATGCTAACGGGGGAATAAAAGTGAAAAGGGGGAACTATGCACATCACTGTCCAGCGTCAGGCACTATTGGAAGCCTTGACCAGGGTGAGCACCGTAGTGCCTCGGAAGACCAGTCTGCCCGTCTGTGCCACAGTCCTACTGAAGGCAAAGGATGGGAAGCTCACCATCACCGGCACCAATCTTAACGAGACGCTCTTGGGTACCTGCCGGGCCCGGGTCGAGAAGAGCGGCGACATCTGTACCTATCCTGACCCCATGCTGAAATTCCTCAAGGCCATCGAGACCGCATCGGTCACCATCACCGCCGGAGTGAGGAAGGAAGCCTACGCCTCCAGCGAGTACAAAGAGGTGGAGAAACCGGACGGCACGAAGGGATACGAGAATGTACCAACAAAGAAGCATCGCACAGTAGCCAAGTTCAGTCTGGTATCGGGGGATTCGAGTATCAATCTGTCAGCTCTCTCACCAAAGGAATTCCCTCAGGTACCGAATTACACCGTACCGACAAAAGCCGTTTCTAACCTGGCGGGTGCCCTAGCTGAGGTGGTCTACGCCGTGGCGACCGAAGTCACCCGGCCCGTCCTGGGGGGTATCTGTCTTCGTCCACATGGCGGTAAATTAGACCTGGTGGCCGCTGATGGCTTCAGGTTGGCCCGCACCAGTATCCACAATCCGGGTATATCCAAGAAGGACATCATACTAACCCGTGAGGCAGTCGCTATCCTGCGCCGGCAGATGGGGGGCCGGCTCCTGGCCGGGGTTACTACTTTGAAGAAGAAAGAGGGCGAGCCAGAACACCGGGTAGCCGCTTTCGCCACCAAAGAGGTCTGTATGCTGACCAGACCAATTGAGGGGACATTCCCACCATATGAGCAGCTCATACCGAAGGGTGGTAAGTTCTTCCGCTGCGGGCTTGATGAACTGAAGAAGGCCGTGAGTCAGGTGCTGGCCATTAAGTCGGCCAACGATATCATCCGGCTGAGGACAAAGGGTAAGAAACTCATCGTTTCGGCCCGGGATGATGAGGCGGAAGTCCAGCATACCATCCCGGCGCGGGGCCGGCTCCAGATTGGCTTCAATAGAAATTATCTCCGAGACCTGCTACCCCACCTGGATGGCGAATTCGCTATCCGATGGACTGATGACAAGTCGCCAGTGCTGGCGCGCAGCAACGGCACAACCCACTTAGTCATGCCAATGGCCGTCAACTGGTAAATCCTTGACCACCAGGAGAGGGACGCCGTCCCTCTCCTGCCGTGAGGGAATTACCCTCAAAGGAGGTGAAAGGTTATTATGCCGCCTCGTGATAAAATACTGGAAAAGGGAATATCGGATATTGCCGGCATCTTTACTGACCCGATAATCGTTTACCCGGGCGGGTGGGGCGATTCTCTTCCTGATTGGTTAAGACAGGCCATCACCCTGGAGCGGCTTACCGGTACCGCCATGAGCCTCAAAGGCCAGGAGCCGACCGGTACCGACGCCGAGGCTTGTGCCTACCTCTATACCGCGGGCCTTACTGCGCCGCTTGATTCCGACTGGGCCGACATTTATCTTTATATCGCCACGCTCACCTATGAGAAACACAAGAAGACGGAGATGCCGAGCGATATCGCGGTCCGGAAGTTGAACGATTATCAGGAAGGCGAATTGAAGCGGCTCAAGCGCTGGTTGTATGAACGCCGTATCCGGGAGAGACAGGAACAGGACCGGATCGAGAGACGCCAGCAAAAAGAAGCTGATGAGGTAAAAGCCCACAGCATTGAAGCCCTGCCGCTATTCAGTTGGCGGGGAAAATGAGGGTAATTACTTGACATAAGGGCTAAAAGGGCTGAAACGATTAGTTTAGTAGGAGGTGATATTATGAGAGGCCAAGGAATGGCGCGCCCCGACTGTCCGCTCCACCTTGAAATGTGCTATCCATCATGCCACTGGTGGATTCGGGATTTCAAATGCGGCTATGACCGCGCTGTGCAGAAAGAGGTGGCGGACCTTCAGGCAATGAAAGAGGCCAGCCGACTCTACCGTCCACCGCAGGAGGAGGTGAAAGAGTGAACAGGCACTAATAAAATTGACAGAGGTTGGTAGAAAGCATACAAATTTATTACTGAGGGAGGTGGCTAGTGCCGCATGAAGTAGAAACAATGGCCTATGCCGGCGAGGTCCCGTGGCATGGGCTGGGAACCAAGGTTAAGGGACTTATGACTGTTCACGAAGCTCTGGCAGCCGCCGGCCTGGACTGGGAAGTAGAGCTCGCCAATATCTTTATCGAAACTAAGGGTGTTGGCGTAGGGCTCGTTGAACAGTGGAAGGCGGTCCGACGACTGACCGACAGGAAAGTGTTCGGGATTGTTGGTGCCAAGTACGAGCCGATTCAGAACAAAGATGCTTTCAAGTTCTTCGATGAGGTTGTCGGCAGCGGCCAGGCAATCTATGAAACGGCCGGGGCGCTCCAGGAAGGCCGCCGCATCTGGATACTGGCTAACATGAAAGGCTCCATCGGCATCCGCGGGGATGAGGTGAAAAAGTATATCACCCTCACCAATTCCCACGACGGTACTCTCGCCCTGCAGATGTTCTGGACTCCTATCAGGGTTGTCTGCATGAACACGCTCCGCATGGCCCTCTCGGGTGCCCGGGAGAGCTTCTACTGCCGGCATACGCTAAATGCCCCGGAGCGGATAGCGGCCGCCCGGGAGATCCTCGGGCTGGCCAACAAGTTCTATGAGGAATGGAAGGCCCAGGCCCGGCATCTCGCTGTCCTGGCTCTGCCGGCGCCGAAGATACCGCTCTTGCTTAAAGCGGCCTTCGATTACCCTGAAGACAAGCCCATGGGAGAAATCTATGACCCGATGCGCGTCCAGATGGATAAGGCCAAGGAACTCATCTACACCGGCCGCGGGCAGGACAATCCGAAGATTCAGGGCACGGCCTGGCAGGCTTACAACGGCATCGTTGAGTATGCCGATTACTACCGGCCGTATCGCTCCGAAGCCCCGGATGCCCGGCTGAGGGGTGCATGGTTCGGTACTGGTATGGACATTAAGAAGAGAGCCTGGGAATACCTGACCAACCTGAAATAGGTATTGCTCAAAGAATAAGGAGGTTTTATGGGCAAGGATATTACAGTACATCAAGCCGAGATTGAGGTCGAGGGGAAGAAATTAACCGTCACCCATATCCCAACCGCGACCTCGGGATGCTGGTATGTCGTCCATGACCTGTTTGAAATGTGGGGAGCCGTTGCCATAGACATGGACGGCACTGTGATTGGCTGGCGCAATCCACCTGACCGCGAGGATTTCAAAGCCGCGGTAGAGAAGGCCGTTAAGGAAGCGTTCCCGGATGATATTCAGCAGC
>Ga0153916_10002138_pt1 | contig 14523 bp, 6 predicted proteins | sample Opewatmetagenome_FD_109642 | JGI IMG/M metagenome (GOLD analysis project Ga0153916, IMG submission 109642) | Freshwater wetland microbial communities from Ohio, USA - Open water 3 Core 3 Depth 4 metaG | ecosystem: Environmental > Aquatic > Freshwater > Wetlands | place: USA: Ohio, Lake Erie, Old...
CCACTTACGGTCTTTGATCTCTACCACAGCAACCGAGCTTATTTGATCATTTGTTCCTGCTTCCAGTGCTGCAAAGAATGGGGTTTTTTCGGAAAAACGGTCTAATCCTTCTTGAAAAGACGGATAATTTGTGGAAATTTGATCCAGAGGCGCATCTGGGATTCTACGGCTGGATAATAGATCTTGATATTTTATCTGGTCGAGAGGAGTTACAAATTGGTAAAGGACACCCGGATCTTCTCCTTGTGCCAGACGAAAATTATTCTCATCCAATAGTACTGCGAAGGAACCCTCACCAACCAGCCCCATTAGGCTAAAGTTACTTTTAGCAACAATGGCTTGTAAATTGCTGGCAGCGTATTGAGAAACCAAGACACCAATTGCAATCCCAGCCGCGTTATCAATTCGCATGGCAAAGTAAATGCTCGGGTTTTCGTTCGGAGCAAATACGACTGGTGATATATAAGGCTGTCGGGTTAATAACAACAAATTCAGGAAACCTCGATCCACGAGATCAATCCCAAGACTCATCGGGATTTGGTCTACTTGCTCAGGCGAAACGCTTGTGCTCAACCAGACCTTGCCGGTTGTATCTAAAAGATTATAGGAAAGAATATAGCCTCTGGTTTGAAGATACTGAAGGAGGGTAAGAGCCCTTGCCTCTTGGTCGCTCCCCAAGCGCTCCTCCTCAGCCAGACTCATGTATTCAACAAATTCAGGAAGCCTGGCCTCTGTGACCAGGGTCGTTCGAGCCGAGTCAATAAAAGCGCTAATCGAGGTGGCTGTCTGTTGAGCTGTTGCTTTTAAGGCCTGGTTTTTTGCCTCGAACAACGCCTGACGAGTCATATTATAGTTATAAACTGCAAGTGCAGCGATCGAACAAAGTGCTATGGTTACAATAGGTAAAAGCAGTTTTGAAAGCAAGCTAAGCCTTCGAGATTGCCAGATCAGGGCGGCCGAGAAAATAAATAAAGCCACTCCAGCTACGATAGGTATGTAGAAGCGCAAATTCTCTGGTGCCGTCATGCGGCCAGCCGGACCAAAAATATCCTCAAAAAAAGCTGCCCCTCCAACCAATGCCCCTACAGCCATAACTTGATTGATCTGTTTTACAGGAAAATGCTGCGCGGCAAAAGAAGATGAACCAATAAATGCAACCACCCCCAAAATCAGTCCGAAACCTTCTGTAACCCTGGTAAGAACCAGCACACCCACCCATAAAGAAAAAATTGAAATCCACATCCCCAGATTAACTCGTTTTCTCCAATATAACAACGCACTGAGGATACCCGATATAGCCATAACCCAAAGCATTCCGATGAATACCATCTCATTCCATCCCTCAAGAGGTGTGGATTGAGCCGTAATAAAAGTAGCCAAAGACAGTAATACAACCATCCAGAGCAAGCTCAATATGCCACCGATGTCTGGATGAAGGTCCCGTCTGTTATTTTGATCCCGTTTAGCCATTAACTTGCCCTCCACCGCTTGATTGGGTTTGGCGTTCTGGGCCTTCTCTGCCCGCACCACGGAGTTGGATGGCGCCTTTTGGAACACGCAGTGCTTCTGCCAGCTCCTTGACTGCTGTCTGTAATATGACGTTGACATTCGTTGAAGCGCGCACCTTGGAAGTAATATCCGCTAAAATACGTTCGCGTTCTGCACGCAATTGGGTGTTTTGGTATAACCGTGCGCTCTCCAAAGCTTGTCCCAACTGATCGGTAAGGGTTTGAACCAACGCCAATTCATCGGTCGTCCACACAACAGTATCACCAGCTTTACGAAAATCCAGTACCCCAAGGGTATAATCACGCACTCGGATTGGCACAGATGCGATGGTATATCCGCCTTCTTGCCAGACAACTACTTGACCTTGCTGAGCAGCTTTAACCATCCATGGGTGCCACTCCCCTTCTACTCTAAAGATGCCCTGTTCTTCGCTTCGATAACCCCATTCAGGACGACTGCGTATCATCTCATCCCAGGCATTCCGCGTAAAATCGCTATATAAACCCTGGTCCTTATCTTGTCCCTGTTGGCTCTGCTCAAGGAAACGGGCATTGTCAATTGCCAGGGCTAATTGATCAGCAATCACATTCAACATGGTAATTTCTTCGGCAGCGAATTTTTCCAGACGGGTAGAGTGAACATCTAGAACACCAATTAACGCCCCCCGAGTCCTGAGAGGCAGCGCTATCTCTGACCTGGCAGTCGATAAATCTAGCCCAGGTTGACCAAGCTCTTCTTTTGACAAATCTGCAGATTGGTAAACCTCACCTGTGGCAGCTACATACCCGGGAATATAGCCGTCATACTCTTCCCCTTCACTCTGGTTTTCACCATCACGCTGAATTGCGCCGAAACGGGGGCTTTTACCGTCGCTTACTTTCAGCCGGTAATTCTTTTCCAGCCTCCCCATTCTTCTCAACCCACTATCCTGATTTTCCAGATCTTGAACACTTCCACTTGCTTCAGCTTTCAGCTCGATATACTGACCACTCTTATCTAACAGGAAAATCCCCACATGGGAATATCCAAAGAGATGCGATATTTTCTCAGTAGAAATATTTAACAAATTGCTGATCCCTTGTGCTTCTACGGCTTCATGTACGATGCTCTCTAAATCGAGTAGTCGGTCAGAAAATATTTTGAGTTCATCCGTTCGACCTTTTACCTGCTTTTCAAGGTTGGATAGTTTTTCCTGGATGGAAGTTTCCAAAATATCAAATGTTTTCTGTAGCTGTTTCTCCTCTTCGCGGGGTATGGATTTCCCTTCTTTTGCAATGCCTTCAATCGTAGATTGTTCATCTTCTCGGATTGTGCCAATATCTGTAGGATATCTTTGAACCAGATTCAAAGCGCGAGAGGCAGTCCTGGACAACTTTTCTGTAAGAGAAGCATATTTAACGGCAATCCAGATACCCGTTCCTAAGATTATTAGTGTTAGTAGCAATCCTGTGAAAATCAGGTTGATTTTGGCTGACCTCATTTCCTTGTCATAGCTAACCTGGTCTTCGTTGAGCATTCTTGTGAGCTCTTCTCTGCTGATAGCTGCGGCGCTATCCCCTCCCGTATCTACAACCAGCCTGATCTGGTCATTCCTCAGATTGCTCAGTCGGTTTATAGCCAGGTTCGCCTGGATATTGATCAATAACAATGGGATCAACGCCAGCATCAAAAAGGATAGGATCAAACGGTAACGTAGACGCATGCAATCACCTTATCTATCAACCTGTGTTTGTTTCATTCGGACTTCTACCTGAGAAATGCCAAGGGAGCGTCGTAGTTCTTGAACGGCTGTTCTGAGAACGGAGTCAACATCTAGAGATTCTCTCATTCGAGAAGCGACTTCTCCGATCAATCGTTCACGCTCAGCCTGTGATTGGCTGGCTTCGTATAATCGAGCGCTCTCCAATGCAACTCCCAATTGGTCGATGATGGTTGTCACCATATCATATTCCTCAGGAGTCCAACCACCACTTTCACTGGGCTTATAAGTATCCAGGTACCCAATTACGGTATCACGAACTTTGATTGGGAGAGATAAAGGAAACGTACCAATATTTTCTCCCCCAATTGCCTTTTCACTAATCTTCTCAACCTTATTTTCGCTTGCAACTTGCTCCTGTCCGCTGTTTTCAATCATGTAAGGATAATCCAGGCTTGTATAACTCAGTTCTGCCCTCGAGGCTAATACTTCCATCCAGGCTCTCCGACTGAGCTCACCAAAAGCACGCCGGCTTGACTCCAATGCTTCTTCGCTCTCCGTGAACAAACGCGCGTTTTCGATAGCGATTGCTACAAGATCAGCCATGATCTGCAGGATTGCCACATCTTCGCGTACGAATGCCCCAGCCTGCATACTTTGCACATCCAAAGCTCCAATAATTTTTCCACCTATCGACAACGCCAGGGCCATTTCAGAGCGCGTAAGCGGCAGATCTGGATTATTAAAATATTGAGGATCTTCGCCCACATCCAGAGCAATCCTGGGATTACCTGTACCTGTCACATAACCAACAATACCTTGCTGTCCAACCATCAATTTATGACCACGCGCCAACATTCTTTTCCCACCTTCGCTGTTCGCGGCGCGTAAAACTGCATAATGATGAACTTTTTCCTCCCGTTGGTCTTTAGCGTCTCCACTCTCTTCTTCCAGCAGGAAGATACCTACATGGTAAAAGTTCAATCGATCGCTGATCAAACGGGTCACCATGGAAAGCAGTTCTTCAGGATTTCGAATTGTTGCGGCTGCCCGACCTATCTCTGCAACAGCTTGAAACTGGAGTGATCTTTTTTCTAATTCATGCGTACGATCGCTAACGCGTTGCTCCAATCCAATCAGGTTTTGCTGCAACTCGCTGGTCATTTGGTTTATCGCACCAGCTAAAACACCAAATTCATCTTCGGTTTCAACCTTAGCGCGGGCACCCAGGTTTCCAGATATTACTGCGTCGGTCACTGCTGTCAGTCGTCTGACAGGTGTTGTCATGATATCGGAGAGTGGGAAAGCAGCAAGCGCGATAGCTGCTACCACCAGCAATGCCGACAATTCAATATTTCGGACCATACTCTCAAGCGATGCAAGCAACATGTCTTGTTGAGCAACCATCGTAAAGGATGTCTGTAGATTAATCACCGCCACCCATGCCACAACTGCTGAAGAAAAAACACCGACAAACAGGAAGGCGATGAGCAGCTTGATTCTCATCGTGTTTGTACGAAACTTAAATATCAGATATAAGAAGATCACAATCACAGCACATAACGTGATCCCAAGTGCAATCCATGGAGAAAACAATTCCGGTCGGGCTGCAAATCCCTTAACGACTGCTTCGCGATACCAATCCATGAAGATCGCCATTCCGCCCACTACGAGGGTAATACTCAAGATAAGGACAATTTGGTGTTGATTGAAGATCCTGGCTGCAACTAAACCAGTGAAAAAGAAACCAAGCAATGCAATGAGAAATCCAGATTCTGAGTAAAAGATGGGCATGACTAAGCAGGTTGCCCAGACCACTCCAATCATCAAGAATGCGCTGCCCTTAAGGGTTTTTACCATCCCAATCCCACCGGAATGGTTCAAACGCATGACAGCTAGGGCGGTCAGGATTACTCCAATCGAAATCCCTGCAAGAATGGCGTATCTTGTATCACGGTTAGATGCGATCTGATACACTGCATAACCCAACAGTAGTGCAGTGGACGTAATTAGTATAATGCCAGATCGAAACAGATATTGTTTTTGATCCTGCTGCGTTTCGAGTTGTTTCGTGGTTAATCCCATAGCTAACCTTTGGTTGAATGCTGGAAGAACCTTTACCGACTCGCCTCACGTCCAATCTTATCGATGGGAGGTTTTTTTTGCTCCCCACCGTTATCCTCCGTCGATGCCAACCTTACAGTAACTTCGGGTACGCCCAAAGCTTGACGGACTTCATGTGCTGCGGTCTTCAGGATGGCCTGGATATCCAGCGTTTCTCGAATCCGGGTCGTAATTTCTCCTACTTGCCGCTCCCTTTCAGCCCTCAAAGTGGCTTGCTCAAAGCTGCGCGCCACATCGATAGCTGAAGAGATTTGTAAGCTGATTTGATCCATTAACTGTAAATCAGCCTCTGAAAAATGAATCGTCACATCCTCAAGTTCAAGGCTGGCAACCCCAAATACCTCGCCGCGAGATAGGAGAGGTACAAAAACGATTGTTTCTGCTCCTCGAATTTGGATAAAATCCCTCATCGCGGCCACCGCGGAGGTGGCACCTTCTGATACTTTTGTCTGTACGTCGTAAACAGCCATTGAGCTCCGATCTCGAAAAACCCCTTCAATCAGGCTGTTCCCCTTCAATGGAAACTTGGAACCGATCAGTTTGGCTCCTGGCATAAAAGGCTCTGAGGAAGCATTTGCCACCAGGCTTAAAGTCTGCCCATCTGGCTCCAGCAATAACATTCCACAATGTAATAGGTTAAAACTGGCACGCAGCTTTTGCGACACATTGTCGAGTAGTTCAAATAAATTAGTGTGCGAAGCGGCAACGGCAGTAACCTCTTGCAAAAGGCGAAGTTGACCTGAGCGATTTTGCGATTCCTCCAATAAGCGGGCATTATCCAGGCTTAATGAGATCTGATTTGCCACAGCCTCAATAACCGCAATTTCATCTTCAGACCATTCATGGTCTATTCGATCATCTTCTAAACCGATGATTCCGACAATTTGGTTATACATTAGCAACGGCACCAATAACACTGAACGATCAGGATCCAGGCTGCTTCCTTGTATTTCCGCGGCGCTTGCCAGCAAAGAATTCTTTATCTTCGCAGCTTTTCCGCTATTCAAGCGATTATATATATCTGGCGGAAGCTCATAACGCTGTTCTTCATTATCCTTTATTGGTTTTACCTCCAATAAGTTGTATTCATATCCACCGACTCGTTTCCCAATTGATTCACGAGACCAAATCGTTTGAGTATAGCGCTGGTTCAGGGAGTTTGCCTCGACCATCCTCTGCTGTAGATTTTGCTCCAGATAGGCATTTTGTACGGCGATCGATAACTCATCCGCCAGGATCTGCAGGATGATCACTTCATCTTGTCCAAAATAATTGATCGTTGTACTTTGTACATCCAATACACCGATCACTGTTTGTCCAGCCTTTAAAGGTATCACCGCCTCTGCGCGGGTATCAGGCAATAACGGATCCCTGCGGAAGATATAATCCGTATCAACATTATTGATGATGCGCTGCTCACCTGTTCCAGCTACATTGCTGATTACATTTACCTCTCCAAGGCGGATTTTTGCGCCTCTTTGTAAATGGGAGCTTCCTGATGATCCAGTTGCAGCTTTCAAGACGATGAAACGTCGTTCCTCATCAACCAGATAAATTCCCACAGAGTAGAAGTTAAATCTCTCCTGGATCAGATGGACATATCGATTGGTTAAAGAGTCGAGGTCCTTTATAGTCGTCGTCTCCCTCGCCAGCTCTGATGCGGTTCGCATCTGAACCACATGCTTCTCTAAGGATTGGGTTCTTTCATCATTCCATCGATCTTGATCTTCTTTATTCTTTGCCATTTGGGAACCGAGTTGTTTGATGGAGAGAGCCAATAAGCCCATTTCGTCCAACACACCCACGGGTTGATCCTCAACCACCCGACCTGCTCGTAAACTTTCCACTCCCTCGCGCAGATCATTTACCTGATGGATCACACTGCGGCTTACGAATAATACCAGTATCAGTCCCAATCCCAATATTACCAGGCTCACCGACATAAACCATTGAAGTCGTCCATTAGCAAGATTGACCAACCGCTGGTTAAGGTTTATATCCGTCAACCCTCTCATCAGCTCTATCAAGGAATTATACGCAAGGTATACACCCACCATGGCTACAACAAAACCCAACACCATTAGCAGGAACACACTGAGCATCCGCAAACTTACAGGCAGTCGACGGAGAAATCGATCGATCATAAAGCTTCCTCCTCTCTTCCTGTTCGATTATCCCCATCGTCTGGATGGTCTGCTCCATTGTGATCATCCGATGCTTTGGCGTTCACACCTAAATGGATGAATGTTCGCGTAGAATCAAATGCTTTTCCCAATTCACGCACAGTGTTCTGCAAGATCGCATCCAGGTTGATCGTATTTCGAATCCTCGAAGAGAGAACGTTAATTTGCTGTTCACGCCGAGCCAGGCTTTGAGCATCTTGTAGCAAACGCGCGTTTTCAAGGACCAGAGCCAGACGGCTGGCAATCTCCTCATAGGTGGCAACCACCTCAGAAGTCAAGGGCTGTCCTGAAAATTGTACTTCGATCGCCCCAATCGTTTGACCGCGAACTTTAATCGGGACCGCCAAGGCATTACTCTGCGAAGCATCACCATCCCCCTGTTTCGCCTGGATATTCTCCGGTTCCTGGAGGACAGGTTGCCCGATTTGTATGGCTTCCTTAATTAGCGGGATCTCACCCATCACAGGTTCAATTTCAAGACGGCGATAACGATACCCTTGCCCACCCGCCGCACCCTTTAATTCAGATGCGCGTTGTTGATAGGTTTTCCAGGAGGCTTGTGTATAAGTGCCGTACAATCTTTGAAGTTCTTCGACCCTTCTCGCCATCTCTTCGATTAACCGGGTGTTCTGAATCGCTATGGCCAATTGGTCGGAAACGATTTGCAGAACATAGGATGTTTCTTCATCGAACGAGCCAGTCTCTTTACTCTGAACATCAATTACGCCAATAACTTTGGCTCCTACTTTAAGCGGCAATACAGCCTCAGATTTCGTTTCTGGTAATAAAGGGTTAGAAAAGTGGATAGGATCTGCACTGACATCAATAGAAATGCTCTGCCGACCTGATTGAGCAACATAACCGACCGTCGGCTGGTTAGCATTACCTCTCGTCTCCCCAACCCGAACCCGCTCCCCGCGCGCCAGCATGATCCGCCCAGCATCTCCCGTAGCTGCCATTAAAACCGCTTGCTCACCCAGGTCATCCACAAGGTAGATTCCAACATGATAGTACCCAAACCGATCATGAATCAGGTTTACCCCTCGGCGCAGGAGTTCAGTGAGATCGTGGACAGCCGTAGCTTCACGGGCAACTTCGGCTGCAATCTGGAGCTGTTTTGATCTGCGCTCCAGGTCTCGTGTTCGATCTACCACTCTCTGCTCCAGGTTCGTCACCAAATTACGTAGCTGTGTCGTCATGCTGTTGAACGAGTTCGATAAGGCCCCAATTTCATCGAACTGTTCTGTTTCTGCCAGCAACTGAAAATTTCCTGAAGCAATCTGTTCTGCTGTTTTGGTCAGCCTGGCAAGCGGCTCAGTGATGCGGTTAGTGGCAGCGTACCCAACTACAAACGCCACCAATAATGCAGCTACCATCAAGCCGATATTGATGTAAATCCCCTGAAAAGTGGAACGCAGCGCCTCTGAACGCTCCTGTTCTGCGAAAAAGGCTAATCCCAATTCGGGAATCCAGCGATATACTCCTAGCACATACTTAACCCGGTAGCTGGCATAGCTCCCTGAGCCATTTTGATTCTTATAAAGTGCCAAGTCGATGGCGGGTGAAAACACATAACTCACTCCAGCCTTATAATTGGAGAACAATGAATCAGTGATCAGGTGATGGCTCTGGTTCACCAGGTAAGTCTCCCCAGTATCACCAAGACCAATTCGCTCAGTCATGATTTTATTCAATTGTTCTAAGTTGGCTCGCCCTGCCAAAACCGCAATCGTTTGGTCATTATTATCCTTGAGTGGTCTGGCAACAAACAAAATATTTCCTTGACCTTCCCTGGTAACGGGTGGCATAAGGACACTCTTCTCTAAACCCGGAGAAAAGAAAGATTCACCTTTAACACTCTTGCCCTGGCTGGAAGATTCAGTAGAAAACACCACCGTGCCAGCCAGGTCAGCAACCATGACCTCCGAAAAAAAGTTGGTATTCCGCATTTGGTCGGAAACCTGTTCCATCAATTGGTTATAAGTGTTCTGAAAAACGACATCTTCGACGCTGCCAGGACTCACTAAGATTTCAAGCCGATCAATATTGATTGATCCAGAGGCTATCGTATCCAGATCAGACTGTAAATTATTTGCCCAAGAGAGAACAGCAGATTCTTTTAGAGAAGCCACAGATTCCAACTGCCTAAGGACAGCTTTTTGAGAATTCTGTGCGTTGATTAGCATGGCGACTGTACCCGTCAACGCCACCGGAACAACAACCAGGATCAGAAAAGTCCCGATCAACCGCACGCGGATAGAATGGATTGGGATCTCTAAAAGAAGCTGCAATATCAAAGCCAGGCTCAAGAGCAAGCTGGCTCCGATGATATACGGCAAAAGAAGCGGCAGAGAAGTTTGATCGACGCGCGGTATCGGCTCGAACTGGTTGATTAGAAGTGTAGCAACCAGATAAAAGACAGATATACTTACCCAAATCCTCCATTGTCGGGGCAGGATGAAACCTCCGGATAAGAGGATCAGTAGAATACCGCCGGCAGCGTGATATAGCGTTAGACCTTTCCAAACAACCTCGTTCCCCGAATATGCCACTGCCAGGGCAACGATCATAACTGCTCCCGCTAAATGGATCTGCTCTCGACGCAGATTTGCTACAGCGACCGGAGTTACTGCAAATCCAACCAAAATAAAAATTGGTGGAATTAAAGCTTGCCATATTTTTGATTGGAAATAGACGATCAAGTAAAAGACAATCGTGGCAATTCCAAATACAGCCAGGGTATAAAACAACCGCCGGAAAGTAGATATTGGTTTGTGTTCAGTTGCGATCATCTTTTCCAAGAGGCACCTACCTTAGCTAAGACCTTCCATAGAGCTTTCTTTTCCGTCTGATCCAACCGGAGCAGTTTTACGCGAAACCTGAGTTACAGGTTCTTGCGTTGTTGGTGGTTTGATGAGGATCGCAACCTCATTTACATTCGGCATTTGAGCTAACTCTCTCACCGCTTGCTGGAGAAGTGCGTCCAGGTCAAACGATTTGGATAGATTGGCGGCGAACTGGTTCAAGATCCGTTCGCGCTTTACCCGTACCTGTGTTTCCTCAAAAAGCTGGGAGCTTTCAATCGCCTGGCTGACATGCGAGCGGATTTCATCTAGCAAGTTTTTCTCCTGAATAGATAGTGCCTCCCCCTCAGACCAAAGGTCGAGTTCAGCTACGACTTCGCCTCGTACCTCGAGCGGCATGCGAAATAGTTTGCCAGTCGGTTGCTCCTCTGTAAAAGGTTCCTCTCCCGCCTCAATGGGTTTGACCCCGGTGAGATCAAAGACATAACCATCGATCTTTCTTGCGGGTGTCTGCGAGCGCTTTCCACCCAGTCGTTCATCTTCTCGTACCAGCTCGAGTTTTGCCAGCGTCTCCTGATACTGCTGTATCCAATGGGCTTTATCGATTGCACTAGAAATTTGATCCGCCAGGGTCTGCAGGATAAGTAAATCATCTTCTCGGAAATCCCCAGTCATTTTGCTTTGAATATCCAGAACACCGATCGTACGTTGATTAATCCGTAAGGGTAAGGCAATTTCTGAACGGGTTTCATTCAGGAGGGGATTCCGGAAATAAGTCGTATCTACATTCACATCAGGAACTGTACGCACCATACCTGTGCTGGCGGCATAACCGACAATGCTTGACTGGTTTACTTTTAGACGGTGGCGCATAGCTAGCATCTTTTGACCAGCCTCTCCAGAGGCAGCTCGCAGCACAGCTAATTGCCCACTTAAATCTAGAACGAAGATTGCTACATGATAATATCCAAAACGATCTCCAATCAGGTTTACTGAACGAGCCATGAAATGTTCAAGCTGGGAAGTGATCGTTGTTTCTCTAGCCATATGAGCTGAAGCCATTAACTGAGTCGTTTTCTTTTCTGTGGCCTGGGCTTGCTCATTAGCATGATTCTCTAACTTAACCTGCCGAAGGTGCAGGTGTTCAACCATGTCTGTTAATTCTCTCGCCAGCAGACCTATCTCACCAGGCGCTTCATTGGGGAAGACTGCAGACCCTTCTGATTTGATGGTTCGAGTATTCTCTATGACCTGCTTCAGAGGATTCGTGATCCGATTCATCCATATCATCCCAATTGTAAAAGCTACACCAAGAATAAGAACACTGAACGGCACCACCCTCGTAAAAATAAATGACCGGAGATTCTGATTCACTGCCTCTCGAATTTCATCCATGACCGAGGATTCTACAGCCGCCATTTTGTCGATGTCCAACGCGGATTTTCCCAAGGAATTGATCGAGCTGAACGCAAGCCACGTCACAGCCAAAATAGCGATAACGATCAAACCCAGGAGGATAAAAACATATTGGCTTTTTATCGATCCCGTCGATGGGCGAATCTCCTGGCTTTGTACGGCTTTTTTTACCGTCATTTTTCGTTCTCCTTCAGCCAAATTACGATTTCTCAGGCAAGTCTACTGACTTATGCCCTTCCTGAAACATACCATCCGGTTGGTCCCCAACTTCTTCGCCTTTCTTAAGGCGTATCTGCACTCGGGTGGCATTCACTACCAGGCCTATTTCTTGAACTGCCGTTTTCAGAACAGTTTCCAGGTCCAGCGAGCTCTGAATACGACTGGAAACCTGACCAACCAGCCTTTCCACTTGAGCGCGGCTTTGAATTTCATCCAGGAGCCGAGCATTTTCTAAAGCAGGCAGTACCTGGGCAATCATGTCCATAGCCATATCCAACTCAGCCTGTGACCATGGTTTTTGATCTTTTTCACGCCGCAGCAACAAAGAACCCAAAACCTGTCCTCGCAAGGTAATCGGAATCAGCAATTCATGTTGTCCTTCTTTTGTCCTGAGAACTGGTTCCGTCACAATATCCTGATCGTCTTGACGCTTTCCTTCTCCTGTTAGATCATCTCCCGATATCAAACCTGTTCGAGAATAACGGTAAGACAGAGCGCCGCGAGCCAGGCGTTCCCTCCAGGCCTGGCGAGTTCGCTGTCCATAAAGATTGCGCAACTCTTCCAGAGCATCTCGGCTTTCTTTGAGCAGCCGGGCATGATCCAACGCTAAGGCAACCTGGTCTGCCATCACTTGAAGGATCTCGATATCTTCGTTTGAAAAAGCAGTTTCCTCAATCGATTGGACATCAAGCACACCGATCACCTGCCCACGAGCTTTAAGTGGCAAAGCCATCTCCGAACGCGTCAAAGGTAAATCAGGGTTATTAAAGAAGACAGCATCGTCACCGACATCCAGAGCGATTCTAGGTGCGCCAACATCGGCTACATAGCCAACGATACCCACCTGCCCAACCCGCAGTTTGTGCCCTCGAGCCAACATCCGCTGCCCGCCTTCGCTGTTAGCTGCTTGTAACACCGCATATTCGCCTAATTCATCCAGAATAAAAATCCCTGCATGGTAAAAGTCAAAATGACTGGAGATCAGCTGCACGGTCTGCGTTAACATCTGTTGAACATCGCGAATGCCGGCTGCCTCCTTAGAAACCAATGCCGCCGCTTTTAACTGATTGCCTCTTCGTTCCAGATCAGCAGTCCGCCCAGCCACACGCTCCTCCAGGCTGGAGTTTAAGTCCTTAAACTGCCTGGTCATCCGGTTAAAGGATTCGGCAAGAAAACCCAATTCATCCTCGCTTTCCAAAGGAACTTCTTTGCTCAAATTCCCTTCGGAAATCGTTGCACTAGTCTCAATCAGCGCGTGCAAGGGGTGAAGAGCCTGCCGGACCGTCAACCATATCATTCCTGAGAGAAGCAGGAGACCCGCCAGGCTTACGGGTATGGAAACCTGCGGTGTAGTTCGCAGTGAGGTTATTGTTAAGACTACCCCAATCAGCACAGGCACGGTAATGGATAAAACTAATACCGTCAAGCGCAATCCTAAATTTCCCCTCTGTAGCCGGTGTTCCAAGGCCATCTGATGGAAATAAGCATAACCATAGAGGAGTGCAATCAAGGCCACACTAGCCAGAGAGCCTGGTACACTGAAGAGGAGGGTTCGAAATACGATCAGTAGACCGCCTGAGATGCCAAGGACAGCAGAGATAATCCCGGCTAATAATTTTTCAGAACGGCTAGATTTTTTATCGATGATGACCACATAGAGGCAAAAAACCAATAGAATAATGAATAGAGCATAATTGATACCGACCAGAACCGGGGTCACCAGGCCTTGGTTGTATTCTGTAAACGGGATAAATCCACCTGCATAGGTTTCAGGATTCAAACCGGAATAAAGCAGGTTAAAACCTATAACCCTCTGGGATGCAATCAGGTTATCCAAAAGGGTCAAAATTCCTGGCAGCACAGCCAGGAGGACCGCTGACCATTGCCCAACCTCAGCCCACTTCCAGTGTTCTTTCAGCCATTCCGGTTTGAGCAGCCTTAAAGTAACGACCACCATCAAGGGCAAAGTCATGAGCGTTGTAATGCCGATCAGGATGCTCGGAAGGTAAGCTTGAGTTGCATCTCCTGCTTGAATCAATAAACCTTCGGCAGCTAGATTAATGCCCAAGATGACTAACAACAGGCTGACCAGTCGGTTGGTGGGATGCTTCCAATGGATGGTCAAGATATAGCTGGCGAGGGCGAATGTTGCAATAGCCAGCATCCAGGCGAGGTATGGATTGGTTGGGTCCGTAAGATAAACGTTCACAACGGCACCTCTTCTTCTCCAGCGGGGATATCAAGTCGAATTACCCCGTCTGAAGCTCCCAGAACCCGACCAAGCTCTTGAATGGTAACCCGTAATATCGTATCCAGGTCAGTAGAACTGCGCGCTTTTCGAGATATATCAGAGAGAAGCCTCTCATAACTGGCCTGACGTTGGTTCTTCTCAAGTAAGCGTACATTTTCGAGGGCCACCGCGGCCTGTGTTGTCACTGCTTCGATAAAGGCATTCTCCTCATCGGACAACCCTTCCCTGTCTATGTCTAGAGTCAGTTGCCCAATTTCCTGGTCGCGCAGCTTTAAGGGATAGCGATATGTTGCACCACCAGGTTCTTGACTGAGATCC
>Ga0153916_10002139_pt1 | contig 14521 bp, 10 predicted proteins | sample Opewatmetagenome_FD_109642 | JGI IMG/M metagenome (GOLD analysis project Ga0153916, IMG submission 109642) | Freshwater wetland microbial communities from Ohio, USA - Open water 3 Core 3 Depth 4 metaG | ecosystem: Environmental > Aquatic > Freshwater > Wetlands | place: USA: Ohio, Lake Erie...
GAGAAGGATGAAGAAACCAAGAAGAGAAGGGAACTGCTCCGCAAGTTCGGATACAAGCTCTAGGGTGGAGATTGAGAACCTGGATGAATACGAAGCCTCGGCGAAGTACTATGATATCTGGACCGAAGGCTTCACAGAGGACATTAGCTTCTATGAGCAGCTGGCGGACACGACCGGTTCCCCAATCCTTGAGTGCATGTGCGGGACCGGCAGGATCCTAATCCCGCTTGCCAGGAAAGGACACGAGGTGACCGGTGTCGACAAGAGCACGGCCATGCTCGATTGCCTGACGGCCAAGCTGGAACTTCAAGACGACGAAGTACAAGGGAAGATAGATATCATTCACGGAGATGTAAGGGACTTCAAGACCAAGGGGCGTTTCAAGCTTGTGATAGTGCCGTTCAACTCCTTCTTGCACCTGCTGGAGGCGGAGGATCAGGAGGCCGCCCTCAAGAACGTCTGGAAGCATCTGACGAACGATGGGCTTTTGAGCCTTAGCATTTTCAATCCGAGATTGGACAGACCGGAAGAGGTCATCAGGCACAGGGGTACGAAGCTGACGGCCCAGGGAGAGATCATCTCGAAATTCGAATGCCAGATCTTCGACCAGTCGTATCAAAGAACGACGGTTCATTACTTCTACGACATCTCGAGACAGGACCGTCCGTTGAGAAGGATCACTACGACCTTCACCCTCCGATACCTCTTCCATCGGGAGGCGCTCGACCTCCTGAAGAGATGCGGATTCGACGTGATCGAAGTGTACGGCGACTATGAATTCAATCCGTTCAAGAAGACGAGCGAGCTGATGATCTTCTTGGCAAGGAAGACGAAATGAAGGTCGGACGCGTCGACCTGGACCGGACGCTTGGTTGCGGGCAGGTCTTCAGATGGTCGAAGGATGGTGGATGGTGGAAGGGCGTCATCTCAAACCGCGTCGTAAAGTTGAGGAAACGTGGTACGAATATTGAGGTCATTGGCGATATCGATGAGGCTGCGCTCATGTCCTACTTCAGAGCCGATGACGATCTCGATCGGATCGTGCGTGAGATATCAAAGGACGACCACATGGCACAGCTTGTCAAGAGATTCGATGGGCTCAGGTTGATCAGACAGGACCCGTGGGAATGCGCTTCAGCATTCACGCTCGCAACCTATGCCAGCATCCCTCGAATCGAGGGGATGATAGAGAACGTTTGCAGAACCTTCGGTCACGAGATCGCTGGAGGATCGTACTCGTTTCCCCGACCGGAGGAGATACTGGAGAACGAAGAAGGGGCCAAGCAATGCAATCTTGGTTTCCGCTGCCGAAGGTTTGTCGAGTTCGCAAGGAGGGTGGAGAGATCCGATCTGGACTTCGACCGATTGAAACAGATGGAGTATCGTGACTGCGTGGAGGAACTGAAACGATTTGAAGGGGTCGGGGACAAGGTCGCCGACTGCATTGCTTTGTTCAGCCTCGACCACCTCGAGGCGTTCCCGATCGACGTCAGGATAAAGAGAGCGATGGAGAGACTGTATTCTCTGTCGGGCAGCTACAAGAAGATGAGCGAATCCGCACGTGAGTATTTCGGAAGATATGCTGGATACGCTCAAGAGTATATTTTCATCTCGGAGAAGAGAGACAAGGAAAACGCCTGAACGAATCTCATTCCATTTGAGGACAGACGCAGAGAGGTGCCTTGAGTCCAGTGTGGGTCTCATATATGGAAACGAGCATTCCACTCTTCTTCACCATCTCGCATATCCTGCATGTCTCGGTCACTATATCCGATCCGTTCGTTATCCTGGTCGCTGCATGCTCCACCTCTTTCTTGAAGTCCTCGTATTTACCACTAGTCTCCATCTCCTTGCTTGTGCCCCGCTTGGACTTCAAGTATTGAGAGATCGCCGCGTCTGTCACCCCGAAGCGCCTTGCCACTTCCGCCTGGGTAAAACCGTGCTTGTCGACGAGCTCTCTGGCCAATTCCCTGCGTATTGAGGGAAGTACATACCACACGATCAGTTCGCAAGGAATCTTCATACGAATGTGATGGGACTTAACGATATTTAAAGGTTGTAATCTGAGTGCCGCAAAGTCCGAAGTGATCTCTCACTTGCCCCATTCTGAAGGGGAATCGCCTGTATGGCTCTTCGAACATCGAAAGTCGAACAGGATGTGGAGAAATCAAGATACGTCGGGACGATAGATTATTGGTCAGACCCATCGTTACCCTTCCTCTCAGAACATTCTAGAGGCGATTTGATGTCGATCGACGAAGTCGTAGTGACAAGGAAGATAGTGGAGCGGTTCTCGAGAGAGTTCCTCGAGAATATCGATGTCGATGTAGTGATCGCAGGAGCTGGACCTTCGTCTTTGACAGCGGCGAGATACTTGGCGAAGGGCGGCAAGAGCGTGGTCATCTTCGAGAGGCGACTCTGTCCGGGTGGAGGGATGTGGGGGGGCGGGATGACCTTTCCCGTTATCGTCGTCCAGGAGGAATCGACGTCAATCCTGAAGGAGATCGGGATCAATCTCACCGACGAAGGCGACGGGTACTATACCGCCGACTCGGTCGAGGCTTCCGCCAAGCTGATCGCGTCAGCAATCGACGCTGGTGCTAGGTTATTCAATGCCGTCACGGTGGAGGATGTGATGATCCGCGATTCGAAGGTCACGGGTGTCGTCATAAACTGGAGTGCGGTAGACGTCGCTGGTCTGCATGTCGATCCTATGACCATCAGATCGAAGTACGTCATAGATGCCACCGGTCATGCTGCGGAGGTCTGCAAGATCGTCCAGTCGAAGGCCGGAAAGCTCAGGACTCCGTCCGGCAAGATAGAGGGCGAAAGAAGCATGTGGGCCGAGATCGGGGAAAGGATGACCGTAAAGAACACGGTCGAGATCTTCCCGAATCTCTACGTGACTGGCATGGCCTGCAATGCTGTCTTGGGCGCCCCGAGGATGGGGCCGATATTCGGAGGAATGCTGCTCTCTGGCAAGAAGGTGGCTGAGCTGATACTCAAGAGGAAAAGGTGAACTAGGTCTCCCCTGGGTGGGTCTTCTCGTAGAATTCCTGGACCTCCCAGTCAGGGATAGTCTGCTCTCCGATCTTCCTCAACGTCAGACCCATCGTTTTCATGTGCTGATTCAGGGCGCTCCTGGCCTCCCTGTCGCCAACGAACTCCGTGATGAACATATCCTTCCCTCTTGATCTGCCCTTGAAGGCACCGATCATCTCACTGCCCCTGAAAATCGCTGAACTGTAGCCGAACCTCTCTCGAATCAAGGGAAGCAGATAAGAATGAAGGTTGTCGTCGGGGGTCAGCACGAATCTGTCCTCGAAGTCGGTCCCGACCCGGTCGAGGTCCTCCCTGTGCATCCAGCGGAGTGTCTCATCATTCTCGAGGAAGAATCCCTTGACCAAGAAACCCTCCGCCTCCAAGCCTGCAAGGATCTCTCGTGCCTCCTTCATCGGGATTCGGAATTTGATGAAACGGACTATCTCCTCTGCCGAGAAAATTCCATAGTTACGGAAGAGAAGTCTGAACAGTTGGATTCGAGCCTCTCGCGTGGTCATAGAGTGATCGGGGACCAGATGGACGTTCTTCGAGCCGTCGAAATAGACAGCTGCACCCATGTATAGATCGCGAAGCGCCTTGTAGGTCCTGACGTGGCCGACTGGAGAGAGGGTGTAAAGCTCGTTCCTTGATATGCTCCTTCGGTCCTCAAGGATCCTGATCAGCGAATTCATGTCCTCGCTCATCGGGACGCTCTTCGCCTTACGATAGAGACTGGCATTCTCGATAGTGGTGTAAGTGAGGTACTCGGGTATGGCCTGTATCCGAACCAAGGTTCCTTGCTCGAATAGCTTCTTCAAAGGCACTTTGACTTTGCATCGGAGGTGCGCGGCCGCATCGGATCGGAAACCTCCAGTCTTCCTGATTCCCTCCAGGATGTTCTCGAAATTCCTGTCTGCTGGAACGGCCTGCTTCCAAAGAACATATTCGAGTAGGTCTTCCTGCCTGTAGGCGTTCGGGACGAACTTACCTTTTATGAGAGCGGAACCGATGCGATGATATCCCGATCGAATCAGCTTGCTCTCTAAAGCCCCCTCGATCTCATCTATGCCTTTTCCTAGAATCTCCTTGATCCTTAGGACGTCGTAGCCAAGCATATTGTAGAAAATCATCAATTCGTCCAAAGCCGCCAGGGAATCGGGGAGAAGAGATGGATTTTCGAGATCCAGCGCGCGAACTTCAATGCACCCGCTCATGTTCCACTTCTCCACGGCGCCGACAAGAATCCCGTCGGACATAATTGGGTAGATTAGCCTATCGCCGTAACGCGAAGCAATCTCGGACCGCAGCGGCTGGACTTCAGGATCGAACATCGAGAGCACCCGCATCTTTCTCTGATGCTCCGGGAGAGACTGAAGCCTCTCAACCTCATCGGCCATGACGAACATCTGGATCCTTCCTTCCCCGACCGTTATTTCCACAATATCCAACCGGGCGAGGATATCGTGCACTTCGTCGGGGGAGAGACCGGTGAAAGCAGTCATGGCAAACATGGGAACGGGGCCATAGGCCCTGATGAACCTTTGGATCATCTCGTCCTTTGCATTCCCCTCGTATTTCGGCGCGTCATACGGTTCGTATATGTTCTCTCGGGACCACTCCTCACGATGCTCGAACCTCCTCACAAGGTGCAGGTTCCGATCAAGCCAGTCCAAGCTATACTTCAGCTGCTCCTTGGGTATGCCCGTCATTTGATACAGCTGCAGGATGCCGAGGGCGTCGTTCTGTCTGATAAGATCGAGTATCCGTCTATCGGCACCGACGGGCGAGCCGGTCCTATAGACCGACACGTACATCGGCGCATCATCTGCCAGGACATAACGCACGCGACCCCTCAGGAATCTGCCTAGGAGCATCTTCCCATTCCTCCTGAGGCTCTCCCAATCGTCCATGCTAAAACCGCTGACCCTGTAGAAAACGTCCAAAGGATCACCGACGGATCCGAAGAATCTCACGCAATCCTCGATCGAAGTGAAAGGTCCCTGGGTCTTGGACATCCGATACATCTCGACGGTCCTCATGTCATAGACCTCGGGGTCCTGGCTCTTCAATCTCAGATAGTCTTTCCTGAGCATGTATTGCTTGTGTTCGGAGACTAGGAACTTTCCTTCGATCAACAACCCCTCATTAATCAGTGCTCTGATCGCCCCATTGATCTCAGAGTCGGATTGGCCGAGCGCGAACGATATCTCGTCTGATGTGGATGGCGCGAATCCTTCGAGATACTTGCATATCGCTGTCTCGAGCGCCACCTTCCTGTCCCTCCCTTCGATCGACCTTGCCTTGAAGTACCAACGGCCGTTGCGATGCGCGACCCTTGCCACGAGGGCCGCGGATTCTAAGTTGCGGAGCGATTTCGAGACCCTATCGACGCTGATCGAAAGGATTTCGGCAAGCTCGGAGTGCGATCTCTCGGAATCCAGCAGGTCGAGAACGTTCTTGTCGAGGTCCCCAAGTCTTCGTTCTTTTCTGAAGAGTGTCGAATAGGTCCTTAGGTCCTCAGAGTGGACGAAGTAGAGGTCGTCTGAGAATACCGACGAGATCCTGCCCTCCGCGAGAAGCTCCTCGATCCAACCGTCCACCACTTTTCTGTCCAGAGAGGAGTAAGGATAGATGCTCCCAGCTCTCTCCTTGAACACTCGCATCGGACCCACTGTCCTCAGAATTCTGAGGATGTCCTTCTTTCCATCGACCCTTCCGATCTTGTTCCTGAAGTAAGCGCTGACCTCTTGCTCCTCGAACTCGAACTCAGAGAGTTCGCCAGCCATGACCTTCGATAGAATCTTCCGGTGCAGCTCCTTGAGCAACGAGCTGCGGTCCTCCATGAGGACTATGTCGGATATTCCAGCGAGGACGACGTTGTGGGCGAATGGAGACGGAACAGATGAGAAATCGACCGAAGCGACGCTCATTTCGCCGCTCTCGATCATCTTGAGCACGAGTCGAGCGTTCTGCAGGTCCATCACATCCTCCAGTATCTCGCGGTAGGTCTCCTCGATCACTGGGACCTTCTCCAAGCTCCTCAAGGCGTCCAGCAAATAGCTCGACCGAATCTGCTGCCTGTTGACCGACACCTCCCTCCCTTTGTAATTCCGTAGAATCATGAAGCTCCTGGCTGCGGTGTGACGGAAGCGCTGCTTGAAAATCTCCGAGTCCTTGATCGCTCTCCTGAGAAGACTCTCGAGGTTAGAGCTAGAGATCATCTTCTCTACGCCTTTCAGCTCGATGTTCCTTGGGACGCTGATCATGAATGTGTCATCCGCCACAGATACGCTTACGCTGCATCCGAGCTGTTGGGTAATCTGGAAGGCATAGGCTCTCGACAGAGCGTCGTTGACTCTTCGCCCGAAGGGGAAGTGGAATATGATGTTCCGATTCCCTGTCATATCGACGTAGCCTTCAATGACAAGTCTCTTGTCCGTTGGGATCTCGCCGCAGGCGGTTAGCTGCTCCTGAAAGTAACTGAGTATTGATCTGGCCGAACCGTGGTCGATGCCGAAGTCGTCGACCAACCATGTGAGGGTCTTCCTCTCCTCATCCTTGATTCTCGCGGCGATCTCGCCTCTGAACCGAGCTACCTCCATCGACAGGTCGAAGCTCCGAGGGAGCATCTCTCCGGTCCAGGAAGGGACGGTGGGCTTCTTCCCTGACGCGGATTTCGCGTAGACGCTCATCCCACGGGAACGTACGAATTCATACGCCCTGCCTCCCAGGACGAAGATGTCCCTCGGTGAGAGTCTCTCGACGAATTTCTCCGACAGGTCTCCCATCAACGCTCCCCTCTCTGCATAGACCTTGTAGTTCGCCTCTTCAGGGATCGTGCCGAGGTTCAGGAAGTATATCATCCTGGCCCCACGCTTTCTGCCAAAAACCCCTTCCTCTTCGTCGTACCATATCTTCGAATAGACCCCCTCGAAAGCGTCCTTGCTGCCAAGGTATCGAAGTACTCCCTCGAACGTCTCTGCCGACAGGTCCCTGTAGCAGTAGGATCCTCTCACCAACCGAAGTGCGTCAGCGACCTTCCAGCGACTCTCAATTGACATTCCAACGATGCTCTGCGCGAGGACATCGAGACAGTTCTGAGGTATGCTCACCCTATCGATCTTGTTTCGATGAGCCGCTCTGCACAGCACGGCGCACTCGACGAGATCGTCGTTGTCGAAGACGATCATCCGACCCTTCGATGTCTGTCTGTACCCATGCCCGCTCCTTCCGATGCGCTGCAACCCCTTGGCGACCGACTTCGGAGAACCAATCTGACACACGAGATCTATGGAACCAATGTCAATTCCGAGCTCGAGAGAGGTCGAGGACACGACGCATTTGAGTTCACTCCTCTTCAGACGTTCCTCGACGTCCAGCCTCGTTTCCTTGCTTAGGCTACCGTGATGCGCCTCTATGCTGTCCAGACCGCGCTCCTTGAGCTTGTATACAACGCTCTCTGTCCCGCTGCGGGTATTTGTGAAGACCAGCGTCGTCGTATGCTCCCGGACCATGTCCCCGAGCATGTCGTACATCTTCGAGTTCACGATCTCGTATGGAAGTGCTGTCATGTCGTCCGCCGGGCAAAGCACCTTCAAATCGAGATTCTTCCGCTCTCTGACCTCGATGACCTTGACGTCCCTCTGCCTCCCGTCTTCGCAACCGACCAAGAAGGCAGCGATTTCTTCAATTGGGGCTAGTGTCGCGGACAGGCCTATCCGCGTGAATCGTCGAGCGCAAAGGGCCTGTAACCGTTCCAGGGTCAGGGACAGGAAGACTCCGCGCTTCGAATCGCATATCTCGTGTACCTCGTCCACGATCGCCCATTCGACCTTGGAGAACTTCTCCTTGAACTTGGGAGCCGCGAGAACCATTGCGAGCGACTCTGGTGTCGTTATGAATATGTGCGGAGGCTTCCTCAGCATCTTCTGCCTTTCCGCCTGGGATGTATCTCCGGACCTCACGCCGACGCGGATCTCCGGGAATGGGACACCTTTCCTATCTGCAAGTGCCGTCACCTCGCTCAACGGTTCCCTCAGATTCCGATTGATGTCGTTGGCAAGTGCCTTTAGAGGAGATACATAGACGGCGTACACTCTGTCCTCCAACTTGCCGTCCTTCGCGTATCTCAACAACTCATTGATTATCGAAAGGAACGCTGTCAGGGTCTTGCCGGATCCGGTCGGAGAGGATACCAGGACGTTCTCCCTCCGATGGATGAGCGGGATTGCGAACGACTGGGGCTCTGTTAGCTCGGAGAATCTGCCACTGAACCACTCTGCGAGAAGAGGTTCCATCATCGACATGACGTCGTCCTTGCTGTATGCTTCCGTAACCCTTTCCATCAGCCTTTCTCCGCTTGCGAATCAAGGTCCATTTGCCGTTCGTCTATTACTACTTTGCTACATCGAAGAGAGGTTGCTGGCCACTGCGCAAGTAATTTATCCTAACACGCCATAATCTGGGCCATAGCATGAGAAAGCTCGTCCATATCACCCTGGCAGCGGTCATTCTTGTCTCTCTTCTATCCTTCATGCACGCTGAGGTCGCCGCCCTAGGCACAGGTGAGCTGTTGGTGACAGGAACCGTGACCGGCGAAGCTGGCACTCCGCTGCCTGGCGTGAACATCACGGCATTGAACACCACATCGATGGTCTCGCATTACTCGGTGGTCAATGAGACCGGCAACTACAGCATCTCTCTCATGGAGGGAGTATACAACATCACTGCCTCTTACGCCAACTACACAGCGAACATCAGTTACGTCAGCGTACTGATCGGGCCGGCGACGAACAAGGTCTTCAACTTCAGAATGCTGGAGATCCTCGGCACTCTGACAGGTCACGTGACGAATGCCACCATTCCCATACAAGGAGCGAAAGTGGTGCTCACAGGAGACCAGTACAACTACTCAGCCAACTCGTCTTTTCCACTCGGTTCTTACACTATTGACAAGATAAGACCTGGGACCTACGTCGCACATGCCGAGAAGAGCGGATACTGGACGACATACCACGACCGGGCGATCGTGATCGCCAGAGGAATAGCGACGGAGCTGAACTTCACCCTCTTGGAGCAGCCGACGAAACTATCCGGGACAGTCAAGACGGACGGAAACGTGGCGGTCCGAGATGTCCAGGTGCTGATCACTTCGGTCGGATATTCCGCCTCGACCGTCACGGATGCGGATGGCAACTACACATTCTCCAATGTTCCAGTCGGCACGTACACCCTTACTTTCAAGAAGGAAGGGTATGAGGATATGTCGGTTCAGATCTCACTGAGCGCGTTCGAGCCCAAGGAGTACAATGCCAATCTCAATAGAAAGCCGGTGGAAGGAGGCGGCGGCTTCTTTCCTGGCTTCGATCTTCCCCATTCCCTCATGATCGTCGGGTTCTGCGTGGCAATAGCGATACTCTTGTCTGCGATCTACATTCGTTATCGAGTCTTGAAGAGGCCAGAGATGCTGGCTATCGAACGTGAAGAAGAAGAGAAGACCGAAGAGGAAAAAGACCAAGAGAAGAAGCAAGGCTGAACCCTACTATTCAACATCTAGTCGCTTCCTGACCTGGGTCAGATTTTTTCTCACTTCGTCATCGACTTTCTTGAATAGGCTATTGCCGTCGGCATCGATACCGACGATGAGCGGGCCCAGATTTTCCGCCTCGAATATCCAGAGCGCTTCTGGCATGCCAAGATCCAGCCACTCAACGCCGACGACTCTCTTCACTCCCTTTGCCGCAAGGACCGCTGCGCCCCCCGTGATGGCGAGATAGACGCAACCGAAATTCTTCATCGCATCAATGGTCGGCTGGGACATGCCGCCCTTTCCGATTATGGCGCGGATGCCGAAGGTCTCAATGAACCTGGGTTCGAGACCGTTCATTCGAGCGCTTGTAGTGGGACCGGCCGCCACGAGGGTCCACCCACCGTCATCATCCTTCACGATCGGCCCACAATGATAGAGCGCTGCCCCTTTCAAGTCGACCGGGAGTCCCTCACCCTTGTCATGCTTCTCCAGAGCCCTCACATGCACCTCGTCCCTGCCGGTGTACACTATACCGTCGAGGTGGACGACTTGGCCAGCCCTCAGTGATCTGACGTCCTTTTCAGATAAAGGAGTCCTCAATCTAACAAGAATCCCTCCTTCGAGTATGTCACCCTGCCATCGCGGAACATCCTGGCAGAGGCTCTCCTGGCCGCCCAACACTGCAGATTCACCGCAACCGGAAGACTGGCTGTGTGACAGTAGGCGAGGTCGACCTTTACCCCGAGACATGTGGTCCTGCCGCCGAGACCCATCGGCCCGATCCCGGTAAGATTGACCGCGTCGAGCAACTCCTCCTCAAGCCCCGCAAGCTCTGCATTGGGATTCATGACATCGAGCGGGCGCAGGAGCGCTCTCTTGGCGAGCGACATCGCAATGTCAGCAGAGCCACCAATGCCGACTCCGACTATCGTTGGGGGACATGGACGCCCCCCGGCATTGACGACCACGTCGAGAACGAATGACTTCACGGACTTCAGACCTTCGGAGGGGCTGAGCATTCGAAGGGCGCTCATATTCTCCGACCCTGCTCCTTTTGGCATGACGGTGATCTCTACAAAACCCTCCGGACCGGGCAGGAAATGCACTTGCGGCATCCCGACGCCCAGATTGTTTCCAGAGTTCTTCCTCGACAGAGGATGCACGATGTTCGGACGGAGCGGTATCTCTCGTGTGGCTCTCTCCACGCCCTTCCTTATCGCCTCTTCGATGTCACCGTCGCATCTGCCCGAGACGAAGAACAGCGGAGTGCCAGTGTCTTGACACATGGGTATCGAGGCCTCTTCGGCGCATTTGACGTTCTGCAGGATGGCCCTCAGCTGGGACTTGGCGATGTCACTGGTCTCAACGCTCTCAGCCTTTTCTAGCACGGACATGATGTCGGAAGGAAGAGAGGTGACGGCGGTCCTCAGAATGTTGACGACGACCTGTTCCATCAACTCGGGTGAAATCATCGCATCACACCGATTGAATGAGACTGGATGCATAAAAAGATTGCAGGTGCTTACCAAAAGGTTAATATCTTGATCTTTATGTAGGGGCTTCCGCAAGTCAGACTACATCAGGCGACATCATGGACGACCCAATAGTCATTGAGAATCTGACAAAGGATTTCAACGGGTTCAAAGCAGTGGATTCTCTGAACCTCAGGGTCGAGAGGAAGTCATTCGTCGGGTTCCTGGGCCCCAACGGGGCCGGCAAAACCACAACGATCAAGATCCTCACACATCTTCTGTCCGCTTCTGGTGGACAGGCTTACCTCAATGGCGTGGATGTGACGAAGGACCCGAAGAATGCACTCGCAGGCGTCGGCGCCGTCGTAGAGACGCCAGAATTCTATCCATATCTTACGCCGATCGAGACGCTGCAGTATCTCGGATCGTTGAGAGGGATGTCCAACGAGTACATACAGAGGCGTACCAAGGAAGTTCTCGAGACCGTGAAGATGACCGAGTGGTCGAAGACCCGTATCGGCAAGTTCTCAAAAGGAATGAAGCAACGACTCGCGATAGCGCAAGCGATGATCCATGAACCCCATGTCCTCATACTTGACGAGCCGACCTCAGGACTGGACCCAAGGGGTATGGTCGAGGTCAGAAACATACTGCAGGACTTGAGAAAGGGAGATTACACGATCTTCATGAGCTCCCACCTTCTAACTGAAGTCCAGGAAATATGCGAAAGCGTTGCCCTCATAGACCGCGGCAAGCTCCTCGCACATGGCTCGGTCGCGACTTTGGTCGAGGGCACGGGTTCGAAGGACATCGATGTGAGAATCCTCCAGCCCGTTGACAGCTACGTTATCGACAGAATATCCAACTTCGAAGGGGTGGAGAGAATCGTGCCGGGAGACCCCAGACATTTCACCATTACTTTCAAAGGCAGAGAGGAGGATCAAGCAAGGCTTTTGTCAGAAATGCAGACGCTTGGCCTCAAGATCGTCTCATTCAAGGAGATAGGTGTGGCACTGGAGTCATTGTACATGTCACTGATAAAGGACTCGAGGTGATATGATGTCTTCAGAAGGAAATATGACATTGCCATCAGACCTTGTGCAGAGCGGCATAGTCGCCAGGTACGAGTTCCTTAAGCACCTCCGGAGCAGACGCCTCCTCGGGATATTCATTCTTGAAATTGCGATAATCGCGCTCATACTCCTCATTCCTCCGCTTCAAGGACAGGATTACCCAAGCGATCCAGCGAAGTTTGCCGGCATGTTCGTTCAATGGGTTTGGATACTGATCGTGATAGGTTCGACGCTCTTCGCTGGTGATTCGCTTGTTTCAGAATTTCAGCAGAGGACAGGCTACCTGCTTTTTCCGAACCCCGTTAAGAAAAGGGTCCTTTTCATCGGGAAGTACGCGGCTAGTGCAGGGATAATGTTTCTTGCATTGGCTGTGTTCTACGCGGTAGTTGCGGTATTCGTCATCTCAGTCGATGGCTCAATATCGGGCCTGATGGCGTCTTCGTTCGGACTCGCGATGCTATTCGGTGTTGCTGCGCTTTCGATAGGTTACGTCATAAGTTCTTTCATGAAAGGTTCCACAGGGGCCCTGATACTGACTTTCGCCCTCCTGCTGCTCATCTTGAAGATCGTGGACGGTGTAGCAACGGCCTCCAAGGCCAGACCAGACTTCTCGTTGACATTCTCTTCTGGAGTAATCGGGTACATCATGGAGACCCCGTATCCGACCGATTTTGTCCAGACTATCGACTTCGGTGGAAGATCGTTCGAATTCGCGAACTATTATCCCAGCGTGACCGTGTCAATAGTCGTCGCGATCATATACATAATAGTGACCGTAGCATTGGCAATCTGGCTGTTCGACAGAAGAGAGATGTCCGCGTGAGATCATTTGGGGAGTGGTGAGACGCATGAAGATCGAAATCCTTCATATCGGCGACGAGCTGTTGACGGCGGAGATCGACCCATACCCTTCTCAGATGATCAATATGATACGGGAGAGGGGGGCCAGTGTCAACATGATTACAGTGATCGGGGATGATTTTCCAGAGATCACGAGAGCGCTCACCTCCGCAGGTGGATCGAAAGTCGACCTCCTGATAATCACTGGAGGATTGGGACCCACGCTCGACGACATCACCCGAAGCGCCCTCGCCGAATATCTTGGCGTCGAGCTGGAGGTCAGGAACAACGCCGTGGAATGGCTCGTTGAGGCGGTGGAGAGGATGTACGGCAAGAAGCCAGTGCTGACAAACGAAGCGCTCAGGATGGCCACAATGCCGAAGGGTGCGATAGCTTTGAAGAACATCACCGGCGCTGCCTGCGGCATCGAGGCGAAGCATGGGGATATGACCATTTTCTGTCTGCCCGGGTTCCCGAAGGAGATGCTCCCAATGTTCCGGGAATACATACTCCCGCGGATCGAGAGCGACAACATCCACCAGAAAGAGATCAGAGCGTGGCTGGGCGAGACCACCATGGAACCGCTCTTTCAAAAGATCATCAAAGAGCATCGAGTAAGGATCGCATCCTTGCCTGATGAGAACTGGCGCGAGAAGGGCAATAGGATCATAATCAAGGGGCTGAAAGAAGAGGTCGATAGGGCCGCGGAGGAACTTCAGAAATTGCTGGCCGAGTCTAAAGACCAGTTCATGGACGACTGACCGCTCTCAACCTTCTTTCTGACGCCATGCGGGCAATATCAGCAGCTCCCCTTCGAACGGGAACACTCTGACGCTCTCACTTTTCCTCTTGGAGGGCTGAGCCTTCTTGATCTCCACTGGCTTGAAGTTCCTGGGATCGAGGACCTGGACCTCTTTTTCGTTCTCGGTCAGAACGACCGCCTCAAGTGCGTCCTTCATGTTCCCGACGACATGGACCGACCTCAGGTCCGCGTTGTCGATGTTCATCGATTCGTGAGTCCACAGGTCGATCAATCTCGTTCCCCTGGACCCGATCCCTCCAATAAGATAAGGACGGTCCTTCTGGACGATGATGTCTCCCATCGTGTAGGAGGGGAGCCTGACAAGATACGTAACCCTGTAGATCTCCTTGCCGTCCTTCTGTCCGAGGAGGCTCGAGGACTCTTTGATCTCAGCACCGTAAGTATCAGCCAGATCCTTCGAGAGCGATCTGCCTAGAGATGTCGACGACAGATAGACGTCGAAACCTCCGGGCATCTCCTCGACCTTGGATATGAAGATGTCCCGGCTTGATCTTGAGAGGAGGTCCACCTTCGACTCGATCTCTTCGAGGATGTGGTCCTTCTCCTCATCGGGGAACTTCCTGCCCCTGGTTCGGACCTGGATTATCGACTCATAGTACGACCCTTGGATCTTGCTGCACCTCGGACAGACTCCTCCTTTCAGACGGACGACCGTATCCAAATGCTCGTCGACTGTGAGATCGAGGTACTTCACCTTCACATCGATCTCGACGAGGAAGTTCTTGCTGTCTTGCCGGGATAC
>Ga0153916_10002140_pt1 | contig 14520 bp, 17 predicted proteins | sample Opewatmetagenome_FD_109642 | JGI IMG/M metagenome (GOLD analysis project Ga0153916, IMG submission 109642) | Freshwater wetland microbial communities from Ohio, USA - Open water 3 Core 3 Depth 4 metaG | ecosystem: Environmental > Aquatic > Freshwater > Wetlands | place: USA: Ohio, Lake Erie...
CCCGGCCTTCCTTGGCCAATCGCTCGACGGCCGCTCTCCTTTCTTCCTGGACAAGCGGATGGATGAGGCGGTTGAGAAACGCCCGGGCCTCTTCGTCGTCGAAGATGATTCGGGCCAGACCGGCGCGATCGATGGTCTGATCGGGGCGGAGGATTTTTCTGCCGAAGCGGGCTACGATTTTTTCCCAGGCCGGCCGTCCCGGCTCCATGAGCGATCGGGCTGTATCGTCTGCGGAGTGAATCAAACAGCCATGCCCGGCTAGGACTTCGGCGACGATGGACTTGCCGGTCGCGATTCCTCCCGTCAGGGCGACGATGAGCATGCCGGATCTGGGCAGGTTATTTTTTGGAATGGCCTGGAACGAATTTAAAATCTTTGCTGAAGCGGACGGCCACTCCCTGTTTTTTGCCTTTTTGACCCGCTTTTTCCAGACGGACGGCCGTGCCTCCGACCTGGAGCTTGATCGTTTTTCCCTCGGTGAGCTCCTTGGGCAGATCGATGACGAGACGGAGCCTTGAGCCGACGACGACCCCTGAGTTCAAGCAGAAATAAGAGCCCGTCGAGCTGATATTTTCGAGCATCACAGCTTCCCTGAATTTTTGACCCTGGGGCAGCGTTCCTTCGACGAAGGCCGTCAGCGGAAGGTCAAATCGCCACTCCCTCCTGCGGTTGACCGTCGGGGGGACAACGATTGTTCCGGATTTCACTCTCTTTGAGCGTTTCTTTGCGGCTGTTTTTGCCATGGCGATCTCCACCTTTAAAAGAGGGCTGAATTGATGGCGTAGAGGGCCAGCTGGAGCCGGCTGTGGGTGTCCAGCTTGGCATAGATGCTCTTGATGTGCGACCGGACGGTGTTCTTGCTGATGAAGAGCGTCTCGGCGATTTCGTCATTGCTTCGGCCTTGACCGATCAATTTCAGGACCTGAAATTCCGTGGGAGTCAACTGATCGAGCGTTTTTTCTTTGAGGTCCCGGCCGACCACGGAGATGATCCGGTCCATGATGCTGCTCATCTTGTCCCGCGGCAGCCAAATCTCGCCTTTGTGAATGACCCGGATGGCCTCTGTCAGCTGCCCGGACGGATCGTTGAAATCGAAGTAGCCCCGGGCGCCCACGTTGATGAGACTGACGATTTCCTCGTGGGAAGGGATGTTCCCCAGCAGCAGCATCTGGGATTTGATCTGGTCCTTGGAGATCTCCCGGATGGCTTTGCAGATCTCCCGCATATTGGGCAGCGTTTCAGTGCTGGCGAAGAGGATGACATGGGGCCGGAGTTTTCGGATGGATTCCATGAACGATTCGAGCGTGTTCTTTTCAATGTTGACGACTTCAATCTGCGGATCCGTCTCCAGGGCTTTTAGGATGCCGGAGAGAATCAAGTCGGAGGGACAAAAAATGAGCACTTTGATTTTTGGGTCTTCCGATGCTTGGAATTTTTTCTTATTCATGCTTTTCCGTGTCCCTTTGACAATTTTTGGCGATCTGTTAACACTTTTTTGAGATTTTATAAAATTCAAGATTCGATTGTCAAGGAATATCGGTCAGGGGTTTGCTGGAGGGGGTTAGGCCGGAAGAGATAGAATCTGGTAGTTTTTATCCAGCCTGATTGAGATCAGCTGGTTTTTCTTGATGACGCTCATGTCTGATTTGACGAAACAGACTGTCCCGGACAGGGACAGCTGGAGCGGCTTTTCCAGGAGGAACGTCCTGGGGATAGTGAGCGATAGAAGAAGCTTAGTGCCGATCATGACCTTGGAACGAAGCCAAAAGGTCACCTCATCGGCGCTGAGATGGGAGATTTGAGTTTGTTCGGAGAACTCCCTCTCCAAGGCATCCGTCCCCTTCACGCTTGCCGGAAGTGACAGTTCGAAGAGACGCTCTCTTTTGTTGTAGGCTTTGGGGAGGCCTTGTTCCGACGAACAGTGCATGGAGGGAATCCTTAGCTTTCGGGCTTGATGATATATTTGCTGTCGAAGCGGATGGTGACTTTTTGCCCCGTATTATGGTCATTAATGGTCTCGACGAGGGCCACTTTGCCCTTGATGACAAGCTTCAAGTTCCTGTCTTCGGCCAGCTTTTCCGGGAGGTCAATAACCAACCTGAGCCGGCAGCCGATATTGACCGGGTTTTTCAGGTAGAAGGACGAACCCTGATGGCTGATATAGGATAGGATCGTTTCCTCCGTGAACTCTTTGCCCCTGGCATTCAGGCCTTCGACCTGGGTGGGCAGGGGAAACGTGAATCCCTCGTCTTTAGGGCCTAAGACATCATAATGATCCACGAATTCCTTTCTCGACATGCTCCGCTTCCTTTTATAAACACGTCGAGGCTACAATGCCATGGCCGAAAAGGCCGGTCAATCACCCCTTTGGATGAATAAAGGGGTGAAATTTTTTTTTAGGGGCGTCACCTCCCGTCCGGCCGCGTCACCTCTTGGGGGGACGTCGCCATATCGAGTTGACAAAATCAGGGGTGGACGATAGAATGACCACGAATTTGAACTCCGGAGAACACGGTGAGTAAAGACGAACGACGGGTCAAACACATCACGCCGAAAACGGACGATTTTTCGCGCTGGTACATCGAAATCATCCAGAAGTCGGAGCTGGCCGATTACGCCCCGATGAAGGGCATGATGGTCATCCGGCCTTACGGATACGCCGTTTGGGAAAATATCCAGAAGCTTCTCGACCAGAGGATCAAAGCCACGGGCCACGTCAACGCCTATTTTCCGCTCTTTATCCCGGAGAGCTTTCTCCAAAAAGAAGCTGAGCATGTCAAGGGCTTTTCTCCCGAGGTAGCCTGGGTGACGGTGGGCGGAAAGGAGGAACTGGAAGAGCGATTGGCTGTCCGGCCGACCTCGGAGGCCATCATCGGCCATATGTATTCCAAATGGGTCAAGTCCTGGAGAGACCTGCCCGTCCTGATCAACCAGTGGGCCAACATCGTCCGCTGGGAGAAAGTCACCCGGCCGTTTTTAAGGACGACCGAATTCCTCTGGCAGGAAGGCCATACCTGCCACGAGACTAGCGAGGAGGCTCAGGCGGAAACGCTTCTCATCCTTTCCCTGTACAAAGAATTTGTCGAGACGGAATTGGCGATCCCTGTCGTCTCGGGAATAAAATCGGTTCGCGAAAAATTCGCCGGAGCTCAGGAGACCTATGCCATCGAGGCCTTGATGTCAGACGGCAAGGCTCTCCAGATGGGGACGTCCCACAACCTGGGCCAGCATTTCTCTAAGGCTTTCAATATCCGCTTCGAAGATCGCAACCAGGATCTTCAATACGTTTGGCAGACCTCTTGGGGAATGACGACCCGGCTCATCGGCGCCGTGATCATGAGCCATGGCGACGATTCCGGCCTGAGACTTCCTCCGCGCGTCGCCCCGATCCAAGTCGCGATCATCCCCATCTCGATGGGAAACTGGAAAGAAAACGTCCTCCCCGCTGCCCAGGCCATCGAAGAGAGCTTGAAAAAGACCGGCCTGAGAGTCTTGCTCGATGCCCGTGAAGAATTCACCCCAGGCTGGAAATTCTCCGAGTACGAGATGCGGGGTGTGCCGTTACGGATGGAGATCGGTCCGCGGGATGTCAAAACCGGTCAAGCCGTCTTGGTCCGCCGGGACAAGGGCCAGAAAACGACGCTTCCCTTGGACGCGATCGCCCCGGCAGTCCCCGGAATCCTCGAGGATATACAGGCGTCGCTCTTCAGGGAGGCCGAGACGTTCCTCCGGGAAAACACACACCAGGCCGGCGGCTGGGAAGAGTTTAAAACCGTCATGGACAACCAGCGGGGATTCGTCAAGAGCCTCTGGTGCGGAAGCGACGCCTGTGAGGACAAGATCAAAGAAGACACCATGGCCACCATCCGGGTGATTCCTCTCGAAATCGGAAGCCCAACCGTTCCGGGCGCTTGCGTTTGTTGCGGGAAGGAGGCCAAAACGCTGGCCTATTTTGCCCGGGCCTACTGACGTTATGCGGGATGAGTTTACACGCGAACGAGAGAAGATGGTGGAGGACCAGATCGCGGCCCGCGGCGTCACTGATCCCAAGGTCCTGGCCGCGATGAGCAAGGTCCCGCGCCATGTGTTCATCTCCGAAGCCATGGCGCCGTACGCTTATCAAGACGAGCCGCTCCCCATCGGCGAGGGACAGACGATCTCCCAGCCTTATATCGTTGCCTACATGACCGAGGTCCTCGGCCTGCAGGGCGGAGAAAAAGTCCTCGAAGTCGGCACGGGGTCCGGATACCAGACCGCCGTTCTCGCTGAAATCGCCAAGGATGTTTACACCATCGAGCTTGTCGAATCTCTATCTCTCAAAGCTCAGGAGGTTCTCCGGGGACTTGGCTACCCGAACGTTCAATTTAAAATCGGCGACGGGACCATGGGCTGGAAGGACTATGCGCCCTACGACGCCATCGTCGTAACGGCCGCGCCAGGCGCCGTGCCTAAGGCCCTGCGCGATCAGCTCGCGATCTCCGGCCGGATGATTATTCCCGTCGGCGTCGAATATCAAGAGCTGATCCTCGTCGTCAGAGAGTCTCATGCCTTCAAGGAGAAGCGGCTTCTGCCCGTGCGTTTTGTGCCGCTCCTTTCCATCCATTGAGGAAGACGATGCTGAAAAAAGTTTTCTTTTTCATCCTCGTGGCCGGCCTGACGGCGGCCTTGCCGGGCTGTTCGGCCCAGCCCGACAAAGATAAATTCATCAAAGTCTACCTTCCGACGGGCTCCTCGATTACGGCTGAGCTGGCGGTTACGGCCGAAGAGCGGGGCCGGGGGCTGATGTTCCGCGAAAAGCTCCTGCCCGACCAGGGGATGCTGTTTGTCTTCGAGGTCGAAGATTTTCATTCATTCTGGATGAAGAACACGCTGATCGCGCTGGATATGCTTTGGCTGGACAAGGAGAGACGCATCGTCCATATCGAGCGGGACGTCCCGCCCTGCAGGGCCGATCCCTGCCCCTCCTACACGCCCCGAAGACCGGGCTCGTATGTTTTAGAGCTCAAGGCCGGCTCTGCCGATCGCTTGAAACTCAAGCTTTTCGATAGGCTGGAGTTCACCCTACCCGCGTCTCGAATTTGAGGGCCAGCGGACGGTCTTTTACCTGATCGTGAATTCCGCCGTCTTGGCGACTTGTTTGTTGCGGAGCCTGTCCTTCAAAACGGTTTTGAACTGATATTTTCCCGGCGAAAGGCCTCCGACATCCAATGAATTGGTGGCATAGAGGTCCAGGACGGGTGTCTTCGACGTGTAATGAAAATCGAGAGCATCGGCTTTATTGAGAAGGATATTGCCCTTCGCGTCCAGGACGATCATGTCTTGGCTGTACCAGATTTCATAGAGGCCTTCGCGGCGGCCGGTGAAGACGTTATGGGGTTCATAATAGAACAGGATTTGGTCGCCCGCTTTGAAGGCCGGCGTTGCGACGGGGACATAGGATCCGAAGCCAATGATGTTCGAGCAGATAGCGAAATTCTGGAAACCCAATTCCCCCTTGTTCTGGAGTTCGATGATCTTTTCCTTGAGTTTCACGACGTCATCCGCCTGCCCGAAGACAAGGCCGGCGGCAGCGAAGAGCAAGACGCCTAAAAGCAGAAATCTCTTCATGGGACCTCCTTAAAATTGGCTTTCTCGTGTTCCACGGCTTCGAGCTCTGATTATTTTAGGTTGAACAGAATTCCCAAGTTGATGCCGAGGCTATATCCCTTCATGCCGGAAACGTCAATATCAAGAGTCCCCATTTCGGCGGAATATTCGTAGAGATCTTCTTTGGCCGTCGAAAAAAACATGGGGCGGTAGAACAGGCCGGCCGTTAAGCCGATTCGATGGCTTAGCCAGAAGTCCAGCCCAACCCCGAGGTCGATGCCCGCCGCCTGGTAGACGGTGTCACCGATGACTTTCCATTCGTCGTCTTCGATTCCGAATATCGATTTGTTCACGCCGACAAAAATGATCGCCAAGCCCACCTGATAATAGCCTTCCAGACGGCTTCCCGGCCGGAAGCGCCCTTTCAGATCGATGTTGAAGTCATGGTTGGCGACTTTTTCCATCCGAGTGCCGTCCGAAGAGAGAGTCGGATCCTTGAGTTCTCCATCGTGCCGTGCGTAAGAATAGCTGAGCTCCATGCCGATGTTTTCTCCCCGGAGCCCCAGAACCGCGCTGAATCCCGAAGCGGCTTTGAGCTTGGGAATCGGTATGAATTGTCCCGAGCTGGCAAAAACAGATTCTCCGTCGAAGCTTTTGCCGGAGGTGTTGTTATAGGAATAGCAGAATCCGAGATAAATTCTGCTCCTTTCGCCCTCGAAGTAAACTTGGCCGCGGAGCAACTCGGGGCAAAGAGACAGGGCAAGCGCACCAAGCAAAAAGAAGATCAAATGAGCCGGCCGCCTAGGCATCGTTCTCCTCCTCGAAGAGCAGCGGACTATCGTGTATACCATCCGCCGCCTAGAAAGTCAAACCGGTCCGTCCTCTCCCGGCCGAGACGCGTGTTGAAATGCCTTTTAGGAATATGTATAATACCTCGACGAAGCCGTGTTTCGAGCCCGAAGGTTCATGGTATAAAAACGTTTCCCATAGACCCTATCGATATTTTCGCGAGATACATCATCGACGAAGGGAGAGCGATCATGGCAGAGAAAACGATTTATCTGGACCGTAACGAAAATAATTACGGACCGGCTCCCGCTTGCTACGAAGCGCTAAAAGCCACGGGCTTCGAATCTCTCAGTTGGTATTCCAAAGACTTTGCTAGGGGCGTCAAGAGCACGCTTTCCGAACGGATTGCCAAGGAATTCGGAGTTCCCGAGAGCATCATCCTTCTCGGCTACGGCGGTGAAGACCTCCTCAAACAAGCGGTTCACTGTTACCTGTCCAAGAATGAAACGATCATGATCCCGACGCATTCGTGGTGGTATTACAAATCGATCGCCGATGAAAAGGGCGGTATCACGATCGAGTATCCGATGGTGCCGGGGCGGGACGCGTTTCATTATGATGTCAAGGGTCTTATGGATCTGGCAGCCAAGCACAAGCCCCGCTTGATCCTCATCAGCTCTCCGAATAATCCGACGGGCAACACGCTGGCCCTCGAGGACCTCAAAGTCCTCTTAAAGAAAATCAAAGATACGATCATCGTCCTGGACGAGGCGTATTGGGGTTTCACAGACCGTCAGGCCGATTACGTCAAGGAGTTGATCGATGAATACCCGGAGCTCCTCATCATCCGGACATTCTCCAAGTACTACGCCCTGGCCGGCGTCCGCATCGGCTATGCTTTTCTGGGCAAGAACCTCACGACTCTGGCTCAATTCAGCGCCCGCTATCTCGGCTATAACCGCCTCTCCGAGAGGCTGGCCCTGGCCGCCCTCGATTCGCGCGAGTATTATGCGGAGATCAGTCAAAAAATGATCCGGGACAAAGAACGCTATTACCAAACCCTGGGAGCCATTCCGGGATTTAAGGTCTATCGCTCCAACGCCAATTTCATCCTGGCCGAGGTCCCTGAGCGCTTCAAGGCCTCCCTCAAGGATTATCTGACGAAGCAGGGCTTGATCATCAAATTCTTCAGCGAGCCCAAGCTGGAAAATTGCGTCCGGATCACGATCGGGACGGAAGAACAAAACCTCCAACTGACGAATGCCTTCCGGGATTTTGCCAGGGACAAGGGATTGATTTGACCATCCTTTCCGATTACAAAAGATCGCTGAAGCTGCCGGAGGTGGAAGAGATCTTCGACCTCTATTTTTACCGGCCGCTGGCTTTTGCCGTGGTTAAAGCGATCTACAGGACGAACATTACACCCAACCAGTTGACCGTCATTTCCATGGCGATCGGAGTCATGGGCGGAGTCTGCTTCGGGCTGGGGCATTCTGAGGCTGTGACAGTCGGCGCTCTCCTCTACGGCCTGTCCATCGTTCTTGACTGTAGCGACGGCCAATTGGCCAGACTCAAAAAAAATGGAACCCGGCTGGGACGGATCTTGGACGGGCTGGTCGATTATGTCGTCAGCCTGGCCGTGTACATCGGAATCGGCATCGGCCTGGCTCCCGAATCCGGGGATGATCGGCTCTGGTGGCTTCTCCTCTTGGCGGCCGGCGTCAGCAACCTGTTCCATTCGGCCGCCCTGGACTACTATCGTAACCGCTATATGGACATCGTCCAGGTGACTGGGCACACAGACGATGATGATTTCCAGAGCTTCAAACTGGAATACGAGAGGCTGTCGGAAGAAAAAGGCAGGCGCTCGCGCAAAGCCGCCATTTGGCTGTACTTGAAATACCTGACTCTTCAGAAGAAATTAGCCTTCAATGGCGATGCTCCCAGGCTCCTTAAAGTCCCCGGTGAAGATTTCTTCCGTAGAAACAAGGCCGCTCTTCGCCTCTGGACTTTTTTAGGTTCGTCGACCCAGGGCACGCTCTTGATCGTCACGGCATTGCTGGATCATATCGATCTCTATTTCTGGGGGATCATCGTCGTCGGGAATATCTGGGCCGCTATCATGTTTGTCGTCCAGACGAGGATCGACCACCGCCTCGAACAAGAAGCTGTCTTATGAAAGGCGTGATCTTGGCCGCCGGGATTTCCTCCCGCCTCAGGCCGTTAACCGATACAACGCCTAAATGCCTGCTCTCTATCGGCGGCGAAACGATCCTGGGGCGGACTCTCAACAACCTCACGGCCTGCGGCATTCACGACGTTGTGATCGTCGGCGGCTTCCTCGAGGACCAGGTGCGGAGCTACGTTTCCGGGCATTTCCCGGGACTGGGGGTCGAATTCCTGACCAATGACGTCTATGCTTCGACGAACAATATTTATTCGCTCTGGCTGACAAAGCCTGCGGTTCTCGAGCACGGCATGATCCTTCTCGACAGCGATATCCTTTTTGAGGATCACATCCTGCAGGCGCTTCTCCGATCCGGATACGAAAGCTGCCTCGCCGTCAACACCGACATCCGGCTCGGCGACGAGGAGATCAAGGTCGCGGTTGACCGCCACAATCGCATCCAGGCCATCAGCAAGGAGGTTCCACCGGGCCAAGCCATCGGAGAATCCATCGGGATTGAGCTTTTCGCGCCGTCGACGCTCAAAACGCTTTTTGAAATCCTCGACCGGAAGATTATCCAAGACAAAGCGGTGAACGAGTTCTATGAAGCCGCATTTCAAGAGGTCGTCGACCGGGGTGGGGAAATCTATGCCGTGGACGTCGGGATGTACAAGGCGATCGAGATTGATACGGTCGAAGATCTGCTGGCGGCCGAGAGAGACATCCTTCCTTATCTCGCGCCTGTCAAGGCCGATCGCACCATCAAAACATAGGCCGCGTCCGGACGCCGTTCATCCTTCGCGGAAAAGCCGATCGAGCTCAAGGGCGGCGTTCTTTGAGGCGGGCGCCTCGCCAAGGCTGGACTCGATCTCCCTAAAGCGAGCCTTCATGCCGGCCTGGATATCCGGAGATTCCAGGATCCTCTTCGCTTCCCGGAATAGGTTTTCCGCAGTGAATTCGCTCTGGATGAGCTCTGGAACGACCCGCTCTCCGGCGAGGATGTTGACGATGCTGTAGTTCTTGATCCTGACCAGTTTTACGCCGAAAACATACGTCAGAGGGGATAGGCGGTAGAAAGCGACGAGAGGCGCTCCGAGCAGGGCGGCCTCGAGGTTGGCCGTTCCGCAAGCGGAAAGGATTAAATCGGCGGCCGCCATGGCCTCATAGGTGTCCTGGCGAATGATGGTCAGACTTGGGAAACCGGCGGGAATGAAGCCGCGCAAGAAATCCGGCTCCAGATGGTCGGCCTGGAGAAATATATATTGGGCGTCCCAGGCGTTTTTCATGATTCCCAAGGCTTGAACGAGAATAGGCATGTGGAAGCGGATTTCCGTCGCCCGGCTGCCGGGGAGCAGGACGATCAACTTTTTTTTTGAATCGAGCCCGTATCGGCGACAGAATTCCTCTCGGCCGAAAGCGACCCGCATTCTTTCCAGGAGCGGGTGCCCGACATAGCGGGCCGGAATGTCTTTTTCCTTGTAGATCGCTTCCTCGAAAGGAAAGATGAGGAGCATCTTGTTGACGTTTCGTTTGATCGCCCGGAGCCTTCCCCGCCGCCAGGCCCAGACCGTCGGGCTGATATAATAAAGGACGGGCACGCGGAGTTTTTTCAACTTTTTAGCCAGGCGCAGGTTGAAGTCTGGCGAATCGATCAGCACGGCAGCCTTGGGGTTTCGGGCTTTGACTTCGTCGCGAATCCTGCGCAGCATTTTTCGGATCCGGGGTATTTGGGACAGGATTTCCACGACGCCCACGACGGCCAGGTCTTCCACGGGAAAAAGAATTTCTACGCCCTCGGCTTCCATCCGCTTTCCGCCGATCCCGAAAAACCGGGCTGAGGGCTCGATCGCCTTAAACTCGCGGATGAGTCCCGCTCCGTATGTCTCGCCTGATTTTTCGCCGGCGATGATCAGGATGGAGCTCATCAATCCTTTTCTGTCCGGCCGAAATAAATGATTTCGGGTTTATTGTTCGGGTCGGCTCCGTAGAAGAAAAGCCACTGGTCGTAGGTTTCTCCGTCGTTGTAGATGCGGAAGGATTTTTTCGGGGAGGAGCTGACGACGCCGAGGACACGGGGGTTATCGACCGCCGAGAGATTGTCCTGAGGTACGACTAGGACCTTCATAGCACTGCCTTGCGTTTGGGAACCGCGTCCCACCGAGGCCGACCCACTCTGCGATAGATTTCCGTATTGAAGAATTACGTTCCATTTTCCGTCCTTGGTCATGGGGTCCTTATACAGGCGTCTTAAAAAGCGCTTGCGGAGGAGCTCATCGAGCGATTTAGCAAAGGTCCCCGGATTCTTAGCCTGGTAGAGACGGACGGCCTCCACGTACTGCCGGCCGCGAAAGATAAGCTCCGCTTCTTTTTCTCGCTGGATCTGCGTCTGCCAGACCGGGACGGCGATGAGAAGCCCGACGGCCAGGACAAAAGCCGCCAGCATCAGGATGACGAGGCTGTAACCCGAGCGGATTTTCATCACCAAGTATTATAGAGGGTGCCGTCGAGAGCTTTTTCCGCGGATCCGGAATGGACATCGACGACGCCGACGGTCATCCCCGGCTCGATGTCTTCCATGGTCGGCTGTTCGCGGACTTCGACCCAGGTGTCTACCTTGCCAGTGATATCTGGAGGGATCTTGTAAAGATAATTCTCATCGACAAGCGCCTGGAGCGTAAGAGGATATTTGCCTTTGTCCGTGTAATATTGCTGGATGAGCTGTCTGAATCGGAACAGGTTTTCCTTCAGCGCGCTCTCGCGGGCCTTGGTCATGGATGTCTTGAATTGGGGCAAGGCCAAGCCGACCAAGATCCCGATCATGGCGAAGACGATGATCAGCTCGATCAGGGTGAAGCCATTTTGTTTGGACTGAATCATAGTCCCGTCTCACCAATCTTTGTATTTTGTCCCGTCGAGGGCCGTTTTGTTGCTTTTTGTATAGACGTCAAATACATTTTGACCTCCCCAACTCGAGGAATCAAAAGTATCCTGGGAGGAACGCAACTGCCAATCAAAGGAATTCGTCATCGGGTCTTTCGGGATCCGCCTGAGGAACTTAATGATTTTAGTATCACCGGTTGAGCTCTGCGACTTTTTTGAACCCTGGATCAGGCCCGAACCCTGACCCCCGGCCGAACCTTGGCCTCCCTCCTTGAGCTGGACACCCTTGACCAGGGTTTCCAGGGTGAGCGGATAGCCGTCCGAATCTTCCTCGATGTCGATCTTTTTCTCGTCCGCCAGCCGCTTGTGCTCGTCGATCGCTTCCCGAATCAAGCGAAGGCTGCGCTGGAGTTCGATTTCCTTCTCTCTCTTGACGGCGATCTTAGCCAGGGGCATCGCCACGCTGGCCAGGATGGCCAGGATCGTGGCTGAGACAAGCAGCTCGCTGAGAGTGAATCCTTTCCTCTGACGGATCATGTCGGCCCTCGTTCAAAAGGACGATCTATCGAATTAAAATCTATTACGGCGGTCCCGATCTTGTCGGCGGAAGGGGGTATGTTTCTTGGCGTAGGATTCTCGCTCCCCGTCTTTCTCCCTTTCCTGCGGGGGGCGCGTGTCTTCCTCCAGGGCCTTCATGCTCAGCTTAATCTTGTTATCCTCATCGATGTTGAGAACCTTGACGTTCACGATCTGCCCCATTTTTAAGACATCACGGACGCTCTTGATCCGGTGGTGGGCGATTTCGGAGATATGCATCAGCCCGACGATATTGGGCAAGATCTCGACAAAGGCGCCGTATTCTTCGATGCGGACGATTTTGCCCTGGTAGGTCTTGCCAACCTCGGCCTCGACCGTGATTTCGCTGATCATCTGCTTGGCCTTCTCGGCCGCTTCCACGTCCGTCGAGGCGATGATGATCTTGCCGGTTTCGTCGACGTCGATCTTGGCTTTGGTCGCGGCGATGATCTTCTTGATGACCTTTCCGGCCGGGCCGATGACATCGCCGACTTTCTCGGGGCTGATGAAGAGGTAAATGATATGCGGTGCGTAGGGAGAGATTTCCGGCCGGGGCGCCGGGATGGCCTCTTTCATTTTGGCCAGAACCTCAAGACGCGCGGCGCGCGCTTTGTCCAACGCTTCCCGAATAATGGCCATGGAGATCGAGGAGATTTTCAGGTCGAGCTGAATGGCCGTGATCCCCTTGTCTGTACCGGCCACCTTGAAGTCCATATCGCCGAAGTGGTCTTCGAGACCGGCGATATCCGTCAGAATGGCATAGCGGCCGTTGTCCTTGACCAGGCCGATGGCGATGCCTGCGATGACCATCGAAAGCGGAACGCCGGCGTCCATCAGGGAGAGGACGCCGCCGCAGACGGTGGCCATGGAGGATGAGCCGTTGGATTCGAGAATGTCCGAGACGATGCGGACGGTGTAGGGAAATTTTTCTTCATTGGGGATGGCGGGCAGGATGGATTTTTCGGCCAGGGCGCCGTGGCCGATTTCGCGCCTGCCCGGGGCTCTCAGAAAAGACACCTCACCGACGGAAAAGGGAGGGAAGTTGTAATGGAGCATGAATCTCTTTTCTGTCTCTTCGCCGAGGCCGTCCAGCCGCTGGACGTCTTCGAATGTGCCAAGCGTTACGGTCGCCAGGCACTGGGTCTCGCCGCGGGTGAAGAGGGCCGAGCCGTGCGTTCTCGGCAGCATGCCGATTTCGATGGAAAGCGGCCGGATGTCATCGAAGCCCCGGCCGTCGGCCCTTTTTCCTTGGTTGAGGATTAAATCCCTGGTCAGCTTTTTCTGGATCAGATAGAACAGGTCCTTGGCTTCGGCCCGCTCATCTTCATTGTCCTCGGGGATAGCCTCGATGAGCGAGGCCAGGATGCTTTGAGCGGCTTCTTCGGAGGCTTTTTTGCCGGACGTCTGGATGGCGGCCAGCAGGGACGGGACGATTTTCGTCTCCATTTCGACCAGTTTGACCGGGTCGGGGAGCTTCGGTGTGAATACTCTTTTCCGGATGCCAAGCGTCTGGAAATGCTCTTTCTGGATGTCGATAATCCTGCGGATGGGGTCCTGGGCGGCGGCGATAGCGCCCAGGATCTTTTCCTCGTCCACCTCTTTGGCTCCGGCTTCGATCATGACGACGCCCTCTTCCGTGCCGACGACCAGCATGTTCAGCGGGCTCGATTCGAGCTCCTTGCCGGTGGGGTTGATCACGAACTGATCATTGATCAAGCCGACTTTCACGGCTCCCATGGGGGTCGTGAAGGGGATATCCGAAAAATAAAGGGCCGCGGATGCGCCGATGAGGCCCAGGGTATCCGGTTCGTTCTCCAGGTCTGCGGAAAGAAGGAGGGCGACGATTTGCGTGTCAAAATAGTAGCCTTCGGGAAAGAGCGACCGGACCGGCCGGTCGATGAGGCGGCTGACCAGGATTTCCCGTTCCGACGGTCTCCCTTCCCTCTTGAAGAAGCCGCCGGGGATCTTTCCCGCGGCGTATGTGTTTTCTCGATAATCGACGATCAAGGGCAGGAAGGATTTTAGCTCCCGAACCTCTTTCTTGGACGTCGCTGAGACGAACATAATCGTATCGCCGTAGCGGACCAGAGCCGAACCGTCCGCCTGTTTTCCGACTTTGCCGATTTCGATGGACAAAATGCGTTTGTTGATTTCAAGACTGATTGTGTGTGACATGGTCGATGGGGGTAACGCTTACTTCCTTAATCCTAGCCTTTGGATGAGCTTCTCATAGCGGCCGCTGTTTTCTTTTTTCATGTAGGCCAGAAGCCGTTTTCTCTGACCGACGAGTTTCATGAGGCCTGTCCTTGAATGAAAATCCTTTTTGGACGAAGTCAGATGCCTTGTCAGGAGGTTGATCCGTTCGCTGAGAAGGGCGATCTGGACTTCCGCCGATCCTGTATCCGCGGCATGAACTTTGCTCGTGCTGATGATTTTTTCCTTTTGTTCTTTTCTAAGCACTCTGTCGTTCTCCTTTAAATCGTTGAATAGAATAACAAAATGAGGGATAAAAGTAAATAAGC
>Ga0153916_10002141_pt1 | contig 14516 bp, 13 predicted proteins | sample Opewatmetagenome_FD_109642 | JGI IMG/M metagenome (GOLD analysis project Ga0153916, IMG submission 109642) | Freshwater wetland microbial communities from Ohio, USA - Open water 3 Core 3 Depth 4 metaG | ecosystem: Environmental > Aquatic > Freshwater > Wetlands | place: USA: Ohio, Lake Erie...
AGAGGGCTTTGTCGAAACCGCGAGGCTTGAATATTTCCATCGTCTAGGCCTTTCCCCGGCGGACCGATTCAGCGAGTCTCCGGACCTCGCGCTTGAAGGCGCGGCCCCTCGCCTCGAAATTCTTGAACATGTCGAAGCTCGTGCAGGCGGGAGCCAGAAGCACGATTTCTCCCCGCGAAGCGGACGCGAAGGCCACACGGATAGCGTCGCGCAGGGAAGGAGCCTCGATTATCGGGACCCGGCCCTGTAGCGCCGCCCTGATCTTCTCTTTGGCTTCGCCCAGCAAAACAACCTCCTTTACTTTCTGCTGGACCGGCCGGCGGAGAAGCCGAAAATCGGCCCCCTTGTCGCGGCCGCCCAGGATGAGAACGATCCGCCGGTCGAAGCTCTGGAGGGCCTTGACCGTCGCATCGACCGTAGTCGCCTTGGAATCGTTGATGAAACAAACGCCGCGCAGGGTCAGGACTCTCTCCAGGCGATGTTCGAGCCCAGAGAAGCCTCGGATAGAGGCCCGCATCGACCGGGGGGCCACGCCTAACACTCTTCCGACAAGCGCCGCCGCCATGACGTTCTCCTGGTTGTGGAGACCCGGGAGCGGGATTGCGGCCGTTTTCATGAGCCGCTCTTCCCCGGCATCGTCCCGTAGGACGATCCAGTCATCCCGGAGGAAGCATCCCCGGCGGACTTTCCTCCGCCGGCTGAAGAAATAGGTTTTTGGGCGGATTCTCTGGGCCAGCCCTCCGACCTCGAGGTCGTCCGCGTTGAGGATGGCGATGTCATCGACGCCCTGCGCCAGGACCAGCCTCTTCTTAGCGGCGAAGTACTCGTCAAACGAGGCGTGCCAATCCAAGTGGTTCAAGGAGATGTTGAGGAGGACAGAGATATCCGCTTTAAAGCGCTCGATGTGTTCGAGCTGAAAGCTCGAGATCTCGGTGACATAGATATGGTCGTCCCGGCTTCTGTCGACGAAGGAGATGAGTGGGGTCCCGATATTCCCGGCCAGGTAGGCCCGGATACCGGCCTCTTTGAGAATCTTGTGGGCCAGCGTGGCGGTCGTTGATTTCCCGTTTGTCCCCGTGATGCCCACGATTCTTCCCTTGAGGAAGCGGGAGGCCAGCTCGATCTCTGAAAGCACTCGGGCGCCCGTTTTCTCGGCTGCCGTCAGCTCGGGCAGCGCGGCCGCTCCCGGGCTGGGGATGATGAGGTCAGCGGTGAGGAATGTCAGGGCCCTGTGTCTCCCGGTCTCGAAGACGACTCCTCTCCCTTTCCAATTCTTGACTTTGTTCCCCAGTTCCTCTTCTGTCTTGATTTCGCTGACCGTCACCTTGGCCTTCCGGCGGAGGAGGAAACCGGCCAGGGCCTGGCCGGTCCTTCCAAACCCGACGATCACGACCTTCTGGCCTGCAATTTCCATCTCTATCTCAATTTCAGGGTGGCCAGGCTGAAGAGGGCGAAGATGATGCCCAGGATCCAAAACCTGACCACGATCTGTTCCTCCCGCCAGCCGATGAGCTCGAAATGATGGTGGAGGGGAGCCATCTTGAAGATGCGTTTGCCTCCCGTAGCCCGGAAGTAGCCGATCTGAAGGAGCACGGAGAGCGCCTCCAGGATAAAGACTCCGGCCACAGTGAAGAGCAGGAATTCCTGCTTGATCAGGATGGCGATGACGGCCAGGGTCGCTCCCAGGGACAACGCCCCCACGTCCCCCATGAAGATCTGCGCCGGATGGCAGTTGAACCAGAGGAAAGCCATACAGGCGCCGGAGAGCGCGCCGGCGAAAACGGTCAGCTCGGCAGCCTGGGCGACATAGGCGATATTCAGGTAGGTGGAATAGTTGACGTGTCCGGCGATGTAGGTCAGCGCCGTGAGGGCTGTGGCACTGATGAAGGTCAGGCCGATGGCCAATCCGTCGAGGCCGTCGGCCAGGTTTACGGCGTTCGATGACCCGACGAGGATGAAGACGATCCAGGGAAGATAGAACCAGCCCAGGTATGGGACAAACGCTTTGAAAAACGGGAAGCTCAATCTCAGGCTGAAACCATCGGTCCTCCCGATGTAGACCAAAGCCAGGCCGATGAGGACGGCCAGCGCGAACTGAAGCAGCATCTTGGTCCGGCCCTTAAGTCCCAGGGATCGATGCCTGGTCACTTTCAGATAATCATCCCAAAACCCGATCGCCCCGAAACCGAGCATCGTGATCATGCCCATCCAGACGTAGAAGTTGCCCAGATTTCCCCAGGGAAGCGTCGGGATAAGGGTGGAGCTGATGATCAGGATGCCGCCCATTGAGGGCGTGCCCTTTTTGGCGAGATGAGACTGGGGTCCTTCCGGGCGGATTTCCTGGCCGACCTGGCGTTTTTTCATCACCCGGATGATCCAGGGTCCGAGGATAAAGCTCACGAAAAGCGCGGTGATCCCGGCCAGGGCGGTGCGGACGGTGATGTAGCGAAATACGTTGAAGAAGGAGACATGCTCACGCAGGGGCACCAGAAGCCAGTACAACACCTCAGTTCTCCTTGAAGTCGTCTTTCAGTTTTTCGACCACGCGTTCGGTCTTTATTCCCCGTGATCCCTTGACCAATATCAGGTCTCCGTCCTCAACGAGCGCGGAGATTCGCGCCGCTGCCTCATCCGAGGTGGAGAAGGTCAAGACCCGGGCCTTGGGCAGGCCGGCGGCCATAGCTCCTTCGGCGATATGACGCGCCAGCGTTCCGACGGCCAGCAGCAGATTCCAGCCGTTTTCAGCGACCTGCCGGCCGGCCTGCCGGTGAAAATCTGCTTCTGTCGGGCCGAGTTCCAGCATGTCGCCCAGGATGGCGACCCTACGCCTGGTAGGCAGAGAAGCCAAGCCTTTGAGAGCGGCCTGGAGGGCCCTGGGGTTCGAATTATAGGAGTCGTCGATCAGCCGGAGCCCGTGACCGAGCCGGATGAGCCCGCCTCTGCCGGAGAATGGCGTCAGGCGCGGGATTTGCTCGATCATAACTTCAAACGGGACCGCGAGAGAATGGCTGATGCCGACGGCGGCGAGGAGGTTGGAGAGGTATTCCTCGTAGAAGAACGGGAAGCGGACGCGCTTGGCCTTGCCCTCCAGTTGGAGCTCGAAGGTCATCCCGTTTGTCCCCAGTTTCCGGACGGCCGACGCCCGGACGTCCAAAGTAGGGGAGAAGCCGAACGTGAGGCGCCGCCCACTCCAATCCCGCCCGATCTTTTGGACCAGAGGATCATCACCGTTGAGGACGGCGGTGGCTCCCTCTTTCGCGCCGTCGAGGATTTCTTTTTTGGCCTCAGCGATGGCCTCCAGGCTGCGGAAGAATTCGAGGTGGACCGGGTTGATGTTGGTGATGACCGCGATGTCGGGCGGGGCGATTCGGGTGAGAATCCGGATCTCACCCGGGCCGCTCGTCCCCATCTCCAGCACGGCTGCCTGCTGTCCCGGCTGGAGTTTGAGCAGCGAGAGCGACAGGCCGAGATGGTTGTTGAAGTTCCCCTCTGACTTGAGGACTTTGAAGCAGGGCGAAAGAAGGCCCGCTGTGAATTCCTTGGTCGTTGTCTTGCCGATACTCCCGGTGATGCCGATGACCCTGGCGCCGTGATCGGCCAACACCGACCGCGCGAGTGCCTGGAGGGCCGTGATCGTGTCCGGCACGCGAACGAGGGCGTGGGCGGGGCCGACCGGCGCGATGTCCTGGGAGATGACCGCGCCGCGGGCGCCCTTGGCAAAGGCGTCGGGCACGAAATCATGGCCGTTCCGCTTGGCCGCGATGGCGAAGAAGAGCTCTCCGGGCTGGCTCAGCCGGGAGTCGATATTGAAAGAGCCAAAAACGGAGGAGGCATCGCCCTGCACGATCATCCCGCCCATCCGGAGAGCGATCGCGTCCAGGCGCAACTCTGCCATCAGTCCTTGGTCTCCAGGCTCTTGAGCGTCGAACGGACGACCTCGGCATCGTCGAAATGAATGGTCCTGTCCTTGAAGATTTGGTAATCCTCGTGGCCCTTTCCGGCGACGAGGACATAATCTCCCTTCCGGGCTGCAGCCAGGGCCTGGGAGATGGCTTCTTTTCGGTCCGGGACGATCCTGTAGTTCTTCGCGCCTTTGCCGGCGAAGCCCTTTTCGATATCCGCGATGATCGCCAGCGGGTCTTCGGAGCGGGGGTTGTCGGAGGTGATGAAACTCAAGTCGGCGAGGGACGCGGCGACCTCGCCCATCCGCGGCCTTTTGCTTTTGTCCCGGTCGCCGCCGGCGCCGAAGACGAGGAGGATGCGATGGGGCTTGAGATCTCGGATGGCCTCCAAAAGGCTGCGCATCGCCTGGTCGGTGTGGGCATAGTCCACAAAGACTTGGAAGCCCAGCGCATTCTCGATTTTCTCCAGCCGGCCGGGGATTCTCTTGAGGGCGGAAATCCCCTCTTTGATCGTCGGCGCGGGAATATTCAGGGCTAGGCCTGTGGCCACGGCCGCCAGGATATTGTAGAGATTATGCTTTCCCATCAAGGCCGAGCAGATCTTGATCTGGCCGCCCGGATAGTCCACTTCTGCTTTGATCCCCGTTTCCGCGAACCGGAACTGCTCGGCCCGAACGATCGCCGCCGGCTCGAGACCGAAGGACACAGTGGTCAGGGGCAGTTCTGACATCAGTCGTTTCCCCCAAGGATCATCCATATTGACCACCGCCGTCCTTTTCTTCGCATTCAGGTAAAAAAGTCGTTTCTTAGCTTCGAAATAATCTTCCATTGAGGCATGGTAATCGAGATGCTCGGCGCTCAGGTTGGTGAAGACGGCGATGTCGAAATGGACTCCCCAGACCCTCTTGAGATCGAGGGCATGGGAAGAGACCTCGATCAGGCAGTGGGTGACGCCCTGGTCCAGCATCTCGCTCATCATCTGCTGCAGGTCGGGCGCTTCGGGGGTCGTCCGGGGGGCCGATTGAGCCATTTTCGGCCAGCGGTAGTTGATGGTCCCGATGACGGCGGGCTGATACCCCGCCTTCTGAAAGACGGATTCGAGAAGATAGGTCAGGGTCGTTTTTCCTTTTGTCCCGGTGATGCCGATCACCTTCAATTTCATCGAGGGCTGGCCGTAGAAGTTGGCAGCGGCTAGGGCCAGGGCTTCCCGGATATCAGCCGCCTGGACCCAGGGGTTTTTGCAGTTCTGCGGGCGGGGTTTGTCCGAAAGGACGGCGGCGGCGCCGCCACGCAGGGCCTCGTCGATGAAATCAAAACCATCCCGCTTCACTCCCCGGATGGCGGCGAACAGGAAGCCTGGCTGGACCCGTTTTGAGGAGTAGGCGAGGCCGACGATATCCGTCCCGCCGTTGCCGTTGAAATGCATCCCGGGTACGTCCTGGAAAAGGTCTTTGAGCTTCATGGCCGGTCCTGACTCCGAAGTTGGGCGGTCACAGTCTTCCTGTTCGGGTCGAACTGCGGCGCCTGCCGCAGGTAGAGGAGAACCCGGCGGGCGATCTCGCGGAACACGGGCGCAGCAACCTGGCCGCCGTATTGGAGGCTGAACTTGGGCTCGTCCAGCACAACGACCATCGACAGGACGGGGCGGTCCGCAGGGACGAACCCGACAAAGGAGGCCAGATGCCGGTTGGCCAGATAGACGCCGAGGTCCTGGTCCAGCTTGCGCGCAGTCCCTGTTTTACCAGCCACGGCAAATCCGTCGATCCGGGCGGCCTGGCCTGTGCCGTCCGTAACCACCCCTTCGAACATTTTACTAGTGAGCTCCGAAGCGGTCCTCTCCGAGATGATCCTGGCGCCGGCGGAGGGTATGTCCGGGTTAAACTCTGCCGGGTTGAGAGATGTTCGGGTGATCCGGAAGGGGACGAGAACGCCCCGGTTGGCCAGAATGTTCATGGCCTGGAGGATCTGGACAGCCGTCACCGAAATCTCATAGCCGATCGAGTGGGCGGCCAGAGAGGTCCGGCTCCATTTGTACAGGGGATGGAAGATCCCGACCTCTTCACCCGGGAGGTCGAGGCCGGTTTTCTGGCCAAAACGGAAACCCTGGATCATGCGGTAGAGATTTTCCTGTCCGATCCTCTGGCCCACCTTGATGGCCCCCACGTTTGATGATTGGACGATCACTTCAGAGAACGTGAGAACGCCCAGTTTCTTGTGGTCGCTGATCGTCCAGCCGGACACCCGGATCTTGCCCTCACTGCAGTCGAAGATGTCGTTGAACCCGACGACCCCGGCCTCCCGCGCCGCCGCAGCCGTCACAATCTTGAACATCGAGCCGGGCTCGAAATTCTGCTGGATCGCCCGGTTGCGGCCCAACTCCTGGGGCGCTGGCGGATAGTCATTCGGGTCGTAGGTCGGAGAGGTGGCCATGGCCAGGATCTCGCCGGAGGCCGGGTGGGAGACAACGACCGTTCCCCAGCTGGCCTCGTGCTCGCGGACGGCCTTTTCGAGCTCCCGCTCAGCGATGTACTGGATGGTCTCATCGAGGGTGAGGACGAGGTCTTGGCCGGGCTTCGGCTCCTTCAGGATTTCCCAGTCGTAGCGTCTCTTATTCGCGTCCCTCAGGATCAGGCTCAGACCTTTTACGCCCTCGAGCCGAGAGTTGTACTGGAGCTCCACTCCGCTCTGGCCTTCTCCGTCGACATTCACCCCCCCGAGGACATGAGCGGCCAGCGTGCCCAGCGGATAGAACCTTCTATTCTCCTGCTGGACATAGACATTCTTCAAGTTGAGCTTGGAGATACGATCGGCCTGGTCCCAACTGATTTTTCTTTTGATATAGATGTAGGTATCGCCATCTTCGATCCGTAACTTGATTTTTTGAAGCTCTCTCTCCGAGAGGTTGGCGATCTTTTTCAGCCGCTCGACTCGAGCGAACAGGTCCCCGGGGAGGTCATCCTTGCCGGGGATCAGACAGACGGTCGGTGCGGGCAGGCTCCGGGCCAGGATCTGGCCGTGGCGGTCATAGATCGTCCCCCGCTCCGGAATGATCGGCCGTTCGTCTTGGCTTTGACTGATGACGGCCTCGCGGAGCCGGCGATACTCGATGACTTGGAGCTGGATGAGCCTCAAGGTCAGGACAAAGAACCAGAGAAAGCAGAAAAAGGCCAGGATGACCGTCCGCTTCTGGACGCGGCTCTGGTAGGAAGGACCGAGGTCATTCATGGTCGTCGCTCGGCCGGACATCCTCATAGATAATTTGTTCGGGTTTAGGCTCGACAAGCCGGAGCTGCTCGCGGGCGATCCGGTCCACTCGGTCCGGGGCCAAGAGCGCCGCCTTGTCCGTCTCCAGCTTCTTAATTTCCTCCTTCAGCCCGGCCTTGTTCTCCTCGAGATGGCTGGTTTGATAGCCGATCTGGATGATGGCCGCCTGGTGCCAGATATAAAAAGTCAGGGTGGCAACGGCCAGAAGGATGCAGCCCGCGGCCGCGGCGATCTCCTTTCCGTCGATTTTTTTCCGGACCATCAGATCTTCTCCGCGGCCCTCAGCTTGGCCGGCCTTGACCTCGAGTTAAGGGCTATCTCCTCCTCGGTTGGGGTGACCGGTTTCCGGGTGAGGAGGCGCATCACGGCGGGTCCGCCTTCCCCCCCGGACAGCCGAGCGAAGGTGCGCTTGACGATCCTGTCCTCGAGCGAATGGAACGAGATGACCGCGAAACGCGCACCCGCGGAAACCCGCTCGGCCATCGTCTCCAAAAACTCCCCGAGGCCTTGGAGCTCCTGGTTGACCTCGATGCGCAAGGCCTGGAACACCTTGGCCGCGGGGTGGACCTTGCCTTTCTGGGGGATCCAGTGGCAGATCTGCTCGATGACCAGCCGGAGGCCCACCGTGGTCTCGAACTTCTTCACTTTGCGGCGGGCAACGATCTCACGGGCCAGCCTCTTGGCCTGCCTCAGCTCGCCATATTCCTGGAAAAGATGGGCCAGCTTCGGCTCGGAATAGGAGTCAACGATCTTGAAAGCGGTCGTCTTGGTCCGCAGGTCCATGCGCATGTCCAGTGGTCCTTCCTGGTTGAAGCTGAAGCCCCGTTCGGGTGCGTCGAGCTGGAAGGACGATAGGCCCAGGTCGAGAAGAAGCCCGCGGACGCCGGAGAAATCGATATCGAGTTCGGGAACATAACGGAAGTCTGCCTGGTAGAGGCGGACGCGGTCGGCATAGGGTTCGAGCGTCTCCTTGACCCTGGCCAGGGCCAATTCGTCGACGTCCACTCCGACCAGGGAAGCGCGGGGATTCCTTTTCAGGATCTCGACGGCATGGCCGGCCAGACCGATGGTGCCGTCGATGTAGGTTCCTTCCCGGGCGCTGTCCAATTGTTCGAGGACCTCGTTGAGAAGGACGGGGACATGTCCTCTTTCATTCATTCCGTTTTTCCGCGGGGGATGAGATTGGCGATATTCTCGAAATCTTCATCCGTCAGCGGTTTCTTCTCGAGTTTCTCGTCCAGAACCTCTCTGTTCCAAACCTCCAAGTGATTGTTCAGGCCGATGACTTCCACTTCGTTTTGGAGCCTGGCCGTTTCCCGCAAGGCCGAGTTGAGCAGAACCCGGCCCTTGGTATCGATTTCGTGTTTGGTGCCTTTGCGGTTGACGCGGAGCAGAAAGCGACGGACGTCCGGCCGCAGATGGAGCGCTCCTTCCTTGGCCACCCCGGTCATTTTTTCCCAGACCGTCAACGGGTAGATCTGGACCGCTTCGTCGGTCAGGGAGGTGATGAAGACGTCCTTGCCGTATTCCTCTTCGAGCTCAGCACGGAACTTTTCAGGGATCTTGATCCGCCCGCTCCGATCTATTTTCGCTGCATAACTGCCTATTAACATGTGTCCCGTTTTATCCCAATTTGTCCCATTTGTCTAGAATATAGGGGAGCAAAAATGAATTGTCAAGCAAAAAATAGAAAAAGATATCTATATCTAGTTAATAGACTAAGTAATAAGAATGGGGGAAATAGAGCCGGCCGGCGGCTCTATTCTTTATCCGGCAGCGGACACTCGGCCAGAAGCTCTTTGGCCAGGGCATAGTCGGCCTCGGAGACCATGACCTTGATCTCTCCCATTCCGTCGACGGAGAAGGGATAGATGGCCTGGGCCATCTGGCCGCGGAGGATACAGGGGATACCCTGGCTTTCCAGGAAGTTTCTGATGACCTCGGCCTCAACGGGGCCCATGACCCTGGTCAACTCGCTGAGCTTCAAGTCTTTATTGACTTTGCGCTTTGTGTCGTCTTCCACGGAATAGATTTTCGTTCGGCGGGTGCTTCTTTGTCAAGTCTCCGCGCCATGACAGGACCCGTTCTTTCTGACATCTGTATTGACTCACTATCTCCGTTTTGAGTATCATCCCCCAACGGATGGCTAAGAAGAAGAACAACCGTCTGACTTTATACATCTTCATCGGTATGGGCCTCGGCCTGCTCATCGGGGCCGTCTTTCCTCATGTTGGGGCGCAGCTCCGGCCGCTGAGCTTGATTTTCATCCGGCTGATCAAGTCGATCATCGCTCCGCTGATCTTTGCTACCATCGTTGTCGGAATCGCCGGCCACAGCGACCTCAAGGCGGTCGGCAGGATGGGCCTCAGGGCCCTCATTTATTGGGAGATCGTAACCACCCTGGCCCTTTTTATAGGCCTCGGGTTCGTCAACGTCATCAAACCCGGCGTGGGTGTTGAGCTCAAAGCCACCGACGTCGCCCAGCTGGCCGCTAAACCGCAAAAATTCATGGACGTCCTCGTCCACATCTTTCCCCAGAGCTTCTTCCAGGCAGCGGCCGAAGGAGAGGTCCTCCAAGTCGTCATCTTCAGCATTCTCTTCGCTTTCGCGTTGAGCATGCTCCATCACAAGAAGAAGGTGCTCCTCGAGTTTTGCGAGACGCTGGCTGAGACCATGTTCAAGTTCACCTCGATCGTCATGCGCTTTGCGCCTGTCGGAGTCGGCGCTGCCATAGCCGTCGCTGTGGGAAGCAAGGGAATTTCAGTGCTCGTCAACCTGGGGCTCCTCATCCTGGCCTTCTACGGCTGTGCCCTGTTTTTCGTCGTCTTCATCTTGATTCCCGTCATGCTCATCTTCAAGATTCCGGTCAAGAAGTTCATCCTGGCTGTAAAGGAGCCGGCTCTCATCGCCTTCTCGACAACCAGCTCGGAGGCCGCCCTCCCCAAGGCTATGCAGTCCATGGAGAACTTCGGCGTTCCCCGGGAGATCGTCGCCTTCATCCTGCCGACGGGATACAGCTTCAACCTGGATGGGACGTGCCTGTACCTGTCGCTCGCCTCGGTCTTCATCGCTCAGGCGGCCGGGATCCACCTAACCTTCGGCCATCAAATCATTATGGTGCTGACGCTGATGCTGACCAGCAAAGGGGTAGCCGGGGTTCCCCGGGCTTCGCTTGTCATCCTGGCAGGGACGGTAGCCCAGTTCAACCTCCCGCTCGAGGGAGTCGCCATCCTCCTCGGCATCGATGAGCTCGTCGATATGGTTAGGACCATGATCAACGTGGTCGGGAACTGCCTGGCCTCGGCCGTAATCGCCAGATGGGAAGGAAAGCTCGTCGATGACTATGTGCCGAAAGAAGCTTAGCGGATAACGATCCTCCCTCGCTTTTTCCGCAGATAGTCCTCCAGGATCTTTTCGTGGTCGAAGACCAGGGGGCGAGGCCTTTCTTCAGCCGTGAAAATTCCGATATTTTTGGCATCGTCTTGGGCCCGGGGCTTTCCCCGGGCTCTGGAAATGTAAACTGTGCTGATCGTGTGAAAGCGGGGGTCCCGGCCGGGGTCTGAATACGTGTGGAGCTGCTCGAGCAGTTCGATGTCGAGCGAAGTCTCTTCCTTGGCCTCCCGGACCGCTGCTTCTTCAAGGGACTCGCCGTAGTCCACGAAGCCGCCCGGAAGAGCCCAGCCGTAGGGCGGATTCTTCCGCTCGATCAGGACAATGCCGGGCCGTCCGTCCTCCCGGTCGATCTCGATGACGATATCAACGGTCGGAAAAGGTTTTTTGGACCACGATGTCTTTCGGTTTTTCATTACTTCCATCCTATTCACTTATCGCTTTGCCGTCAATTCCGCGGTGTCTTCCAGGCCGACACCTGTCCCCTTCAGGGGACGGCATCGGCTTCGTCCTCGGTTGACCTTCCCTGTCTTCTATGGCACGATACTTGCAGTTTTATCATTGTCATGAATCCTGGAATGGGGAGAATGGCCATGAAGCAAAAGGGTTTCTTGCTCGGTGCGTGGATTATCTTTTTTAGTGCCGTCGCCGGCTCCGCCTCCAACTATAAGCTTGTCAACGGGCAGAAGGATTTCTATTACGGCCATATCAGCTATGCCGACATCAGGAGCGATGGCCAAGATCCGGTGGTCTTCCGGGAGGGTCGAGTGACCCCGGAGATTGCGATCCTTAACCTTCCCGTTGGCCCCGGAGATATCATCCAGACCTCGGGTGAACGGCGCTCGGAGATCCAGTTCGATAACGGCACCATCGTCCGGCTCGACCTCAACTGCCGGCTGAAGATCGAGACTATCATGGCCCAAAGCCTGAGCACAGCTAAGAAGATTTCCAACCTGGTCCTTGAAAAAGGGCAGGTCTATGTGATGTACAAGAAGTACAAATCTTTGGAGATGTTCCAGGTCATCACGCCCGGAGCGGCCGTGAAGCTCGACCATAATTCCGTTGCCTTGATCCGGCTGACAGACGAGGGGGACACGGCCGTCCAAGTGGAAAGAGGCAAGGCCATTCTGCTCTTCGGGGTGGACAAGCTGCATCTTTCCCAAAAGCGCATCAACGCTAAGCAGCGGGGCATCGTATCGGTGGAGAACCAGGTCGATCTGGCCGAGTATGAGGTTCTCTCCGATTTCAAAGCCTGGAACGAGTCGCTCAATGCCCATTTCCCAGAACTGCATGAAGGGAGCTACCTCCCCAAGCCTATCCGGAATGTCTCCCAGGCCGTTTTTAACTTTGCTCAAAAGTTCGGAAACATGCACGGCGAATGGCTCTGGCACGACCTTTACGGATATGTCTGGCGGCCCTACCTCAACGATTATCGGTATCCCTGGGGAACCTGGCAGCCCTACATCAACGGAAGCTGGACGAGTTCCGGCGGCGAGCTGTTCTGGGTCCCCGCCGAGCCCTGGGGGTGGGTGCCCTACCATCTCGGCATCTGGATGTGGGACACGAGCAAGGGCTGGGTGTGGCTTCCCGGGTCTTTATTCGCTCCGGCCTGGGCGGTCTGGGAATTCTATTCCGGGATGTACTGCTGGCGGCCTTTCTATCTGTATGACTGGATGTACGGGTTCGACAGCTTCTGGGGATCTTTATATGGGGACGGGTATTACAACTCCTATTACCCCGGCAGCCCGAATCGCCCTTTTCCTCAGCCTCCCCAGCACGTCATCTATAGCGTCCGGAAGGACCAACTGAAGAAGAACGATTCTCCTTCACTCCCGATGCCCAAGGAGATGAAAAAGGCGCTCGAGGCGACCCTGGCAGCGCTGAAGCGAGGAGACCAAACCCTCCTGAGTTCAATCGAGAGCCTTCCGCTCCATTCCGTCATGATCAAAAAGCAGGATTTCCTTTCGCCGCGATGGCAGGAGAGGGTTGTTCCTTTTGACCGCTTAGCTAAAGAGATCGAGGCAGCCCCTCGAGTCGCCAAACCGGCTTATCTGCGCCGGTCGGCCGACGTGTCCCGGGATGCACTGCTGGCCATAGAGCGCAGCCACGCCGTTGCCGATCTCAGGGCGCGGATGGTGCCCTCGCCAAGAACTTATCGGGATACGGCGCCGCCGACTTTGAGGGATAGGGATTTCAACCGTGACCCAGCAGCCGGCCTGCGGGAGGCCGCCGCTCCGGCGTCTTTCCGGTTCCGAGATTGGAACCCCGATATCAGGACTGCAATCAGGCTCGGCGTGGAGATCACCTATTCCAGCCGGACCAACGAGGTGGCCTGCCCTCAGCTTGGCCTGTCGTCACGCCACATCAACCCGGCGATGCAGATTATGGGAGGCGGGAGCGGGTTTTCGCCGTCGAGCGGCGCCTCCTCATCTTCCGGAAATACCTCAGCGACAGGTTCAGCGGCCCATTCCGTTGGGCACTCTCACTCTTCGGGATCCTCCGGAAGCCAGAAGCAAAAAAACTGAGGGTGCGGTTCCTCCTTTAGAAAAAACCGGCGCCGATGAAGGCCAGAGGCTCGGCTAAGAGCCAGCGATATTTTTCAATCTCCCGCTTGAAATCCTCCAGACGCTCTTGCCGGAGAGGTTCAACGGGATCGAACTTGGCACTGAGGGGGTTGAGGTAGCTGCCGGTGCGCGTTATCCGATAATCCAGGTGGGGGCCGGTTGAATCTCCCGAGGAACCAACATATCCCACTATATCGCCGCTCTTTACTCGGGCCCCTGAACGTATTCCCGGCCCGAAACTCCGGAGGTGGAGATACATCGTTTCATAGGCGTTCTTGTGCCGAATCCTGACCATCCGTCCGGAGGCGCCGTTCCAGCCGGCGAAGGTCGCCACCCCGTCGGCCGTTGCCTGGACCTGTGTTCCAACAGGAGCGGCGTAGTCCACTCCGTAGTGTGCCCTGTAGACCTTATGGATCGGATGGAGCCGACTGCTGCTGAAGCGGGAGGTGATCCGGGCCCATTTGAGCGGAGACTTCCGGAACTCTTTTTCCAGTGATTTTCCTTCGGCATCATAGTAGCCGAGTCGCTTGGCATCGGGAGAAACGTAAGCAAAAGCCTGAAGCAGCCTCCCCTGGTTAGTGATCTCGGCGGCGAGGATTTGTCCATAGCCGATGAACTTTCCCTGAAGGTACCTTTTCTCGAAGATGACCTTGAAGGTGTCCCCCTGCCTGAGGTCGATGTAAAAGTCGACGTCCCAGCCGAACAGGTCGGCGAAGCCCAAGGCCAGGGAATCCTCCTCGCCGAGCCGGTTGAAGGCCAGGATGGGGCTTTCGTCGATTGTGCCCCAGATGATTCCGGTTTTGGTTTCGACCGGGCGGGCATGGAGGCCGGCCTGGAACACGTCGTCCCGCTTCTCCACGGCCAGGTAGTTGAAATCATCGACATCGTACTCGAGGCGGACCACGGCGCCGGACGGATCGGCAAAGAGGCGCAGGTGCTGGCCGGTTCGGAGGCGGCGGAGGTCGAAGACCGGCTTGACCTGATCATATAAGACCTGGATGTCAGCCGCCGAAAATCCGTAGCGAACTAGGACTTTTCCGATCGTGTCGCCGGAGCGTATTTTCACCCTGTACTCGGCCGGGGCGGGCGCTTGGGGGGCCGGGATGGACGGAGCCGCAGTCTGAGCCGGGACCCGCCCTGGTTTTTCCCCGTCGAACTGGGTCAGGACAACGAGGATGATGACGGCACAGGCCGCGATCAGAAGGAGGAGGAGAAGCCGTCTCGTTCTTCTCCGGCGCTGGATTTTGAATTGGACCCTTGCCGTTGTCATGACCTTGCGGGCCTTCCCCCTGTTTCTACACCTCCGGCTCGGTTTTTGTTTCTCTTATTGGGCCGGCCCGGCTAACGATCAGCCCGTGCCTGCGCCGCCAGGAAAGCGAGCCGCGCCACGTCGGCC
>Ga0153916_10002142_pt1 | contig 14514 bp, 10 predicted proteins | sample Opewatmetagenome_FD_109642 | JGI IMG/M metagenome (GOLD analysis project Ga0153916, IMG submission 109642) | Freshwater wetland microbial communities from Ohio, USA - Open water 3 Core 3 Depth 4 metaG | ecosystem: Environmental > Aquatic > Freshwater > Wetlands | place: USA: Ohio, Lake Erie...
CCTCCCGATGCCGTCCGGGAGGCGGCCTTCAAAGCCATCGCTAAGGCGGCGGATGGCATCGACATGAGAGCTCATAAGGGAGCCCATAGCAGGATCGGGGCCACGGATGTCTGCCCTTTCGTGCCCGTTTCTGGCGTGAGCATGGAAGATTGCGTCCGTCTGGCCAACGAGCTGGGGGCCCGCGTCGCGAGCGAGCTCGGCATCCCGGTCTACCTCTATGAAGAAGCCGCCAGGAAGCCCGAGCGAAGGAACCTGGCCACGATCAGGTCGGGAGAATACGAAGGCCTTCCCGAGAAACTCAAGGACCCGGCTTGGGCACCGGACTTCGGCCAGGCCGTGTTCAATCCGAAGTCGGGAGCGACCGTGATCGGGGCCCGGGAATTCCTCATCGCCTACAACATCAACCTCAACACGCGGGACCGGCGGCTCGCCAACGAGATCGCGCTCAGCTTGAGGGAGAGCGGCCGGGCCAAGAGGGACAGGGACGGCGAGATCATCAGGGACACAAAGGGGCATACGGTCAAGGTCCGAGGGAAGTTCAAAGAGGTCAAGGCCGTCGGCTGGTACATTGAGGACTATGGCCGGGCCCAAATTTCCGTTAATTTCACGAACTACAAAATCACTCCTCCTCACCTGGTCTTTGACGAGGCGTCAAGGCTGGCGGGAAAGCTGGGGCTCCGGGTGACAGGCAGCGAGCTCGTCGGGCTCATCCCGAAAGAAGCCCTGCTCATGGCCGGGCGATACTATCTCGAAAAGCAGGGCAGGAGTCCGGGGCTCCCCGAAGGGGAACTCATCCGCACGGCCGTCGTCTCCTTGGGGCTGGGCGACGTGGCGCCGTTCGACCCGGACAAGAAGATCATCGAGAATCAGTTCAAGGAGTCCGGCCGGACTCTGGACTCGATGAGCCTTCGGGAGTTTGCCGACGAGCTCTCCATGGATTCGGCGACACCCGGCGGTGGGAGCGTCGCCGCCCTCTGCGGGGCGCTTTCCGCAGCCCTGTCCTCCATGGTTTCGAACCTGACGGTGGGCAAGAAGGGCTACGAGGACGCGGCCATGGAGATGAAGTCGGTCGGGGTCCGGGCCCAGGCCCTCAAGGACGACCTTCTCGGTGCCGTCGATAGGGACACCCGGGCTTTCAACAAGGTCATGGAGGCCCTCCGGCTCCCAAAGGTGACGCCGGAGCAAGCCCTGGAGAAGGAGACGGCCCTCGAAGAGGCCACCAAAGAGGCCACCCTGGTTCCCCTCGAGGTGCTTGAGAAATCCGTGGATGCCGTCCGCCTGGCCAAAGCGGTGGCTGCCCGGGGCTTCAAGAATTCCCTCAGCGATGCCGGGGTCGGCGGCTTGACCGGAGCCGCGGCCGGAGAGGGCGCCTACTACAACATCCTGATCAACCTTTCCGCAGTCCGCGACGAAGAGTGGAAGGCTCGGATCCGGCGGCAAGCAGAAAGGCTTAAGGCCAACGTCGACCGGGAGCGCGACGCGGTCAGGAAGATCATCGGACGGGAGATCGGCCGAACCAAGGCCTGATCGCAGTCTCTGAGCGGAGTCCGATCGCTCCAGCTACCTGGTTTTGACGAGCCTTTTTCTCTTCACGCCGGCGAGTCCCGCGAAGACGAAAAAACAGAAGATGACGATGGCCGCCGAGGCCGGGATGTCCAGTTCGAGAGAGACTGCGAGACCGGCGACGACGGACACGACGGCGACAGCCCCCGCAATCAGGACGGCCATCCGGAAGCTCGAGGCGAGCTGGAGACCCGCCGCCGCCGGAATGACGATGAGGGCGGCCACGAGCAGGATCCCGGCCACTTTCATCCCCAGGACGATCGTGACCGCGGTAAGGGCCATGAGGACGGCGTCGAGGCGCCCGGCCTTAACGCCCGAAACGCGGGCCGACTCGCGGTCGAAGGTCATAAATAGCAGCTTGGCGTAATTCAGGAAGACGACCAGCAAGACGGCGGCCGCCAGACCAATCGAAAGCCAGACTTCGGCGGGCTGGATGGCCAGAACGTCGCCGAACAGGTAGGCCATGAGGTCGACGTTGAAGCTTCTGGCAAGCGTCGCGAGGAGGATGCCGACGGCCAGCCCGAGGCTCGAAAGGATCCCGATGGCTGTATCCCCGTGGAGGCCGGCCCTGTCCTTGAGCCGCAGGATGCCCAGGGCCGCCGCGACGGAGACCGCAAGGGCCGCCGCCAGGGGAAGGACGTTCAGGAACAGGCCCAGGGCAACGCCGGCGAAGGCGATGTGGGACAGGCCGTGGCCGATCATGGCGTCCTTTCTCAGAATGAGGAAAACACCCAGAACGGCGCAGGCGACGGCCACAAAAACCCCCGCGAGGACCGCCCTCTGGAGGAAACCGTAATGGAGAAGCCCGGCCATGCCCGTCCGTCCCCTAGTGCTCGTGGGAGATCAGATGGTCTCCGCGGCTGACCATGTCCCGGAAAACATCCGAACGGCAGAATTCCTGGTGGCTACCGTGGTAGACCATCCTTTGATTCAGGCAGGCGACCTGGGTGACATGCCTGTTGACGATCCCGATGTCGTGGGTGACGAGGACAATGGTGATCCCCTCGTCCTGGTTGAGATGGTCGAGCATGTCGTAGAAATGCCCCTGCGTCTCGGCGTCGACGCCCGTGGTCGGCTCGTCGAGGAACAGGACTCGCGGTCCCGTCACCAGGGCCCGGGCGATGAAAACGCGCTGCTGCTGGCCGCCTGAGAGCCGGCCGATCTGCCAGCCCCTGTAGGTTTCCATGCCGACCTCCCGGAGCGCCCGAAGGACGGCTGCGGAACCCCGGCCGCGGCCAGCGCCGAGAATCTGTCTGTTGGAGACGAGAGCCATTCCGACGACCTCCTCGACGGAGGCGGGGAACAACGGGTCGATATGGGTGGCCTTCTGCGGGACGTAGCCGAGCTTCCGCCATTCCGTGAATTCTTCGATTGGTTTTCCCATGATCTCGACCCGGCCGGCTTGAGGCCGCAAGAGCCCCAGCAGGACTTTGACAAGGGTTGTCTTGCCGGAGCCGTTCGGCCCGATGATGGCCAGGAAATCTCCTGACCGGATGGACAGGCTGACGTCCACAAGGATGGGACTTCCATCGTACCCGAACGTGAGACCGTTCGCCTTGATCAGGTCGCTCATGAGCTCACCGGCACCCCAGGCCTTCCCGGAGATTCCTCAGATTGTCCTCCATGATATCAAAGAATCCGACACCTTTCACCATCTGCTTTCTTGTCAGGTTGTGCCCCGCGTAGAGGACAAGGATGCGGCCCTTGATCTCGGCGGCGAGGGTCCGGGCCAGGTCGGGCGGCACCGAAGTCTCGAAAAAGACCGTCCGGATGTTCTCCCTGCGGCAAAAATCGGCGATGGACATCATCTGTTTGGGGCGAGGCTGGGAGTCGGGACTTAGCCCGTAAAGGGACATCTGAACGAGCCCGTATTTTTTGGCCAAGTAGCCGAAAGCGGCATGCCCGGCGACGACCATTCGCCTTCCGGCGCAGTCCCTGAGGCCTTCCCGGAAGCGGGAGTCCAGCTCAAATAGGCGGGCCTTCAATGTCTCCCCATTCTCCCGGAAATACGCGGCACCCGCACGGTCGATCCCGGACACGGCCTTGACGATCCCATCGACGACCTGCGCATCCAGCCCGAAATCGAGCCAAATGTGGGGATCGAGGAGGGACTGACCGTGCCTGCCCTCTTCCGTCTCCGGCTTCTCGGTCTCTGCCCGAAGGAGGGGAAGGCCGCCGCTGACCTCGAGGAGCCGGAGGTGGTCCCGTGGGACGGCCTTGACTAGGTCGGGAAGCCAGGGTTCCAGGCCCGATCCCACCGATATGAACAAATCCGAGGAGGCCAGCTTGATGAGATCGCCCGGGCGGGGCTGCCAGGTGTGGACTCCGGCACCGGGGGGAAGGAGAAGCGAGACTTCTCCCCTGTCCCCGACGACCGCGGCCGCGAACTCCTTCAACGGAAAGATGCTCGTCAGGACATGGATCGGACCCCGGGCGATGGATGGCCGGGCGAGCGTGAAGAGAAGAGCTAGGACGAGCGCGTTCCGGACGTTTTTCATCAGAGATTGCCCTCCATTATACGCGAGGTCCGCCTCTTGAATCCATCCGATTTTTGTGGCATGATTCGCTCCCGTCAACTCATCAAGAGGAGCAAAGACATGCCGTCCAATCTGTCCGAACTCAAGCCTTCCCATCTCTGGAAGCACTTCGCCAAGATCATCACCATCCCCCACTGCTCGGGAAACGAAAAGCCCTTGGGGGATTACGTCCTATCTTTCGCCAAGGGTCTGAACCTCGCCGCCCAGAGGGACAAGGTCGGAAACGTTTTGGTCAGCAAGCCCGCGACCCCCGGACACGAGACCGCCGCGGGCGTCATCCTCCAGGGTCACTTGGATATGGTCTGTGAAAAGAATTCGGATGTCGCCCATGACTTTGCTAAAGACCCCATCCAGGCTGAAATCAAGGGAGACTGGGTTCAGGCCAAGGGCACGACTCTCGGCGCCGACAACGGGATCGGACTCGCGGCCTGCCTGGCTGCCATGGAGGATACGTCTCTCGTCCACGGCCCCCTCGAATTCCTTTTCACCGTGGACGAAGAGACAGGGTTGACGGGAGCGAACAAGATCCAGAAGGGTTTCCTCAAGGGAACCCGGCTTCTCAACCTGGACAGCGAAGAGGAAGGGACCTTCACGATCGGCTGCGCCGGCGGGGCGGATTCGGAGATCGCCTTCCCTATCACTCGGAAAAAAACGGCCTCGAAAAACCTCTTCCGGCTGAAGGTCCATGGACTGCGGGGTGGCCATTCCGGACTTGACATCAACCAGGGGCGCGCAAACGCCATCAAGCTCCTCGTCCGGATACTCCGGGAGGCTCAGGATTCCGCCCGCTTCGAGGTCGTTTGCCTTGAAGGCGGGAACAAGAGGAACGCCATCCCCCGCGAGGCCTGGGCGGTCCTGGCCTGCGCCCCGGCCGAGCTCAGGGCGGCCGGCGCGGCGTTCAAGAGATCGTTCGAAAAGATATCGGCCGAGTACAAGGCCGTTGAAACCGCAGCCAAGTACTCTTTCGAGAGGGTCGAAGACGAGAAGGCGTTCGCCCTGACCGCGGACTGCCAGCGCGGGCTCTTGAATTTTGTCCTGGCCATGCCCCACGGCGTCGTGGCGATGCACCCGGAAATGAAAGAGCTCGTCGAAACCTCGACCAACCTGGCCATCATCCGGACAGGGAAATCACAAATCGAGATCATTTGCAGCACCAGGAGCTCCGTCGCCTCTGCGTTGGAAGCGACGCGGCTCGTCCTCAAGGCGGTCACGGAGATGGCCGGGGCCAAGATCAACCCCAAGTACGGCTATCCCGGATGGATGCCCAACCTCCAGTCTGCCCTGCTCGCGACTTTGAAAGAACTTTACAAAAGGACGTTCGGCAAGGAAGCTGGGGTTGTCGCGGTCCACGCCGGCCTCGAGTGCGGGATCATCGGCGAGAAGTTTCCCGGGATGGACATGATCTCCTTCGGCCCGACGATGGAGCATCCCCACTCCCCCGATGAGCATGTCCACATCGGCTCCGTCGAGAGATTCTGGCAGTTCTTGACGGCAACCCTGGCCGAACTCGGCTAGCCGAAGTCGAGCGGCCGCCGACGCTCAAGGCCGACGGCGAAGGACTCATATGAACCGGAGAACGTGCCTCGTCATCCTGGGCTCCCTTGGGGCGCTCGTTTCCGAGGCATGTTCCAAAACCGGAAGGAGTAATGCCATGAAAAAACAGGTCCAAACCGATAAGGCCCCGAAGGCCATCGGTCCCTATTCCCAAGGCATCGTCGCCAACGGTTTTGTTTTTGTTTCCGGTCAGATCCCCATCGACCCCGCGACAGGCGAGCTCGTCACCGGAGCGATTGAAGACCAGGCCCGACAGGTCCTCAAGAACGTCGGGGCCGTGCTCGAGGCGGCAGGGAGCTCCTATGAGAACGTGGTCAAGGCCACGGTCTTCCTTGCGGACATGAACGATTTCGGCAAGATGAACACCATCTATGCCGAGTTTTTCAAGGCCCCCTGCCCCGCCCGGGCTGCGGTCCAGGTAGCCCGCCTTCCGCGGGACGTCAAGATCGAGATCGAAGCCATCGGCCTCGTCAAGTAATATCGGGGGGGACAGAACTCCTCTGGAGGGACCGTCCGTCTTGCTTTTCAGGCGCGTGGACGCCTCCCGTGTTTTAGGCTAAAATGGCCTTATCATGCCGATTTATGAGTTCATTTGCCGGAGATGCGGCCGCCGCTTCGAATGCCTCGTCCCCATGGGCAAGGAAAAGGAAGCCGCCTGTCCCGGCTGCGGCGCTTCCGAGGTCCAAAAAACTCATTCGACATTCGGCATCGGCGGAGGGTCGAGCCGTCTGAAGGCCTCGTCCTCGAGCTGTGCCACCTGCTCGACGAAGTCCTGCAGCACTTGCCATTGAGCCATATTTTCAGGGCCTGTGCTGACGGCACGGACAAATGGTTCGTGGCCGAGCGCCCTCAATTCTTGACAAGCTCTTGACAATGAAGATTAAATAAGGGCTCCGCCATGGGAAAAACAGGCGATATAAGTGCCAAAAAACCGGTCCCTGCCCGGCCGGTGCCCGCGGTCCGGATAGGCATCGACACCGGCGGCACATTTACGGATTTCGTCGTCTGGAAAGACGGGCATCTTTTCAATAAAAAAGTGCTCTCGACGCCAGCCAACCCTTCCCTGGCCATTCTGGACGGGCTGGCTGAGTTCCTCGGCACCCTCGGTCGGGTTTTCGTCGTCCACGGGACGACTGTTGCCACGAACGCCCTCCTCGAAAGAAAGGGCGGCCGGATCGCCCTGATCACCACCGCCGGTTTCGAAGACGTTCTCTTCATCGGTCGGCAGACCAGGCGGAATCTCTACAGTCTCCGGCCCGAAGAGCGTTTCTTTCTGCTCCCGGGCGAACGGGCCCTCGGAATGCGGGAGAGGACCCTGGCCTCGGGCCGCATCGAGACAAAAGTCACCCGGGCCGAAGTCCGAAGGGTCCTCAGCCGGGTCCTGAAATCCGGGGCCGAAGCCGTAGCCCTCTGCTTCCTCCACTCTTATGTCAATCCGGAAAACGAGAATGTCGTCGCTGAGGCGCTCCGCAGGGCCGGGATCATGGCCTCGATCTCAAGCCGCCTCCTCCCGGAGCATCGTGAATACGAGAGGATGACGACGACGGCCATCAACGCCTACTTGATGCCGGTCATGGACCGATACCTGTCGGAGCTTGACCGCCGGATCGGAAAGGCCGATCTGCGGATCATGCAATCCAACGAAGGCTATATCTCTCCAGCCAGGGCTCGGCTCGAGCCCATCAAGACCGCCCTTTCGGGCCCGGCGGGCGGGGTCGTCGGCGCGAGCCATCTGGCGAAGGCGGCCGGTTTCAAGAACGTCATTAGTTTTGATATGGGTGGGACATCGACGGACGTGTCCCTTATCGAGGGAGGCATCAGACGGAGCCACGAAAGCCGGATCGGAGATTTTCCGATCCGCCTGCCTGTCATCGACATCCACTCGGTCGGCGCAGGGGGCGGCTCGATCGCCTTCCGAGACCGAGGCGGTTCCTTGAGAGTCGGACCCCAGAGCGCCGGCGCCGATCCAGGACCCGCCTGCTACGGAAAAGGAGAAGTTCCCAGCGTTACCGACGCCAACCTCTTTCTTGGTCGCATGGACCCGGAGTTCTTCCTCGGCGGCAAGATGAAGATCCTTCCGGACCGGAGCCGCGATGCCATCGGACATCTCGCCCGGGCCATCGGCAAGACACCGAAAGAGGCGGCCCTGGGGGTCGTCGATATAGCCAACGCCAATATGGAGAAGGCCATTCGGGTCATCTCGGTCGAGCGCGGCCATGATCCAAGAGAGTTTGCCCTCTTCTCCTTCGGGGGCGCGGGCGGCATGCACGCTGTGGAGATGGCCGCCCACCTCGGAATGCCAATGGTCGTTGTCCCCCGCAACGCCGGGGTCCTCTCGGCCTTTGGGCTCCTTTTGGCGGACTCGATCAAGGATTATACGAAGTCCCTGATGAAGACGGCCGCGCGGGTGACCATAAACGACCTCGATAGGGAATTCCGGGGGCTCGAAGCCCGGAGTCGGCGGGACATGAACGAAGACGGATTCGAGGACCGGGACATTCTGATCGAGCGGTCTCTGGATTGCCGCTATCTCGGCCAGTCTTATGAGATCACCGTCCCCTACAGGAGGGCCCGGCGGGCTGAAGCCGCGTACCTCCGGAACTTCCACAGGCGGCACGACAAGCTCTATTCCTATCACCACGCCGGGAGGCCCGTCGAAATCGTCAATCTCAGGATCAAGGCCGTGGCCGTCACACCGAAGATTCCGCTGGTCAAGGAGCCCGGATGGACCTCTCTTGACCCTAACGCCGTGATCAGGAAGCAAGCCATCGTCACCGGCAGCGGCGTTTCACAGGGAACGGTCTACGACCGGGCCCGCCTCCACCCGGGAAATTCGATGGCCGGTCCGGCCCTCGTCATCGACCCCGAATCGACGACCTACCTTCCGCCGGGATATTCGTGCCGCGTCGACGGATTCCTAAATCTCATCATCCGGGGAACGAGGGCCTCATGACGCACACGGCCGACCCGATCGAGCTCGAGCTCTTCAAGAACATCTTCATTTCGATTTCAGAGGAGATGGCGGCCGTGCTCGGCCGCACCGCCCTCTCCCCCAACATCAAAGAGCGGAAGGACTATTCTTGTTCTCTCTTCAATCACAAGGGGGAAACGCTAGCCCAAGGCTCGCACATCCCCGTCCATCTGGGGGCCATGCCCCTCTCCGTCCAGGCCGCTATTCGCTCTCTTCGGTTCGAGGCGGGCGACCTGGCCATCCTGAACGATCCCTATCGAGGCGGAACCCACCTGCCCGACATCACCTGCATCTCGCCCGTTTTTATCAAAGGGAAGCTCCTGTTCTTTGTCGCCAACCGGGCCCATCACGCCGACGTCGGCGGGATGTCTCCCGGCTCCATGCCCCTGGCTACGGAGCTCTTCCAGGAGGGCTTGATCATCCCGCCTCTCAAGCTTGTGTCCCGGGGAAGACGGAACGATGATGTTTTGAGCCTGCTTCTCTCCAACGTCCGAACTCCGGACGAGAGGCGGGGCGACCTCCTGGCCCAGGTCGCCGCCAACGACGTCGGCCGGCTGCGGCTGATGGAGGTCGTCGGGCGCTACGGTCTGCGCAAGATCGTGAGTTACGCGAGCCTCGTCCAGGACTACACGGAGAAATTCCTGAGGTCGACCATCCGCGGCATTCCCGACGGGACCTATGATTTTGAGGATTTCATGGATGACGACGGGATCACGGACCGGCCGGTCAAGATCGCGGTCAAAGTGACCATCCGCGGCGAGCGGGCTATCGTCGATTTCGGCCGGTCCGACCGCCAGGCCGAGGGAGGGATCAACGCCAATTTCGCCATCACTTGCTCGGCCGTCCTCTATGTCTTCCGCTCGCTGGTCGAAGAGGACATCCCGTTCAACACGGGCCTGATGCGGCCGCTGACGATCCTCGCGCCCAAAGGCTTGGTCGTCAACGCCGAGTTTCCGGCCGCCTGCGCCGCGGGCAACGTCGAGACATCGCAGAGGATCGTGGACGTCCTTCTCGGCGCCCTGGCCAAAGCCGTGCCGGCCAAGATCCCGGCGGCCAGCCAGGGGACGATGAACAATATCGCCTTCGGCGGCCATGATCCATTGAAGAACCAGGCCTTCGCGTACTACGAAACGATCGGCGGCGGGATGGGCGCGGGGCTGGCGGCGCCGGGCCTGGGCGGCGTCCACACCCACATGACGAACTCGCTCAACACGCCGCTCGAGGCCTTGGAGAACTACCTCCCGCTGAAGATCCGGCGCTACGGCTTGAGAAAGGGCTCGGGCGGCCGCGGCGCCTGCAAAGGCGGCGACGGCATCGTCCGGGAATACGAATTTGCGGTCCCGGCAACCCTGACGATCATGTCCGAGCGGCGCAAGTTTGCCCCCTACGGCCTCTGCGGCGGCGGACCGGGCGCGAGGGGGAAAAATACCCTCATCTCCCGCGGCCGAAAAAAAGACCTGCGCTCGAAGGTCAACATCAGGCTCCGCCCGGGCGACCTTCTCAGGATCGAAACTCCCGGCGGCGGCGGTTATGGCCGCCCCGGCCGCTGAGCTCTTTCTTTGACTCCCCTCGATGGGTTTGGTATAAGGGAAACAACGCTCCGCTGGAGGGATGGCCATGAGCAGGAAAACCCCGGTCCTCGCGATTTTGCTGGCCTTGAGCCTGTCAGTGCCCGGGTTCTCCCAGGCCGGCGCCGGGACAACGTTGTCCATGCCCGTGCGCGGCGTTTGGATGCACCCGGGCTTCTTCGGGCCGGAAAAGGCGTCCGCCCTCGAAAAGATCCGGACGACATTGGACGAGTACCAGAAGGCGGGGATCAACACCGTCATTATCCTGGTGAAAGACACTTCGGGCCGGGTCTATTACAGGAGCCGAATCGGAGTGTCTGACCCGCGTTGGGACTGGGATTTCTTCGCTGAATTCCTGGCCGAGGCCCGCAAGCGGAACATGCAGGTCCACCCCTGGTTCTGCGTTTTCCACGAGACGAGTATCCTCGGCCGGGTCCGGGAGCATCCGGAGTGGCTCATCCAGAGCCCGAGAAGGGAGTTCGTGGGCTCAGTCAATCCGGCCCTGTCGACCGTCCGCGAATATGAACGGAATTTGATGATGGAGGTCGTGGCCCGCTACGGAGTCGACTGGATCCATCTCGATTATATCCGTTTCCCGTGTGAGCCGACGGAACCCTACTTCAGCTATGATCCCGAGACCATCCGCCTTTTCAAGGAATATTCCGGGGTCGACCTGGCGGCTTTGAAGGCTCGCGATTCGGGCAACATGTTCTGGAACGAGTGGCTCGAATGGAACGGGGCCCAGGTGACTCAATTCGTCCGGGAGCTCAGGGAATCGCTCAAGGCCACGGGCCGCAAGATCGGGATCAGCGCCGCGGTCTTTCCCAATGCCGGGAACGCCAGAGTCCTCATCGGCCAGGACTGGGCGGCCTGGGCCAAGGAAGGTCTTGTGGACATGCTCTGTCCCATGCTATACACCAACCACGCCCAGTTCTTCGAGAAGTTCTCCAAGCAGTCCGTCGATATTGGCCGCGGTCTCTGCCAAGTCTGCCCAGGGATCGGGATCGGAACCTCCCATAACCAGAACACGCCGGAGGGGATGATCGAGCAGATAAAGATCAGCAAGTCCCTCGGCGCCGACGGGGTGATCTTTTTTTCGTCGAGCAGCCTGAAAGAGCCCTTCCTGGAGAAACTCAAGGCCGCAAAATAACGCAGGAACGAGGGCCGGATCCACCAGCCCAGGCCCCAGGAGCGGACCTAGGCTTTCTTGAGCTTCCTCTTCTCGATGAGAAGCATTCCCTGGTAAGAGACGTAATTCAGGAGGATCATCACCCTTTCCCTGTCTCCGACCTCCTTTTTGAAGATGCCCCTGAGGCCCTTGAGCGGTCCCTCCATGACCTCGATCTCGTCGCCGACGCCGGGCTCCCGGCCGTACTTTTCGAGGACGATCAGCCCGTCTTTCTCCCGGGCCCTGAGCTCCTGGACGACTTTCTCGGGGATAGGGATCGGGCCTTCGTCGTTGCCGACGACCCGCTTGACGCCGCGGGTGTACTTCACAGTCTGGTACTGTTCCGGGAACGCGAAGGAGAGAAAGGCGTAGCCGGGGAAAAACGGTTTCACCCGCCTCTCGCTCAGGTGCTTCGGGCAATAGATCGTGAATCCGCCCTCCTCAAACAGCCGTTCAACCTGGGTTTCTTTTTTTGGCTTGGTGTTGAGGACAAACCAGTTGAACATGTGTGCAGAGTCCGGGCACTCTCTCTGGCTACCGGCAGGCCTTCTCGACCTCCGCCACGGTCTTCGGGATGGGAGTCCCGAGGACCCGGCGGCCCTTCTCGGTGACAAGGACATTGTCCTCGATCCGGACTCCGCCGAAATCCAGGAATGTCTCCGCCTTGTCGTAGTCAATGAAGCCGGTGTGCTTTTTTTCCTTCTTCCATTTGGCGAAGAGCGCGGGGATGAAATAAATGCCGGGTTCGACCGTCAGGACGTGACCCGGCCTGAGCTCCTTGGCCATCCTCAAATAAGCCAGCCCGAATTGGCTGCTTCGCTCGACGGTCTTGTCGTATCCGACATAGTCCTCGCCAAGGTCCTCCATGTCATGGACGTCGAGGCCCATGTTGTGCCCGAGGCCGTGGGGGAAAAACAGGGCATGGGCGCCCAGGGCCACGGCCTGGTCAATGTCCCCCTTCATCAGGCCCACGTCCTTCAGTCCGGAGGCCATGGTCCGGGCGGTCTTCAGATGGATCTCCTTGTACATGACGCCGGGTTTGATCGAACGGATGGCCGTTTCCTGGCCCTTATGGACGATCTCGTAAATGTCCTTCTGCCTCTGGTTGAATCTTCCGCCCACGGGAACGGTCCGGGTGATGTCGGAGGCGTAGTGGAGCCAGGACTCGGCGCCGGCGTCCATAACCAACAGACGGCCCTTCCGGAGCTCATTCGTGTGGCTGTGCATGTGAAGGATCTGGCCGTTGATCGTCACAATGGGCGGGAAGGCCATCCTGCAGCCAAGGGCGTTGACGACGCCTTCCATCGCGCCGACGACCTCGCGCTCATAACGACCCGGCTTGGCCAGCTTCATCGCCCTCCGGTACATCTCGGCCGAGACGTCTATGGCGTTCTCGATCTCTTTGATCTCTTCTTTCGACTTGATCATCCGCTGGCCGACCACGGCCCTGATGAAATCCTGGGAGGAGTTGGGTTTCACGTCCTTAACGGGCAGCCCGAGGAGCGACGAGATGGCGACGGCCGTCTCTGACCTATATGGCGGGAGATAGTGAACCTTCCGGCCGGCCGCGACCGCCTTGGCCACGGACTCTTCAAAGGCCTTCCTCGGGGCCGTATCGTTAACGCCGACCCCGGCGGCCCGGTCAGCGAGCTTGGGAAGGTCGCCCATCCAGATGATATCCTCGAGGCCGATGTCGTCTCCGAACAGCCATTCCTTGCCCTCGTCGAGGTCGATCATCGCGGCCAGCCCCGGCGAATCTAGCCCGAAGAAATATAGAAAAGTGCTGTCCTGGCGGAAGTCATAGGTGTTGGCAGGGTAATTCATCGGGCTTTCCTCATTCCCGAAGAACACAAGGAGCCCGGACTGGACCTGCTTTTTAAGAAGCTCCCGCCTCTGGATGTAGGTCGTATCTTTGAACATTTTGACCTCCTTGGAAGACTGAGAGAATCATATAACAGATATTCGTGGGACATTCAACTGAAGAAAGGCCTTGTCAAGGCGACTCGAAAGAGATATTTTTATCGAGTGGCCGGGCGACGAGCGGACTGGATGTCCGCAGGAATTCAGGCGACGGAGGGATGACTTGGGCGGATTCTTCGGCGTCGTATCGAAAGAAGACTGTGTCCGTGACCTCTTCTACGGAACGGACTACCACTCCCACCTGGGGACGAAGAGGGGCGGGCTGGCCGTCGCCAACAGCGGCGGCATCCTCCGGTACATCCACAACATCGAAAACGCCCAGTTCCGATCGAAGTTCGAGGAAGACGTCGTGAAACTCCATGGGACGAGGGGGATCGGTGTCATCAGCGATTACGAAGACCAGCCCCTCCTCATCAGGTCTCATCTCGGGAATTTCGCCATCGCCACGGTCGGTGTCATCAAGAATCTCGACCAGCTCGTCAGGAAGGCTTTCCGCCGCAACCGCCTTCATTTTTCGGAGATGCGGGGCGGGGAAATCAACCCCACCGAGGTCGTGGCGGCGCTCATCAACCAGGAGGAGACCTTCGAGGACGGCATCCGGAGCGTCGGGGAGGCCATCACCGGGTCCTGTTCGATGCTGCTCCTGACCGACGAAGGCGTGATCGCCGCCCGCGACAAAAAGGGCCGGACCCCCGTCGTCATCGGCAAAAAGCCCGGCACTTTCGCCGCCACCATGGAAACCTGCGCCTTCCCGAACCTGGAATTCCAGGCCGTCCGGGATTTGGGGCCGGGGGAAATCGTCCGCATCACGGCCGAGGGCGTGGCGCCGCTGGCGCCGGCGTTCAAGCAGTCTCAGATCTGCGGCTTTCTCTGGGTCTATTATGGCTATCCCGCCTCGAGCTACGAGGGCATCAACGTCGAGCAGGTCCGGTACCGGTGCGGGGCGATGCTCGCGAAGAGCGACGATGCCAGGATTGACCTCGTGGCCGGAATCCCGGACTCGGGCATCGGCCACGGTCTGGGCTACGCCGCCGAGGCGGGGGTTCCCTTCCGCCGGCCGTTCGTCAAGTACACGCCGACCTGGGCCCGCAGCTTCATGCCTCAGAACCAGACGGTCCGGGACCTCGTTGCCCGGATGAAGCTCATCCCGATCCGGGAAAACATCGAAGGGAAGCGGCTGCTCTTCTGCGAGGATTCGATCGTCCGCGGAACACAGCTCAAGGACACCATCCA
>Ga0153916_10002143_pt1 | contig 14513 bp, 13 predicted proteins | sample Opewatmetagenome_FD_109642 | JGI IMG/M metagenome (GOLD analysis project Ga0153916, IMG submission 109642) | Freshwater wetland microbial communities from Ohio, USA - Open water 3 Core 3 Depth 4 metaG | ecosystem: Environmental > Aquatic > Freshwater > Wetlands | place: USA: Ohio, Lake Erie...
ATTCACGAACGCCAGCGCGTCCACGAAGTTCTTGAACCCGTATTCCTTGTGCAGGCGATGGCCGTCCTCGATCTGCCAGTCGGCGTCCAGCTCCCGGAGCAGGCGTTGCTGCGCGTCGGCGGGGAGCGGCGGCGTGCCGCCGCGGCAGGGAACGCAGTGCTTCTTCGCGAGCGGGCTGATCATCGGTCTCCTAGAAACGCCATTGCAGGCCCAGCCGGTCGCGGCCGGTGTACACCTCGAACGGCGTGAACGGAATGTTGCGCGGCTCGCCGTGGCCCGCAACGAGGTCGATCAGGAACATGCCGCCCGACAGCGCCAGGGAGAGCTCGCCGCCGAGCATCCAGCGACGCGCCTTGCCGTCGAGCCGCCGGGTCTCCTGAAACAGCGCCTCGGCGTCCGGGTTCACGTACGTGCCGTCCGGACCGAGGATGCAGTCCCCGCTCGCGGCGCGGCACAAGGACCGGAGCTCGTCGTACACCGCGTCGGCGTCGCTCTTCTGCGCGATCGCCGCCGCCGCGAAGCCGATCGCGCCGGCCAGCAACGGCCATTTTCCCCAGTGGGACACGGTGACGTACCAGGGATGCGGGTTGGGGCTCCCCGGTTGCTGAGCCGATGCAGAGGGGCTGAGGGGCAGGGACGCAACGAGCAACGCGAGCGCCATCGCTCCCGCTCCGCTTCTCTGCCCCCCTGCCCCTGCTGTCATCACCGCCAAGCCTCCATGGTTCCCTTCCCGTCGATCACGAGCAAGACCCCATGCCGGACGATCGGCGGCTGCTCGATCGGGCCGGCCAGACGCGCCCGCCGCATGACCGTGTCGCGCTCCACCAGCAGCACCTCGCCGGCGAGCGTGCCGATCAGGACGCCGTGCGCCACCGGCGCTGGCGAGGCCCGGACGGGAGCGCCGAGACTGTCGCTCGTGTCGTCGTACGGGTTGTCCAGCGGGACCCGCCACAGCCATCCCCCGACCGAGACCGCGAAGACGGTGTCCCGGGCGATCACCGGTCCCCCAAAGATCGGTCCGTCGGTCCGGATCGACCAGAGGAGGGCGAGATCGTCGCGCCCGAGACCGAAGAGCAGCCCGTCGGGAGAGGCCAGCACGATCGTATCGCCCAGCCACGCCGGGGGCGCGATGACGGCTCCCGGGGTCGCCACGCTGTGGCGGACCGTCCCGTCGACGGCGGCGAGGAGCATCACGGAGTCGTCGGTGGCCACGAGGACGTCCTCCCCCAGCGCCGTGACGCCCGAGCGGACGGGCCCGTGGAGCCGGCGGGTCCAGCGCCGCTCGCCGCCGGCGGGCGTGAGGGCCGTCACGTCGCCCGCTTCCGTCGCGACGATCACGAGCCCGCGTGCCGTGGCGATCGGGCCGATCACGGGTCCGACCTCCCGCCGCCACAGGCGCTTGCCGTCCTCCAGGCGGAAGGCGTACACCTCGGCGGAGCGCCCCGCCGACGCGGCGTACACGCGGTCGCCAGCGATCAGGGGGCCCCCCGCGCCCGGCGCGCTGAGCTGCCTCCGCCAGATCGGGTCTCCCGTTTCGAACTGCACGAGAGTGAGGTCGCGATCGACACCGAGGATTGCGATCACCTGATCGCCCAAGGCCGGCGGTCCGGCTGCAGCCCGCCCGAGCCGCACCCGCCACCAGCGGTCGGGCTCGGGAGGTACGGTCTCGGCGGCCGATGGCGCGCGCGTGCCCGACCCGAGCGGCTCGCTCCAGCCGCCGGGATCGCTCGCCGGTCCGTGCACGATGCGCGGAGCGCACGCGCTCGCGTTGACACTCACCAGGACGAGGGCTAGCATTCCCGCCCCATGCCTCAGACTGCGCGCATCAGGGACCTGCCGGCGCTCGCAGGGCAGACGGTCACCGTGCGCGGGTGGGTGATGACCACCCGGTCCAGCGGCAAGATCGGCTTCCTGGTGTTGCGGGACGGGAGCGGGTACCTCCAGGCGGTCGTGCTGAAGAACGAGGTCGCGGCCGACGTGTGGGACCGGTTCAAGGCCGTGACCCAGGAGACCGCCGTCGCGGTCACCGGCGCCGCGCGCGTCGAGCCGCGCGCCCCGGGTGGCGTCGAGGTCGCGGTGCGGGGAATCGCCGTGCTCGGTCCGAGCGCCGACTTCCCGATCACTCCCAAGGAGCACGGTACCGCCTTCCTGTTCGAGCATCGGCACCTCTGGCTCCGCAGCCGGCGCCAGGTGGCGATCATGCGCGTGCGTCACGAAGTGATCCAGGCCGTGCGCGACTTCTTCTACGAGCGGGACTTCGTGCTGGTGGACACGCCGCTGCTCACCGGCTCGATCGGTGAGTCTGCGGGGACGCTGTTCGAGACCCAGTACTTCGACCTGGGCAAGGCCTATCTGGCCCAGACGGGCCAGCTGTACCTCGAGGCCGCCGCCGCCGCGCTCGGGCGCGTCTACTGCTTCGGGCCGACCTTCCGCGCCGAGAAATCGAAGACGCGCCGGCACCTCACCGAGTTCTGGATGGTCGAGCCCGAGGTGGCCTGGAACGACTCGAACGATAATATGCGGCTCCAGGAGGAATTCGTCTCGTTCATCGTCGGCCGGGTGCTCGAGCGCCGGGGCGAGGAGCTCAAGGAGCTGGAGCGCGACACCGCCCCGCTCGCCCAGGTCTCCCCGCCGTTCCCCCGAATCTCCTACACCGAGGCCGTGGCCAAACTCCGGGAGCAGGGCAGTGATCTCGAGTGGGGCACCGACCTCGGCGGCGACGACGAAACCCTGCTCGCCCGGCAGTTCGATCGGCCGGTGTTCGTCTACAACTACCCGCGGCGCGTCAAGGCGTTCTACATGAAGCAGAACCCCGACGACCCGCGCACGGTGCTCAACAACGACTGCCTCGCGCCGGAAGGGTACGGCGAGATCATCGGCGGCAGCCAGCGGGAGGACGACCTCGACCTGCTGCGCGAGCGGATTCACGAGCAGGGCCTCCCCGAAGAGGCGTACGGCTGGTACCTCGACTTGCGACGCTACGGGACCTTCGTGCACTCCGGCTTCGGCCTCGGCGTGGAACGGACGGTGGCCTGGATCTGCGGCATCCCCCACATCCGGGAGACGATCGCGTTTCCGCGGATGATGTACCGGCTCTACCCATAGCGACAGATGAGAGGGAACAGGGGCAGGGATGAGGTCCTACGCATCTCGGCCCCTCTCCCCTCTGCCGTTCTCCTCTGCCGTTTTCGCTTCCTCCCACAGCCGATCGAGCGCTTCTAGTCCCGCCGTGTGAATGTCGAGGCCGCGCTCTGCGGCGAGCCGCTCCACCGCGCGGAACCGGGCGGCGAATCGGCGGTTGGCCGACTCGAGAGCGGCACGCGGATCCAGCCCCGCCTTGCGGGCCAGGTTCACCGCGGCGAACAGCAGGTCGCCGACCTCGTGCTCGAGCCGCGCGGGGTCGGCCTGGCCGGCGAGCTCCTCGGTCAGCTCACCAGTCTCCTCGCGGACCTTGTCGAGCGGCCCGCGCCAGTCCGGCCAGTCGAACCCTACGCCTGCCGCCCGCTCCTGGAGTCTGAAGGCCATGATGAGCGCGGGCATTGCGAGGGGGAGACCGTCCAGGACGCTGGGACCGTTTTCGTCTTCCCGCTCGCGCAGCTTGAGCCGTTCCCAGTTGGCCTTGACCTCCTGGGCCGTCACCGTCGGCAGTGCTCCCCCTCTCCCCCTCTCGCCCTCTCCCCCCAGGCCCCCCTCACCCTGGAACAGATGGGGATGCCGCCGCCACATCTTCGCCTCCACCTGTCGTGCAAGATCCTCCGGCCCGAACTGGCCCCGCTCTTCGGCGAGGACGATCTGGAACGCGAGGTGGAGCAACAGGTCTCCCAGCTCGACCCGGATGCCTTGCGCGTCGTCGAGCCCCAACGCGTGATCGAGCTCGAAGACTTCCTCCATCAGATACGGACGGAGGGTCTGGGGGGTCTGGGTTCCATCCCACGGGCAGCGCCGGCGGAGATCGCGCACGAGCTCGACGATGCGTCCAAGCCCTGATGGTTCTTGCATTTGGCTCCTCTCGCCGGTTACAATACCGACCCCTTGGTGACCATGTCAACGCACTCGTCGAGCGGCCGCGCCTGGGTCGAGGTCGACCTCGACAATCTGATCGGGAACGCGCGTGCCGTGCTCGACCAGACTCCCGGATCCCGGCTGCTGCCCATGGTGAAGGCGGACGCCTATGGCGTGGGCGCGGTGATGTGTGCCCGGATGCTCGAGCGGGTCGACCCCTGGGGCTTTGGCGTCGCCACGGTCCCCGAGGGCATCCAGCTGCGCCAGGCGGGCATCCGGCGGCCGATTCTGGTGTTCACGCCCGCACAGCCGGCTCAGCTCGGCACCTACCGCGAGCACGATCTGCGCGCCGTACTGGACCGACCGGAGCTGATCAGCGTCTGGACACTGCCGTTCCACCTCGAGATCGACACCGGAATGGCGCGGTGCGGCGTGCGCTGGGACGATGGCGCGGCGCTCGCGCGGTGCGCCTCGCCGCAGCTCGAAGGGGTGTTCACCCATCTCTTCGCGGCGGATGTCGATCCGGCAAGCGTCGCCCCGCAGTGGGAGCGGTTCACCGAGGCACGGCGCCGGCTGGGCATGTCGCCGCGTCTCGTGCACGTGGCGAACAGCGCCGGCGCGTGGCGCCTGCGCCAGGAGCTCGCCCTCGTGCGCCCGGGGATCTACCTGTACGGCGGCCGCATGGCATCTGACCTTCCGATGCCGCTGCCGGTGGCGACGCTGCGCGCTCCGGTGGTGAGCCTCCGCCGGTTGACCACAGGCGACTCGGTGAGCTACGGGGGTGACTGGCGCACCTCGGGTCCCACCACCGTGGCGACGCTCGGCGTCGGATATGCCGACGGCGTTCCCCGTGCCGTGCAAGGGCGAGCCCATGTGCTGCTCGGCGGGCGGCGCTACCCCCTCGTCGGCCGCGTGACCATGGATTTCGTGATGGTGGACCTGGGACCGGCGCCGTCGCCGGTAGCGGTCGGCGACGTCGCCACGCTGATCGGGCGTGATGGCGACGAGACGATCACGGTGGACGAGTTCGCCGCCTGGGCCGGGAGCATCTCGTACGAGATACTCGCCCGCCTGGGAGCGCGCGTGGAGCGCCGGTACGCCGGAGGCTAGCGGGGCACAGCCGGGGCGCCGCGGGGTTCTACGGGAGTCGGCCGCGGCGCTGCGCGATGGTGCCGCTCGGCGGACGCCTGCGCGCGCGAGGCCGTGGCGCGACTACGCTCCCGCGAAGGCGGCACCGAGCGTTCGGGAGAAGGCATTCCCGCAGCGGCCCGGGGAACGGCGCGGTGCGGCCACCGGGCCGGTTATCTTAGGATCGGTCGGGGAGCCGGGGACCGCATTTCCGGAGCGAGCGTGCCGTGGATGACCCGCTGATCGCCGCGGCCCGTGCGGCGCAGGCCAACGCCCACGCCCCGTACAGCGATTTCCGGGTCGGGGCGGCGTTGCAGGTCGAGGACGGGCGCGTGTTCGTCGGCGCGAACGTCGAAAACGCGTCGTTCGGCCTCACTCTCTGCGCGGAGCAGGTGGCGGTCGCCTGCGCGATCGCCGCCGGGGCGCGGCGGTTCACCCGCTTGGTCGTGGTGACCGACGCGGACCCGCCGGCGGCGCCGTGTGGCGCCTGCCGCCAGGTGCTCGCGGAGTTCGGCGACGGGTTGCTGGTGGAAGCGGTTGGGCCGCGTGGGCGGCGGGTGTGGCGATTGGACGAGCTGATGCCCGACCGATTCGGGCCGGCGGATCTGGGTCGGTGAGGTGAGGTGAAAGGAAGGCGCGTGGAGCGACGGTCGGGGAGCGGGACGGTGGGGATGGCGGCGGCGGTCGGTGTGGTCGCCGTGGCGCTGCTGGCGTCGTGTGGGGAGGACGTGCTCGCGCCCGGCAACGGCACGTGCCCGGCGTACTGTCCGCCGGAGCGCGTCAGCGCGATCGACTCGATTCTGGCGGACAACATCGAGCGGGACACGTCGGTCGTCGGCTACGTGCTACCGTACGAGGCGGGCGGGCTGCAGCTCGTGAGCGATTCCACCGCCCCGGTGCTGAAAGAGAGCCGCGGGGTTTTCCGGTTCCTGCCGTTCCCCGACAGTGTGCTGGTCAAGGCGGGTGATACGATCCCCGCTCCCGTGACCCAGGTCGACTCCTTCTCACTGCAATTCGCCGTCCGCGACCGCTCCCTGCTGCAAACCGGTCTCGCGCTGGTGGTGTACCGCCTCCCGCTGACCGTGGATTCGACGACCGCGTTCGCCGACCTGGATCCCTACTTCGCGGACTCGACCCAGATCGCGGTGATCCCCGTGGGCGACTCGCTGGTGGACGCCACGGTGTCGGTGCGGCTCGATCCGGGCGTGTTCCCGATGTTCGACCAGGACGGGCGCCGGGCGGCGGTTGGGGTGGTCCTGCGTGCCCCGACCGGCGGGGTCCTCACGCTCGGGTCGGTGGATGGGAACGACGGGGCCGTGCTGCAGCGGTTCATGCAGGTCGATTCGGCGGGAACCGACGTGGCGCGCTCGGACGGCAAGCTGCCCGAATTCGACACGTTCGTGGGGCCGCCCCGGGCGGAGCCCGGCCCGGGCATCCTGCGCGTCGGCGGCTCTCCGTCGGCCAGGGCGCTGCTGCGGGTGAATCTGCCGCCGAGGATCGCCGATTCCTCCACCATCGTGCGGGCCACGCTGCTGCTGCTGCCCGCGGCCCCGGTGTTCGGCGCGCCAGGGGACTCGCTGCGGATCATCGCGGCGGGGGTCGGCGTCGACGTCGGCGCGAAGTCCCCCGTCCTCGGGGTGTCCAGCGACTCGCTGGCCCGCCGGCTGGCGACGCTCCCACCCGGATACACCGACACGGTGCGACTCGACGTCACCACGCTCATGGTCGACTGGGCGGGGGACCCCACCCGGCCGCGGACACTCGTGCTGCGCGCCATCCCCGAGGGCAATGGCTTTGCCGAGCTGTGGTTCGGCTCGAGCGCCGCGGGCGCGCAGCGGCCGCTGCTCGAGGTCACCTTCGTTCCGCCGATCACGCTCGGAGGACGGTAGTGCGCGCCCCACTCCTCGTTTTGGCGGTGGCCGCGGCGGCAGCGGTCGCGGTGCCCGATCTCGCGGCCCAGAACTCGGTCTACGGGATCCGCGGCCTGGGATTTCCCAGCCGGTCGGTCAGTGTTCCCGGGCGTGCATTGGGCGGCGGCACGGCGGCGTTCGACTTCGCGTCGCCCGTCAATCCGGCGGCGGTCGCCGGCTTCCAGCAGGTCGTGGCCCTCGCGATGTCGAGCACGGATTTCCGGAGCTACACGATCGACACCGTCGCGGTGAGCGGTCGCCACGCCACGCGGTTCCCCCTCGTGCTCGTCGGGGGGCGGGCCGGGCATCTGCCGATCGGCTATGCCGTGAGCTTCACGTCGTACACCGAGCGGTCGTATGACATCACGCTGACGGACACGATCTCCCTGCGCGACCAGCCGGTGCAGGTCACCGATCACATGGTCTCGCAGGGCGGCACCACCGACCTGCGGTTTGCGCTCGGTTGGCAGGCCACGTCCCGGTTCCGCGTGGGAGCCGCGCTGCATGTGATCTCGGGGTCGGCCAAGCTCGCGCTGCGGCGCGAGTTCTCGGACAGCGCCTACCGGCCGTTCATCCGCACCAACGACGAGCGGGCGGACGGGATGGGAGTGTCCGCGGGACTGGTCTGGACGCCGAACGATCGCGTGGCGATCGGGCTCGCGGGGCGGACCGACACGAAGGCGAGCCTCAAGGTGGATTCCCTGTCCTCCGGGGCCATCGACCTGCCGATATCCCTGGTTGCGGGGGTCCAGCTCATGCCGCACCGGGCGGTCCGCTGGAGCAGCACGGCAACGTGGCGGTCTTGGTCACAGGCGCAGGGGGACCTCGTCGCTCACGCGTTCGACACCTGGGAGGTCGGCAGCGGCATGGAGCTGGGCGGCCCCGAATCCGGCGCGTCGCGCATCCCCGTGCGCCTGGGGTTTCGCTACGCCACGTTGGCGTTCTCCCCCACCGATCAGCAGCCCCACGAGCTCGCGTTTGCCCTTGGCTCGGGAATTGTCTTCGCCGACCGGCGCGGCGTGATCGACGTCTCGCTGGAGCGCGTGCTGCGCGATGGCGCCGGCGCCAGCGAGCGGGCGTGGCAGCTGTCGGTGATGATGACCGTCCGGCCGTGACGCGCGTCTACCTCCACACGTTCGGCTGCAAGGCCAACCAGTACGACAGCGAAGTGATCCGCCAGGCACTCGCGGCCGCAGGCGCGAGCGTCGTGGGTGATCCGCGGCACGCCGATGCCGCGGTGGTGAATTCCTGCACCGTCACCCACACGGGCGAGGCGAAGATGCGCGGTCTGGTGCGGCGGCTCGCCCGCCGGCGCCCAGGGATCCGCACCGTGGTCATGGGGTGCGCCGCGGCGGTGGACGACGGCACGCTCGCCACACTGCCCGGGGTGACCGGCGTGGTGGGGGGGGCGGACGCGGGGGCGGTGCTCGCGGCGTTGGCGCTCGAGCCGGCCCCGGCCGAGCGCCTGCTGCGGCGGTTCGATCGGGGAAGCCGCGCGTGGCTCAAGGTCCAGGACGGCTGCGACGAGCATTGCACGTTCTGCGCGACCGTGATCGCCCGCGGCGCGAACCGGTCGCGGCCGGTCGACGAGCTGGTGGCGGAGGCCACGCTCCTGTCGCGTCACGCGCGCGAGATCGTGCTGACCGGGGTGCACATCGGGGCGTACGGGCGCGATCTTCCCGGCGCGTGCTCGCTGGGGCGGCTGGTCGGGGCGCTCGTCACGGCGGTCCCGGAGGTACGGTTCCGGCTCTCGTCGGTCGAGGCGACCGAGATCGACGACCGGCTCGAGGACCTGATGGCAACGAGGCAGGACCGCCTGGCGCCACACGTGCACGCGCCGCTCCAGAGTGGCTCCGATGCGGTGCTCAAGCGCATGGGACGGCACTGGTACACCAGTGGCGCGTACCGGCGCCGGCTCGAGGCGCTTGCCGCCCGGCTCCCCGTGCTCGGTCTCGGCGCCGATGTCATCGTGGGCTTCCCGGGCGAGACGGACGCGGACCACCAGGCCACCCGGGCACTGGTTGCCGACTTGCCGTTCACCTATCTGCACGTGTTCCCCTATTCCGAGCGGCCCGACGCGTCCGCGCGACGGCTCGGTCCGCCCGTCGCGCCGGAGGTCGTGCGGGCACGCAGCGCCGAGCTCCGCGCGCTGGCCGCCGTCCAAGGCGACGCGCACACCGCCCGGCGGCACGGCGGCATCGCGGACGCGGTGCTGCTCGAGCGCCGCCGCGGGCGATTCACGGCGCTGACCGAGGACTACCTCGCGGTCGCCGTCGCGCCGACCGGCGACGGGCCGCCCCCCGCGCGCTTCCGGGCGCGCCTCACCCGGGTCGGCGACGGCATCGCCGCCCTGCCGATCGCGTCGTGACGAAGACCGTCTACGTCGAGACGTACGGCTGCCAGATGAACGTGGCCGACACGGAGCTCGTGCTCGGGGTGCTCGGACGGGATGGGTACGTGGCCACCGACACGCCCGACACGGCGGACGTGCTGCTGGTCAACACGTGCGCCGTGCGGGACAACGCGGAGCAGCGCGTCATCGGCCGGATGGGCGAGCTCAAACGCTACAGGCGGCCGGGCGTGGTGCTCGGCGTGGTCGGATGCATGGCCCAGCGGCTGGGGAACCGGCTGCTGGGGGAGGCGCCGTACGTGGATCTCGTGCTCGGGCCGGATGCGTACCGCGCGCTCCCCGCGCTGATCGAGGGAGCCACACAGGGGCGCCGCGCGGTCGATGTCGGCTTCAAGACGTGGGAGCACTACGCGGACGTGCCCCAGGTCCGCAGCGACCGGGTGGGCGCGTTCGTCACCGTTCAGCGGGGCTGCGATTATCGGTGCTCGTTCTGCGTGGTTCCGATGACGCGGGGACGGGAGCGGAGCCGCACCTTGGCGGACGTCGTCAACGAGGTGCGGCGCGTTGCGGAGGACGGCGTCACGGAGGTCACGCTCCTGGGCCAGACCGTCAACAGTTACCACGACGGGAAGCACGATTTCGCCGACCTGCTGCGCGCGGTCGGCGCGGTCCCGGGGATCCGGCGGGTCCGATTCACCAGTCCCTACCCCACGGACTTCACGGACGCGGTGGTGGCGGCGATGGCGGAGGTCCCCGCCGTGTGCGAGCACGTGCACCTGCCGGCGCAGAGCGGCTCGTCGCGGGTGCTCAAGCGCATGGGCCGGCGCTATACCCGCGACACCTACCTCGAGGTCGTGTCGCGGCTCCGGGCAGCGATCCCGGGGGTCGCCCTCACCACCGACATCATCGTGGGCTTTCCGGGCGAGACCGCGGCGGACTTTGCCGAGACGGAGAGCCTGGTGGCCGAGGTGGGGTTCGACGACGCCTACACGTTCCGCTACTCGCCGCGGGAAGGGACCGGCGCCCTCCGCCTCGCTGACCCGGTGCCGGACGACGTCGCGGGGGTGCGGCTCGAACGCCTCATCGCCACCGTGCGCGCGGTGGCGCGACGGCGCAACGTGGGGATGGTGGGGACCGCCCACGAGGTGCTGGCGGAAAAGGTGGCCCGGCGTGGCGGCCTCTTGCAGACCCGCACCCGGACCAACAAAGTGGTGTTGGTCGAGGGCCCGACCGAGTGGATCGGGACCTACCTCCAGGTCAGGCTCACGGGCACGACCGGCTCGACCTTCACGGGCGTGCCGGTCCGGGCCGAACGGGAGTTGGCGATCTTGGGATAAGGAACCTCAACGAAGACGTCGTGGCGCGCGAGTACGAGCGCCTGCGGCCCACGTTCCCGGAGTTCTGCGGGTGCGAGACGTGCCGCGACGACGTCATGGTCTTCGCCTTGAACCGCGTGAAGCCCCACTACGTTACCCAGCGTCGCGGGGCCGTGCTCGCGCGCGTGCGGATGGGGCGCGATCAGGAGGTGGCGGACATGTCGGCGGCCCTCGTGGAGGGCTTCCGGCGGGTTCACGAGTCACCGCGGCCGGACCACGACCGAGTGGCGGGCCCGCCCGACGGCTGAGCTAGGCGGGCGCCGTGCCGCCCGTCGCCCAATTCGCTATGGCTTACGCGGCCGGCCTGTGGGCCGGCCGCGCCGCTTTCCTCCCAACCGCGCTGCTCGCGAGCGGCGCCCTCGCGATCGCGCTGCTGGGCGGTCGGCTGCCTTGGCGCGCCGTGTTGGCGGCCACGGTCCTGGCCGGCGCCGCGCGAGGGGGCCTGGCCCGGCGGGCCGAGGCCGTGACGTGCGCGGCGACCTGGGCGCCCGGGCGCCACGTGGTCCTCCTCCGCCTCGGCGACGCCCCGGACGCGCGCGGTCTGGCGCGCGGTGATGTGCTGCACGCGCCCGAGCGCTGCGGCGGCGCCCTGATGGTGCGCCTGGTCGCCACGGTGCCGTCGGGGGCGACGCTGCTGATCGCTGGCCGGTACCAGGCGCCGGGAGCGCTCCGCGTCGAGCACTATCGAGTGCTGCGCCGGCCGCGACCGCTGCGATTCGTGCTGCGGGACGCCGCGTCCGCCCGAATCGCGCGCCTCTACGGACCGCGGGCGCCGCTGGTCGACGCTCTGGTGACGGGACGGCGCACCGGGATCGACGCATCGCTGCGCGCGGACTTCGCCGCGAGCGGTCTGGCCCACCTCCTGTCGATCTCCGGTTTGCACGTCGGGATCGCCGCGGCGTGGCTGGTGATGCTGCTCCGGGCCCTGGGACTGCGTCGGTGGCTCTGGCCCGTCACGGTGATCGCGACCTGGGCCTACGTGGCCTTTCTGGGCTTCCCGGCGCCGGCCGCACGGTCGGCCGGATTCATCGCGGTTCACGCGCTGGCGCGCGCGCGGCAGCGCCATCCTCCCGGAGCCGCCGTGCTGGCGGTGGGGGGCCTCACGGTGCTCGCGGTGGATCCGGATGCCATCACGGCCGTCGGGGCCTGGCTGTCGTTCGCCGCCGTGTGGGGGACGGGCGCGGCAATGGCGGCGCTGCCGCCCACGCGACGCAGCGGTGTGTGGCGGCTGCTCGCGGCCTCCGTCGGGGCGACGGTCGCGACCGCGCCGATCACAGCGCTCACGTTTGGCGCGGTGGCGCCGATCGGGGTGTTGGCGAACCTCGGCGCCGTGCCGCTCGCGGGGATCGCGGTACCGGGCGTCTTCGCAAGCCTGATCGGCGGCGGACCGCTGGCGGGCGGCACGGGCCTGGTGCTCGCGGCGATCGAGCGGATCGCCTCCATCGCGGCAGCCGTGCCGTTCGGCCATGTCCAGGGGGATCCCGGGCCGTGGCTGGCGGCTCCGTGGCTTGGCGTGCTGGCGGCCGCCGCGTGGTGGCACCGCCGCCGCCCCGCGCGGCGCCTGGTCGAGCAGCGGTTCGCGGCGCTGGCGGCGGTGGTGGCGTGGTCGACGGTTGCCGTGGCGGCGTGGCCCGCCGGGCAGTACGATGGGCTCACGATTCACGTCCTGTCCGTCGGCCAAGGAGACGCGATCGCCATCCGGTCGCCCCACGGCCGGTGGATGCTGGTGGATGGTGGGCCCCGCACGCCTGCGGGGGACGCCGGCCGGCGCGTCGTGGTGCCGTTCTTGCGGCATCAGGGAGCGCGGGCGCTCGACGTGGTGGTGGTGAGCCACGCGGACGCGGACCACCTCGGGGGCATCCCCGCGACGCTGTCGGCCCTGCCCGCGGGGACCGTGCTCGAGCCGGGTCAACCGGTCGGGACGGCGCTGTACCTCGAGTTCCTCGCGGTGGTCGACCGGGTCGGCGCCGCGTGGCAGCCAGCACGAGGCGGCGACCGGATCGAGCTGGACGGCGTCCGGGTGGAGGTGCTGCATCCCACCGCGCGCTGGCGTCAGTGGGATGTGCGGACCAACGAGAACTCCGTGGTGCTGCGGGTGAGCTACGGGGCGTTCGATGCGCTGCTGGCCGGCGACGTCGGGTTCGCGGCGGAGTCCGTCCTGGTGGATCGCGTCGGGCGGGCGGAAGTGCTCAAGGTCGGTCACCACGGGTCGGCCGGGAGCTCGAGCGGCCGCTGGCTCGACGCGGTGGGCCCCCGGGTCGCGGTCATCAGCGTCGGCCCCAACGGATTTGGCCACCCCGCCGCGCCGACCCTCGCGCGGCTCGCGGCCCACGGCGTCGACGTGTACCGAACCGATCGCGGCGGGACGGTGACGATCCGCTCGGATGGACGCTATTTTTCGGTCGCTCACGCGCGTGCCAACCCACTGCTCGAGAGGTTCCTTTGTCCGATTCTCGACTGGTTACCATCGAGAGCTTCATCATCGAGCAGGAGCGCCTGCACCCCGAGGCCACGGGGGAGCTCACCAACCTCCTATACGACGTGGCCCTCGCCGCCAAGGTGATCTCCAACTATGTGCGGCGGGCCGGGCTGGCCGACGTGCTGGGGCGGGCGGGCGCGATGAACGTCCAGGGGGAAGAGCAGCAGAAGCTCGATGTGCTCGCCAACGAGATCATGAAGCACGTCATCCAGAAGACCGGCCGCGTGTGCGTGACCGCCTCGGAGGAGGACGCCGAGGCCGTGCCGGTGCAGCCCGAGCACAAGCCCGGCAAGTACGTGCTGCTGTTCGATCCGCTCGACGGCTCGTCCAACATCGACGTCAACGCGTCCATCGGGACCATCTTCTCGGTGTTCCGTCGGGTGACGCCCGAGGGACAGCCCGGGACCGAGGAGGACTGCCTCCAGGTGGGCCGCAAGCAGGTGGCGGCGGGGTATGTCATCTACGGGTCGAGCACGATCATGGTCTACACCTCCGGGCACGGCCATGGCGTGCACGGCTTCACGCTCGACCCCCGCATCGGCGAGTTCCTGCTCAGCCACCCCAACGTCGTGACGCCCCGCTCCGGGAAGTACTACAGCGTGAACGAGAGCAACTATGACCGCTGGTCGCCGGGCTATCGCGAGGTGGTGCGCGTGTTCAAGAGCCGGAAGAACTCGCGCTACATCGGCTCCCTGGTCGCCGACTTCCACCGCAACCTGATCGCCGGTGGCGTGTTCATGTATCCGGCGGACAGCAAGTCGCCTCGCGGCAAGCTGCGCCTGCTGTACGAGGCGGCCCCGCTCGCGTTCATCGCCGAGGCGGCCGGTGGGGCCGCGACCGACGGCGAGCAGCCGATCCTCGACATCGTGCCGGCGGCGCTCCACGAGCGGACGCCGCTCGTCATCGGCAGCACGGACGACGTGGCGTTCGTCCAGGAAACGCTCGCCAGGGCGACGGCGGGCGTGGCGTGACCGAGGAGCGGCGCTCGCCTGCCGGCGTGCCGATCGCGCCGTCCTACGGGCCGGAGCGGCCCGGCGAGTTTCCGTTCACCCGTGGCATCCATCCGTCGATGTACCGTAGCCAGCTCTGGACGATGCGCCAGTATGCCGGCTTCGGGACCGCCGAGGAGACCAACGCGCGGTTCCGCGAGCTGCTGGCGGCGGGTCAGACCGGTCTTTCCGTGGCGTTCGACCTCCCCACCCAGATGGGCTACGACTCCGACGCGCCGGCCGCGGAGGGCGAAGTCGGGCGCGCGGGCGTCGCGATCG
>Ga0153916_10002144_pt1 | contig 14512 bp, 9 predicted proteins | sample Opewatmetagenome_FD_109642 | JGI IMG/M metagenome (GOLD analysis project Ga0153916, IMG submission 109642) | Freshwater wetland microbial communities from Ohio, USA - Open water 3 Core 3 Depth 4 metaG | ecosystem: Environmental > Aquatic > Freshwater > Wetlands | place: USA: Ohio, Lake Erie, Old...
AGGATGGAATAAAGATGGTAATAGGCGTTCGTCTTCTGACAGAGGTTGAAGGAAAACTTGGCGAGGTGCGAAAACTCGAGGGAATAGACAGAGTGCAAGACAAATTCCTCGAACTGGGCCGCGTAGAGGACAAGATCCCAGAAATCACGGCCCTCGTTCTCTGGAAGATGATCCAGTAGGACAGGGTCTTCGCGGAGAAGGTTTTCCAGCTCCGCCTTCCCGAACCCGGTCCGGTCCTCGAGCTTCCTGAAGATGCTGTTTAGCCTGACATACGTGTACTGTAGATAGGGGCCGGTCTCGCCCTCGAAGCTGAGGGCCTCCTCAAAGTCGAATACGATCAGGGAATTCCGGGCGAACTTGAGCATGAAGTAGCGAAGCGCGCCGCAAGCGATCCCGCGAGAGATCGAAACCCGCAGCCCGGGAGATAGTTCGGGATTGCGTTTTTCGACTTCGGCCAGAGCCTTGGCCTCGAGCTGGTCCAGCAGGTCGTCGGCCTTGACTCCGAGGCCTTTTCGTCCCGAGACTTCGAGGAAGCTCCGGTCTTTCTCGGCTTCTGAAACCACGTAGTCGATCTCCTTCAGGCTCCGTGGAGACAAAGCAACCATCTCGTAGGAGAAATGAATGGAATTGTCCGCCTGGACTTTATAGCCGAGGACCTTTAGACCCTGGGCGACGATCTTCTGCAGATAGGCCTGGCGGGAGTCGATGACATTATACACACGGCTGGCGCTCCCGAAGTCAGGAGCCTCCGGCCGGATTTCTGTCGTCGTTATCCAGAGAGTTTTCCCTTCCTCCCGGGCGAACGGCTCGTAGAAGAAGTCGCGGCCGAGCAGGCCGAACTTCCAGAGCTGGTAGGCGATGTCTTTCCCGACATAGGTTACGGTTCCGTCCGAGCGGACGATGATTTTCTCCTTCTCCGCAGCCTCCGCCAGGCTCATCACCCAGCAGCCCGCGTTTTCTCCCTCGTTGGACAGATGGATGGCGTCCCTTTCTTTGAGTAGAGCAAACGCCCGTTCCCAAAACTTGAGGCCGAGGATGCTGCTCTCGCAGGGCAGGACATCATAGCCGACATCGATCCTCTTCATGGTGTCGAGATGGGCCCGCAGGATGCGGCGGGACACATCCTGGGCCATCCCGGCTTCCGGGTCCCGGCCGTGTTCAATATTCTTGAGGATCTCGGCCTTGCGGCCCTGGGCTTCCGGATGGGCCTCGAGATAGGCCGCGGTCCGGGCATAGAGGTCCCAGCAGTAATAGTCGAACTTCTGACCGACTGAGTCGAGGTCATCCCTCGTTTTTCTTTCCAGGTCCATCAGCCCATAGACTACGTCCACTACCTGAACCCCAGTGTCATCGATGTAGTTTTGGACCTCGACCTTTTCTCCCTTGTATCTCAGACAGCGGGCCAGCGTATCGCCCAGACAGGCATTGCGCAGGTGGCCGATGTGAGCGGCCTTGTTTGGGTTGATATTAGTGTGCTCGATGATGACTTTGCGGTGCTCAGCAAAAAGAGAGGTTTGACCGATCGAACGAAGCGCCTTCTGGAAAAACGACTTCCGGTCAAGGTAGAGGTTGATATAGCCGGGTCCAGCGACCTCGGCTCTTTCCACATCATCCAGGCCGGAAAACAGGGGGAGAAGGTCCTGGGCGACCTGCCGGGGGTTGGTTTTGAGCCTCTTGGCCAGCTTGAAAGGAAAGGTCAGGCTCAGGTCTCCAAGACTCTGCTGGGGGGTGCTCGTGATTTCGATCTCGGATTCTTCCAGGTTATACTTGTCCCGTAGCCTGGCTAGAATCTCCTTCCTCAGCGCGTCTTTCAGTTTGATCATCGGAAGTCTCAATTATATCAAAATTCTGGCATCCGGCAAGTGACTTGGCTTGCGAAGCCAATTTGATTGTGATAGATAAATAGTCTTTCATAACGAGGTGAAGCATCATGAAAAGAACCCGCTTTTATGAATCCCACAAGGCGTTCGGCGGCCGGATGATCGAGTTCTTTGGCTGGGAAATGCCGGTTGAATTCAAGGGGATAATCGAGGAGCATATGGCCGTCCGCACGGCGGCCGGGCTTTTCGACGTCAGCCATATGGGAGAAATCATGGTCCGGGGCAAAGAGGCCCTGGCCTTTGTTCAGCATCTGACCCCCAACGATGCCGGCCGGCTGGCCGCCAACCAGGTCCAGTATACGGCCCTGACGACACCGCAGGGGACTTTTGTTGACGATATGCTGGTCTACTGCCTTTCGTCAGAGGAATACCTGCTGGTTGTCAACGCCGCCAACACGGATAAAGATTTCGGCTGGGTGACCGCCCATCAGGCCGGGTTCGATGTCTCGGTCGAAAACGCCAGCGACGGCTATTCCCAGCTCGCTCTCCAGGGTCCCAGGGCCCAGGAGATACTCCAACCCTTGACTGGGATCAACCTGGCCGGGCTGAAGTCGTTTTGGGCGGAGCGCGGAAAGGTGGCTGGAATCGATGCCCTGGTCTCGCGGACGGGCTACACCGGAGAAGACGGGTTCGAGATCTACACGACTTCAGGGCAGCCCGTCGGCATCCTGGAAGAGATCATGAAGGCCGGACGGCCTCTCGGTCTTCTTCCCATCGGTCTGGGCGCCCGCGATACCCTTCGACTAGAGGCCAAGCTGATGCTCTACGGAAACGACATCGACGATAGGACAACCGTCCTGGAGGCCGACCTCAAGTGGATCGTCAAATTCAAAAAGGGTGATTTCCTGGGGCGCGATGTCCTGGAAAAGCAGCTGGCCGAAGGGATCAAGCGGAAGATCGCGGGTTTTGAGCTGACGGAAAGGGGCATCCCGCGTCCACACTACCCGGTTTTTTTCGGAGGACGGCAGGTCGGGCAGGTGACCTCAGGGACTTTTTCCCCATTCCTCAAGAAAAGCATTGGCCTTGTCTATCTTCCCGTCGAGCTCACGGGGATCGGCACCGAAGTCGAAGTCGGGATCCGGGATAAGCGGGTCAAGGCCAAACTGGTTTCCACTCCATTTTATAAGCGGCCAGTTTAGTGTAAAATAGGAAACCCCGTCCTTGGGCTTGCTCGCGGCAAGGAGGACCAATTTCGGCTTCCGCAGCCGTATTTCAGAGAGGAGGCAAACGATGTATCCGAAAGACTACCGCTACACCAAAGAACATGAATGGGTCAGAGTCGAAGGCGACACGGCCACAATCGGGATTACCGAATTTGCGCAGAAACAGCTAGGGGATGTCGTCTACGTAGAGCTTCCCGCGGTCGGGAAGGCACTCGAGGTCCACCAGACCATCGGTGTGGTCGAGTCGGTCAAGGCGGTATCCGACGTCTATTCGCCTTTGTCCGGCGAGGTCATCGCCGTCAACGAGGACCTCAACAATTCCCCCGAGACGCTCAACCAGGATCCCCATGGGAAAGGCTGGATCATCCGCTTGCGCCTTAAAAACTCGGCGGATTGGGAGGCTTTGATGACGGTCGGCGATTATGAGAGATTCCTGGAGGGGCTGGCCTCATGAGCTATATCTCGCTCAGCGAACAGGACAAGAAGGAGATGCTGGCCCGGGTCGGCGTTTCCTCGCCGGATGACCTTTTCTGCTGCATTCCCGAGGGTATCCGGCTGAAAAAAGAGCTTCGCCTTCCGCCGCCCCTCACCGAAACCGAACTCCTCCGCCATTTTGAAACTTTGGGCCGCAAAAACAAAGAGAGCGCCCAGCTCTCTTTCCTCGGAGCCGGTGCCTACCGTCATCATATCCCCTATATTGTGGACTATCTGAGCTCAAGAGGGGAGTTCATAAGCCCGTATACGCCCTATCAGCCCGAAGTCAGCCAGGGGACTCTCCAGGTCATCTTCGAATACCAAACCTTGATCTGTCAGCTGACCGGCCTGGAGATTGCCAACGCCTCCCTGTATGACGGGGCCTCGGCGGTTGCCGAGGCGGTTCTTATGGCTGAACGGCTCAAGGGCCGGCCGAAAATCCTGGTCGCCGGATCCCTCCATCCCCAGTACCGGGAAGTCGTCCGGACTTATCTGAGGAACTTGCCCCTCCGCGTTGAAGAGATGGGCTACGACGCAAAAGGACAGGTCGATATCGAGACACTGAAGCAGAAGATCGACGGCGATACGAGCGCCGTGGTCTGTCAATCACCCAACTTCCTGGGAGTCGTCGAAAACCTCGATCGCCTCTCCGAGGTCGTTCACCAGCACCAGGCGCTTTTTGTGGTCGTCGTCGCCGAGGCCGCGTCTTTGGGCATTCTCCAGCCGCCGGGCGCCGCCGGAGCCGATATCGTGGCAGGAGAAGGGCAGTCCTTAGGGCTTCCCCTGAGCTTCGGCGGGCCCTCTCTCGGGTTCATGGCCTGCCGCAAGGAATATATCCGCCAGTTTCCCGGCCGCATCGCCGGCGAGACAAAGGACATCGAGGGAAAAAGAGGTTTTGTCCTCACCCTGTCGACGAGAGAGCAGCACATCCGCAGAGAAAAAGCGACCTCCAATATCTGCACAAATCAGGCCTGGTGCGCTTTAAAGGCGACGATTTTCCTGGAGGCTCTCGGCCAGGATGGGATGCATGAGCTGGCCTATCAGAATATCCAGAAAGCCCATTACGCCCTGGAGAGCCTGGCTGCCATAAGAGGTGTCAGAAGGAAGTTTGGCGGGCCGGTTTTCAACGAGTTTGTCCTGGAGTTTGAAAGCGGATACAGCAAAATCCAAAATCGCCTCCTCGCCAACGGGATCATCGGCGGATTGGCGCTCGGGCCGTACTATCCCGCGCTCAAGGATTGCGCCTTGTTCTGTGTGACAGAAACGCACAGCAAGGACGACATTGACCGCCTCGCCGGCCTGGTCGTGGAGGTGGTGCGATGAGCCGTGAACCCTTGATCTTCGAACTCAGTGCCGCCACCAAGAAAGGATTCACCTTCCCCAAGCTGGATGTCCCTGAAAAGAAAGGGGCGTTGGAGGGTCTCCCTATGCGGGCCGGAATCCCCGGCTTTCCCCAGGTTTCCGAAATCGAAGTCGTCCGCCATTTCACCCGGCTTTCACAGGCGAATTTCTGTATCGACACTTCCTTCTATCCGCTCGGCTCCTGCACCATGAAATACAATCCCAAGATCAACGAGAAGGTCGCCGCCCTTCCGGATTTCCTGGGCTCCCATCCCTTTGCTCCGCAGGAGCTTGTCCAGGGCAACCTCGAGGTCCTGAAAACCCTGGAGGATAGCCTGGCCGAGATTACCGGCATGGATGCCGTAACCCTGCAACCCAGCGCCGGAGCGCAGGGCGAATTAGTCGGGATGATGCTCATCCGGGCCTGTCTTGGGGACCGCGGAGACCCCCGCAAGGTCGTCCTCATCCCCGATTCGGCCCACGGCACCAATCCGTCGAGCGCCCATATCTGCGGCTATTCGGTCCAGGAGGTCAAGTCAAACGAGCACGGGACTATCGACCTCGAGGCTCTCAGCCGGGGGATGACTGGGGAGGTGGCCGCGCTGATGGTCACCAACCCGAACACGCTGGGTGTGTTTGAACAGGATATCCTGAAGATCTGTGAAATCGTCCATTCCAAGGGGGGCTTGGTCTACATGGACGGCGCCAACATGAATGCCCTGGTCGGGAAGTTCCGGCCGGGAGACATGGGCGTCGACGTCCTCCACCTCAACCTGCACAAGACGTTCGCCACGCCGCACGGGGGAGGCGGCCCCGGTTGCGGGCCGGTCGGTGTCAAGAAGCACCTTGAGCCGTTTCTGCCGGTGCCGACCGTGGACAGAGGACCAGCCGGGTACAGACTGAATTTCGAGCGCCCCAAGACGATCGGCCGGGTCCGGAGCTTCTACGGGAATTTCCTGGTTACGCTCAAGGCGCTGGCCTACATCCATTCTCTAGGCGGTGCCGGTTTGAGGGAAGTCGCCGAGGTCGCGGTGCTCAACTCCAACTACATTCGCAAGAGTTTGGAAGGCGTATACCACCTGAAATATGCCTCGCCCACGCTCCACGAGTGTGTCTTTTCGGACAAGCTGCAGAAGGAACGCGGCATCCTGAACATCGACATCGCCAAGCGGCTGATCGATTACGGCCTCCACCCGCCGACGATGTCATTTCCGCTAATCGTTCCGGGCGCCCTGATGATCGAGCCCACCGAGACGGAGAGCCGGCGCGACCTTGACCAGTTCATCGAGGCGATGAAGGCAATTGCCCGGGAGGCCGTCGAGGCGCCGGACGTCCTCAAGTCCGCGCCTCATGTCTCTCCGGTGCGGCGGTTAGACGAGACCGCGGCCGCGCGCAATCCGGTGCTCAGGTGGGAGGGGCCCAAAGAGTAACCCTATGTCGCTGCAACACCTGATCATGAGCCTACAGAAATACTGGTCTGACCAGGGCTGCTACCTGGCCCAACCGTATGACCTGGAAGTCGGCGCGGGAACTATGACCCCGGACACGTTCTTCCGCGTCCTCGACCGCAGGCCCTGGCGGGTCAGCTACGTCCAGCCGTCGCGCCGGCCAAACGACGGCCGGTTCGGAGAGAACCCCCATCGGGTCCAAAAACACTACCAATACCAGGTTATCATTAAGCCCTCTCCCTCGGACATCCAGAAGGTCTACATCGACAGTCTGTCCAACTTGGGAATCGATCTCTCCGTGCACGACCTGCGCTTTGACGAGGACGACTGGGAGTCGCCGACCATCGGAGCCTGGGGGGTGGGCTGGCAGGTTGTCCTGGACGGGCTCGAGATCACCCAGTTCACCTACTTTCAGCAGGCCGGAGGGATAGAGCTGTTTCCCGTTCCCGTCGAGATCACTTACGGACTGGAGCGGCTGGAGATGTTTCTCGAGGGAAAGGAAAACATCTTCGACCTCGACTGGTCCGGAGATGTCTCCTACCGGGACCTGAGGTTAAGGGAGGAGAAGGAATTCTCCGAATACAACTTCAACCTCGCGGACATCGGCAGGCTCCGGGAAAGTTTTTCCCTGGCCAAGGCGGAAGCGTCGATGCTCATCGACAAGGGCTTCCTACTCCCGGCCTATGACATGTGTCTTAAGTGCTCGCACCTGTTCAACCTGCTGGACGCCCGGGGCGCCATAAGCGTGACCGAGCGGGTCAAGACGATCGGCGAGATCCGGAGCCTGGTGGTCCGCATTGCCCAGAAATATTGCGCAGGACAGGGGAGGGGATGATGGAATTCCTCCTCGAGATCAACACCGAAGAGATGCCGGCCTCCCATATCAAAGCCGGCCTGTCCCAGCTCAAGGATAAAATCGAAAAAGAACTCCAGGCCAACCATATCTCGTGTCTCTCTATGGAGACCGAGGGAACCTGCCGGCGGCTCGTGGTGGTTGGCAATTTTGCTCCCAAGCAAGAGGATAGCGAGGAGGTCGTCGTCGGCCCTCCCAAAGCTGTGGCTTTCGCCGCCGACGGCTCGCCGACTCAGGCGGCTGTGGGCTTTGCCAGGTCGCAGAAGGCGGAGGTCAGCAAGCTCGATATCATCACGACGTTGCGGGGTGAATACGTCGGGTTCAAGAAGATGACCAAAGGCCGGCTGACAAGCGAAGTTTTGGCCGCGGCACTCCCAACGATCATCACTTCTCTCTCTTTTCCTAAGATGATGAGATGGGGTGAGGTCAACCTGCGTTTTTCCCGGCCGATCAAGAGAATCCTCTGCCTCTGGGGCGGCAAGCCCTTGCCGTGCTCGATCGAAGGCCTCAAAGCCGGCGGCCAGACTTCTGGCCACAAGCTCCACTCTCCCCGGGCGTTTAGGGTCATTTCGGTCCGCGATTACAGGTCCGGGTTGAAGAAAAACAGGGTCATTCTCTCAGCGGAAGAGAGGAAATCCATGATCCTCAGGCAGTTTGAGAAGCGCTTGCGGCCGCTCCAGGCCCAACTCTATCCGGACGATGAGCTTCTCGAAAAACTGACTTATGATGTCGAGTATCCCTATGCCTTTTTGGGAGAATTTCCTCACGCCTATCTCCGCCTGCCCCTGGAGGTGCTCAGCGTGGCGATGAGGGAGGGCCAGAAGCTCTTTTCGGTCGTCCGGGAAGGTCGTCAGGTTCCTTATTTCCTGGGAGTTGCCGATGCCCTGGGAGACCGGAAATCCCTGATCCGCAGGGGCAATGAGCGTGTCCTCAAAGCCAGGCTGGAAGACGCCCGGTTTTTCTGGGAGCAAGACCTCAAGGTCACCCTGGTTGAGAGGGCGGCTGGCTTGAAACAAGTCATATTCCAGGAAAAGTTGGGCCATTACGGGGACAAGTCGGCGCGTCTGAAGCAGCTCGTGGCCTACATCTCCGACAGGCTGGATGAGAGGAAACTCAAGAATGAGGCCCTTCAAGCCGCCGAGCTATGCAAGGTGGACCTCCTCACCGACATGGTCCGTGAATTTCCCTCGCTTCAGGGAAAAATGGGCGGGCTCTATGCCCGGGAGGAGGGGTATCCCCCGACGGTTTCCCGGGCCGTCTATGAGCATTATCAACCAGTCGGGTTGGAAGACCCCTTGCCCTCCTCAAGCGCGGGCGCTTTGCTCTCCATAGCCGACAAGATCGACTCGATTGTCGGGGTTGTTGGAATCGGCATCCAGGTCACAGGCTCAAGCGACCCTTTCGGCCTGCGGCGGCAGGCCCATGGGATCTGCAGGATCGCGCTGGACAGGAAACTCCACCTTTCCTTCGACGATCTTGTGGGGACGGCAGTCTCCGCCTACGGGGGCATCCTGGAAAAATCAAAACAGGAGATTATCGAGCTGTGCCGAGCCTTCTTTGGGCAGCGATTGCGCTTTATTTATGAGGGCCACGGGTATCGCTATGACCTGGTCGGAGCCGCGCTCGGTGCCGGGTTGGATTCCCTCTATTTTTCCCATCTTCGGCTCAAGGCCCTCGAATCCCTCCAAAAGAGCCCCGATTTCGAACCGTTCATCTTGATGGCCAAGCGGGTCAACAACATCCTCCGGGGCCTGCCTCTCTATCCGCTAAACCCCGACCTGCTCATAGAGAAACAGGAGAAAGAGCTCTGGTCCTCATTCTCAATCATTAAGGAGAACACACGTCCTCTGATAGCGGCCGGGGATTTTGTCAAAACTCAACCCCTGATTTTCAGGCTTCAGGCTCCCTTGGGCGACTTCTTCGACAAGGTCCTTGTCATGGCCGAGGACAGAAAAATCAGGCAGAACAGGCTGGCACTCCTCCAGGCGATAGGCCGCCTCCTCCTCGAAATCGCGGACTTCTCTCAGGTTGTCGTCGAGGGGGAGAAAAAAGAGCGAACGATCTAAATCTGAAACTCGTCCTTGTCCGAGTTCGGCGGCTCCTCTCCGGTATTGGACTTTTCAGCGAATTTCTGTTCGAGGGCCATGATCTTAACCATGGTCTGAGGCAGGTTCTGGTCTTTATCCATTCCGTAAGGATTGAATTGCACTCCGACCTGGAATTGATAGCTCTTCCCTTCGCTCGGAGCCGACCATTTGACGACACCTTTCATGGTGAAGGGGATGCGCTCTCCGGGGACCGAGATACGGAGGGTTACCTCGGTGTCCGGTTTGATCACTTTTTGGGTGAGAAAGCGGATGCCGCCCCGGCTGATGTCCATGATGGGGCAGAACTCCTCCACGAAACCCTGTTTGGGAAGGAGAGACTTCCTCTGGTAATTTACCGTGGCGCCCGGGATCTTGAAGCGGATACAAGTCCGTCTTTCGATCTCGTTTTCGGCCATTGGGACCTTCTTTTTCCGGGTTCTGGTATTTTATATAACAAATCGATCCGAAAAGTCAAAATATCTGACCCGATGCGGCCAGAGTATCCCTGCTCTTTGACATGGGACCCAGTTTTTTCTAAAATTGTTTTTCAGGCCAGGGAAACGTTGGGTCATTTCAAAGGACTCCCCTGGTCGAAGCCATTGAATTCCAGAAAGGAGAAACATGCTCAGCCGCCACCATCTGCGTACTCGAATTATTTTTGGACTCATGCTTTGGGTAGGTCTGTTTTTGTCCGGAACGCTTCTCGGCCAGAAGCTGAGCCGGCCGTTGCGGGTTCAGTCCACTGACCCGGCCATACGGCTCAAGGGCTTTGAAACCCAACTCGATATGGTCAAAGGATCGCCTTTTAAGGCCCTCAATTGGAGCCATATCGGGCCGACCAACGTCAGCGGCCGGTCGACGGATATCGCCGTAGTGGCGCCCAGGGGCAAGAACTACACGATCTACGTGGCCACGGCATCGGGTGGGGTATGGAAGACGGTCAATGAGGGGACCACCTGGGAACCGGTTTTTGAGGACGCGGCCTCGACGGCTATCGGAGATATCGCCATCGACCCGGCCAAACCCGATACGATTTGGGTCGGTACGGGCGAAGCGAATATTTTCCGCAGCTCTCAGGCCGGATGTGGAATCTACAAATCATTAGACGGTGGGAAGACCTGGGCGCACATGGGCCTCGCGGACACCTATACCATCGCCCGGATCGTCGTCCATCCCCAGAATCCAGATATTGTTTATGTGGCCGCCTCCGGTCACGAATGGACGGATAATAATGAACGCGGCGTCTTTAGGACTGCCGACGGCGGCAAGACATGGGACAAGATTCTGTTTGTTAACGAGCGGACGGGCGCGATTGACCTGGCCATGGACCCTTCAGACAGCAATACTCTCTATGCGTCCACCTGGCAGAGAATGCGGCTCAGATGGAATGACCCGCGCAACTTCCCGGGATACTCGTCCAGCGGGATCCATAAAACGACCGACGGAGGAAAGACCTGGAGGTCCAGCAACAGCGGCCTGCCGGATGCCCAGTACAGGGGCCGGATCGGGCTGGATATCTGCCTTACCAAGCCCAACGTGCTCTATGCTTTTGTCGACAATTATGAACTGGCCGGCACGCCGACGCCGGAGGGGGCAGCGGATTCATACGGCCGTCCCTCCAGCGGTAGAATCAAGGGAGCGACTTTGTATCGCTCGGATGACCGGGGGGAAACCTGGAAACTAGCCGCTCCGACCACGCCGGAAACAAAAACCTTGCTGGAGCGGCATTCCGGAACCTACGGTTGGGTTTTCGGACAGGTCCGAGTGGATCCCAATGACGACAATACAGTCTACATAATGGGCGTCCCATTCAGCGTGTCCAAGGATGGCGGCAAGACCTTCAAGACGTCCTACGGGACTCACGCGGATCATCACGGCCTCTGGATCGACCCGGATAACTCCAACTATCTGGTTAACGTCAACGACGGGGGACTTGGCATCTCTTATGACGGGGGGAAAGCCTGGCGTGGTTTCACGGACAATCTCCCGGTCTGTCAGTTTTTCAACATTGCCTATGACATGGCGTCCCCGTTCAGGGTCTATGGGTCGATGCAGGACCATGGGAGCTATCGGGGGCAAGTCCTCAACAAGAAGGAGCGATTCACGGGGAAAGCTCTTGAAGGTTTTGAGGCCGTGGCCTTTGAACCGATTCCGGGCGGCGAAGGGTGCAGCCATGCCATTGACCCGGGCGATCCCGACATCGTCTATTCGGCTGAATTTTACGGGCGGATCACGCGCTCGGACATGAGACTGCCGGAGCGGCAGCGGACCAAGAACCTGCTTCCGGCCACCTATCCGGAGGAACCCCAGCTGCGGGGCCAGTGGCTAGCGCCATTCATCATCTCTCCGCATAACAACGAGACGATCTACCACGGGATGCAGTACCTTTTCCGGTCATATAACCGGGGTGATATCTGGGAAAGAATCAGTCCCGATTTGACCTACAATACGGCGGCCGAAATGGGCGACATCTCCTATCACACCATTTTTGCCATCTCCGAATCCCCGCTTCGGGCTGGCTTGATCTACGTCGGAACGGACGACGGCAAGGTCCATGTCACCCGGGACGGCGGAAAGATTTGGGCCGAAATTATGACCGGCCTCCCATACCAGAAATGGGTCTCCCGCATCGTTGCCTCGGCGTTTGACTTGGGGATGGTCTACCTGACCCAGAACGGCAAGCGCGATGACGATTTCACGCCCTATGTCTGGAAATCGACCGATTTCGGGAAGACCTGGGTCAGTATCGCCGGCAACATCCCCTTCGGTCCTGTGAACGTAGTCCGGGAGGATCCCGTCGATAGGAACATCCTCTATGTGGGGACCGACGGAGGCGTCTTTGTGACCAAGGACGGAGGCAAGATCTGGAACGTCCTGGGAGGCAACCTGCCCATGGTCTATGTCCATGACCTGATTATCCATCCCCGCGACAACATCATCGTCATCGCCACCCATGGCCGCGGCATGTGGGCCATCGACGCCGATCCGGTCAACGAGAAGTCCAAACGGCGTTTCCGGTGGTGGGAGGATTGAGCCGGAGAATCCGTAAGAATTTCCTTTGATAGGCCGCGTCCAAAGATCGTCGACTATTTCATAGTTGAATTTTATGCTAATAGAAACTCTGGAACCATAGCGGGGATATTGTTATGAAATGCAGAGGGTGCCTATATAACAACCCGCCGGGAGAAGCCGCATGCAGAAACTGCAGCGCTCCGCTGGCGCCTGTTCCGGCCTCTTCGCCGTCCCCAACTCTAACTCTTCAGGTTGCACCGAGCGACCTGGGCCGCGGCAGCCTTTTCGCCGGCGTCTCCGGGTCGGCCCTTTCTGGCCGCAACGTTATCCAGCTCCTCTGCCGCCGGGATAAAAAGAAATTCGTCAGCGCCTACCGCAGCGTACCTTCGTAATGAGCTGTGAGCTGGCGCTTCCGTACGGCCTCGGGCGTGTAAGAGGGGAGAAGCACCGGCGCCATGCGGTCGGTCTTGATCCGGGCCTTCTTCAACTCATTCTCATAGGCGGTGATGTGCCCGAGGGTCAGCTTGCCTAGGGTTGCGTGTTTAATGTATTCCGCCGCATATCGGCCGGCCCTTCGCCCAAAAACGTTGTAATCAAGGACAGAATTTCCCATCAGCCGGTTCCGGCCGTGCACGCCGCCCGATGCTTCGCCGGCTACATACAGGCCCGGGATGTTGGTCTCGCACTTGGCGTTGATCTCGACCCCGCCGTTTTGGTAATGGAGCGAGGGGTAGACGAGCATCGGTTCTTTGGTGATATCGATCTGGTAGCGGATAAACTGCCGGACCATCGCCGGGAAGTTCTTGAAAAGGTACCCAACGCCCTGGATGATCTCAATAAGCGGAGAATCCAGCCAGACGGCCCAGCGGCCGCTCGGAGTCTGGATGCCGTTGTGCCGCTCCAAACATTCGCGGATGAAGGCGGCGCTTTCGACATCGCGGGGCTCCCGGGGGAAGACGAACAGTTCACCGTCCTTATTGAGCGGCTGACCGCCGGCGCCCCGGATCTTCTCCGTAATCAGGAAGCCGGCGATCTGCTCAGGGAAGCTGGCGCCCGTCGGATGATACTGCACCGAGTCCATGTAGAGAAGCTTGGCGCCGGCCCGATAGGCCATGATCAGCCCATCGCCGGTCGCCCCGTAGTGGTTGGTGGTGTCAAATCCCCGGATGTGGAGGCGTCCATAACCGCCCGTGGCAATAATGGTCGCTTTCGCCTTAACGGTGAAGTATTCCTCGGTTTCCATGTTGTAGAGGATGCCGCCGGCGCAGCGGCCCTTGGCGTCGAGGACGAGCTCCACCGTCGGCATGAATTCTAGGGCCGTGATCTTGTCGGGATGGTTGCGGACTTCGTCCATCAGCGTCCGCATGATAATAGCGCCGGTGTAGTCGCGGCAGGAATGCATGCGCTTTCGGGAGGTGCCTCCGCCGTGAAGGACGTACATGGTATGATCAGGGTTCTTATCCCAGACCACACCCAGATCCTCGAGCCACTTAACGACCTCCGGGCCATCCTCGGTCATGGCGCGGACGAGGTCGGTTTTGTTGTCGAAATGCCCGCCCCCCATGGCGTCAAGGTAGTGGCGGGTGGGGGAGTCCTTGGCAGAGACAGCCGCCTGCATCCCTCCCTGGGACATCATCGAGTTGGCGTCGCCCATCCGGAGCTTGGTGGAGATAATGCTCTTGGCGCCGTTCTGCATGGCGATGATGGCGGCGGCGCAGCCGGCCCCTCCGCCGCCGATGATCAAGATATCCGTTTCGTAGTCGGGTTTGTCTAGTCCAAAGAGTTCCGGCCTTATCCGGCTGTGCGACTCCAGCATATCGGCGACTTCGGTGGTGATTTCTTCTCCCTTGTTGGGTCCGACGTGGACGACGCGCCGCGATTCTTTCTTATAGTCGGGATGGAACTTGGTTAGGACGTCATCCCTTTCCTCTGCCGTCATCGGCTTGAAAACAGGCTTGCCGGATTTTTCAAGCTCCAGCCTCTTCGGCCTGGTCTGGTCGACCAGCTTCAGGGATTCGCGCATGTATTCAGGGTACATCGGACTCTCCTTTATTCTGTGTCGCGGGCGTAGTATCTCTTCTTCAACTCATCCCGCTTCAGGCCCATCAGCTCTTTGTATTCCTTGTCAAACTTCTTTTCCTTCATCTCCTGGAGCCTCTTCTCGAGCTCGGGGCTCTTCTGAGCCAGGTAGCGCCCATAGAGCCTCCTGCCAAGTATCCCGACGTTGTAGTGGACGATCTCGGCCGGGCAGCGG
>Ga0153916_10002145_pt1 | contig 14506 bp, 13 predicted proteins | sample Opewatmetagenome_FD_109642 | JGI IMG/M metagenome (GOLD analysis project Ga0153916, IMG submission 109642) | Freshwater wetland microbial communities from Ohio, USA - Open water 3 Core 3 Depth 4 metaG | ecosystem: Environmental > Aquatic > Freshwater > Wetlands | place: USA: Ohio, Lake Erie...
CCCACGGCTTCATCGATGAGGTGGGCCCCATCGAGCAACATCAACTCTGGCGCATCGCCGCTGGCGACCTCCCGGTAGCGTTTGACGATCGAGTTGTGGCGGCTGGTGATGGTCTTCACGGACGCTTCCGGCCGGGGCTCGCGATTAGCATATGATAAAATCAGCGCTTTTGGGGCTTCCCCGCGTGCCGGGACTTCCTGCAGGCGCGCTGCGGAGGCTGCCAGCCTGCCAGGCGAGAGCACAGCGATCGAGCCATGAAGGCGAACATCCTGAAGCGGTTCGAAGACGAGATCCAGGATCTCGAGCGTGAGCTCAAGACGGAGCTCCCGAAGGAGATCAAGCGCGCGCGGGAGATGGGCGACCTGAGCGAGAACGCGGAGTACTACGCGGCCAAAGAGCGCCAGCGCTACCTCGAAGCGCGCATCGCGATGCTGAAGAAGCGCGTCGCCGAACTTTCGCTCGTGAACCTCGACAAAGTGCCGAGGGACAAGGTGGGCCTCGGCTCGGAAGTCCACGTGCGCGAGGACACCGGCGACTCGATCGTCTACAAGCTCGTCATGCCCGAAGATGCCGACGCCGCCGCCGGCCGCATTTCCGCCAGCTCGCCGATCGGCCGGGCGCTGCTCAACAAGGAGCCCGGCGACGAAGTGACGGTGGCGACGCCGAACGGCAAGCGTCGCTTCGAGATTGTCAAGCTGACGACCGTTCACGACAGCCTCGAAGCGGAAGCAGCCTCGAAGCCGAACTCCGGGCAATAGCTCGCCCCCCCTTTGTGTCCGAGGTGCTCCCGGGCTGAAGCCCGCAGGTTCCACAGCGGGAGGGCCCTCTGTGGGACTGCCGGTCTTGAGACCCGTGGCCAAGCAGGGCGGAACGCGTGACCCTACCGAGCATCGAGCCCCGCGAACGGTACTCGCCGCACCTGCGCACGGCCCTCATCTTCACCGGCACGGGCACGGCCGGCGCTTATCACGCCGGCGTGCTGCGCGCCCTCCAGGAGGCGGGCACCAAGATCGACATCGTCGGCGGGTGCGGCATGGGCGTTCCCACGGCGCTGTTCGCCGCCATCGACGCCTCGGCGCAGCTCTCCGAGGCCAGCAGCTTCTGGCGGTCGCCGGCGTCGGCGCGCTTGTACCCGTTCCGCCCGGTGCTCAGACTGTTGGTTGCCTGCCTGGCGATCTCCCTGCTCGGCGTGGTCGGTCCGTTCCTTGCCGTCGTTGCCGGGCTCCTCGTGTTTCCGGTCGCGTTCTTCCTGGGGATGCTCGGGCTTTCGTTCGGTTCGGACGCCGGTCGCGGCGTCGTTCGCTGGCTGTACGACGCGTTCGAGCCTGGCGCTCTTCCGTCGATCCTGCCGCGGGTCGCGGTGCTCGGCCTCTTCGCCGCGCTCGTCGTTTTGGCGGTCGCCGCTGTTCGCGGACGCCGGCGTCTGAAGAAACGCCGCGAACGTGCCGGCTTCTGGTGGCTCGGGCTGGGCGGCTTCCTGAATGCCGGCTCTGCGATCCGCGAGTGGCGCGTCCGGCTCTGGCGAGCGATCGCGGGCGGGCCGCTCGGCAAGCAGCCGGACGATCGCGACCTGAGCGTGCGATACGTCGAACTGCTCGGCGACAATCTCGGCCAGCCGGGTTTCCGTGAGCTTCTCCTCGTGGTGCACGACATCGAGGCACGCCGTGACCTGGTGTTCGGCCTGCTGATCGAGCGGCTGCGACGCGAGTTCTTCGCGCGGCGGGGAGGCGGCGCGCCGAGGACCGCCGAGGCGTTCGATCTGCTGGGGATGGCCCGCGAGCACCTGCTCGACGTGCTCGCCGCGGCACTCTCGCTGCCCGTGGCCACCGAGGCGCATCTCCTGACGTTCGGGGCGGATACGTACTGGCGCGCTGAGACGCACCGGCTGACGAACCGGCCGGAGTCGATCGCGCGGCTCATCGAGGAAGCGGGCGAAGCGGGCGCGACGCAGATCATCGTCGTTTCCGCTGCACCGGACCCGCCGGGTCCGCACGGGCTGCGCGAGCACGCCGGCGATCCGCGCAGCCGTTTCGGCGACTACGTGACGTCGGCCGAAGGCGCCGCTGTCAGGGACGCGGTGCGCGCCGCGAACGAAGTGTCGCGGCTCGTCTTCGTCATCCAGCCCGCCTACAACCCGCTCAACGCGCTCGACTTTCGCGGCCGGTACGACGGCCTGTCGGACCGCCACCATGCGCTCGGCGAGTTGCTCGAGCGCGGCTACGAAGACGCGTACCGCCAGTTCATCGAACCGGTGGTGGCGGCAGGCGGCGAGCAGCTGAACGCGAGGCGGGAATCGATCTGAGCCAGGAATCAGGAGTCGGTAATCACAAGCCAGGGTGGTCAAGCCGCCTGCATCCTGAATCCCGATTCCCGAATCCCGAGTTCTTCCAGCGAGGCATCATGAAAGCGCATGGCCCGTCCACCCGCCTGATTCATACGGGTGAGTACAAGACCTCACCCGACATCGCGCTGACGACGCCGATCTACGAAACGGCCGCGTTCGTCTTCGACTCGGCCGACGAAGTGCGTCGCTACCAGGAAGGCAGGTCCGACAAGTTCCTCTACTCGCGCTATGCGAACCCGACGGTGGTTGCGGCCGAGGAGAAACTTGCAGCGCTCGACAACGCCGAACGCGCGCTCGTCTTCAGCTCGGGCATGGGAGCGGTCTCGACGAGCCTGCTCGCGCTGTTGCGGTCCGACGACGAGATCCTGTGCGCCGCGGCGGTGTACGGCGGCACCTACAAGTTGATCAACGACGTGCTGCCTGGCTTCCGCATCGCCCGGCGTTTCGTGACGCTCGAGGAACTGCGCGAGCCCGCCCGCATGATTGGTGACAGGACGCGCGTCTTCTGGTTCGAGACGCCCACGAACCCGACGCTGCGCTGCGTGGACATCCGGGCGATTGCCGAAGCATGCAGGGCGCACGGGGTTGTCTCGGTCATCGACAACACGTTCGCGTCGCCGATCAATCAGCAGCCGATCGGCATGGGCATCGACATCTCGATGCAGAGCGCCACCAAGTACCTGAACGGACACAGCGACGTCACCGCCGGCGTCCTCACGGGCGCCCGCAGCCGCCTCGATTCGATCGATCTGATGCGCCGCAACCTGGGGACCGTGCTCGATCCGCAGGCGGCTTACGCCATGGCGCGCGGCCTGAAGACGCTTCCCGTACGCATGGACCGGCACAATCGGAACGCGGCGGCGATTGCACAGTTCCTCGAGTTGCACCCGCGCGTCGCCCGCGTGTTCTACCCCGGCCTGCCGTCGCACCCGGATCACGACACCGCGAAGCGGCAGATGTGCGGCTTCGGAGGCATGGTCACCTTCGAGGTGGACGGCGGGCTGGCGGAAGCGTCTCGCGTATACGACCGGCTGAAGGTGATCAAGCGCGCGGCGACACTTGGCGGCCTGGAAACGATTGTCAGCCTGCCGGTGCTGACCTCGCATTGGGGCTATTCAGACGAGGCGCTGGAGCGGGCGGCGGTGACGCCGGGGATGCTGCGGCTGTCGGTGGGACTGGAAGACCCGGAGGATCTGACGGCGGACCTGGCGCAGGCACTGGAGTAGCGAGGCGGGAGGCGGACGGCGGAAGCGGTTTGCCGCCTGCCGCTTGGCTGCGGGTACGGCAACCGCGGGCATGCTCGTCGTCGACCGCAGTCACGCCCGCACGACCTCCTTGCGGCGTTCGGGCGCCTGGTGCTCGCGGAGGAACTGCACCGCCATCTCCTGGATGCGGTCGTTCATCTCGGCCCCGCTCAGGCTGCCGTACTTCGCACGGAATGCCGCGAGCGGAACGACGGCCTTCGCCATCGCGCGGTGACCGCCGGCGCTCCCGAGATCGGCAAACCACTTCCGCACGAATTCCCCCGCATTGCGCGAATAGCCGAGGTTCCTCACCGCCACCACCAGGTTCCCGCTGACGATCCCCGAGATGATCGTCCACTTCACGTCCTCCAGCTGCAGGAAGAAGTCGGCGACGTAGGGGATCAGGTCCTCGCGCGGCGCCTCGCCCAGGAACGAGCAGAAAACCTGTTCGGCGATCCGTCCCGCCTGCGACGCTCTCATCACGTAGTCCAGGCGCTCGAGCGTGATTTCCGCCCCTTCCATCTTCCGGATGAGCGCCGCGTCGGCGAGCGGGTACAGGAACGAGAACGCCTCGAGGTCCACCCGGTTGGTCTGGCGATTGAAGAAGAGCGTGTCCGACTTGATGGCGTAGAGCAGCGCCGTCGCCGTCCGCTCGGAGATGTTCACGTCAACCGAGCGCAGGTGCTCGGTGAGGATCGTGGACGTCGAGCCATAATCGGGGCGGATGTCCTTGAAAACGGCGCTGTAGCCGGGCTGTTGCGGATGATGATCGATGACCAGATCGGCGCGGTCGAGCAGGTTGCCGAAGTAGTGCGGCTGCACGTCGACCATTGCGATCCGCTCGAACTCGGGAAGCGACGCCGCCGTCACGCTTTCCACGTGAATGTCGAGCAGGTTCGCCATCCGCAGGTTCTCGGGCCGCGTCACGCCCTGGATCGCACCGAGGATGGCCGTCGCCTTCGTCCGCCGCAGCAGGTTCCTGAGCGCCAGCCCGCTGGCCATCGCGTCCGGGTCGGGATCGCTGTGAAGCAGGATCAAGATCCTGTCCGCGTCGCTGAAGTAGCGCTGGTACTGCTGCACCCGCGCGCGGGTCAACGAACGGCCGACCTCCGTGAGGAACGGCGCGCCGAACAGCTCCGTCATCGACAGGCACGAAACGTCGGGAAAAGCCGCCCGAATGTCGTCTTCGCGCTTCCCCGCCGGCCCGGTTCCCATGCCGAGCACGTAGATGAGCGTGCCGCCGGCATCCCGGATGGCTTCGAGCACCCGCTTCAGCGTCTTGCGGCCGTTGTCTTCGACGATGACGCAGCTGTTGGGGGAAAGATCGGCTTTGAGGTAGGTGTCGGTCCGGCGAAGGTCACCGGTGGCGATGGTGAGCCCTGCTTCGTGCAGCCGGCGCGCGAGCGGCCGGCTTTCCACGAGGAACTCGACGTCGAAGCCGGACAGCAGGACCGAGTCGAGCATCCTGACGACCAGCTCCGTTTGACAGACGGCCAGGCACCTCATGTGTCGTGCGGGCCGCACGGAGGCTGCCGCCCTCAAGCGACCCAAACCCTCATTATACGACGTGCCGAAGGCGCCTCGATAGGGGTACAATCCGGCGGCTGTCCGTCAGCCCGCCGGCGCAGGAAAGCCCGCCGTGCTGCCACTGACGTGATCCCGTTTGCGGAGTGAGAAGTTGAAGGTCTGGCTTGTTGCGTTGATCGCCGGGGTGCTGGCCGGCGCCGCGCCGCGTGCCCAGGTGCCGACGTTCAAGAGCGGCATCGATCTCGTCAGCTTCTCGGTCACCGTGCTGGACAGGCGCGGCAGTTTCGTCACCGATCTGACAGAGCCGGACTTCGAGGTCTACGAGGACGGCAAGAAACAGGTGCTCAAGTACTTCGTATCGGGCTCGCAGGCCGGTGATGCGGCGCTCCCGCCGCTTCATCTCGGCGTTCTCCTCGACATCAGCGGCAGCATGGAAGACGAGATGACGCTGTCGCGCAGCGCCGCGATCAAGTTTCTCAACACGCTGGGCGAGGCCGAGGACATGACGGTGGTCGATTTCGACACGGAAGTGCGCGTCGCGCGCTACTCGCACGCTGATTTCCCGAGTCTCGTCGAGCGCATCCGCAGCCGGAAGGCGGACGGGTTTACCGCCCTGTACGATGCGCTCGCCGTCTACCTGGACGGTGCGTCCTCGCAGGATGGCCGCAAGATCCTGGTGCTCTACACGGACGGCGGCGACAACACCAGCAATATCACGTTCGGCGACACGCTCACGCTGCTCCGAGGCTTCGATGTCACCGTCTACTCGATTGGATTCCTGCAGCACGCGGGCAGCGCCTCCGTGGAATTGCGTTCGCGCCTGCAGCAGATGGCCGAACTCACGGGCGGACAATCCTTCTTTCCCAACTCGCTCAAGAGCCTCGACGGAGTCTATGAGAAGATCCGCGACGAGGTCCGCGCTCAATACGCCATGGGCTACGTCTCGAGCAACGCCAGGCAGGACGGCAGCTGGCGCAAGGTGGAAATCAAGATCGTCCGAAGCGGCGTCAAGGACATCAAGATCCGCACGCGCAAAGGCTATTTCGCGCCCTACAGGCAGGCCGGCCGCTGAGTTGCAAGGCTGAAGCACTGTGCCGCATCCCGCGCCTGCGACTTCCTGCCCGAGCCAATCTGTCGGAGCTCCGCGCAGTTGTGGTACGATCGAGGGTTGGTCAGCGACCTGCCATGGCTCCCGTACACGATCGCTTCAAGCTGGTATCCGATTTCGAGCTGCGCGGCGACCAGGCGCGTGCCATCGACGAGCTCGTGGAGGGACTGGATCGCGGTGACAAGCACCAGGTACTGCTCGGCGTGACGGGGTCCGGCAAGACGTTCACGATGGCCAGGACCATCGCCCGCGTCAACCGGCCGACGCTCGTGATGGTCCACAATAAGACGCTCGCGGCGCAGCTCTACCAGGAGTTCCGCCGGTTCTTCCCGGCGAGCGCCGTCGAGTACTTCGTCAGCTACTACGACTACTACCAGCCGGAAGCCTACGTCCCCTCGACCGACACCTACATCGAGAAGGAAGCGACGATCAACGAGGAGATCGACCGCCTCCGGCTGTCGGCGACGCGTTCGCTGTTCGAACGCCACGACGTCATCATTGTATCGAGCGTGTCGTGCATCTATGGCCTCGGCTCGCCCGAGGCCTACTACGGCATGCTCCTGCCGCTCGCATGCGGGCAACGGATCGATCGGGATCAAATCCTGCGCAAGCTCGTGGAGATCCAGTACGAGCGCAACGACCGCGACTTCGGCCGCGGCACCTTTCGCGTGAGGGGTGACATCGTCGAGGTCTATCCCTCGTACGAGGAACAGGCGCTCAGGATCGGGTTCTTCGGCGACGAGGTGGACGAACTGGTGACGTTCGACCCGCTGACCGGCAAGACGATCCGGAGGCACGACAAGATCGCCGTGTATCCGAAGTCGCACTTCGTCGCGCCGCGGGAGAAGACGACACGCGCGATCGAATCGATCAAGGAAGAACTTGCCTGGTACCGGGGGAAACTGGAATCGGAAGGGAAGCTGCTCGAGGCCCAGCGCATTCACCAGCGGACGATGTTCGACCTCGAGATGATCAAGGAGATCGGCTACTGCCACGGCATCGAGAACTACGCACGCCACCTGACCGAACGCGAGCCCGGCCAGCCGCCACCGACGCTGCTCGACTACCTGCCCTCCGACGCGCTGCTCATCGTCGACGAGAGCCACCAGACGGTCCCGCAGGTTCGCGGGATGTATCATGGAGACCGGTCGCGGAAGGAAGTGCTCGTGGAGTTCGGCTTCCGCCTGCCTTCGGCCCTCGACAACCGTCCTTTGAGTTTCGAGGAGTGGGAAGCGCGCGTCCGCCAGGCGATCTTCGTGTCGGCGACGCCCGGCCCGTACGAACTGGAGAAGACGGGCGGCGTCGTCGTGGAGCAGATCATCCGGCCGACCGGGCTGATCGACCCGGTGATCGAGGTACGCCCCGTGACGGGGCAGGTGGACGACCTGCTGCAGGAGATCCGCGCGCGTGTCGAGAAGCGCGAGCGTGTGCTCGTCACGACGCTGACCAAGCGGATGGCCGAGGACCTGACGCAGTACTACCAGGAGCTGGGCGTCAAGGTACGCTACCTGCACTCGGACATCGAGACGCTCGAACGGGTCGAGATCCTGCGCGATCTGCGGCGCGGTGAGTTCGACGTGCTGGTGGGGATCAACCTGCTGCGCGAAGGGCTGGATTTGCCGGAAGTGTCGCTCGTGGCGATTCTCGACGCCGACAAGGAAGGGTTCCTGCGATCGGCCGGCTCGCTGATCCAGACCGCCGGGCGGGCGGCGCGCAACGTGAACGGCCGCGTGCTCATGTACGCGGATGCGATCACCGCGTCGATGCGGGCGGCGATTGACGAGACCGACCGGCGCAGGAAGGCGCAGGAAGCGTACAATCTCGAGCACGGCATCACGCCGGCGTCGATCGTGAAGGCGATAGACGAGGTGCTGTCGAGCGTGTACGAGCGCGACTACGTCACCGTCGGCGGCCGCGGCGAGCCGGCGGTGCCGGTGTCCGCCGAGGAGATCGAAACGCGCGTCGCGGATCTGCAGCGGCAGATGCGCGCCGCCGCCGCGAACCTGGAATTCGAGAAGGCCGGCACGCTGCGCGACGAGATCCGCAAGCTGCGCAACCAGGAACTCGGCCTGTCGGCGTCCGCCCCCGCGTGAGGATGTCGTGCTGGAGAACTGGACGAAGAAAGCGCTCCTCGAGATGCAGGAGTACGTGCGCCTGGTCTTCGAGGCGATCCGGGACACCTTCTCCAGGCCGTTCTACTTCCACGATGTCGTCGAGCAGTTCGACTCGATCGGCGTCGGATCGCTGGTCGTCGTTCTTCTGACAGGCTTCTTCACCGGAGCGGTCCTCGCGTTGCAGACGGGGTTGTCGCTCGATCAGTTCGGCGCGCGTCCGTACGTCGGGCGGCTGGTGAGCGCGTCGATGGTGCGCGAACTCGGCCCCGTGCTGACCGCCCTGATGATCACCGGACGCGTCGGCTCGGGCATCGCGGCCGAGCTCGGATCGATGTGCGTCACCGACCAGATCAACGCGCTGCGTGCGCTCGGTACCGATCCGATCAGGAAGCTCGTGGTCCCGCGCATGCTGGCGGGATTGCTGATGGTGCCGGTGCTGACCGTGATTTCCGACTTCACCGGCGTGTTCGGCGGGTGGTTGATCGCCGGGTCGCAGCTTGGCGTTGCGACGAGCCTCTATTGGAGGTCGGTCATCGACGGCCTGTTTATCGAGGACGCATGGATGGGCCTCATCAAGCCGTTCTTCCTCGGCTTTGCCATCGTCACCATCGGGTGTCACGTGGGCCTGCGCGTCACCGGCGGCACGCAGGGAGTCGGCCGCGCGACGACGCGGGCGGTGGTCGCGGGGTCGGTGGCGGTGCTCGCCGTGGACTTCTTCGTGACGAAGCTGATCTACTACCTGATTTACTGACCGCGGACCTGAAGGTCCGCGCTACTGGCGGAGCGAGTCCGAGGCCCCGCCGACCGGGAGACTGGATCTGATACATCGGCACTCCAATGAGGAAGCGTCTCGTGCAGCGAGGCTCGAGGAGGCGCTCGGAGGCCCGGGCGCGCCGATCGTGGTGTTCGACAAGGTGTCGCTGGCCTTCGACGATCTCGTCGTGCTCAGGCACGTGAGTTTCACGCTGATCACCGGGCACACGAAGATCATCATGGGCGCCAGCGGCGCGGGGAAGTCGACCATCCTGAAGCTGATCCTGGGCCTGCTCAAGCCCGACGAAGGCGTCATCCGGGTGGGCGGCGAGCGCGTGGACCGCATGACCGAGCGCGCGATGATGGCCGTCCGCGCGCACATCGGGATGGTGTTCCAGGAAGGCGCCCTGTTCGATTCGCTGACCGTGCGCGAGAACGTCGGCTACAAGCTGTACGAGGAAACGGATCTGCCGTTCGACGAGGTGGGGAAGCGCGTCGAGCAGGTGCTGGGATTCGTCGGGCTCGGCGACTACATCGACCGGATGCCGTCCGAGCTGTCGGGCGGGCAGCGCCGGCGCGTCGGCATCGCACGCGCCATGGCGGCCAAGCCGCGGCTGCTCCTCTATGACGAGCCGACGACCGGGCTCGATCCGATCACGGCTACCACCGTGGACGACGAGATCATCAAGCTGCGTGACCTGGAGAACGTCAGCTCGATCCTTGTCACGCACCAGCTGCGCGACGCGTTCTACGTGGCCACGCACGCCGCCGTTCGTCAGGACGGCCGGGTGCGCATCGTGCCGGTGTCGGCCGAGAAGTCCGAAGAGGCGGAATTCATCATGCTGCGCGACGGGGTCATCGTCTTCGAGGGAACCGCCGACGAGCTGCGTCGCGATCAGGATTCGTACTTGCGAACATTCTTGTCCTAGAAGGATCCGCTATGCCGCGCACGCGTTCGCTCGCGTTCTCAGAACTGAAAATCGGCATCCTCGCCATCAGTGCGGTTGTCATCGCCGCGATCGTGATCTTCATGTTGAGCGGGCAGGGCGGCTTCTTCTGGCAGCGCTACAGCCTGAAGGTCCGTTTCCCGAACGCCGCCGGCCTGAAAGGCGGCGCGCCCGTGCGGCTGGCGGGCGTCGAAGTCGGCTCGGTCAGCAATCTGCAATTCGTCGGCGCACAGGTGGACGTGACATTCGAGGTGTCGCGCGACCAGCAGCCGCGGATCACCGACCGATCGAGCGCCACGCTCGGCTCCATGGGCCTGCTCGGGCAGTCGACAGTCGACATCACCCCGTCCTCGAGCGGCACGTCGATTCCGCCGTGGGGCTACGTACCCACCGGGGCGATGCCGCAACAGCTGGGGGACGTCGCGGCCACCGCGAACAAAGGCCTCGAAGAAGCGACGCTCCTGCTGCGGGACGTCCGCAAGGGCCGCGGCACGGCGGGCCAGCTCTTCACCAACGACGCGCTGTACAGGGAACTGGAGCGGTTCGTCGCCGCGGCGCAGGAAGTGACGGCGAGCCTGAATCGCGGCCGGGGGACCGTCGGTGCGCTGCTGAAAGACCGCGCCGCGTACAACAGTCTCGAGGCCTCGCTGAAGAACCTGCAGGCGATCACCGCCAGCATCGCGGCCGGCGAGGGCAGCCTGGGCAAACTGCTGCACGACGACCAGCTGGCGCGCTCGCTGAACTCCACGACGGCCAACATCGATTCGCTGACCGGAAAGCTGAATCGCGGTGAAGGGACCGCAGGGAAGCTGATGACCGACGCGACACTCTTCGACCGAATCAACTCGCTCTCCGGCCGGCTGGACGATCTGACGGCGCGGCTGAACGCCGGTGAGGGCACGGCGGGCCAGCTGCTGAAGAGCCGCGAGATGTACGACAACCTGAACTCCGCGGTGAACGAACTCAAAGGCCTGATTGCCGACATCCGCAAGGATCCCAAGAAGTACCTGAACGTGAAGGTGAGCATCTTCTGAGTGTTCTCGTTCCGGCTCATCTGCGGATAGAATGGTTGTCTACTGGGGGGAGTACACTCGCCGGGATCCTCGGTGGTCGGACGACACTCGGTGGGACCCCCCCTTCACACGGGGGGCGCTGGAGGAGAGAGTGATGGCCAAAGACGAGAGCAGCGGAGCGGGCGGAATCCTGGCGGCGTTCTTCCTGGGCGCGTTGACCGGCGCGGCGCTGGCGCTGCTGTTTGCGCCCGCCACCGGCGAGCAGACGCGCGAATTCCTGGGTGAGAAGGCGCGTGAAGGCAAGGCGAAGGCGGCCGAGACGGCGCGGCAGACCCGCGAGGCGCTCAATCGCCAGCGCGAGACGGTCGCCGCGGCGATCGAGCGAGGGCGCGAAGCCTACCGCGAGGCGCGCGAGAAGGAGAACGCGTGACGACCTCGCCGGAGATCATCTTCCTGGGCGTCATCGCGCTGGCGACCCTGGTGATGGCCGCGATCCAGGTCGGCGCCGTCGTCTTCGCGGCCCGCGTGGCGAAGCGCGTGGACAGGCTGGTCGACCAGGTCGAACACGAGATCAAGCCGCTGCTCGTGAACCTCACCGAGGTGAGCCAGAACGCGGTGCGCGCCTCGTCGCTGGCCGCGGCACAGGTCGAGCGCGCCGATCGACTCTTCGCCAGCGTCACCGAGCGAGTGGACGAAACGTTCACCCTCGTGCAGACTGCCATCATCGCGCCGGCGCGCGAAGGACGGGCGATCATCAGCGCGGTGCGCGCGGCGGTTGCCGCATTCCGCCAGCTGCGGGCGGCGCGCGCGCGGTCGCGGATGGAGGATGAAGACGCGCTCTTCATCGGGTGAGCGCGCGATCGGAGCCCGTTCTTCTGCGCTTCATAGGCATCCGGACGCGCGCCGGGGGCCCCCTTGATTGACGTCCGGGACGGTCGGTGGTAGAAACACCGCGTACGGTCGGTACTTCAGACGGGGGAACCTATGAATGGACGCGCCCGTCGTTTGTCCGGCTCCTTCTTTCTTGCCCTCTTGCTGCTGGCCCTCGTAGCCGCACCCTTGCGGGCCCAGGAACCACGCTCGGCCGCGCTCGCGAAGGAACTGACGGCGCTGCTCGATCAGATGAAGCTGGACAGCATTGCGGCCAGGGAGTCGCAGCCTGACGGCTACGTGGCGGCACTCTACTACCCGGGAGTGCAGCTGATCGTCGTATCGGCCAGGTACAAGGAACCGGTGCTGCTCAACGACAGGCTCGCCAAGAAAGAGTACCGGGAGATCTACATCGATCTGAATAGTGCGGGACTCCCGAAGACCAAGTGCCTCGTTATGGACCTGGGGGCAGACGGCCTCAAAGCCAGGCGGGACGAGGGAAAGCCGTTGGATATGTTCGAGAACGCCGACGGGAAGGAAGTCGCGTTCAACGGCGACTGGAAAGCGCAGAAGATCACCGAAGAGGAGTACATGAAGGCGTTCAACGAGGCCGATGCCCGCTACGCGAGGATGCTCCAGGCGCTCATCGCCCAGTTGAAGAAGCCCGCCTGAGGCTTCGGGCGTTCGAGGCGCAATTCCTGCCTTCCGCGTTTCGGCTTGCGGGGGCGCACGATGGGGCGTCCCCGTCCCGCGCCTGCCACCCTCTTTCATCTGCATCGTCCGAACCCGAAGTCGAAGTCGGTTGACGCGCCTGAACACCGGCGCCGCATCTGAATGGCGGGTCTTCAGACCCGCCGGCGGAGAGGGACCGTGATCCGAACAGCCGAGCACGAAGTGCGAACCGACGGACAAGGCGATGCCGCGGACGTGACTGAACAGGTGCAGGCGGCCATTGCAGCGAGCGGCGCGCGACAGGGCCTTGCGACGATCTTCGTGTCCGGATCGACGGCAGGGGTCACGGCGATCGAGTTCGAAGCAGGTGTCGTAAGCGATCTGGACAAGGCGCTCGAGAGGCTGGCGCCTCGGCGCGGCGAGTATCGACATCATCTCCGGTGGGGGGATGACAACGGGTCGAGCCACGTGCGGGCGGGGTTGGTCGGGCCGTCGCTGGCCGTTCCGTTTCGCGATGGGCGGTTGGTCCTCGGCACGTGGCAGCAGATCGTGCTGGTCGAGTTCGACACGCGCCCGCGGACCAGGCGCTACGTCATCCAGGTCATGGGCGAGTAGGGCGGACCGACCTCGTTACGCTATACTGCGGACACGCACCTGCAGTTCAGCTTGTGTGGAGGCTTTGTGCGCATGCGTTCATCGCGTGCACGCGCGACGCTGGTCGCCACGCTCGCGTTGACAATGCTGGCCGTCGCGGGCGTCCGCGTCGCCCAGCAGCAGCCGACATTCCGCACCGGTGTGGAAGTGGTCGCAATCGACGTGAACGTGGTCGGCGCGCAGGGGAGGCCCGTCGAGGAGCTGACGCCGGAGGACTTCACGGTCACCGTCGACCGCAAGCCGCGGAAGATCGTCTCTGCGCAGTACATCGATCACGGCGTGCGTCTTGCGCGGACAGGTGGCAAAGCCGCCGGCGGAGCCTCCGTTCTCGATGGGCTCAGCGCTCCACCGCCGAGGCAGACCGGTCGCAACGTCATGATCGTCATCGACGCTGACAGCCTCGAGGCCGGGACCGGCCTGATGGCGATCAGGGCCGCCCGCCGGTTTCTCGATCAGTTGCCGGCAGTCGATCGTGTCGGCGTGGCCACGATTCCACGCCTGCCGTCTTCGCTCAGTTTCATGACCGACCGCGCCGAAGCCCGCGAACTGCTGGACAGAGTGATTACGGCGCCGCCAGAGATGCCTACCGGGGAACACAGGGTCGGTCTGCAGGAAGCGTACGACATCGAGCGCAGCGATCAGGGCATCGTCACGGCCGTTGTCGCGCGCGAGTGCAAGTGCGGCTATCCCCCGGAAGGCTTTGCCAGCGCATCCGGCGGGAACCTGGCGCCGTGCACCGGGGAGCAGATCGAGATGTGCGTGGTGCCCCTGGTCGCGTACGCGCATCAGCTCGCCCTCGCAGGGCACATGCAGGCGCAGCGATCGCTGGACGCGCTGCGCGACCTCGCCCAGCTCCTGGCGCAGATTCAGGGGCCGAAGACGCTCGTGTTCGTATCCGGAGGATTGGGGATCCCGGAAACGTCGGCGTCCTTCGATCCGCTCGAGCCCGCCCTGGCGAACGGACAAGTGACGCTCTACACCTTGTATATCGAGCGAATGTCGCTCGGCCAGGTGAAGGACTTGCTGTCGCCGAGCTTCGTCGCGGACGATCGGCTGGACATGTACGGGGTCGAGAACATCACGGAGGCCGCCGGCGGAACGCTGGTCCACGTAGTAGGGCAGATCGAATCCGCGTTCGAGCGTGTGGCGGTTGAGATGTCCGGGTCCTATCTGCTCGGCATCGAGGTGGAGGCGAGCGATCGCGATGGCAAGCCGCACGACGTCCAGGTGAAGGTGAATCGACCCGACGTGCAGATCCGG
>Ga0153916_10002146_pt1 | contig 14503 bp, 12 predicted proteins | sample Opewatmetagenome_FD_109642 | JGI IMG/M metagenome (GOLD analysis project Ga0153916, IMG submission 109642) | Freshwater wetland microbial communities from Ohio, USA - Open water 3 Core 3 Depth 4 metaG | ecosystem: Environmental > Aquatic > Freshwater > Wetlands | place: USA: Ohio, Lake Erie...
GAAGGGCTACACGGTCCGCTGAGTCCCTCGGGGGCGCGCCTTAATTAGGCGCCGGGACGTTCGCCACCCAACCCAGGGGAAACCATGAAGGCGGTGGTCATCCCGCAGTACGGCGGACCCGAGGTCCTTACGTTCGTCGAGGACCAGCCGGAGCCGATTCCGGGACCCGATGAGGTCGTCCTCCATGTCCACGCCGCGGGCCTCAACCACCTGGACCTCACGGTCCGCAAGGGGATCCCCACGCTCAAGCTGACCCTTCCCCACATCCCCGGAGCCGACGTCGCAGGTGAGGTCGCCAAGCTCGGTTCCGACGTGACGGGCTTCGAACCCGGTGACCGCGTGGTCGCGAACCCCGGCCTCTCCTGCGGCCGCTGCGAGTTCTGCCTCGCAGGCGAGGACTCCATGTGCACGGACTACCGCATCCTGGGAGAGCACGTCCCGGGGACGTACGCGGAGTACGTCGCGGTCCCCGCGCGTAACCTCCTCCCCATCCCCGTCGACATGGACTGGGCCACGGCCGCGGCGGCTCCCCTCGCCTTCATGACGGCCTGGCGGCTGCTCATCACGCGCGCCGCGATCCGGCCCGGCGAGGACGTCCTCATCCTGGGTGCGGGCTCCGGCGTGTCGACCGCCGCCATCCAGATCGCGAAGCTCGCGGGCTGCACGGTGTACACGACGAGCTCGAGCGACGCGAAACTCAAGCGCGCGAAGGAGATCGGCGCCGACGTCGTGATCAATTACAAGGAATTGCCCTGGGGCAAGGCGGTGTGGGAGCTCACCGGGAAGCGCGGCGTGGACGTCGTCTTGGACCATGTCGGCGAGGAGACGTTCAAGGACAGCCTGCGCGCCCTCCGCAAGGGAGGCCGTCTCGTAATCCCCGGGGCGTCGACGGGCACCCTGCCGCAGATCGACCTGCGGTACCTCTTCTGGCGCCAGCTCTCCGTGCTCGGCTCCACCATGGCGAACCAGCGGGAGTTCGAGGAGGTCATGAAGCTCGTGTTCATGGGGCGCCTCAAGCCCGTGGTGGACCGGGTCTTCCCGCTCCACGAGGCCGCGGCGGCCCACGCGTACCTGGAGACGGGAGCGCAGTTCGGGAAGGTCGTGCTGAGCGTACCGTGATCCCGGGTCACATCTCGGCCGCGGGCATCCGGGCGCGGATGGCCTCGATGAGCTCGGAGGATTCGGGGAAGTGCTCCGCCCGGTCGAGAGAGAAGATCAGGTTGCCGTCCAGATGCACGTCGTACACGCCGTGGTCCCCCGGGACGAGGCGAAGGTCCGTGATCCGCTGCCCGAACTGCTTCAGGATGGCATCGGCGTCCTGGATCGCCTTCTGCTGGTATCGACAGGGTACGCAGTACGTGATGGCGACTTCCGGCATGCGGGAGATTCCAGGGCGTGCTCCGATAAGAACCTGTCTCACGCCGGAGACGGCGCCTCTTGAACTTGGCCCCGCGGCGAGCCCTTGCACGCGACCGGGCGATGCGAAGGGCGCGCTCGGCGCGCGAAACGCCGGAGAGGCCGGCGCGTCCGGCGACTGGCCGCCGCGGCCTTGACGGCCGCGCGCAGCCAGTGGACGTCCTCGACGCGATACTCGAGTCGGGCGTACTCTCGGAGGGTGTCGTTCGTCTGCAAGCGCACGTTTCCGGCGAAGGGAATTCCGTACATGGTGGGTTCCTCGCCCGGGACAAGGACCCACGGGACCAGGATGTTTGACCCGCCGATGACGGCCGTCATATGACGGCACTATCCATATAGTCCCCCTCTCCCATGGACCTCCCATGGGCCTCTGGGAAGTGTCCTTCCGCACGCAGTACGACTACCCGTTCATCCAGATGTCCGCGCGCCATCCGGGCATCCCCATCTCCATGTGGTGCATCTGGGGCCGGGAGCTGCTCCAGGTCCCCACCCAGGACGAGCACGAGCTCGCCGCGATCGAGAAGGAGATCCGCAAGGCGGGGCGAGTCATCGACCGGTGGATCGAGGCGCAGGAGGCGCGGATCTTCATGCTCCGCTGCACCTGCGGCACCTACGAGAACAGCCCGTGGAACGTCTGGGAACCGTACCAGTTCGTGGACGCGCCTCCCGCAGTCTACCAGGACGGCTGGGGCTACTTCCGGGTCCTGAGCTTCGAGGAGGAGCGGACCAAGGAGCTGTTCCGCGACCTGAACAAGCTCGGCCCCACGGAGCTGATCCGGAAGCGCGAGCTCGCCCTGAACTTCCTCCCATCCACGATCTGGGTGAACAGTCTGTTCGCCGACCTGACGGGGAAGCAGATCGACGCGATCCTCAAGGCCCACCGGTACGGCTACTACAGCAGCCCGCGCGAGGTCACGACGGAGAACATCGCGCGCAGCCTCGGTGTGAGCCGGTCCACGTACGAGGAACACCTCCGGAAGGCGGAGAACCGGATCATGGCCTCCCTGATCCCCTACCTGCAGCTCTTCGCCGCGGCGGAGAAGCGGCCGGAACCCGCCATCGAGAGGACGCCGCCCGTGGAGGCGGAAGCCTCGGACGCGTAGGCCGCGTCAGGACGACGGCGGTGCGGCCGGCGGTGGCGCGGGCGGCTTCGGCGCAGGCGCCGCAGGAGTCGGCGCGGGCGTCGGGAGCGGCGCGCCACTGGTCTCGCCGACGATTCGGCCACGCACGACCGCTCCTTTGTCGATGTACATGCGGCCGCCTTCGTTGACCGCGTCGCCGAGGACGAGCCCGTAGATCTCCAGATCGCCGCCCACCGCCTTGCAGCTCTTCGTCACCATCCCCTTCACGACGGCCTTCCCTTTGAGCTCCGCGAGGAGGTTCCCGGAGACCATGCCCGTGACGTCGCAGACGCTGTTGTCTCGGACGAAGAGATCGCCGCGGACCAGTCCCGTCATCTGCGTGCCTCGCGGGCCGATGACCACGACGGATCCTTCGAACCGCTCATCGAGAGTGCCCCCGCGGAAGATGCGCACGCCCATGACGCCTGCCTCGGCGGGAGCCAAGGGTCGGATTTTACTTCAAGATTTCGGCCTGCCGGGTTGCCGCGACGCTCGGGGGTCCAACCGAAGCCTTTTGGGTGCCTCCCCCTTCGGGAGAATGAACCATGGCCGACCGCCCACGGGTGATCCAGGACGACATCACGCTCCTCGAATCGACCCTCGCGGCGATCATGGAGGCCGAGACCGGCCAGGAGACCGCGGCCCTCGTCCGGGACCTCATGGACCGTTGTGAGGAGATCCGCACCCGCGGAGACCCTGCCGCGGCGCACGAGGTGCGGAGGCTGGTCGAGAGCCTTCCCGTGGACCGGGCTGCCGACATGGCCCGCGCCTTCTCGTTCCAGCTCTTGCTCCTCAACCTCGCGGAGGACATCCATCGCGTCCGGCAGCTCCGCGCCGCCGAGACGGCCGACACGCCCGCGCCGCAGTCACTCGAGGAGACGCTGCGGCACCTCAGGGACGACGGCCTCGATCGAGCGGCCACCATGGATCTGCTGGAACGTCTCGACGTGCGCCTCGTGTTCACGGCCCACCCCACGGAGCCCAAGCGGAGGACCGTCCTGGAGCGGTTGCGCCGAATCCAGGCGTTGCTGTCGCGGCTGGACCGCGAGCGGCTCCTGCCCGCGGGCCTCGACGCGATTCAGCGTGAGCTCCGCCGCGAGGTCACCGGGCTCTGGCACAGCGACGAGCTCCGCTTCCGTAGCCCCCGGGTCGTGGACGAGATCCGGATGGGGCTGTTCTACTTCGACCACGTGGTCATGGACATGGTCCCCGAGTTCTACCGCGGTCTCGCGCGCGCCCTCGACCGGGTGTACGGCTCCGCCCGCGGTCGCGTCCCCAGTTTCCTCTCCTTCGGTTCGTGGCGCGGTTCCGACATGGACGGCAACCCGAACGTCACCCCGGCGTCCATGCGCGAGGCGGCACGAGCCCAGCGTGCATTCCTTCTCGGCCGCTACCAGGCGCGCTGCCGCGAACTGATCGACGTGCTCACGGAGAGCTCGCGGTACGTGCCTCCGTCGCCCGCGTTGACGGTGTCCCTCGCCAAGGATCGAAAGGAGCATCCGAGGACCGCGCGGGACATTCGCCAGGTGAACCGTGACGAGCACCACCGGGCCAAGATCACCTTCATCGGGCACAAGATCGCCTCCGTGCTCACGCGCCCCAACGACGGCTATCGGTCGCCCGAGGAGCTCCTCGAGGACCTTCGGCTCCTCCAGTCCTCCCTTCGGATGAATGGCGCCCCGGACGAGGCGGACGGTCCCCTGGAGGACCTGATCCGCCAGGTGGAGACCTTCGGGTTCCATCTGGCCTCCCTGGATCTGCGGCTCCACTCGAAGGACGTGGCGGCCGCGGTCTCCCAGGTCCTCGCGAGCTCGGGCGAGACGAAGGCGTACGGGCGCATGGGCGAGGAGATTCGCGCCGCCCTCCTCACGAGCCTCCTGCAGTCCCGCTTCCGACCCAACAGGCTCCGGCTCTCCGGGGACGGGGCTCGCGTCGTGGAGGCGTTGCGCACCCTGGGCGAGATCCAGCGCGGGTACGGCGAGGCGATGATGCGCACGGTCGTCCTGAGCATGGCCCGCCAGCCCAGCGATGTCCTCGGCCTCCTGCTCGTCGCGAAGGTCCTGCGGCTCGTGGACCTCAAGGAGGGCTACAGTCGGATCGACGTGTCGCCCCTGTTCGAAATGATCGAAGCCCTCCACGGCTGCGGAGACACCATGGCCCGGCTGTACAGGAACCCCGCGTACCGGGCCCATCTCCGGGCCCGGGGCATGCGGCAAGAGGTCATGGTGGGCTACAGCGACAGCATGAAGGACGGCGGGATCTTCGCGTCCCGGTGGCATCTGTTCCGCGCTCAGCGGGAGCTCGCGGCCCGGAGTACGGACGCCGGCGTCACGCTGACCATCTTCCACGGTCGCGGGGGCTCCATCAGCCGCGGCGGCGTGCCCATGCATGCCGCGATGCTCGCGCTCCCGTCCGAGGTGGCCACGGGCCGCATCAAGGTCACGGAGCAGGGCGAGGTCCTCACGCAGAAGTACTTCCACTTCCCCGTCGCGGTGCGCGAGACGGAGCAGTTTGTGAGCGGCCTGCTTCTCGCGGTCGCCGCACGTCCGCTGGAACCGGCGACGCCCTGGATGACCTCCATGGACCGCATGGCCCATGCTGGCGAGGCGGCCTACCGGGGCTTGGTGTACGGCGACCCCGGGCTCGCGGTCTACTTCGAGCATGCGACGCCCATCCACGAGATTTCCGAACTGAACATCAGCTCGCGCCCTTCGAGCCGCAAGGGCACGTTGAAGATCGAGGACCTGCGGGCGATCCCATGGGTCTTCGCGTGGATGCAGAACCGCACGATCCTTCCGGGATGGTACTCCGTCGGCGCTGCGCTGGCGTCGGAACCGGACGCTGCGCTGTTGGCGCAGATGCACCGCGGGTGGCCGTTCTTCACGGGCGTGCTCGACGCTGCGCGGATGGTCCTCGGGAAGACGGACCTCACGCTATCCAGCCGCTACGCCGACTTGGTGCCCGACGAGGATATCCGCAGGCGCATCTTCGGCAAGATCGTGGAGGAACACGGCAGGAGCCTTCAGCACACCCTCGAGATCGCGGGCGTCCGACAGGTCCTCGATGCGGATCCCGTGCTGAAGGCGGTGGTCGCGAGGCGCGACCGCTATCTGGACCCGTTAAACTACATCCAGGCGGAGTTGCTCGACCGGAAGCGGCGCGGGGGGAGCAAGGACCCCGATCTGCTCCGGGCCATCCTCCTCACGGTCAACGGAATCTCCCACGGACTGCGGAACACGGGTTGAGGGTCACTCGTGGGCCTGGAGCCACTTCTCCGCGTCGAGCGCGGCCATGCAACCGAAGCCTGCCGCCGTGATTGCCTGGCGGTAGCGGTGATCGTGGACGTCCCCGGCCGCGAACACGCCGTCCGCGCTCGTGGACGTCTGGTAGCCGTCGTGCGGACGGAGGATGATGTAGTCCTTCTCTAGTGCAATCTGCCCTTTGAAGACCTCCGTGGCCGGCGAGTGGCCGATGGCCAGGAAGAGTCCCTGGGCCTTGAGGTCGGTCGTCGCGCCGGTCTTCACGTTCTTCACGCGGACCGCCTCCACCTTGGTCTCCCCGAGGACGTCGACCACCTCGGAATCCCAGACCACCTTCACGTTGGGGGTCTTGAGCAGGCGTTCCTGCATGATCTTGCTCGCACGGAACTCGTGCCTCCGGTGGACCACGGTCACCGTCTTGCAGAGTTTGGACAGATACAGCGACTCCTCCATGGCGGTGTCGCCTCCACCGACGACGACCACGTCCAGCTGCTTAAAGAAGAATCCATCGCACGTCGCGCATGCGGAGACTCCTCGGCCCTTCAGACGTTGCTCGTTCGGAAGGTCCAGGTACTTCGCGTTCGCGCCTGTCGCGAGTATGACCGTCCTTCCTTCGTATTCCTGGTCCGCGACCCAAACCTTGAATGGCTGCGCCCGGAAGTCCACCTTGGTTACGTTGTCGTCCACGAAGTCCGCCTTGAACCTCTCCGCCTGCTTGCGCCACAGGTCCATGAGCTCGGGTCCGAGGATGCCGTTCGGAAACCCGGGGTAGTTCTCGACCTCGGAGGTCAGCATGAGCTGCCCCCCCGCGACCTGACCCGCGATGACGAGGGTCTTCAGGTTCGCGCGCGTGGCGTAGATGGCCGCGGTGAGTCCGGAGGGCCCGGAGCCGATGATGATGACGTCGTACGGGGGCATCGGGGAAAACGAACGAGTCGGTGCGGTATAAGCGTTTCCGGCTCGAGGTTCCGCCCCACGTCTCCTCATGTTCATATCGAAGTTCGCGCATCGTGAAGGCCCTTGGCGTCGAACGATCTCGAACGTCTCCTGGCTCTACTGCCCACCGCGAATCACAAGGACGCGGTGCCCCTCTTCGACAAGGTGATCAAGGACCCCGGCACGGCCGGCGCGGTTCTCCTCGAGCTGGTCGCCTCGGCCTCGAACCACGACGACCCGCAGCTCCACACGCCGCACGGCCTCCTGACCATGGTGGCGGGGCGTGACCTGCTTCGGCTCACGCGGCCTCCCGGTGGCCTCGGTCTCCTGCGGTTTCTCGTCCTCTACAATTTTACGCTGCGGCGGCGCCCGTTCTCGGAGCCTGCGGCGGCTGCGATGGCACGCTCCGTTCCCCCGGCCACCCCTCCGGAACTCGCCATGGCGTACGGGAAGGCGGTTGCCGGCGGCCTGGGGGAGCAGGCCGCGAGCGTACTCGGGCGAGTCGCGACGGACGCGGGATTCGAGGCAGCCGCGCATCTCGTCCTCCGTGCCTCCCTCGCCGACCTCGGTCGCCTCGGCCACAATCTGGTCACGGCCGCCGCCTACGTGGACGCTGCGGAGGCCCTCGGCCGCGGGCGGAATCTGGTCCCCCTCATGAACCTCGCTCGGCTGGAGGCGTTCTCGCTCCAGGGCACCCGAGCCGCCGACATTCCAGACCGCGCGGACGCCGGCGGAGCGGAGCCGGACGTCGGGCAGCTCGGCGAGCTGGTCGTCGAGGGATCCTTCGATCGGGTAGAGCCGGTTCTCCATGCCCTGGCCTTCTCGGGGCAGGCGGAGGAGGCCTACCGCCCGCTTCTGGTCGCCACAGCCGCGGACCCCGGGTTCCTGGGGCATTCCCTGAGCCTCGCGCATGCGGCCCGCCGTACGTCGCGGTTTCTCACCCCCTCGGAGAACGCGTGGCTTTCGTGGAAGCTCTACCGGATCCTGACCACACGCTTCGGCTACCCCGAATTCCTCGCCCTCGGGACTCCCGAGGCCATCGACCGCTCCACGCTGCTCGCGGCGCTCGAATCGAGCCTGCGCGACCGTTCCCCTCCGGTGGAGCGGACCCTCCGCCAGGCCCTCGAGAACGACGTCTCCCTGGATGAGCTCCTCGCCACGATCGTCGACTTCTACGGGAACTGGACCGTTGGCGAGAAGGAGCACACGATCAGCTACCTGAACGCCGCGCTCCAGACTGCGAAGTTCCTGGGGCGGGACGAGGCGCTGCTCCCGCTCACCATTGCGCTGGGCAAGCTCCCGTTCTGAGGACGCGGGTCAGCGGCGCTTGGCGATCTCCTCGGCCTTCGCCTTCTCGTGGAACTGCTCGGCCTCCGTGGATCCTTCCATGGCCAGGGTGGACGACGTGCCGCCGCTGAGTACCGTGGCGATTTCGTCGAAGTAGCCCGTGCCCACGAACGCCTGGTGCTCCACCGCCGCGTAGCCCTCCTCCTTGGCCGCGAACTCCTCCTGCTGGAGCTCCGTGTACGCGGTCATCCCGGTGTTGCGGTAGTCGCGCGCGAGGCGGAACATGGACAGGTTCATGGAGTGGAAGCCCGCCAGGGTGACGAACTGGAACCGGTAGCCCATGTCCGCAAGCTCCTCCTGGAAGCGCGCGATCTTCACCTCGTCCAGCTTCTTCCGCCAGTTGAACGACGCGGAGCAGTTGTAGGCGAGCATCTTGTCGGGGAACCGGGCATGGAGCGCGTCCGCGAACGTACGCGCCTCGTCGAGATCAGGACTCGAGGTCTCACACCAGACGAGGTCTGCATAGGGGGCGTACGCCAGGCCGCGGGCGATGGCAGTCTCGAGGCCGCCCCGGAGGGTGTGGAACCCTTCCGCCGTGCGCTCATCCCCGATGAAATCCCGGTCTCGCGGATCCACATCGCTCGTGATGAGCTTCGCGCTGTTCGCGTCCGTCCGCGCGATGAGCACCGTCGGGACGCCCTCGATGTCCGCGGCGAGCCGTGCCGCGACGAGCTTCTGGATGAACTCACGCGTGGGGACCAGGACCTTGCCGCCCAGGTGGCCGCACTTCTTCGCGCTCGCGAGCTGGTCCTCGAAGTGGGCCGCTGCCGCGCCCGAATCGATGAGGCCCTTCATGAGCTCGAAGGCGTTTAGCGGCCCGCCGAACCCCGCCTCCGCATCCGCGATGATGGGGGCGAACCAGTCGACGCCGCTCTTCCCTGCCAGACGCTGCTTCTGGTCCTCGCGCCGGAACGCGTTGTTGAGACGGCGGACCACATTGGGCACCGAGTCCGCCGGGTAGAGGCTCTGGTCCGGATACGTCTCGCCCGCGTCGTTTGCGTCCGCGGCGACCTGCCACCCGCTGAGGTAGATGGCCTGGAGCCCGGCCTGCACCTGCTGGACCGCCTGGCCTCCGGTAATCGCGCCGAGGGCGGCGACGAACGGCTCCTTATGGAGCTGCGCCCAGAGACGTTCCGATCCGCGCCGCGCGAGCGTGTGCTCAACCTGGACCGAACCGCGAAGTCGGACCACGTCCTCTGCGGTGTAGGGCCGGACGATCCCAGCCCAGCGTTCGTCGGCTTTCCAGCGCTGTTCGATCTCGCGTGCGTCAGTCACTTCGATCCCCTCCTTTGGATGTCGTGGTGATCGGGAAGGCGGGTCCGGGCCGAGGGTCGCCTGGCCGACGCATCCGGACCGTCCAGCAGGTTTTCTCCATGTACACACCCAACGATCCGCCCCCCGACACACGCGAGGGGCAGATCATCCGCTAAGCACCACCGAGGCCACGCTGCACGACGCAGAAATCTGTCCCGCCAGAGCGGGGTAGGTGGACCTCGGCATGTTGTCGGGTTGCTGAAGGTTTCGGGTTACTTAAACGTTGTTGCCACGGACTAGCACGGACCGGATTGGTGCACGGTTTCGCGGTGTCTGGCGGAATGCCGGAGGGTTCATCTCCCTCCGGCGCCTGGGTCTAGCAGAATGCGAACGGACGCCCCCTTCTTCCTCCTGTACGACGGCGAATGTCGTATCTGCACCGCCTTTGCACGGGCCGTGACCCTGCTGACCGGGACCGGTTCGCTACGTTCCCGCCCGGTCCAAGAATCCTACGGGCTACTGCGCGGGATGTCCGAGGCGGACGCGCTGGCATCGGCCCATGTGGTGTCCCCCGACGGGCGCATACGATCCGGTCCGGAGGTGCTCCCGGCGATTGTAGGTGCCTTACTCGCGCAGCCGCAGCTCGCGGAACGAGTGGAGTCTCACCCCTGGGCGCGAGCCACCGCCGACCGGGTCTACCGGATTCTGGTGGCGTTTCGGGGTAGCCTCAGCTGCGCGGCCGGCGCGACTTCTTCGGCGGCACGTAGCCCTCGATGAGCGATCGCAGCGCCCTCAGGTTGCGACGGTACCCCGCGTCATCGCCGGGGTACTCCAGGCAACCGGGTAGCTCGCGGAACCTCGCGTCATTCACCAGGGGGCGGAATCCCTCGAGTCCGATCTTCCCCTTGCCGATGTTCTCGTGGCGGTCCGCATGGGAGTCCAGGTCGCCCTTGGAGTCGTTCAGGTGGAACGCACGGATGCGGCGCAGGCCCACGGTGGCGTCCAGGGTCGTCATCAGGCGGTCGTACCCTTCGCGGGTCCGGAAATCGTAGCCCGCTGCGAAGGTATGGCACGTGTCCACGCAGACGCCGAGTCGATCGGCGAACGAAGCCTCTTCGATGACCGCGGCGATCTGTTCGAACGTGTGCCCCAGCACGCTGCCCGCGCCCGCCGTGTTCTCGAGCACGGCGAACACGTCGGGTGCTTGGGCCTGGGATAGGCACCAGTCCAGGCTCTGGGCAATCGTGCGGAGGCCGGCGGTCTCCCCTTTGCCCATGTGGGCCCCGGGGTGGAAGACCACGTCGCGAAGGCCGAGCTGCTGCGCGCGCTCCAGCTCCTCGACGAAGGCCGTGCGGGAGACCTTGAGCATGGGCTTGGTCGGAGAGGCCAGGTTGATCAGGTAGTTCGCGTGGATGATGGCCCGGGCGATGTGGTGGGCGACCAGGTTCTCGCGGAACGCGGCCGTCTCCTCGACCGCGAGGGGCTTCGTGTTGCGCAGCATGCGGGGACTGCGCGAGAAGATCTGGATGGCCTCGCAGCCGACGGCCTCCCCGCGCTCCGGCGCGAGGGCGATGCTCTCCGCGATGGACATGTGGGCCCCGAGGTACATCTGCCGCCGTCCGGCGTCCGGTAGCGGCTGGGGTCACATGAGCTTTGCCGATTGGGGCCCAATTCGGGCCAAGCGCCATGATATCGGCGGCCCTTGGCTGGGTCGGAGAGCCGCGAGATGGCGCTGGAACGCGAGGTGGAATCTCGCTTCACGGGGATGATCTTCCTCCTTCGGCGCGCAATCCCCGAACCCCCTGACGGCCGAACGCGGCTCTTTCCCGTGCCCGACATGGGGTTCGCGTGGAAACGGCCCCGGCGCACGTGATGGACCGTGCTCACTCGACGCGGGGCAGCTCGTGCGTGAGGCGCCGTGCCTTGACGATCAGGTAGGACTGGGTGAGGTGTTTCTCCCCTCGGGCGAAGGAGTCGGAGAGTTCCTCCCACCTCCCGTCCTCGACCCACTTGCGGACGGTCTCGTCGCGGAGGAAGAGCTCGACCTCCCGGAGCTCCTCGAACTCCGCCACGATCGTGTCGACCCCCATGAACTCCACGTCGAACCAGTTCTCCTCGAGGAGGTCTTCCATGGTGTCCTCGTAGAACGCCCAGCGCGACCCGCGCCGCGTCTCCTTCCAGTGGTCACCGTGATGGCAGCAGAAGATGAACTTGCCCTCGGGGCGCAGGCCATGGGACGCATGCCACACGATCTCGGGAGACATGCACAGGTTGCTGGTGATGAAGTCGAACGGCTCGGAGGAGAATTCGTGATACGGCGTCTTCTCGACGTCGCCCCAGACGAAGTCCACGCGCCGGATGTCCTTGACGCCCGCGTAGGCCCGAGCCTGTTGCAGCTTCATCCGGTCCAGGTCCACGCCCACCACGTGGCCACCGACGCCCGCGGCGACGAAGGCGAGCCGACCCTCCCCGGTGCCCACGTCAAGGACGCGGCGGCCACGGAAGTCCTCGTGCCGGAACTGGTCGAGGAGCATGGGCCGCAGCTCGAACGCATGCCGCGCGGCGTCCCTCCAGAGCAGCTGGCGGGTCTGTCGGATCACATCGACCACGGGGCGCCCTCGGGGCTCCGGATGCGGGCTTCGGGATAAGAGGCCATCGGTGGAGGCCCGCAACGGCGCACGCTTATAGGAAGCGGCCACCATGGGACCGCGGGAAGGACGATGGACGTGCAGGAGCACGGGCTCTTCATCGGAGGCAAGTCTCTCCCTGCATCCGGCGGGAAGACCGTGGCGGTCTTGGATCCCGCGACGAATCAACCCATCGCGCGAGTCGCTTCGGGGACCCACGAGGACGTCGAGGCGGCGATCGGGGCCGCGCGGGCCGCGTTCGAATCCCCGGAATGGCGCGGAATGGACCCGAGCAAGCGCGGCCGTCTCCTCTTCCTCCTGGGCCAGCAGATCCGGGACCGGTTCGAGGAGCTGGCGAGGCTCGAGTCCCTCAACGTGGGCAAGCCGCTGCGGGAGGCGAAGGGCGACGTCGCGTACGTGTACAAGCTCTTCGAATATTATTCAGGAATGGCAGATAAAATTCAGGGGTCCACGATTCCCGTGCCCGGCGCGCGGCTGGACTACACCCTCCGCGAGCCGCTCGGCGTCACGGCCCACATCGCTCCCTGGAACTATCCTCTCCTGCTGGCGTGCCGCGGCATCGCCCCGGCCCTGGCCGCGGGCAACACGGTGGTGCTGAAGCCGGCCAGTCTTACGCCCCTCACGGCCCTGAAGGTGGCCGAACTCGCGGCCTCGGCGGGGTTCCCCTCCGGCGTCTTCAACGTGGTCACGGGTCCCGGCCGAGAGGTCGGTGAGGCCCTCGCCCGCCACCGGGATGTGGACAGCGTCACCCTCACCGGATCCACGGAGACGGGAAAGCAGCTGCTGCGGATCGCCGCGGATCGCGTGACCCCCACGGCCTTGGAGCTCGGCGGTAAGAACCCGCAGATCGTCCTCCCGGACGCGAAGCTGGACAAGGCGCTCGCCGGGGTCCACTTCGGTGCCTTCCAGAACGCGGGCCAGATGTGCTGGGCCGGGTCCAAGCTCCTCGTGCACGAGGACGTCGCGCGGACGTTCCTGGGCAAGCTGAAGGAGCGGACGGAGAAGATGAGGCTCGGCCCGGGACTTGAGGAAGGGGTCCAGATGGGCCCCCTGGTCTCGCGGGAGCAGGCAAGGACCGTGTCCGAGGCGATCGAGGAGGGGATCCGGAAGGGTTCCACGCCGCTCGCCGGCGGCGGAAGCCCCGAGGACGCGAGGCTCCGGGACGGTAACTTCCTCCTGCCCACGATCTTCGAGTCCCCGCCCGAGGACAGCCGAGTTGCGCGAGAGGAAGTCTTCGGCCCGGTCCTGGCCGCCTGGTCCTTCGCGGACCTCGATGAGGCCGTCGCGCGGGCCAACGACACGCCGTACGGCCTGAGCGCGGGAATCTGGACCCAGGATCTCGGCAAGGCGCACAGCCTCGCCCGCCGACTGAAGGCCGGCATGGTCTCCATCAACGAGTACCCGGTCACGTTCCCCCAGACCCCGTTCCTCGGGTGGAAGCAGTCCGGGCTCGGCCAGGAGCAGGGCGTGGACGCGATCCTGTTCTACACCCACGTGAAGAACGTCCTCGTGAACCTCGAGTGAGACCGGGCCGCCGTGCCGACTAGAGGGACGTGCGCTCCTCCCGTACCTCGAGCCCCTTCTCGCGGATCCCCTTCAGGAACGGCTCGGGTTCCAGCTGCTCCGGGATGACGAGGCCCGTGCGGCGGACCCGTCCCTCCAGGAACATCTCCGCCGCGACCGCTCCGCCGGTGCCCACCATGAACGCGGTGGCGTTCGTGCCGTGCCTGCGGTACGCCTCCTCGTAGGAGAGCCCCGTCCACGTCCTCACGCGTTCCCTCTTACCATCCTTGGTCCCGGTGACCTCGACGACGAACGCCGCGTAGCCGCGGATGCGGTCTGCCAGGAGCGCCGGCGAGGGTAGAGCCGCCGCGATCACGTCCATGGGTCGCACCCGCATGCCCCGTACGTCGATCGCCTCGCCGCGGAGGAGGCCCAGCTTCCGCAGGACGTCCGCGGCCCGCACCCAGCCGTCGTCGATGTGGATGTTGAACGACGCGTGCCGCAGGGTCGGGATGCCCCGGGGGAGGAAGTACGTCTCGTCGTGGTTCGTCTGGAACACGCGGCGGGGCCCCACGGGCTCGGGGAAGTCGAACATGCGGCTCGAGCTCATAGGGGGCAGGAACCGCAGCTGGCCGTCCTCGAACACGGCCGCGGGGACACTCATCTCGTCGAGGAGGTCCACGGGAGACCAGGTCGAGAACAGCTCGATCCCTTCCACGGCCCCCGTGTCCCCGTCGAAGACGTGCGCCTCCTCGGGCAGGTCCAGGGATCGTGCCGCGTGCATCGCGAACACGTCGGAGATTCCGGGCTCCATCCCCATGCCGACGAGCGCGGCGATGTCCGCCTCGCGGCAGCGTCTCGAGGCCTCGTCGAACTCCGGGCCTGTCGCGTCGAAGGGCATGCCGAAGTCCAGGTAGTCCGTGCGGGTTTCCGCGGCGACATCCAGCACGATCCGGTTCAATCGCCACGGCATGGAAGCGATGACGAGGTCCGTGTCCTTCAGGAGCCGGCGCACCGC
>Ga0153916_10002147_pt1 | contig 14502 bp, 12 predicted proteins | sample Opewatmetagenome_FD_109642 | JGI IMG/M metagenome (GOLD analysis project Ga0153916, IMG submission 109642) | Freshwater wetland microbial communities from Ohio, USA - Open water 3 Core 3 Depth 4 metaG | ecosystem: Environmental > Aquatic > Freshwater > Wetlands | place: USA: Ohio, Lake Erie...
GGCGGCGGACTGCTCTTTTTCAGCCCTGGCGAAGGTATCCCGGTACCACTTCACCAGCGCGCCGCCCTGGTTGTAAATGAAGCTCACAAACTGTCCCGGCACGGCATGGTGCTCGGTGCACAGCCCCTGGGCCATCATCGCCGCGGGGTCAGGCCGCTGCTGAAACACCGGTACCATGCAGATATACGTGCCCATGCCGTACATGGCCTGACCGGGCTCTATCACGCCACAGCCCACGCTGTTGATACATTGGTCGTGCCCGCCGCTGACGATGGGTATCTTGGCGGGCAGCCCCAGCTCGTCGGCAATGGCAGGGGCCAGCGTGCCGATGACTCTGCCGGTTGGCACGCAGGGCGGCAGCCTGTCTCGCTCCAATTGTGCCAGCTCCAGTAGCTCATCCGACCAATCCTGCCGGGCCAGGTCGAACAATAAGCTGCGGTTCGCCAGCGAGTAATCCACGGCAGCCTCGGCGCCCAGCATGAAGGACACGAAGCCGCTCCAATGCAGGAACATATCCGTCTGCCGGTACAGATCAGGCTGGTGTTTTTTTAGCCACAGCAGCTTGGTCAGCGAATAATGGTTGCCCAGTGTGTTGCCGTTGATGCGATATAAGCGCTCATCTGGGATGCGCTCGCTCAGCGCAGGTAGAAATTCTGCCCCACGCACATCGAAGTTCAACAGAGACGGTCCCAGGATGCGCCGGTTGGCGGTCACCGGCGCCAGCGCTTCCCCCAGCGAGGATACGCACAACCCCTGGACTGGGTCGGAGGCCGCCGCGGCAGCTGCGACTTTGCCAATAGTGCGTTGGATCTGTTCCCACACCCGCCCGGTATCCAGCTCCGCCCAGCCCGGCTGGGGATGCTGGAAGTCATACTCCTCATAAGCCGTGGCCAGCTGCGTCCCATCTAGAGAAAAGATGACGGCTTTACAACCACTGGTGCCCACATCGATCCCCAGCAGGCTCATCGGTCTCTCTCCACTGCTGGTCCATATCCCCCCGTCCGGGCACAGATCATTATTACATTGGCTAACACGTGCACTGCTCCTGGGGCAGCTCCACCTCAAAATTAAGGTAATGCCCCAGCGCTTCCACAAGGGGCGCCTGCACACGACCCGGCGTCAGGCTTACATGGTGGCGGTGGCCCTGCACACCCACATGCAGCAGCACATCCTGCAGGTTGCGAATCTCAGCCACGCCCGCCACGCCGAAGAAGTTCTCCGGGATGGGGTCGCCAGTGATGCGCCCCTCGCCCAGGTACATGCGGATGCGCCCTTCATCGGTCATCAGGCTGCCAAAGGTGAAATCGGTCGCTTTCAGGCGGCCCACATTGCAGCCGTAACTGTGGCCCTCGCCCACGGTATTCATCAGGATGGCATGGTCACTGATGCGTCCCTTGCCTTCCATCATACTGGCAGGCGCCGGCCCGCAGTGGAACAGGATGCACTTTTCGTCTTCATCGCCGTAATTGTTGTTCCAGTCCATCAACGCCACCGGGTTGTAAGATGCCAAGTGCAGCGCACGCATTGCCACAGCGTTGCCCAGATCTACCTCGCACGCCGACGCCAATCCGGCGTCGTTCAGCAATCCCATTGCCACGCATGGCGAGATGCCCATCTGCAGCTGGATCTCCGTCCAGCAGCGGATGGCCAGCGCATCCAGGCGGGCTTCCTGGGTCAGCGCATCCAGCACCACCCCCAGGCGCACCAGGTTGTCGAAAGCCCGCTCTGGCACCCCCTCCCAGGTCGCAAAGTCGCGCAGCGCATGCGCTTTATCCGCATACGCCCCGTTGCTGGTTTTGACGTCCTTCATGCGCAAGAAAATGTCGGAAAGATCGAAGGTCTCCACTGTGATGCCGTGGCGCTGTAAAGTGACCTCATCGATGCGCACGGTCTTGAACGGTGTGGTGCGCGCTCCCACCGCGCCCACCGTCATCCCCTTGATGCCCTGCACCACCCGGCAAATGCGGTCAAAAGCGTCTATATTGGCTTTGAAGCGCTCGCTGCCCGGCTGCACAGTATGCGGCTTGAGAGCCGTGAATTTGACCCCGTACTGGCGGAACACATCCATGATGGAGATCTTGCCACAAAACGAATCGCGCCGCAGGGCTGGCCCCATGCGGTCGGTTTCGTCTGGATAGGCCTGGATGAAAATGGGCGTGCCGGCTTCTTGCAGCGCGGCCACAGCCCCGGTTTCATCACCGAAGTTGGGCAGGCAGACGATCACCCCGCCGAACTTGCCGCGCTGGGCGCGCAAGAAGTTGGCGAACACTTCACCCTCCAGGGGCGTTTCTACTGCGCCGTAGCGCGTGGCTTCTGCCTCCAGCAGCAGTGTCTCATGTCCCAACACATTCAGCTCGCGGGCCATTTCCTGGCGCGCACCGGCGATCAACGACGCCGGAAAGAACCCCCGGTTGCCAAAGAACACAGCGAAAGTGGTTTTTTGCATCGGAATCTCCTTTGTATCAGCAAGCTCTCCTGCTACCGGTCACGGTGCAGGGCGAAAATTTTTTTTGGTTAGGCTTTATCAGGCAATTTAGCGAATGGGGTATTATCTTGAAAGTGGATCTGGAATTATAATTTATACAGCTTGCATAAATTCTAATGAGAACTGTAGTGAATGTCAATCATAAGACTCTGACGGTTTGCAATCAAAAACCAGACATCTTCCAATTCTCGCGCTGTAAAGTTGAGAACTCGTGTGAATGACCATTGGGGAAACTTTAATTTATATTTCTCTGTCGCCCTGAGCTTGCGAAGGGCCTCTGCAGCGCGATTTATAAAGACCTTGGCAGGGGAAGAGGTCATATTCCCTCTTTGGAGGGTTAAGCATATCTATTTCACAGAGGCCCCTCGGCTAACGCCTCGGGGAGACAGGTGAAAATTCTAGATTTCTTTACACCTTCCGAGGAAAATATTTAAAAGACCCTAATTTCAGTCAGGAGAAATGATATGCAAAAGCAGTTGTTTGACGCAGGTTGGGAATTTACCGATGCGCAAGGGATGTTTGGTATGCTGCCCGCTCCATGGCAGCCGGTTACCCTGCCCCACGACGCCTCCATCGCAAAGCCGCGCAGCGCCCAGTACCCTACCGGGCCTGGCGGCGGGTATGCCTGGAGCGGCGTGGTCACCTACCGCAAGAAGTTCACCGTCCCGGCTGAATGGAAAGACCAGGTCGTCCAGCTGGAGTTCGAAGGTGTGTATATGGGCGCGGAGGTCAAGGTGAATAACCATGTGGCCGCGCTGCACCCGTATGGTTACACCAGCTTCATGGTAAATCTTAACCCCTACCTGGTGTATGGGGCGCAGAACGAAGTGCTGGTGGTAGCCAACAACAGCGCCCAACCCAATTCGCGCTGGTACTCTGGCACAGGCATCTACCGACATGTCTGGCTGCGCCTGGCTGGCGGCGTGCACATCCGGCCCTGGGGCGTGTTCGTGACCACTCCGGCGGTAGCCGTGTCGGCTTCAACGGTCTCAGTGACCACGGAAATTGCCAATTCCACCGGCGCGGCCTGTGCGCTGGCGCTGCGCTCAACCATCCTGGATGCTAACGGCAAGCTGGTATCTCAAGTGGAAACCCCGCTGACTATTGCCGCGGATGCGCTCGTGAACGCCAGCCAGACGCTTAATGTGGCGCCTGCCAGACTGTGGTCGCTGGACGATCCTTATCTATACTCGCTCAAAAGCCAGCTGCTGGTCGATTCCCAGGTGGTAGATTTAGAGCAAACAGCCTTTGGTATCCGCTCCATTGCTGTAGACGCCCGGCAGGGTTTCCGCCTCAACGGCGTGCCGCTCAAGCTCAAAGGCGGCTGTGTACACCACGATAACGGCCTACTCGGCGCGGCCAGCTATGACCGCGCAGAAGAGCGTAAGATCGAGCTGATGCTAGCCTCAGGTTTTAACGCCATCCGCTGCGCCCACAATCCCCCCGCCCCGGCCATGTTGGATGCCTGCGACCGCCTGGGCATGCTGGTCATTGATGAGACCTTTGACTGCTGGCGCATGGGCAAGAATACCAATGACTACCATCTCTATTTTGAAGATTGGTGGCAGCGCGATACCGAGTCTATGCTCAAACGCGACCGCAACCACCCCTCCATCATCATGTGGTCGATCGGGAATGAGGTGGGCGAGCGCACCGGCGCCTCGGATGGGTACGCCTGGTGCCGCAAGCAGTCCGATTTTGTGCGCTCTCTGGATGGCACCCGCCTGATCACCTCGGCCCTGCCGGCGCTCTTTGAAGAGCTCATGTCTGAGCCAGCCGAGGGCAGCTTTAGCAATTTTGATACTGAAAAAATGTATGATTTTATGAGCGGCAAGCTAACTGACCCGCAGCACGACCACTGGGGCGCCGCCACTGCCCCCTTTAACCAATCGCTGGACGTGGTGGGCTATAACTATCTGCTCAACCGTTACGATATGGATGGGGAGAAGTTCCCTGGGCGGGTGATGTGCGGCACCGAGACATTCCCCCACTGGGCGTTTGCCTTCTGGGATGCCACCCGCCGCCTGCCTTATCTGATTGGCGATTTTGTGTGGACTTCCATCGATTACCTGGGGGAATCCGGCATTGGCAAAGTCTCTTTTGAAGGTCCCATGCCGTTCGCTGGCGCGTACCCCTATCATATTGCCACCTGCGGCGATATTGACATCTGCGGCTTCAAGCGCCCGCAGTCGTATTACCGCGACCTGCTGTGGGGTGTGCGTAGGGCGCCGTTCATCGCCGTGCTCGATCCGCAGCATGTTGGCAAAACGATCAGCTTCAACCCGTGGGGCTGGGAGCCGGTGATTGACAGCTGGACCTTTCCCGGTTGGGAAGGCAAGACCACCCAGGTGGAAGTCTACTGCGCCGATGAAGAGGTGGAGCTGCTGCTAAATGGCGTCTCCGCTGGGCGCAAACCGGCCGGGGCTGCGCATAAGAACAAGGCTGTATTCGACTTGGCTTACCAGCCTGGCACGTTGACCGCCATCGCCTATTCCGGCAGCAGGGAAACCGGGCGAGCCACCTTGACGACGGCTTCTGCACCAGTCGCGCTGCGCCTGACCCCGGACCGGGAAAGCCTGTCCAGCGCTTACGGCGACCTGGCTTACATTACCGTGGAGATCACAGACCAGAACGGCGCGCTGGTAAAGAACGCTGAGCATGCGGTATCCTTTGAGCTGAGTGGCGCGGGCGAGCTTGCAGCCGTCGGTTCGGCGAACCCGCTTTCCGAGGAGCTGTACACCGGCAGCCAGCGCAAGGCTTACCAGGGCCGCCTGATGGCAGTAGTGCGCAGCAGCGGGCAGCCCGGGGAGATCCGCCTGAAAGCCTCGGCGGAGGGGATAAAGGCGGCGGAAGTGAGGTTGGCTGCTCGTTAACTGAATTTTTGGGTGGTGTGTGCGGCTACGCCGCACACACCACCCAAAAATTCACTTTATAATGGGCGAGCGCTAGCGGAGGCAAAAATGAAAAAGGGAAACGATAACGCAGGAATAGCCATCAGTATTGCCCTGACCATCCTGGCTTTTTTCATTGGCCTCTTCGGCATTGCGGTTTTAATCGGTGTTGGCGAAGCGGCTAACAACGCCATCGCGGCGTTTGCTGCTGTCTCGTTTCCATTTGCTTTGCTGGCAGGATTCCTGTCGTGGATCGCACCGCGAGCCCGGTGGACGATTGCGATAGCCATGTCTGCTCCCGTCGCCATACTCTGCCTGATGAGCGCCTCGATGGGTACTTTTTATGTACCTGGAGCAATTTGGACAGTTTTGCTAACCTGTGTGGGGGCAAACCTGGGTGGGCGATTGAGGCTGTCAGGCTCGGGTACCCAGGGCACACCCACCTCATAGGAAAAACTCAAGACCATGCGAAGACAACTACCCCTTTTTGTCTGCCTGATCCTCATCGCTGGCATTTTCGCGCTCCTGGCAGGCGCGCGCTTTAGCGCCGCCTCCCAGGTTCTGGATAAAACGGTTTACCTGCCCCTGGTTGCGCGTGGGTTTGGAGTGCCGGTGCTCAAGTGGCAGCGCGGCGGCTGCTACAGCTCCTGGTGCGAGACAGGCTGGTACTCATCGCCTGCTGTCGCCAATATCGACGGGGACACTCAGCTTGAGGTGCTTGCCGGGATGTATGACCTGGTGGCCCTGGATGGTGAGACCGGCGCTTTGCAGTGGCGGGTTGAGAACGGCAGCCGCGGGTGGCCCGGTGTGGCGGTGGGGGACCTGACCGGGAACGGCTCGCTGGAGATCATCGTCGGGCGCAGCGGAGACCAGGTGACGGTGTATAACACCGCCGGCGCGGCGCTGTGGACGCGCAACCCCTTCGGCGGCGGGGAGGTGCGCTCCCTGGCGGTAGCTGACCTGGATAACAATGGCTCCTACGAGATCATCGTCGGCCGCGCCAGCGGGGGCTCCACCCGGCAGATCAACGTGTTCGATGCCAGCGGCAATGTGCGTCCCGGCTGGCCCGCCCGCCGGGATGGCGAAGTGGGTTATGGCTGGGGTATGTACAACCAGAATATAGCCGCCGGCAACATCACCGGCGACGCGCGCCTGGAGGTTATTGGGCCGACTGATACACACTACATCACCGCCTTGGATCTGGACGGCAACCAGCTGCCTGCCAACGCCATCTACAACGGCTTCAACCCGCTGGGGCCCAAAGTCTGGAGTCAGGTTGGTGTGCATGTGAGCCATACGGTAGACCTGCGCGGCTACGCCAACTGCGGCGTTGAGCACCGCCCCAATTTTGCCGATACCGCTCCGTTCATCGCCGATGTGGATGGGGACGGCACGCGCGAGGTGATTGAGGTGGGCAATGTATACAACTGCGGCACTGACCCGTACACCAGCCTGTATCAGATGCCGTTCATCTTCAACGCCGACCGCAGCCGCTGGAGCGCCTCCGGCTTCGACTGGACAGCCATCCCTAATCCATCCGCTGGCTCCGCGCCTTTAAGCGAGGATTACAACCTCATTGAGACGGCGGTGCCAAACCCGGTCCTGGCAGACCTGGATAGCAACGGCTTTCAGGAAATCCTTTTCCCTTCGTACGATGGCAGGCTGCATGCCTATTGGCTGGATAAGACCGAACACGGCAGCTGGCCTTTTGAGGTGTACAGCCCGGCGGAGGGTTTCATCCGCTTTGCTTCAGAGCCGGCGGTAGCCGACCTGGACAATGATGGTAAGTCGGAAGTGATTTTTGCATCCTGGGCGCAGAAAGGCACCAACCAGTACGGCAAGCTGTACATTGTGGATTACCTGGGCAACCTATTGTTCGAGGTGGCCTTGCCTCTTGCTTTCAGCGGCGATTGGAACGGGGCTATGGCTGCACCGACGCTGGCGAACATAGACGCCGATGCTGACCTGGAAGTGGTCCTGGTGACCGCCCATTCCGGTGTGGTGGTCTATGATCTGCCTGGTACAGCTGGCGCCCGCCTGCTGTGGGCCACCGGGCGGGGCTCCTTCACCCGCAGCGGATCAAAATAAAAATTACTGGCTGCGTTTTGACTTCCCCTTCACAGCATTACAATCCCTAAATCGTTGCATGCCAGAGCTGTGATAGCACGATCGCTGTGGTTGCCAGCAGCGCTCCCAGCGCAGTAAAAATCACGCTGATCTCCAGCGTTTCACGATGAGTGATCACCGTGACCGGCAGGTCGCGGAACACCTGATTCAACTCACTCGCGCTGGTTGCCGCATAGTACTTGCCAGCCGTCTCATCCGCAATTTGCATCAGGGTTTGCTCATCGATCCCGCGGCGGAAGCCTCCGCCGCCAAAACCCGGGCCGCCAAACCCCTGACCTCCGCCAAAAAAGCTGTCCTGGCCAAAGCCCTGGCCGCAGTCGCCAAACGGCCCCCCTTGAGCGGTGCCAAAACCAATGGTGTACACGCGCACACCGCGCGCCGCGGCCTGCTGTGCAGCTTCCAATGGATCTGGACCGGAATTGCTGGCGCCATCTGTGAGCAAAACTATTATATGCGGCACGTAAACGCCTTCGGGAAGGGGTGCTGGCTCAACACCTGACGCTGAGCTATAACTGCTGGGGGCAACGCTCGCATCCATGTCGGCGATAGTATCCAACGACTTCAACAGGCCGCTGCCCACAGCGGTGCGACGCGCCGTGTTCAGGTTTGTAATGGCTGTTCTGAGGGCTTCCTGGTCATCTGTAGGGGCCTGTACCAGTTCCGCAAACCCGGCGAACACCACAATGCCAATCTGTGTGGTAGGGTTTTGGCCTTTAATAAAAGATAGCGCAGCATCCTGCGCAGCTTTCAAACGGTTGGGCGGGATATCTGTGGAGCACATGCTGCGCGATACATCTAAAGCCAGCATAATAATCGTATTCCCGCTGGGCACCTCCAGCACCGCAACCGGTCGGCTCACTGCCAGCGCCAGGCTGGCTAACCCCAGCAGGAATAAACCAAAGGGTAAATGGCGGCGCCAGCGCGAGGGTTGGGGCAGCGCCGCGCGCACTAACGACAGGCTGGAATAGCGAACCGCAAAACGCCGCCTGCGCCGCAGTATCCACAGGTAGCCCACGACAAACAATGGAATTATCCCTAATAAAACCAGGAATCCGGGCCATAACCATTCCATAATACTATCTCCAGACTCACCCTTACCAGTAACTGAGTGTTTCGCCGAAAGTTAATCAACCAAAAGATTTGTAAGACCGGCGAATCCTTTCAGCAAACCGCCAAATGTAATTTCATATATCTGAAACTTTCGCTGTCGATTTGCATAACTAAGCTATCCGGCCAAACCATAAGAGCGAAAGCAAGCCGCCGATAAGTAAAAAAGACAGGCTGACGCCTGCCAATATGGACGTCACCTCCATATTTTCCGTTTTGATCACTAATTGGGGATCCAGCTCCTGGTAAACTTTACGCAGATCTTGCTCGTTCTGCGCATTGAAGTATTTTCCCCTTGTAAGCTGTGAAATAGCTTGTAGCATAGGCTCATCAAGCTGTGTAAAAACCATAAAACCGTCAATTTCCAGCGTGGCCCCTGCCGCGCTGCCGATGCCAATGGTATATATACGCACTCCCCGGTTAGCCGCTTCTTGCGCTGCAGCAAGTGGGTCTGGCGATACCGTGTTTTCGCCATCGCTGAGCAGCACAATGACCGCGTTGACGAACGTCCCCCGCGGCACGGGAGTCAGCGTGGGGATGGGTGTGGGACTGCCGTCCATATCCTCAAGCGGCTGGCTGACAGGGATAACGACTGCCAGTGAAGCCAGGATGCCGTTCGCCAGCGACGTGCCGCGCTCCGGCGACAGGCGGTCAATGGCAGCTAAAATGGCCTCCTGGTCGTTGGTCGGCGCCTGCACCGCCAGCCCGCTGTCGCTGAATGCCACCACACCAATTTTCACAGAGTCCGGTTGGCGTTGCACGAATTCACGCGCCGCAGCCTTGGCCGCTTCCATACGAGTGGGTGCTATATCCGTCGCAGCCATGCTGCCGGACACATCAAACACCAGCAGCACCGTGCTTTCTATCCGGGGTACGCCGACCACTGCTTGCGGGCGCGCCAGGGCGATGAACATCACGGTAATGCCGGTCAGGAAAAGCAGGGCTGGCACATGCCGGCGATTCCCGGCGGTTTTACCGCCCGTCCCCTGGACGAGCCCCAGGCTGCCAAACTTTGCCAGGTTCTCCTGCCGTTGCCGCTGCCGGCGCAGGTATAGCGCGATGAACAGAGGGATCATTAGTAGAAAGATGAGCATCATCGGCCAAATGAACGTCATGCTAAACCTAACCTATCACATGCGGCGCTGTTTGCGCAGCATGGCAAAGCGTACAATGGCGCGCACAAGGTCTTCTCCGGTGGAAAGCGAAAGCACATCTACCCCAGATTGCTTGAAAGCCTGGTTGAGCGCCGCTTCTCGCAGACGCGCGGCTTCCTGGAACTTGAGCCGGAATTGCCGGTCATGCGTATCCACATAGAGCTGCTCGCCGGTTTCTGCGTCTTCCATGATGATGGGACCCAGGTCGGGGAGTTCCACTTCGCGCGGGTCCCACAGGCGCACCGCAATTACTTCATGCCGCTGGTGCAGCAGTTTCAACACCCGCTCCCAGCCAGGTTCACAGATAAAATCCGATATGATGAACACCAGCGAGCGCTTCTTAATGGCGTTCAACCCGCCTTTTAGCAGAGGCGTCAGGTCGGTGAAAGGCGCCTGGGGCAGCCTGGGCTGTTTGAGCAGGTCGTTCACCAGGCGCAGCACCTGCATCCGCCCGCCGCGCGCCGGGATGGTGCGCTCGATGCGGCTGCCGTAAAAGATGGCGCCCACCCGGTTGCCGTGACGCGTGAGCAGGCGGGCGATGGTGGTCACAAAATCCACCAGCACTGTCCTTTTTTGGTTGTCTAGCGCGCCAAAATCAATTGAAGGGCTTATATCCAGCAGAAACCAGGCGGTGACTTCACGGTCCTCGATGTACTGGCGGATATAAGGGCTATCCATACGCGCCGTGACGTTCCAATCAATGTAGCGGATATCGTCCTCGGGCTGGTATTCGCGCAGGTCAGCAAAATCCACCCCATAGCCGTAAAAGAGGCTGCGATAATCACCCTGCAGCAGGCCATCCAGCCGGCGGATCACCTGCCAGTCCAGCCGCCGCAGGATGCGCTCAGGCGCTGACGCGGAGCTGGCTGTGTTCATGCAAAGGCACCACGGGGATGGGGATGCGTTCGATGACTTTCTTTAATACGTCGTCGCCGGTGATATTGTCTGAAAGCGCTTCGTAGGTCAGCACAAGGCGGTGGCGCATCACGTCCAATGCCATGTCCAGCACATCCTGAGGCAGGGCGTAGTCGCGCCCGCGCACAAACGCCAGCGCCCGCGCCGTGAGGATCAGGTTGATCGAAGCGCGCGGGCTGGCGCCGTACATAACGTAGTGCTGCAATTCACCCAGGTCAAACTCTTTTGGATTGCGCGTGGCAATCACCATGCGCACGGCGTACTCGATCAACGCCGGGTCTACGTACACTTTATCCGCTTGCTTTTGCAGCTCCAACAGTTGTTCATTGGTCAGCACCTTTTGTACGGCTTGCAAAGCGCTGGTCATGCGTTCCACAATTACGAATTCTTCGGTGGTGTTGGGATAATCTACCAGCACTTTGAGCATGAAGCGGTCTACCTGTGCCTCTGGCAGCGGGTATGTGCCTTCAGTTTCAATGGGATTTTGGGTAGCCAGCACCAGGAAGGGGTCGGGTACTTTAAAGGTTTCTCGCCCAATGGTCACCTGGCGTTCCTGCATCACTTCCAGCAGGGCGCTTTGCACCTTAGCCGGGGCGCGGTTAATTTCATCGGCGAGCAGCAGGTTGGTGAAAACCGGGCCGAGTGAGGTGTTGAATTCGCCGGTTTTCTGGTTGTAAATGCGCGTGCCAATCAGATCAGCCGGGACAAGGTCCGGGGTGAACTGGATGCGCTTAAATTCACCGCCTATCACCTCGGCTAGAGTCTTAATGGCCATGGTCTTTGCCAGCCCCGGTACACCTTCTACCAGGATATGCCCGCGCGCCAGCAGCGCCACCACCAGGCGCTCCAGCAGATGGTCCTGCCCGACGATGATCTTTTTTACTTCATACAGCACACGTTCCATAGGCTTTTTTTCATCCAGCTTCATGCTATCCGCCATTAAATTACTCCTTCATGTTCATGTTTAGTATCCCGGTCCGCCGCCCATACCACCGACGGCCACGCCGATGGGCACGGCAAACCCAATGCCGACAAAGAAATTCTCTTCAGTTGGGTTGATGATCCCGGTGACAATGCCAACCACCTGACCGTAGCGGTTCAGCAGCGGACCGCCGGAGTTGCCCGGGTTCACCGCTGCGTCAATCTGGATCAAACCTTTAAGCATCAGATCACTGTTGGGGGGTTGGAAAGAGCGCTCAAAACCAGAGATCACCCCGGCGCTCATCGAGCCATACAGTCCAAAGGGGTTGCCGACGGCGTATGCATCATCGCCTACGTGCATGGCGTTGGGATTTCCCAGTATGGCGGGCACAAGCGTCACTGGCAGCTGCTCTGCCTCCAGGACCGCAATATCATTTTCAGGCTGCGCAGTCAAAATCTGGGCGGCTGACTGTGTGCCATCCGCAAACGTCACTAAGATCTCACTGGCATTTGCCACCACATGCAGGCTGGTCAGGATGTCGCCGTCCAGGTCGATCACCACCCCGCTTCCCAGGCTGAACTCGTGCTCTTCTTCGGCATCTGGGAGGCGCGCCTGGATGAGCACCAGCGAATATTGGACCGCCTGGTAAGCCAGGGCTGAATAGGCTGGCGCAGGGGTGGCTGAGGCCATCGCCTGGGCAACGGTGTCATTCACCTGTTGAGCGGTCAGGGGGAGTGGCGCAGGGAAGATTAGATTGTAGAGCAGGAGGGCGGTAAAAGCCATGCTTATGCCCAGTGCAATCGGCGCAGCACGCCTGGCAGCGGAACGCAGTTTTCTCAGGCGTTCCAGCCAAATATTTGGTTTTGGGAGAACGGGGTCGCGCATGAGTCTCGTCTCTTAAGGCAGCACAGGCACAATCGTGTTGCAGGTTGCTGGCGAGATTACACGAAAGTTTTCAATGCAAAGATCCTTCGGCCAATCACCGTTGCAAACCGCTGGAAGTATCTATACTAAAAAGTCGTGTAAAACAGCGGTTTGCTTAAGGGTTTCGCCTGTTTTACATTTTTTTGGTTAAGAAACTTTCGGCGAAACACCCGTGTACTATCTACTATAAAATAAAATCCTTAGATTAACATGAGAATATCGACCTAAATTGTTAGAGATTGCCTACATTTTTTCTGCTTGACTTATGGGGCATCCGGTTTTATAATATAACTGAATGAATATTCAGTTAGTGAAAGGACACGCGTGCCCAGAAATCCACAACAAAACCAGCAAATGCGCCTCGAAAGTCGCCGCAAGATCCTCTCCACTGCTGCCAGCCTTTTTTCCCAAAAGGGATTTTTCAATGTGCGCATTGCCGAAATAGCCAGGCAAGCCGGGATGAGCCCCGGAAATATCTACTGGTATTTCACCAGCAAGGAGGAGGTGCTTAAAGCCATCATCGGCGACTTCTTTGCCGCATATGAAAATATGCTTATCCGGGCTGCCACGCTGCCGGGAGAAGCGCGGAGTAAACTAATCCGCCTGGTAGAGCTTCAGATTGCTTTATCTATAGAATATGGCGATTACTTTAGCGTGTGTATGTCCATTATGGGGCACGGTGGGCCGGCTTATCTGAAAACCCTGGGATTCGACAGCGTTGAAATTGGCATGCGCTACCAAAACCATCTTTCGGCTATCCTTGAAGGCGCCATCCAGGTGGGTATGCTCCCCAAACGGGACCCCCAGGTGCTGGCGGTTTTCTTTTTCTCTTTCTTCAACGGTCTGATGATCACCTACGGGACCGATTGGCACAAGCTGCCCTCCTCATTAATCGTGCAAGCAGCTCTCGGGCTGTTGGGCTTTGAGGAGGCCAGTAAAGGATAAATAATATGCTTGCATACCTTATTGCCATTCCATTGATTGCCCACGGGCTGGCAAACCTGGCAGGCGTTTTCGCCCCGTGGACTCAAGAACTGCAAGGCTTTAAAGACGCTGCGTGGATTTTCTCACCGGGCGTCAGCTTTGCCTCTTGGGCGGGGCGCGCCTTCGGTCTGGCCTGGCTGGCTTCTTCGCTGTGCCTGGTTGCATCCGGCGCCGGTATATTCCTGCACCAGTCCTGGTGGCTTCTTTTGACCATTCTGGGCTGCGCCTGTTCGCTGGTCGCCATTGCCACCTGGTTGAAAGCGGTGCCGCCTGGCGCTTATTTTGGCGCGGTGTTTGATATCGCCGTGATCATGCTGCTGGTTTCGCCGTTGGGCGCCAGGATTTCTCAGGCCATTCTGTAGCGCTAGATTCCGCCCCTTTCTGCACCAGCCATTACCGCCAACGCCATACCCGTCAGTGCATCCAGGCCGGAGGAATGACCCCACTCCGCCAGCATAGCGGCGCAAGCCGCGGCCTCCGGCTCGCCGCTTACCAGCCCGTCCAGCGCCAGGATCAGGCGCTCATCCGCCAGCCCGCCAGCCGCGCATTCGATCAGGTTAGCGGATAAAGTGGTTGTTTTCTGGTAGGCAAGCGGCAGGCAGGCCTGGCTCAGGTGGGCGGAGTCCAGCCCTGGACAGATCACATCCCCCCAGCGCCGCAAAGCCAGCAGCAGCCCCAGCGCCAGGTCATCGCCTGCGGGCGTCAGGCCATTGCCATAACCCAGCAGCGGCTCCATGGCCTGGATAATCAGTTCAGTCCGTCCATTAACCAAAGATTTGCGCAGGCTGCGCAGGCGGGCGCGCCAAAAACCGGTTCCCGCACCGGGTGCGGGGGCATCTTCGACGATAAGGGCAGCCAGGCTGGCGCTGCCATCTGGCTTACGCTCCATCGCCAAGCGCATTGCCGTCCCCAGCCGGGCTGTGCGCTCATCCGCCGCCAGCCATTGGGCTGGCCGCGGGGCAGGCTCCCACACTGCCGCTTGCCCGGTTTGCA
>Ga0153916_10002148_pt1 | contig 14501 bp, 14 predicted proteins | sample Opewatmetagenome_FD_109642 | JGI IMG/M metagenome (GOLD analysis project Ga0153916, IMG submission 109642) | Freshwater wetland microbial communities from Ohio, USA - Open water 3 Core 3 Depth 4 metaG | ecosystem: Environmental > Aquatic > Freshwater > Wetlands | place: USA: Ohio, Lake Erie...
GGAGCTGGAGCCGATGCTCAACGAGGCGTTGGGGCGGCGGACGACGGCGGAGTGGCTTGCGGAGTTCGACGCGATCGGGCTGCCGTGCGGGCCGCTGAACAACATCCCGCAGGCGGTGGCGCAACCGCAGGTGCGCGCGCGCGACATGCTCGTCGAGCTGAAGCACCCGCGGATGGAACGGCCGCTGACGGTGCCGAACACGCCGGTCAAGCTGTCGCGGACGCCGGGCGGCGTGCGCGGACTGCCGCCGGACGTCGGCGAGCACACGGAGGCGGTGCTGTCGTCGTGGCTGGGGCTGGCGGCGGAGGAGCTGCGGCGGCTGGAGGCGGAGGGCGTGATCGCACAGGCGACGGGCGAGGGGCTGAAGCTGCCGCCGGAGGTGTTGGGGGGATCTGGAGGTTAGAGGTTGGATGTTAGATGTTGGAGGTTGGGGGTTGGAGGTTGGGGGTTGGAGGTTGGGGGTTGGGGGTTGGAGATAGGCCGAATAGCGATTGCCAGGCCGACGGCCGCTGGTGTCTAATCGATCCGTCGCTTCGGATCAGAGGAGTGACGCATGCGCCCTGCAGCCGTCGCGTTTGCCCTCGCCCTATTGACGCTTCTCGTTTCAGGCAGGCCCCTGAGCGGCGTGACCGCCGCCGCCCAGACGTTCGCGCCGAGCGTATCTGTCGTCATCTCTGACGACGCGCCGGGCAGCCATCCCGACATCACGACGACGATCGAGGCGAGCACCGGCGCCTACGTGTCGCAGGTGCGCGTGCTGACGCCCGCGGGCGGCGGCATCGCGAGCGACGCCGATGTCCAAGACGGCACGGAGGTGGGCTGGATCAGCGGCTTCACGACGATTCCCGCCGCCGACGGCAGTTGCTCGCAGCGGTATACCTTCGAGGTGCCGCTGATGAAGGAGACGGCCGACGCGAGCGCCTTCCCGCCGTTCCTGCAACAGCTTGCACCCGGGCCGCATCGCATCCGCTTCGCCGCGGACGTCGCCGGGACGCCGGTCAACATCATCGTCGACGAGGTCGTCATCAGCGGCGAGCCGCGGCTGCAGACGACCACGTATATCGGCGACCCGGCGCACGTGGGGCCGGGCTGCGCGCCGTTTCGCTCGCGCGTCATCCTCCACGGCATGGCCGGCACGTTCCTGCCGATTACGACAGCGCCGCCGACGCCCGGCCCGCGGGTCTATGACTTCACGCTCACATCGCGCGACGGCAACGTCGTCGAGCGGACGGTGACGGCGACGGTGCAGCCCGGGCTGCGGCCGCGGATCGAGGGTGGGGCGCTGCGCTGGGACGCCATGTCAGGCGCTGCATCGTACGCGACCCGGGGCGACATCTTCTACGCCACGACCTGCGAGCTGACACGCAAGCTGGTGATCCGGGAGGACCGGCGCCGGTTCTTCACGCAGGTCGGAGGGGGCGCGACGAGCGTTGCGTTGCCCGCGGCGGGGCCGGAGTATGAGGTCGCGGGGTCAACGGCCGACCTGAGCGCGTACGACGCGGAGGGCGTGCTGCTGGCGCGGGCGCCGCTGTGGTATACACGGGACTGGGCGTCGTGCTGGTATGCGCCGGGGACGGAGCCGCAGCTGTCGGTGGAGCCGGCGGCGGGGCCGTGCGACGGCACGGTAGCGTTCAACGGCAGCCGATTCCCGGCCGGGGTGAACGTCGAGATCACGATGCCGTACTTCGGCTCGGACGGGCCGGGCGAGCGGGTCGCGACGACGCCGGTAACCGACGACGGCACGTTCGCGGTGACGGCGGCGCTGCCCGACCGGGCGTGCTCCATCGCGTCGGTCTTCCCCGACGGACGCACGGTGTTCTACACCTATAACGCCGACGAGCCGAAGGGGCTCGCGATCTTCGCGCGGGCGCCGTACGCTGCGACGATCCCGCCGGGCGCAGGCCAGCGGCCAACGTCGGCGCCGAACACGGGCACAGGACCGGAAGCAGCGGGCAATACTCCGCCGTGGTGGTTGGCGGTCGCGGGCGCGATCTGCCTGGGCGCGGGGCTCGGCTCGCGCTGGCCGATGAACGGCAAACGCCGGCGCGATCGCCGAGGGTGACCGCCGGCTATCCGCCGCCGCCGACGGCTTCGAACGGCGCCGCGGCGCGCGAGGTTTCGCGCCGACGGACGACGGCAGCGAGCGACGCGAGCGTGATCAGGCCGCCGACGACCTGCAGCGGGCCGAGCGACTCGTCGAGCACGAGCCAGGCGGCGACGGCGCCGACGACGGGCACGCCGAGCATCATCAGCGACGAGATCGAGACGTCGACGTAGCGGTGGGCCCAGTTGACGAGCAGGTGGCCGCCGATGCCGCTGACGCAGACGATCAGCATCAGCCAGAGCCAGTCGACCGGGCTGCCGATCGCCAGGTGCTCGCGCGATACCAGCGCGATCGGCGTGACGACGACGGCGGCCACGAGCTGCATCGCCGCCACGTACTCGACGGCGCCGAGGCTCTCGCGCACGCGCTTCGAGACGAGGAAGTAGCCGGTGAAGGTGACCACGGCGCCGACGGCGAGGAGGTCGCCGAGCGGGCTCCACTCCGGCGTGCCGGCCGACGCCAAAACGACGATGACGACGCCGGCGAGCGCCGCCGCGGTCCAACAGACTTCGCGCAGACCGACGCGCTCGCCGAACCACGGGCCGGCGACGGTGAACACGAGCGCCGGCTGCAGGGCGGAAATGAGTGTGGCATCGGCGACGCTGGTGAGCTTGAGGGCGCTGAAGAACATGGCGACGTTGACGCCGAAGAGGACGCCGCCGGGGAGCGCCAGGCGCAGCGCGCGCGGCGTCAGGCGCAGGCCGGCGAGCCGCATGGCGATCAGCATGACGAAGAAGCCGACCCACAGCCGGTAGAGCGAGAGCACGACGCCCTCGAACGAGACGAGCTTCACCAGCACGTTGCCGCAGCCCCAGGCGACGACCGCCGCCGTGACCGCCAGCGTCGGCGCGCGGGTGCCGGTTGCCCAGGCCGGCAGGCGGCGGCGGCGTGCCGGGCTGAGTTCGAGGTCGAGGGGCGCGTCGGTGCTCATGGGGCTTCAGCGTATCGTACGCCGTCGTCCCGGGTCCGGGGCCGAGGCACGGTGAGCGATGTTCGCGGGATGTAACACGCCGGGTGCCGGGCGGCTATTGCGCGATCGCGTAGTTTGGTCTCTAATGCTGTTCGAGGCAGCCGCATCTTCGAATGCATGGAAGAGACATTCTGTCAAGTACATCACGCACAACGGGAGGAGACGCTGTGAAACACGCCGTTCGTCTCATACTGGGCTCGCTGGCGGTCGTGGCGGGCGCCACACTGGCGGGCATGACGCTTTCGCCGCAGGGAGCAGCAGCCGGGAACCCCGTGTGCTATACGCCGACGGCCGTCGGCGCCGGCGACATCGCGCCGTTCCAGGTTCCCACCAACACGCCCACCAGCACGTCGGTGCCGGTGTGCACGCCGGTGCAGGTCGTGCGCACGGCGACGCCGACGGTCACCGCGACGGTGCCGGCGACGAACACGTCGGTGCCGCCCACCGCCGTCCCGGCGACGAACACGCCCGTCCCGCCGGCACCGACGACGCCCGCCGGGGGCGCGGCCGGCGGCGGCGTGCAGCCGCCGAATACGGGCAGCGGCCCGGCCGGGGCGGACGTGAACTGGCTGGCCCTCGGCGCGGCAGGGATGTTGGTGCTGGCCGGGTCGGGCTCGCTGGCAGCCGGCGCGCGACGCCGCCGGTAACGGTTTCTCAGCGCCCAGCAAGTTTGCACGGCGCGCCGCCGCGTAATGTGGCGGCGCGCCGTCGTTTGTTCGGCGGCGCCGCCGCGCCGGACAGGAGCGCCTGATGCGGATCTCACCGGCCTTTCTCTTCGTGACGCTGGCGCTGGTGGCGGCGACCGCGGCGCTGCCGGGCTGCAGTTCCAGCTCGAAGCCGCGCGCGCTCATCGTGTACGAGGCGAAGACGGGCGACGTCACGAACGTGTACACGATCGACCCGCAGAGCGGCGCATCGCGCCAGATCACGCACGGGGCGAGCTTCGACGGCAATCCCGCGTGGTCACCGGACCGGAAGCGGATCCTCTTCAGCTCGCGTCAGGACGGCGAGGCGAAGAATGACCTGTACATGACGGACGCGGACGGCGGCAACGTGTCACGCCTCACGAACACGCCGGACGCGGGCGAGTGGAGCGCGAAGTTCTCGCAGGACGGCACGCAGATCGCGTACGTGGGGGAGGCGAGCGACGGCTGGTCCGTCTGGCTGATGCGTGCCGACGGGTCGGAGCAGCGGCGGATCGCGGGGCCGTATCCGTTCGCGGAGTTCCCGGCGTGGGCGCCGGGCGGACGCGACCTGTACTTCGCCGCGATCATGCCGACACCGCCGGGCGCGCAGTCGCACATCTATTCCGTCGACATGACGACGGGCGCGGTGCGAACACGCATCGACACCGGCGGGACGGACGCGTGCCCCCACTTCTCGCGCGACGGCAAGCGGCTGACGTACGCGGCGGCGCGCGCCGGCGGCGAGTACGACTCCGGCAGCAACCTCGACTTGTTCGCCCACGACCTGTCGTCCGACGACACGACGGGCGCCCACGACGTCGCGCTCACGAACGATCCGGCGCGCGACGACTACGGCAATCCGTCGCCGGACGACAGGCAGATGGTGTTCCTGTCCGATCGAGGGGGGAGCACGGAACTCTACCTGATGGACGCCGACGGCTCGAACCAGCGAAGGCTGACCAACACGCCGGACGTGCGAGAGAACGTGCCGGACTGGTAGGGCGGCACTGAGGCCGACGCCCCGCAGCACGCCACGTCAGCCGGCCGTCGGTGGCTGCGGCTGCGCTATTCCACTCGCACCTCCATCACGACGCGCCCCCAGCCGCCGCACCTAACGCCCACGTCGAAGCAGCCGGTGCGGTTGAAGCGCAGGGCACCGGGATCGGCGCCGGCGTAGTGCAGCTCGCTCACGGCGTAAACGAGAGGGCCCAGCGGGTACAGCGCGCCCATGCAGATGCGATCGGGGTTCCTGGCCGTGAGAAGGTTGCCGGCGCCGTCGAAGAGGAAGCGGTCGCCCGCTTTGTGCTGACTGTTGCAGCCGTGCGCCTCCACGACTTCGGCGACGATGGTCCTTTCCATGAGTGCCGGGCCCGTGGTCAAGATATCGGCGTTGCGAGGATTGGCGCGGAACAGGGCCATCTCCTCGTCGCTGTAGCCCAAGTGCTGCTGGAAGAACTGCCACCTGTCTTCGCTGATTTCCATCTCGTCCTCCTTGCCTCTGTGGCTCCTGCCACCGTTGCTCCTTCAGAAGTGTGTTGGGGATGACTCCGCCGCGGTCCGCTGGAAAAACATCGATGTTCCAAGGATTGTGCAGCTAGGCTAGGTGTGGTTGTGCGGGGGTGACTACAGGCCGAACGGCCCTATTTCGAGGCTGCGCCGCACGTCTCGAAGGTGGCTCGGCCCGCAAAGGAGCAGCTGGCGATTGCCTACCGGCGGTCCGTGACGAACGACGCGGCTGAACCAGGCCGGTCGGATGCCGGACGTGCTCGCGACGAAGGCCCGCAGCCCAAATGATCGACGGTCAACAGCACCGTTCGCGCCCGGAAAGCAGCCGGACATCATCGTCCGCCCACGTCCACTCACCTCAGGCAGTCGCCGTAGCAGTCCGGCGGTCCTTTAGCTGACGGCAGCGCGGGACGCGGCGGAGGGCGCAGCCGCAAAGGTCTGCCGGCGGGCAGCTATGATGTCCCGATGAGAGTAACGAGCGATGATGCCAGTTCGACCACAATCGCGGGGGCCGTCTTAAAATGAACTCCTCTCCTGACCCCCTCGTGTCGACCATCGCGTCCTACGAAGCGGGAGCGGCGTCCTACGCCTCGCGCTCGCGGGACAGGTCGCCCCTCAGCCATTTACACGACCGTTTCGCCAGTTTTCTTGGCAGCCGCGCTCTCGTGCTCGACGTGGGCTGCGGTGCAGCCCACGATGCCGCTGAACTGGCTGAACGCGGGTTAAGTGTCGTCGCCTGCGACCCGACACGGGGCCTGCTGCGTCAGGCCGGAGCGCATCCAATCGTTGCGTCGACACTCGTCTGCGGCGACGCACGCAATCCGCCATTCGCCTCGGAGAGCTTCAGCGGCATCTGGGCTTGTGCCAGTCTGTTGCACCTTCCGAAGTAGCAGATCAGCCGTGCGCTTACAGAAACGCGGCGAGTGCTCAAGCCGAACGGTCTTCTATTCACGTCAATGCAGCGGGGAGAGACGGATGGTTTCGTGCCGGTCGGCGAACGCGACTCCCTGCCCGGTCGCTTCTATGTCTACTACATGGAAATCGAGTGGCGGACTCTTATCGAAAGCGCGGGCTTCGAGATAATTGACCAGCGCGTCGGCAGCTCCATGCAAGGGCTCAACGCCGGCGCAACCGGCTGGATCGAGACCTTCGGGCGGAGGGCATGAACCGGATGATGTCACCCGCCGTGCGCACCGACCCTGCCCTCGCACGCGAGCACGTCGTCACGGGGCGCTCCAGCCGTCCAGCGTCGGCGTACCGCCGGGCGACCGGGCTCACCACCAGATCTTGTCTTCGATGTCTTGGGGGAGGTCCTCGTAGCTGGTGGTCCAGAGGTGGGTGCTGAGGTACTTCCAGCCGCCGTCGGCGAAGAGGCAGACGATGTTGCCGGCGTCCAGGCGCTCGGCGACGCGCTGGGCGGTCTTGACGACGGCGCCGGCCGAGATGCCGGCGAAGATGCCCTCTTTCTGCGTCAGCTCCTTCGACGAGGCGAACGACGTGTGCGAGTCGACGACGATCTTGCCGTCGAGGATGCTCTCGTCGAGCACGGGCGGGATGAAACCCTCCTCCAGGCTTCGCAGGCCCTGGACGAGGTCGCCCGGGTGCGGGACGGCGGCGACGACCTTCACGCCCGGCTTCTTCTCCTTGAGGTAGCGTCCGGTGCCCGTCAGCGTGCCGCCCGTGCCCATGCCGGCGACGAACACGTCGATCTCCGGCAGGTCGCGCAGGATCTCCGGGCCGGTGGTCTCGTAGTGGGCGCGCGGGTTCATCTCGTTGCCGTACTGGTACGGCATGAAGTAGGCGGGGTCTTCGGCGGCGATCTGCTTCGCCACCTCGATGGAGCCGTTGGTGCCGCGCGCGCCGTCTGAGTACACGATCTCCGCGCCGAAGGCGGAGAGCAGCTCGGTGCGCTCGGCGCTGACGCTCTCCGGGATCACGACCTTGAGGCGGTAGCCCTTGATGCGGCAGATCATCGCCAGCGAGATGCCGGTGTTGCCGGACGTCGGCTCCAGGACGATGCGGTCCTTGGTGAGCACGCCGCGGCGCTCCGCATCCTCGATCATGTACTTGGCGATGCGGTCCTTGACGCTGCCGCTGGGGTTCTGCCCCTCCAGCTTGGCGAAGAGCCGCACGGACGGCTTCGGGCTCATCCGCGGCATCTCGACGATGGGCGTGTTGCCGATGGCCTCGATCAGGTCGTGGTACAGCATGTCAGTTCACAGTTTCCAGTTCACGGTTCACAGTACACCGCACGAGACCTGGCGCCGTCCTGGCGCAATCTCCGGGGTCAGCGGGATCTGCCGCACACCGTAAATCGGTCACTGTGCACTTCCTCCCGCCAGCGCCGGCAGGATGGAGATGGTGTCGCCGTCCTTCACGCGCGTGTCGAGTTGATCGAGGTAGCGGATGTCCTCGTCGTTGAGGTAGATGTTCACGAAGCGGTGCAGGTGACCGTCTTGCATGATCTGCTGCTTGAAGCCGGGGTACGCGCTGTCGAGGTTGGTCAGCAGCTCGCCGACCGTGCCGCCCTCGCCCTCGACGACTTTGGCGCCCGTGACCTTCTGCAGCACAGATGTGACTTTCACCTTCACGGCCATTGATTAGTCCTCAGTTTTCAGTTCACAGTTCACAGTTCGGTTCAGACCTGCGCCTTTTCGCGCGCGGCCTTCGCGGCATCCATCGCCTTCTTCTCTTCCTCGTTCGTGTGGCCGAAGGCGCCGCCGCAGAACGCCTCGTAGTCGATCAGCTCGGTGACCGTCGGCTCGTCGCCGCAGAGCACGCAGTGCGGGTCGCGGCGGATGCGCACCTGGCGGAACTCCATCGCCAGCGCGTCGTACAGCAGCAGGCGGCCGTTGAGCGAGTCGCCGACGCCGAGGATCAGCTTGAGCACCTCGGTCGCCTGGATCGTGCCGACGGTGCCGCAGAGCGCTCCCAGCACGCCCGCCTCGGCGCAGCTCGGCACGAGGCCGGGCGGCGGCGGCGAGGGGTAGAGGCAACGGTAGCAGCCCTGCCCCGGCAGGTAGACCGTCACCTGCCCCTCGAAGAGCAGGATCGAGCCGTCGATCAGCGGCTTCTTGAGGAAATGGCAGGCGTCATTCACAAGGTAACGCGCGGCGAAGTTGTCGGCGCCGTTGATGACGTAGTCATACGGCGCGATGATCTCGAACGCGTTGTCGGACGTGATCGGCACCTCGTGCGTCACGACGTCGACGTCCGGGTTGTAGGCGTTGATCGTCTCCTTGGCGGAGATCGCCTTCGGCTTGCCGATGTCGGCGTTCTGGTGGAGGATCTGCCGCTGCAGGTTGGAGATGTCGACCACGTCGAAATCGACGACGCCGATCTTGCCGATGCCGGCGAGCGCCAGATACACGGCGATCGGCGAGCCGAGGCCACCGGCGCCGATGATCAGCACGCTCGACTCCATGATCTTGCGCTGACCGCTCGGGCCGACCTGCGGCATGATGATGTGGCGCGAGTAGCGGTTCACCTGCTCCGCCGTGAGCGCGCCGATGCGGCGGCGCGGCTCGTCGCCGGCGCCGCCGGCCATAGCGGGGATTACCGCCACCTCGTCGCCCTCGGCGAGCTTCGTAGCGACGCCGTCGAGCGAGCCGATCTCCGTCTTGTTCACGTAGATGTTGATGTGGCGCGGCACCTCCGTCCCGCTGCCGAAGACGAGGGCACGGAAGCCGGGGAACTGCTTGTCGACGTTGGCCAGCACCTCCGCGACGTCGTTGCCCTCGGCGGTGACGTGCTGGCGGTTGCCGGTGAACTTGCGGAACGGCGTCGGGATGTAGACGGAGACGGCGGGCATGACGCTCCCTCCGGTGTGCGCGCGGGGGCCGGATGCGTGCGGCGAGCGCCGCGTCTCGGGATCGATGACGCCGGTCGCCCGGTCGATGTGCAGATGTCCGTGGTCCATGTTCGTTTCCGTTTCCAGCGTCAGTCCGGCCTCACCGTGGCCGCACGTTCTGTCTACAAGTTAACACTCAGGTAGCGCTCGCCGGTATCGCACAGCATCGTCACGACGCGCTTGCCCGGGCCGAGCTTCTTCGCCACCTGCAGCGACGCCCACACGTTGCCGCCGGAGCTGATGCCCACGAGCAGCCCCTCCTCGCGCGTGAGGCGCACCGTCATCGCGTAGGCGTCCTCGTCCTTCACCTGGATGAGCTCGTCATAGACGTCGCGGTTGAGCACCGTCGGCACGAAGCTGGCGCCGATGCCCTGGATGCCGTGCACGCCGGCCTTGCCGCCAGCCAGCACCGGCGAGCGCGCCGGCTCGACGGCGACGACGTGTACGGTGCCCAGCTCCGCCTTCAGCACCTCGCCGACGCCTGTGACGGTGCCGCCGGTGCCGACGCCGGCGACGAATGCGTCGAGCCGGCCGCCGGTGTCGCGCAGGATCTCGCGCGCGGTGGTCTCGCGGTGGACCTCCGGGTTGGCCGGGTTGTTGAACTGCTGCGGCATGAAGTGGCGGCCGTTCTTCTCGGTCAGTTCCTGCGCGGCGTACACGGCGCCGCTCATGCCCTCGATCGCGGGCGTGAGCACGAGCTGCGCGCCGTAACGCGTGAGCAGGCGACGGCGCTCCACGCTCATGTCCTCCGGCATCGTCAGGATGAGCTTGTAGCCCTTCACCGCGGCGACCATCGCCAGGCCGATGCCGGTGTTGCCGGACGTCGGCTCGACGATCGTGTCGCCGGGCTTGAGCAGGCCTTCGCGCTCGGCCGCCTCGATCATCGAGAGGGCGATGCGGTCCTTGACGCTGCCGGCGGGGTTCAGCGACTCCAGCTTGGCCAGCACCTCGGCGCTGCCCTCCGGCACGACGCGGTTGAGGCGCACGAGCGGCGTGGCGCCGATAAGGTCGAGCACGCTCTCGGCGATGCCCGGTTCGCGCTGGAGCCTGGTCTTCGCGCTAGATGACATAGCGGGCACCCGTCCTGTCGTATTCGCGCTCGCGCTCCGCGAGGTCGCCGATGGTGACGCTGTCGAGGATCTTGCACGTCGCCTCCTCCACCTCGTGCCAGACCTCGTGGGCGGCGCGGCACTGGTAGCCCTCGTCGTGGAGGTGGGAGACGGGCGAGAGCGAACCCTCGAGCGTACGGATGACGTCGCTGAGGCGCACCTCCTCGGGCCGGCGGATGAGCGCGTGGCCGCCCTGCGGGCCGCGGACGCTGCGGATGAAGCCGGCCTTACGGAGCGTCGTCAGGAGCTGGTCCAGGTAGGGCTCCGGGATACGCTGGCGCGCGGCGATCTCGGCGCTCTGGAGGGGGCCCTCGCCGTAGTGGTGGGCCAGCTCGATGAGGGCGCGGACGCCGTAGTCACCCTTGGTGGAGATGCGCATTCTGAATCTGTCCGGCGGGAAGTCCGTAAAGTTAAGCGATTACATCAACAATTGTAGCGAGGGGCGTCGGAGGGGCGCAAGGGGGCGGTGAGGAAGGCTCGGAAGCCGCCAGCGGTAGCTGACGTCCGACAGATGATGGCTCCTACACAAACAACAAGATCACCGGCACGACGAAGATGGCGCCCAGGAACAGGGCGAAGCCGCGGCGGTCGCGGGTGGCGAGGTGGGCGAGGCGCAGGATGGCGCGCTTGTACGGCTCATACAGGAAGACCAGCACGATCAACGAGACGGTGCCGCCGGTGACCATCTCGACGAAGACGATGGTGAAGGCGCGCGGGGCGTCGAGCAGGAGCGCGGCGAAGAGCGTGTCGATCCAGGTGGCGATGTTGGCGCCCATGACGTAGGGGATGATGTTGTCGCGCTTCACGTAGCCCTTCAGCGTGAGCGGCACCAGGATCGTCACGGAGAGCGACACGGACATCGTCATGGCGGTGACGAGCAGGCCGAAGAGGAACATCGTGTAGCGCTGGTGGAGGACCTGCGACATACGCTCGAAGCGGGGGCCCGGCTGCTCCAGGTTCGGCAGCACGCGGTCGAAGATGCTGAAGCTCGCGAGCAGCACGCCGGTCCCGAGGGCGAACATCGCCAGCCGCGGGAGGTGGTCGCTCAGGCGGGTGACGGCGGGGTCGTAGATCGTGTTCACGACGGAGTTGACGGCGCCGGGGCTGCCGAAGCGCACGCCATCGAACCAGCCCTCGCGCAGGACGAGCTGGCCGAGCGGCACGACCGGGCCCCACAGGCTGAACGCGGTCAGCAGCGCGACGACGCCGACGTACAGGCCGTCCGGGTTGCGCTTGCCCCGGATCCAGTAAAGAAAACCGACGAAGAGCACGATGAACGAGGCGCCCATGCGGGAGCCGTTGATCATCGCGAAGGTCTCGGTGTCGGAGAGCACGCCCTTCGCGAACAGCGAGAGCGCGATGGCGGCCACGGGCGAGCCGCTCATGACGGCGTAGGAGCCGAGCCAACCGAAGCCGAGGATGTTCGACGTGCCGTGAGCGTCGAACTCTTTGAGCACGGGCTTCAGCCCGCCGGCGCCGGCCTTCAGCACCTGTAGGGCGAAGACGAAGACGACGAGCGCGGCGATGATGTACAACGACCGCAGGGTGACCTGCACCGCGACGCGGCGGACGGAGACGGGCACGTGGATCTCCAGGTCGCCCTCCGCGGCGTGGTGTGCGGGCGCCGGGATGGCGGCTGGCCGCGCCTCGCCGTCCATCAGGAGACCTTCGCCCGCTCCGCCGCGATCAGTACGCGCGCCACCTCCGGCCGCGAGAACTCGTGCGGCGGTTCGATGCCCTTCGACAGGAACTCGCGCACTTGCGTGCCTGAGAGCGAGACGCGCTCCTCGGCGCCGTGCGGGCACGTCTTGCTAGAGGCCATGCCTTCGCACCTGCGGCAGAAGAACGTGTGCTCGAAGAAGAGCGGCGTGATGCCGAGACGTTGCGGGTCGAACTCGTCGAAGATGCGCTGCGCGTCGTAGGTGCCGTAGTAGCTGCCGACGCCGGCGTGGTCGCGGCCGACGATGAAGTGGGAGCAGCCGTAGTTCTTGCGCATGATGGCATGGAAGATGGCCTCGCGCGGGCCGGCGTAGCGCATCGCCGCCGGCAGGACGGAGAGCAGCACGCGGTCCTTCGGGTAGTAGTTGTCGAGCAGCACCCTGTAGCACTGCATGCGCACGTCGGCGGGGATGTCGTCCGACTTCGTGTCGCCGACGAGCGGATGGAGCAGCAGGCCGTCGGTGATCTCCAGCGCCGCCTTCTGGATGTACTCGTGGGCGCGGTGGACGGGGTTGCGCGTCTGGAAGCCGACGACGCGCCGCCAGCCACGCTCCGCGAACGCCGCGCGCGTCTGCGCCGGGTCGAGGCGGTACTCCGGGAACGTCGGGTTGGCGGGGCGGCGGAACACCTGTAGCGGGCCGCCGGCGAGCAGCTCGTCCTGGGCGTAGACGGCAGCGACGCCGGGGTGCTTGTCCTCGGTCGTCCGGTAGACCCTCTCCGCCTCGTGCTCCCGGTCGTACGCGAACACCTCGGCGACGGTCATGATAGCGAGCGGCGTGCCTGCGCCGTCGGTGAGCGCGATCTCACCCTTGAAGGCGTTGGCCTGCTCCTTCGAGATACTGAGCGTGACGGGGATCGACCAGGGCAGGCCGTCGGGCAGGTGCATGGTATCGACGACGCTCTTGTACTGGGCGTGCGTCATGAAGCCGTCGAGCGGGCTGCAGCCGCCGTTGGCGAGCAGCTCCAGGTCCGACAGCTCGCGCGAGTTGAGCGCGCGCCGCGGCAGGGAGCGAGCCTTCTCTTCGAGCGCCCTGACGGCGTCGCCGCGCGCTTCGCGCGGGTTCAGCTTGCCGCCGTGCGGCGCGATCAATCCGTGGTCCGTGCTGTCTGCCATTGCCAGTGGCCCCTTCCGAGCGTTCTCTCTGTGTCCGAATGCGGGAGCCGCTCTGCCGGCTACCCCTACGCCTCGACCGCCGCCGGGACGAAGCCCAGCGTCTCCAGCTTCGCGATCACCTTGGCGACGCTCTCGCCCAGCTCCTCGGTCTCGGTATCGACGAGGACGTCCGGCCTGAGCGGTTCTTCGTACGGGTCGCTGATGCCGGTGAAGTTGGCGATCTCGCCCTTCAGCGCCTTCTCGTACAGGCCCTTGACGTCGCGGCGGGTCAGCTCCGGGATGGAGCACTTCACGTACACCTCGACGAAGTTGCCGACGTTACGGCGCACCTCGTCGCGGATCTCGCGGTACGGCGAGATAGCTGACGCCAGCACACAGACGCCGTTGCGCGTGAGCACCTGCGCCACCCAGCCGATGCGGCGGATGTTCGTGTCGCGGTCCTCCTTGCTGAAGCCGAGCCCCTTGCTCAGGTGCGTGCGGACGACGTCGCCGTCCAGCTTTTCGAGTTTCGTGATGCCACGCTCGCGCAGCAGCGGCTCGATGGCGTCGGAGATGGTCGTCTTGCCCGCGCCGGAGAGCCCCGTGAACCAGACCGTGAATCCCTGCTGTTCCAACTCTGTTACCTCACCCCCTGGCCCCCTCTCCACAATGTGGAGAGGGGGAACTCGCGTGTCGATTCGTCGGCGGTCTCGGGCGCCCCGACGTGGTTCTCAGGTTGCGGCGGCCTCCTGCGGGTCAGCCGGAGCGGGGTCCGGCACGTGGAGACCGCACTCCGTCTTGTCGAAGCCCTGCCAGCGGCCGCTGCGGGGGTCGCCGCCCGGCGCCACGGGGCTCGTGCAGTACGTGCAACCGATGCTCGGGAAGCCGCGGTCGTGCAGCTCGTTGTACGGCACGCCGTTGTCCAGGATGTACTTCCAGACCTGCGATTCCGTCCACGCGGCCAGCGCGTTGACCTTCACCAGGCCGAATTTCTCGTCCCACTCGACGACCGGCGTGTCGGCGCGGGTCTTCGCCTGATCGCGGCGGATGCCGCTGATCCAGGCGCGCTTGCCGGCGAGGGCGCGGCGGTTCGGCTCGACCTTGCGGATGGCGCAGCAGGCGTCGGGGTCGCGCGCCCACAGGGCGTCGCCGTGCCTGGCCGCCTGCTGCCCGGGTGTCAGCAGCGACATGTAGCCGGCCGGCTGAAAGCCGTACTTCGCGGCGGCGACATCGCGCAGCCGGTACGTCTCCGGGAAGAGGAAATCGGTGTCGAGGTAGAACACCTCCACGGCTTTGTCGATCCGCATGACCATGTCGAGCAGGATCATGCCGGACGGCCCGCCGAAGCTGCACGCCAGCGCCAGCCCCGGCTGGTACGTCCCGACGGCCCAGCGCAGGATCTCCTGCGGCGTCTTGCCCTCGAGCGCGCCGGACGCGGCCTCCACCTCATCGATCGCGACAGAC
>Ga0153916_10002150_pt1 | contig 14499 bp, 12 predicted proteins | sample Opewatmetagenome_FD_109642 | JGI IMG/M metagenome (GOLD analysis project Ga0153916, IMG submission 109642) | Freshwater wetland microbial communities from Ohio, USA - Open water 3 Core 3 Depth 4 metaG | ecosystem: Environmental > Aquatic > Freshwater > Wetlands | place: USA: Ohio, Lake Erie...
CCGGGAGATGCGCTGCTCGATTGGCGCCGCGGCGGCAGTGGGTTGCGATATGTCCACCTGATCGATGCGGCAGAGCGGGCAGAACTGTGCCTCGAAGCCGGATTCCGGGAGGTCGAAGCCTTCTCGTGCGATGGAGAAGGCGGACGCCTGTCCGACTACGCCATCTGGCAAGCGCAGTAGGCGAGTCGTCACCCAATCCTCTCGCCTCGCCGTTCAGCCCCCTGCCCGCCTCCCGAAGGTCATTGAGCCGACCAGCACCGCGCAGTGCCGGTTCCTAAGAGCTGCGTCCTCAGTGCAGGGATGCGTCGGAGCACGCGACCACGATCCGGACAAGGTCCGCGCGAGCCGGAGAGATCTCCCCGCCAATCGTTGTGAATCCGTGCCCCGCATCGCGCATGATGACCTGCGTACTAGGCACACAGACCAAGCGCAGCGCCTGGCACGCCCCCTCGGCACGGAATGGAAACGCGCGCCACAGTGCGGCGCGCGTCTGGCAGGCTGGCTTACCGTGCAGGGATTAGGGGGTGGCCGCCTTGGAGATCACGCTCAGCCCCTCGACCATCTGGCGATTAAAGAGCAGCACGGGCGCGCGGCTAACCAACTGCGGAAAGAATACCGGGATGAGGGTGGCGTTATAGAGCGGGATGAAATCGCGGTGGCCTTGGAATATCGTTTCGGCGAAGCTGAACTTGCCCGGCGATTCCATAACGCCGAACATCTCGAATCCTTTGAGGCCGGCCCACACCCGATACGACACCAGGCGGCCAAAGCCTCCGCGCGCCATCGACGACGGACCCAGATCGCTGCGCTGTTCGAGCAGCACGGCCACCAACCGTGACTTGACCGCGTCCCAGGTGTCGAAACGAGCGACGGTTTCGGCCGGGCGATGGAGGCGGGCCAACCATACCTCGACGACCTCGATGGAAGAACCCGAAGTATCGTTGAGGACCCCGACGACCCCCGATGACGAAACAGGGATCTTGCCCTTCACCCGGTAATGCGGGGTTATCAGTTCGACCGGAACATGGGTAGAGATAAGCTTGCTGTCCATAGAGGTCACACCGCACGGAAGGCGGTGTACAGGGTTACTCCATCGACCGCGGTTTCGAGCCAGACGTGCCCGCCTGCTTCACGCACCTGGCGGCACGCGGCGCCCAACGGGCTGACGGTTGGATGCGTCACCGCCCCGTCGCCCAATTCCTCGAGCTCACTCGAACTCAGCCGCGGCCCGGAATCGAGCAGCGACATCGCCACCCACTCGCCCGGCGGCAGGCCCTCGGCCTGGGTCATGGTGAACGGTCCGGAGGGTTCGCCGCTGCGCATGTGGAACACCGCAAGCGCAAGCGGCTCGCCGCTCGAGCGGGCAATGCCCCATCCCAGAAGAGTCTGCATGCCGGCCAGTGCCAGTTTGGGGTTGCCGAACACCGCCGGGAATTCGCCGGCGAGCTGAGGGAGGATGCCGATGTGCTTGAGGTCGGCGACAGGCTTGACGGCCTTGAGCGCCTCTTCGACCACCCTCGGCAATGAGAACTGCTCGGCGCCGCGAGGCACAGGTGCTGACGAGGGTTCGCTGGGCATGAGCTTGAGCAGCGGCTGCACCACCCCGCTCAAGCGTGCCAGGTTGTCGCGATAGGGAGAACGGGGCGCCACACGCAGCAGGTTCTCGGTTTCCGTGGCCAGGATTTGCAGAGCCTGGCGGAACTCCGGGCCAAGCACTTCACCTACGGCGCCCATCGGTTTGGCCGGTGCGGGCACGGCTGCGCCACCCTCGGCAGCGCGCGCGGCGGGTTTGAGGCGCGAGAGGGCGAGCCCGGCCGTGTGGGCTAGCGCGCGCACGATGATGAGTTGATGCTCACCAAACCCCCGCCCCGCGCTGCGGTTGTAGATGGCTAACACACCGCCCACGTGGCTCTCGACGAAGATGGGCATGTTGATCAGGCCTTGCACCATGTAGGCCGTCTTCACACGGAAACGCCCTTCGCCGGGGGAGGGCTGGCGCACCAGGGGCTGGCCCGTGCGCACGACCTGGCTGACGAAGGTGTCGGAAACAAGTTGATGATGGAGCAGCGCACGCGTCTCGGGAGCCTCCTTGCTGGCCCGCAGGAAGATCTCGTTGGAGGCCGGATCGATCAGGTACAGGCTGGCATCTTCAGCATGAGTCAGGAAGGCTGTGGCTTCCACCACCTGGCGCAGGATGGCGTCCACCTCGTGGCTTTGCAGGAGGACACGCGTGACCTCAAGCAAAACGCGGTACTCCTCGTTCTGTTGGCGCAGCCGGTCGGCCTCGGTTTTCAGCTTGGGCAGCGCCTGGCGGTCGCTCTGCGTGACGATCGCATCGCGCTGGACCGACATGATGGAATCGATCAGCGCTTCGGGGCGGTAAGGCTTGAGCAAGAAATCCCGCACACCCAGGCGGAAAAGGTCACGCCCGGCTTCCGGGCTGAGGCGAGCGGCCAGGATGATCGCCGGCGCCTGGTCGCCTCGTTCGCGCCGATTCTTGAGCACGGTCAGCGCCATGCCCTGCAGTTGGGTGATATCAACGACGATCACATCGGCCGGCGGAGAATCCGGGCGGGCCACTTCGGCGGTGAGATTGTGAGGCATGAAGATTTCGCGCAACAGCCATTCGCCGGATTCCGGCGCATCGGCGATGACCAGCACCCGCGGGCGCGAGCGCACGTCGTCGTTCTTGGCTGACCACACCAGGCTCATCGCCGGGTCTCCCCAGGGCGCCGGGGGGCTGCCCCATCATAGCGGCCCGCCGCCGAAATCTAGGTTGATTTTACTCTCTGCGCTGAGGGAGCGCCAATGGGGGAGATATAATGAAGCGACCTGGTTCGGGCCGCCCGGCCGTGCGTGGGCGATAAGCGCGGCGCCGCGGTGAGCCGTTCAGGCAGGGAGGCTTGGATGTACGATCCGCGCCAACTGCACGACCTAAGTCGTGCGCTTGAGGAATGGACCCGCACTGATCTCGCCCAATCGCTCGCCGCCACGCCGGAACGCGCGCCGGAATTCCTGACCACCTCCTCAGAACCGATCGAACGCCTGTACACCCCGCTCGACCTGGCCGACTTCGACTACACGCGCGACCTGGGGCTGCCCGGACAGTACCCCTACACACGAGCCATCCACCCCACGCTCCATCGCGGGCGGTTGTGGACAATGCGCATGTTCGCCGGTTTCGGCACGGCGGAGGAGACCAACGCGCGGTTCAAGCATCTTTTGGACCAGGGACAGACGGGCCTCTCGATCGCCTTCGATCTGCCGACGCTGATGGGCTACGACACCGACCAGCCCGAGGCGCTAGGCGAATTCGGCAAGTGCGGGGTGGCGGTGTCCTCGCTGCGCGATATGGAGATCCTGCTCGAGGGCATTCCACTTGGCACGCTCTCGACCAGCATGACGATCAACTCGCCGGCCGCGATCGTTTGGGCAATGTACCTGGCGGCTGCCGAGAAGCAAGGTGTGAAACCCGAGGAGCTGCGCGGGACCATCCAGAACGATATCCTCAAGGAATACATCGCCCAGAAGGAATACATCTTCCCGCCCGAACCTTCGATGCGGCTGGTGGTCGACACGATGGAATACGGGCGCCGCAGCGTGCCGCAGTGGAACACGATCTCGATCTCCGGATACCACATCCGCGAAGCGGGCGCGACGGCGGTGCAGGAGTTGGCCTTTACGCTGGCCGACGGGATGGAATACGTGCGCTGGGGCATGGCGCGCGGCATGGCGGTGGATGAGTTCGCGCCGCGCCTGTCGTTCTTCTTCAACGCTCACAACGACTTCTTCGAGGAGATCGCCAAGTACCGCGCAGCGCGACGCATCTGGGCACACGAGATGCGCGAGACCTTTGGTGCGCGCGACCCGCGCTCGTGGCTGCTGCGCTTCCACACGCAGACCGCCGGCTGCAGCCTGACGGCGCAGCAAGTCGAAAACAATGTTGTGCGCGTGGCCGTCCAGGCGCTGGCCGCCGTTCTGGGCGGGACGCAGAGCCTGCACACCAACTCGATGGACGAGGCCCTGGCGCTACCCTCGCAGGCCGCGGCGACGGTGGCGCTGCGCACCCAGCAAATCCTGGCGCACGAATCCGGCGCGGCCAACACGATCGATCCGCTGGGCGGGTCGTTCTTCATCGAGGCGCTTACCAATCGTATGGAGGCGCAGGCACGCGAGTATTTCGCCCGCATCGCCGATCTGGGAGGCGTGCTGCCGGCCATCGGGCGCGGCTTCTTCCAGACCGAGATCGCCGAGGCGGCGTACCGATACCAGCGCGAGATCGACGAGCAGAAGCGGGTGGTGGTGGGCATCAACAAGTACGTCGACCCGACGCCGCTGCGCATCCCCCTGCTCGAGATGGATCCGCAAGGGCTGGAGCGCCAGGTTGACCGACTGGAAAAGGTGCGGGCCGAACGCGACAGCGGGCGGGTGGGCCAGGCACTCGATCGGCTGCGCATTGCCGCGCAGGGCACCGAGAATATGATGCCGTACATCTTGGAGGGCGTGCGCGCCTACGCTACGCTGGGTGAAATCATCGGCGTGCTGCGGGATGTGTTTGGTTCTTATCGCGAACCCAGCTGGGTATGATCACGGCGACGACGTGCGAGGCACCATGACCGGCGCGAGTCCTCTTGAAATGGAGAGCAAGTGAAACCGCACGCCAACCCCGGCGTCCAACGCCGGTTTTTGATTGCCATTGCCCTAACCACCATCATCCTGCTGGCGGAAGCCTTGGGCGGGCTGTGGACACACAGCCTGGCGCTCGTCTCCGATGCCGCCCACGTATTGCTCGACCTGTTTGCGATCGCCCTCAGCTACCTGGCGCTGCGCCTTTCGGCCATGCCCGCAGACGACCGGCACACCTACGGCTACCACCGTCTGGAAGTGCTGGCGGCGCTCGCCAACGGGCTGACGTTGTTGATCGTGGCGGGAAGCATCTTGTGGGAATCCCTCGACCGCTGGCGGTCGCCTCAGGACGTGCGCAGCCTGGAGATGCTGCTCATTGCCATTGTCGGCCTGGTGGTGAACCTCGTGGTGGCCTGGATGCTCCACGGGCAGGCTACCGGCGCCATGGGGCGCACGGATATCAACGTGCGCAGCGCCGCGCTGCACGCATTCTCCGATGCCGTGTCCTCAGTGGGCGTCATCGCCGCGGCCGTGGTGATTGCGCTCACCGGCTGGCGCCAAGCGGACGCACTGGCAGGCGCGCTGATCGGGCTGCTCATCCTGTTTGGGGCCGGCCGCGTGCTGCGGTCCTCACTGCACATCCTCATCGAGGGAACCCCGGAGGGGATGTCGGTCATCGAGGTGGGTGAAGCGATGGCCGGGACTCCCGGAGTCTGCGATGTCCACGACCTGCACGTGTGGAGCCTGTGCTCCACCCACGTTGCGCTCAGCGCTCATATCATGCATGAGAGCGGAGACCTGCAGCAACAGGCCGCCACCTTGCAGGAATTGCGCACGCGGCTCGAACAGAGGTTTGGTATCACGCATACGACGGTGCAGATCGACGCAGCCAACTGCGGGCAGGGCGCGCCCCACGAGACCGCCTCGCCGGCGCCTTTCGCGACGAGTTAGGCGCGTCCATGTGCGGTCGCTTCACGCTCACTTCCGGTCCGGCGGCATTGCAGCGGGCACTGCACCTGGACACGCCGCCCGAAGAGTTGCTGCCCCGCTTCAACATCGCTCCCACTCAGAATGTCGCTATCGTCACCAGCCTGGAGAACCCGCGCGTGGAGTACGTGCGCTGGGGGCTCATCCCCTCCTGGGCCAAGGAGGCCTCGATCGGCAGCCGGATGATCAACGCGCGCGCCGAAACCGTGCGCGCGAAGCCGGCCTTTCGCTCGGCTTTTCTCAAACGCCGATGCCTGATCCTGGCAGATGGCTTCTACGAGTGGGAACGGGCTGCGCGCGGCCGCGGAGGCGCGCGGGCGCCCTTCTATATACAACTGCAGGGCGGCGACCCCTTTGCCTTCGCCGGGTTATGGGAAACCTGGCGCGCACCGCAGGGCGAGGAGGTGCGAACGTGCACCATCGTGACCTGTGCCGCGAATGAGATCATTGGCCGCTTCCACGACCGGATGCCGGTCATCCTCGAAGGCGAGGCGGCCAAGCGTTGGCTCGACCCATCAACGCCCGCAGACGATCTCAGTGCGCTGCTCGTCCCATTTCCGGCGCAGCGCATGCGCGTGCGGGTGGTGAGCGCGCTGGTCAACAGCCCGGGCAACGACGGGCCAGAGGTGCTGCAGGCGAGGGAGTAGGTCGGTCCGGCTTCGACCTCGCTCGTCCGCGCGTGTACGAGGGGGGACCCGGGCCGGCTCAGGGGCGGCGGAGGATTCGCGTGCATGCACCGCGGGCAGGGCGGCGCGAGGGGGCTCTGGATTCCCGCTACGAGTGCGCGGGATTGACGAGACACTCACCCGAGGTGGCGCATGAACGAGGCTGACACGCGCGACTGCTTCATTTGCCGCAAGCACCGCGGCGAGGTTCAGATCCCGGGCGGCGCGATCTACGAGGACGATCTCTTCTACTCCGGCCACGCCCAAATCCGCGCGGGACAATCGCAGGCCTACCTCGGCTATCTGATGCTCGAGCCGCGCCGCCACGCCCGCGGGGTGGAGGATCTTCTCCCCGCGGAGGCCGCCCAGCTTGGAGCGCTCATTGCCCGGCTGGCCCGCGCACTGCGCGAAAGCGAGGGTGCCGAACGCGTCTACGTCCTCGTCTTCGGCGAGCACGTACCCCACCTGCACATTCACATTGTGGCGCGCTACCCGGGCGCTCCGCGCGAATACTGGGGCGCGCGCGTCGATGAGTGGCCCGGCGGCCCGCATGGCGGCGCCACCGAAATGGCAGCTTTGTGCGAACGCCTGCGAAAGTGGCTGCGCGATCATCCTGCGAGTTGAATCACGCGGGGAGCGGCGCCTGCCGCTCCCCGCGACGTGCAACGGTCCTCCCCGCTGAGAACTCAACTGGCTTCCGCTGGCGATGCTGCGCCCGATGTTTGGCGGAGCCGCCGCTCTATGACGCGCGTCACAACCCACAGCGTCGCGGCGCTCAAGCCCGTGCCGACGCCCAAAACCACGAAGCAATCCTGCCAGAACATCTCGGGGAAGAGGCGGATAAGCGAATCAGAATACAGGAAGAGCCAGGTGTCGCCGACGAAGAAGATGCGATGGAAGAATACGAAGAACCAGTTCCATGCCAACACAACGCCGGCCAGGATAGCGACAAGAAGCGCCAGAGTGAGAATGCTGCCGGATTGCAGTGCGTGCAGGAGGAGACTGCCGCTTCGCCGCGCAAGGTAGGCGGAACTCAGCCCGCCGACCAGCAGCGCCAGGGCCCAGGTGAGAAGCGCGCCACCCACCACGAGCTTGACATCTTCCATGTGACGGAGTTCACGCGCATTGTAGAGGGGTGTGCCGCCCGGCAATTCCTGATCCCCAAGGAAATCGATCCCCTCACGATTGAGCAGATACTGGCGGGAGATCTCCGCCCAGTGCAGCCGGTCGTCGAGGCTGAAACCATAGGTATCAGGTGGAAAGCTCGCCTTGCGATATTCGACGCCGATGAAGACCGGCGTCAGCAGCACGCGCAGCCAGGTGAGCGCCAGAATGACTGGCACGACAAGCACGATCAGCGCATGCGCCACTCGCTTCATATATATGCCTCGTATTCTATCGGCGGCAGCCCTGCCTCGCGCTGCTCACTGAGGCTCGATGTAATCCAGCCCGCCGCCGAGGACAAAGCGCACGACCATGGCATTCGTCATCTGTTCGACAGGCGCCCGGTCGTCTGTGAAGACCATGCTGCCCAGCACCGCCGGCCGCAGGTTCTCAAGCGTCCGGGCGAGCACATCCAGGAGGAAGGGATGGGCGGGCAGCTGGGCTAATTGCAGCCCGGCCAGGTTGCGTGCCAGGTTCTCGGCCTGCGTCGGCTGCACGGTGGCGTAAAGGATGCTGTTGAGGCTGTTGGGCACATCCGCAATGTAGACCGACGGAAAGACGGCCGCGATGGTGGCGGTCATCGCCTCGACCAGCCGCCGGTCGTCCGGCATGCGCGCGACGTTTATGACCAGCACGCCGTCCGGCGTCAGTCTGCTCTGCACCAGCTCGAAGAACTCCCGTGTGGTGAGGTGCCAGGGAATGTATGGCGGGCGGTACGCATCCACGGCAATGACACGATATGTCCTTCCTGAGTGGGCCAGCCCCCAGCGCCCGTCGACGGCCATGGCGCGCAGGTTGGGTTCATTCATATCGAAGTAGGCGCGACCGACATCGATGATAGCCGGGTCGATCTCGAACCCGTCGATCGCGATGGGGCCGAACACTTCAGTGAACTGGCGAGCGCTTGTGCCCGCCGCCAACCCGACGATGGCCAGCGACTCCACCGCCTCCACCGGGTGCGGCGCGGCATTGAAGAAGGGCGCGGCCAGGAAGAAATCCCATGTGCCATAGGTGGCAAGCTCCCCGGGCCGGTACACCGAATGCACCCCCTGCCCTTCATTCAGAAGGAGCAGCCGCATCCCATCGCGCTCGACGACCTGGATGTAGTTGTAGGCGGACTCTTTTTCGACGAGCTGCCCGCTTGTCCGTTTGACCGGGCCGCCCGCGCCGATCAGCGTCAGGCCAATCAGCGCCACAGGCATCCACACGGCCATGACTGCCGCGCGCCGGTCGACCCGCGCCAGGCCAAAGAGCGCAACCGCGAGCAGGATTCCGGCGAAGAGGAGGAATGTTCGCGTGGTTCCGATCGCCGGGATGAGCCACAGCACGGGCAGGAACGTGCCCAGGATCGATCCTACGGTGGAGACCGCGTACAGCTTTCCGGCAACGTTTCCGGCGCTATCCACCTCATGCAGCGCGAGGCGGATCGCAAACGGCGAGACGCAGCCCAGCAAGGTGATCGGAACGACGAACAGGACGAGCACCGCGGCGAAGGAGCCCAGCGCCACCGCCGCATTGATGCCTTCGACGGCACTGGCCGCCGCCCACAGTACCGGCCGCGCGATGACGGGCACGAGGGCCGTGACCAGCGCGGCCCAGGCCAGCAGCCGATAGAAGGTGACCGGGCGCGGATCGCGATCGGCCCAACGTCCGCCGATGAAATATCCCGCGGCAAGGTAGACCAGGATCAGGCCGATGATGTTCGCCCACACCAGGTTGCTCGTGCCAAACACGTTGCCCAGCAGGCGCGAGGCGCACATCTCCACGGCCATGGTCGTCATGCCGGCAGTGAACACGGCCAGCGTGAGATAGCGGGACGTCCGTTTCAAATGGCAGCTCCTCGATCCTCATGAGGCTCGGGTACAACGGCCGTATCGCAACCACTCGAGTGATGACTGCCGAGGGCATGCGCCCGAATTGACCAGAGGGGCAATCCAGCGATTATAATGCCAGCCTATCTTCCAAGAGGACATCCCCGGACACTTGACGATGCGTGCGATCGAAACAGAGCCAGGCGGCCCAGTCCTGCGGCGCAATACTGCGGCATTCATCATCGACTACGCCTTCTTCGGCATGGGGCTAGCCTTCGCCGGCACATCGACCGTTTTGCCCGCCTTCGCCGCACGACTGACCTCCGACGCAATCCTGATCGGCCTGGTGGGTTCGCTGTGGAATGGTGGCTGGTTGCTGCCGCAGATCGCAGCGGCGCACATCCTCACGCCCCTGAAGCGCAAGCTGCCGATCGCCATCGCCGTCTCGTGGATCGGACGGCCGGTGTTTCTGCTGCTGGCGCTCTTCCTCCTGCTGGGCGGTGTGCGGTGGCCGGAGCTGACGCTGGGCTTGCTCCTAGCCGCTGTCTTCATCTTCGCGGCCACCGACGCGTTCGTGGCTGTGGCCTGGTTCGACGTCCTGGCCAAGGCCATACCCGGCGACATGCGCGGCCGTGTGATCGGCATCGGCCAACTGCTCTCGGGCCTGCTCTCACTTGGCGCCGGAGCGCTGGTACGAATGCTCCTGACGGAGACAGGGCCGCGGTTTCCGGTCAACTATGCGCTCATTCTCATTCTGGCAACGGCCGCATTCTTCGTGTCGCTGGCAACCTTCTACTTCATCCGCGAGCCGGTGGAGTCCGTGCCCGCCGAACGGCCGCACCTCTCCCACCTCGTTCCCCGCCTGGCGCGCCATTTGAGGGACGACGTCCGCTTCCGGCACCTGACGGTTGTGCGATTGCTGATCGGCCTGTCAGCCATGGCGCTGCCCTTCTACGCGGTGTATGCCACGCTCAAGCGCGGCCTGCCGGAATCGGCCATTGGATTCTTCTTGATTGCGCAGACGGTTGGCGGCCTGGTGGCCGGGCTCGTGCTCGGGCCGGTGGCGGATCGCAAAGGCGCGCACAGGGTGATCCAGTTCATGGGCCTGTGCCAATTCCTGGCACCCATGATTGCGCTCTTGGCCGGTCCCCTGGCCGCCGCCGGTCCGCAGGTGCTCACCGCACTCTTCGCGTTGGTGTTCCTGTTCCTGGGCATCGGTGAGGGCTCGACGATGCTTGGCGCACTGAACTACGTTCTCGAGATCGCCCCACCCCCCGACCGCCCGAGTTACATAGGGCTGACCAATAGCATCGCCGGAGTCATCATTCTCTACCCTATTGTCGGCGGCTGGATCGCAACGCGCTGGGGATACGAGGCGGTGTTCGCGTTGACGGCAGGCATCGTTCTGGTAGGCGGGCTGCTGGCACTCGGCTTGCCGAGCGCACGCACCGCGGCGAGCGGACCCGCGACCGGCGAGGAGCCTGTCGCTTAGGCGAAGGGCTCTCGCGTTCGAGGGCGATGCGCGAAGCTGCACGCGGGAATGACGCTCGCGGCAGACGTGCAATTAGCGGCCGCCCTTTATCATTCGCGCGAATCAGACTATGATTGGCACGCGTTCGATTGCGGCCGCCCAGGCAACTCCGGCGTCCGCGACGCGCTTCTCGGCCGGCGCAATTGGCGATTCGCCCGCGCCTCGTGCGAAGGCATTCGCTGTGCAACTTACATTGAGGAGGACCCTTGCCCATTCGTCTCGGTCCACTTGAACTTGGGATCATCCTGTTGATCGTCATCCTGCTCTTCGGCGCCGGCCGAATCGGAAAGGTTGCCGGCGAAGTTGGGCGCGGCTTTCGCGAATTCCGCAAGGGCCTCAAGGATGAGGAGCCCGCGCCACCGGCCGAAGGCAACGAGCCAAAGAAGTAACCGCCAAGCCACATAGCGCCGAGCGGCTGCGCGCTGGGCGGGGCATGAAGCGCGGCCAGGGCGCCAGGTGCAAGATATCCTTCAAGTCGACGGGTCAGTGACCCCAGCGGATGTGACACCTCCGGACCTGGCGGGTCGAGCCGAAGCGGCACCCCGCTGCACCTTCGGAGGAGAGATGGCTCGTGCCGTCGGGGAATGGCAGGCCGTCTCAGGCATGAGGCGGCCGGCCGTCGTTTAAGGGGCGGCGCAACCGTCGCCCTGCATGGCAGGATGAAGTCCGCTATCCACAATCACGAGTACCGCGAGACCCAAGTGCTGCAGCCACTTACAAGTACCGTAGTCGGAGTCCAATCGGCGCGCCCACCTCGGCCACGTTTCACATTGGCGGAGGCCTCTGGCGCCATTGCGGACCTGGGCGTGTTGCTGCCGATCCTCATTGCGCTCATTTCGCTGAACCACATGAATGCCACATCGGCGCTGGTCGGCGTTGGTGTGGCCTATGTTCTCAGCGGCCTGGTTTACCGCTTGCCGATCCCCGTGCAACCACTAAAGTCCTTTGCCAGCACGGCGCTCGCGCTGGGGTTGTCGGTGCAGGTCATCATCGCCGGCGCATGGTGGATGGCGGCCGTGCTTGCGCTAATCGCCGCCTTGAACCTTGCCCGGCCGCTTGGTCGACTCTTTCCGCGGGCCATCGTGCGCGGGATCCAACTTGGGCTAGGAGCGTTGCTCGTGGTCTCGGCCTGGAAGATGATATTCGGCTCGGATGCCAGCCTGACCGAGATGATGGGAATGGGCAGCTTGAGCATTCCTTGGACGATCATTGTTGCCGCCGGCGCGGTGCTCATCCTGGTGGTCACGGCGCGAGTGTGGCCAAACGGCTCAGCGCTGACCGTCGTCGCGTTTGGCGCCGTTGTTGCGCTGGTTGTGAGCGGCGCGCCGCACTTGACGCTCGCGCCGCGATGGCCGGGTTTGCTTCTGCCACTGCCAAGCGGCGCAGAGTTCGCGGCCGCCTTTGTCCTGCTCGTCCTGCCGCAGGTCCCTTTGACGCTGGCTAACGCGGTATTCTCCACCAGTGATGCGGCCGAACAGTACTTTCACGAGCAGGCGGCCCACGTGACGCCCCGCCGGCTGACCGCAACCATGGCCGTCAGCAATGTTCTTGTGGCCGCCATCGGAGGCGTGCCGGTGTGCCACGGCTGCGGAGGATTGACGGCGCACTACCGCATGGGAGCCCGCACCGGTGGCGCGCCGCTGATGCTCGGCGCGGTCCTCATCCTGGTTGGAGTACTGGGAGGCCAGACTCTCCTGCCTTTGCTGCGACTCATTCCGCTCGCGGCGCTGGGCGTGCTGTTGGGGTATATCGGCGTGCTGCATATGCTCCTGGCCCGGGATCTGCGCGGGTGGCGCGACTGGGTCCCGGCCCTCGTGGTGGCAGGTGTCGCCCTGGCCGTGCGCAACCTTGGGTACGGGTTTGCCGCGGGCCTCGTCGTGTACCTGCTCATCGCCCTCGCCACCCGCGCGATCGACCGACATCGTAAAGTTGCACCTGCGGGCGGGCCCGAATGACGACGCTGGTCGACACTTTTGGACGCGCCATCACCTACATGCGCATCAGCGTGACTGATCGCTGCAACCTGCGGTGCGTGTACTGCCTGCCCGATCAAGGCGTCGCCCTGAAAGCCCACGACGACATGCTGACGTACGAGGAAATCACAGCGGTTGCCGGCGCGGCCGCCCGTCTGGGTGTCCGCCGCATTCGGCTTACCGGCGGCGAACCCCTGGTGAGGCGCGGGATCACCAGCCTCATCAGGATGCTCAAGGCTCTCCCTGGGATCGACGAGGTAAGCCTGACGACAAACGGCGTGTTGCTCGAGGAGATGGCACCGCTCCTGGCGCAGGCCGGACTCAACCGTGTGAACGTCAGCCTGGACTCGCTTGACCCTGCACGCTACACGCGCGTGACGCGGGGCGGACGCGTGGAACGAGTGTGGCGGGGCATTGCGGCAGCAGAAGCGGCCGGTCTGACTCCGGTCAAGATCAACGTCGTGGCCGTGCGAGGGTTGAACGACGATGAATTGCCCGCGCTCGCGCGCCTGACGCTCGAGCATGCCTGGCACGTCCGCATAATCGAACTCATGCCAGTTGGCGACCCGCTCGTCTGGGGCGAAGACCTGCCCGACCCGCGGCATGCCTACCTGCCCCTCGCGGAAATCCGCACCATCCTCGAACCTCTTGGCCTGGTTGAGGAGCAGAGTACGAGTGGTGCAGGCCCGGCGCGCACCTATCGGCTGCCGGGCGCAAAGGGGAGTGTAGGCCTGATCTCGCCGCGCGGCGAGCACTTCTGCGAACGCTGCAACCGACTGCGCCTCACCGCGGATGGCTTCCTGCGCCCGTGTCTCTTGGGAGAACGCGAAGTGGAAGTGCGCAGCGCGTTGCGCCGCGGCGAGCCAATCGAACCGCTGCTGCTGAAAGCCGTGATGCTCAAGCCCGAAAAACACGAGCTCGCCTCAAACCACATCCCCACCAATCGTTGGATGGCCGAGATCGGCGGCTGAGCTCTCCTCCGGCGTTTCCACCTGTGCTCGCCATTAGTGTGATTCGAAGGTCGCTTCTTCGGACGTGCGGTCTGTTGCTCCTCGCCGCGGCGCTATAATCGATCGCATGCCCCTCATCAACTTGCTCACCGGTGTCCAGCTCCACTATCTCGATCCGAACCCGGGCGGAAGCAAACCCGTGCTGCTGCTGCACGGGCTGGGCGTGAACGGCGCGTCGTGGTCGTTGCAGTTTGGCGCGCTGGCGGAGAACGGCTATCGGCCGATCGCGCCGGACGCTCGCGGGTTTGGGCAATCGCGCTACCCGGGCGGCGCGATAACGGTGGCGCGCATGGCGGAAGACATGGCGGCGCTGCTCGAGGCGCTGGCGCTTGTGCCGGCTCATATTGTTGGAATATCGATGGGCGGTGTGCTCGCGCTGCAAATGGCTCTGACACACGCGCACATGATCGAGAAGCTCGTTTTGGTGAATACCTTCGCGCGGCTGCGTCCGGAGCGGCCGAGTGTGTGGGCCTACTTCGCGTTTCGCATGATCGTGGTGCACACGATGGGGCTCGAGGCGCAAGCGCGCGCTGTGGCGCGGCGGATCTTCCCGCGCGAGGACCAGGCCCAGTTGCGCGAGATCATGATCCAGTCGGTGCGTCAGGCCAACCCGCGCGCCTATCGCGGCGCGATGCGCGCGCTTGCGTTGTTTGATGTGCAGGACCGTTTACGCGAGATCCGTTTGCCCACGTTGCTCGTGACAGGTGCTGACGACAACACCGTGCCGCCGCC
>Ga0153916_10002151_pt1 | contig 14497 bp, 8 predicted proteins | sample Opewatmetagenome_FD_109642 | JGI IMG/M metagenome (GOLD analysis project Ga0153916, IMG submission 109642) | Freshwater wetland microbial communities from Ohio, USA - Open water 3 Core 3 Depth 4 metaG | ecosystem: Environmental > Aquatic > Freshwater > Wetlands | place: USA: Ohio, Lake Erie, Old...
CGACCACGGGGTCCGGTCCGCCCGGATCGCCCCAGTTAAAGTTGATCTGCGGATCGATGCGGGTCAGAACAAGGGATTCGAAGTTCATGCCCTTGTAATACTGTCCTTTGACGCCTCCGCCGACCTTCGCGGTCGTGAAGCTCCAGACATCGCCCTTGTGCGTCGCCGAGCCGTCGAACTCATCCACCCGCCAGTAATACGTCGTCTCGACCTTGAGGGCCGCCGGTTTGTACGTTGTGAGTCCCTGGGGCAGCCCGCCCGCGGCATTGGCCACGGTATCCTTGTTCTCGCCAAAATAAACCGTGTGCAGTTTCGCACCGAAGCCTGCCGTCCAGCTCAGAGTGGTCGCTGCCGGGTCCATGAATTTTGCTCCCTCGGCTGGGACCGGATTATAGGCCTTCCTCGATGGAACCGAGAAGCTCCAAATGTCGCCTTTCCATGGGCTGTTCGGCTCGGCGGCGTTGACTTCATCGATTCGCCAGTAGTAAGTCGTGCCGGGAACGAGGCCATCCGGATACGCAAAGCCGGGGAAGCCGGCGACGTAAAACGTGCCGGTCTGGTTGCCCCGGAACGTCCCGGCGGTACCCGCGTTCACATCCACAAAACTGTCTCCTAAATACACATCGTGAGAAACCGCAAGATCCCCCGGCTTCCAGCTCAGCGTTACCCACGTATCCGAGTGCACAGCACCGTCCGCCGGACTGGGACTGTAGGCCTTGACAACGGCTCCACCCTGGTTTTCCATGCTCGACCTGATGTCATCCTGGCTCAGCACGTGATTGTAAACGCGCAGATCGTCGACCATGCCCGTATAGGACTCACCGGTAGTGGGAGGATCACCTCCAATGTAATAAGTCGCGTTCGAGCCATCTGTTGTCTGGAAGGCGGATTGCTGTGAGAGGGCGCCGTTGACGTAGATACGAAAGTTCGTCCCATCCCCTGTCACGCCGACGTGTGTCCATTGGTCGGCAGGAACAACATTTGCGGCTGTCTCACACATACCTCCCGCCCAAGCTCCGTTAACGAGACCACGCCAGGAAAGCCTCCCATCGTTGTTAATGAACAGCGTGTCATTGGTGTTGCCGGCCGCTCTAATCGCCCGGAAGACCTGCTGCCACGTATTGCCAGTTCGCTTCGGGTTAATCCAGGCAGACAGCGTAAATGATCCTTGAAACAGGTTGGCGGTTAACGAATCAGAGGCTGGGATTGCGACGCGACTGTTTGCAAATGCGAGCGCTTGTCCAAATTTTCCCTCTACAACCGTCGGACCACCTTGCAGTGTTCCGTTGTTGCCGTTGCCCGATGCGTCCATCGCCGTCGTGCCGCCGCCTTCGTCGAGCTTCCACTGCGCCACAAGCTCCGCCGAGGCAGTGTTTGTCAGGCTCAGCACCGAGATAAGAGAAATTAGCCAAATCAATTTTCTACACATGATAGTCCTCCTTCAAATAAGTTGAGTTGAAGATAACCAACAACAGTCTCTTCCCCTGCCACATTCTACAGACATCTGCACGGGGCAACTTTTCAGGGCTTGATACCACCTCCTTTCTCGAAAAACCCAACGCGAACCGTTGATTGATAGGTACACACCTGGATTCGAGGGGTGCCGCCGCCTCTCGGTTGCTCCGCACTTTCGGAACACCGGGAATCCACGGCAGCCTCCCGATAGGGGCGTGCGCCTCACCGCGTTCATTTATACCAAATCCGCTGCCCTTCCGTCAAGGAGATTCGCCGGATTGTGTCGTGGCAAGTACCTCAGCTCTGCCAACACTTCACCGGAGACTTCCCAAATTAGTCCATCTTCTGGCGTGGCCGGCAATACTCGATGATTCCGGGGCCGTTTGCACCCGCAGTGCCGGTAGGCTGTGACGTGGGCGGCATGGATCACTTGCCAGGTTGTTGCCCGCCTCGGACGCGTCGTTCGCTGGGTGTACCAGGTCGCGGAGGGCCTGTCACAGCTACAATCCATCCGCCATCCCGCGTCGCCACAGCGCCAGGGTCGGCACCGGGAAGCGGCGGTGATTCGAGCAGCGTCCACGCTTGGCCGTCCGTGCTGGTGGCCATCCAAATGCCGCGTTGCGGTTGCCCAACACCTGGAGGTACTAAACCACCCGGCTGACCTGTGCCAAAGAACGTAATCACATGACCGTCAGACTGGGCGTTGCCAAGCCACTGCTTTTGGCCCTTGATCCGGACATCATCCACACGCGTAAACTTGAGCCCATCCTTGCTCACAGCATGGTATCCGACACCGGGAGGAGGCCCGGATTCATTGACATCAGCGCCCACACGCGCACTCGGTGGGAGCCGCGAGCCGTTGTCGGGCGAGTAGAGATGAAACACACGTTGATGCAAGACGACCGCACAGTCGATGACTGGCCGGCCTTCGATGCCCAAACGCATCCCCGGCTCGAAGCTATACTCCATGCCATCGGTGGAGATGGCCGAGTAGATGGCAGGAGGACTCTCCTCGAACCGACGTCCGCGCAGGGACGTGAAGTACAAGCGAACACGTCCATCCGGCAGCGGCACGAGTGTAGGGTCAAAAGGGAACCGCATGCCTTCCGGTAACCCTGCCAGGCGGATCACCTGCGGGGAAGTCCATGTCTTGCCTTCGTCGGACGAGAGGTGGACGGCCACTTTGTCAAAGTTCGCCTCATCTTGCTCCGGGAAATGCTGGTGGGCGGCGATGAGGCGTCCATCCTTAAGCCGCGCCAGCGTAGGCACACCAGCTCGCTCGAACGTCGCAAGCAGTACCACTTGGCCGGTAGCGCCAACGTAATAGACCAGCACGTCGTTGTCCCACGGGCCGGGGCGGTTTCGGTTCAGGCGGTCTTGAGCGTCGAACGGTAAAGGGTCGGGCGGTCCCGCAAGCGGGGTTCTTCCGTCTCGTATCCGCTCTAAGCTCTGATTTGTCGTCTGCCCCAGAGGGCTGGCCAAGGCCGCTCGAAGGGCACGCTCTTGCATGATCACATGGCTGCCCCCAACGACTGCGAACACTCGGTGGCCTCGCTTGACCTCACTGATCAGCAACTTGACCATGTACCGGTCCCGAAATTCGCTGAGTTGGCGGGAGATGCGGTTGGTGTACCGCGGAGGGCGGGGTATAGCCGGATCGAACCACTCATCCGGAACTGCCCTCCAGTCAGTTGCTTCGCCGAGTAGGCGAGCATAACTTCCCTCAAATTGAGAAAACGATCTTGGCGGTCCCTCCAAACCCGGCTCATGGGATAGCCCCCGAACTACCCTCTCAACGAAATCTTCGACACGCTCATCATTGTGGCTCTTGCGAAACTGCACTACCCCACGTAAGACATAGAAGAGCTTAACCTGCTCGACCGAGAAGTCTCTCAGCAGCAACTCGTGCTCTTGTTCCCGCGGTGGTTCGAGGCTGCGCACCGGCACGCCGCTGGCCTTGGCCAAGAATCTCACGAGGCCGGCTTCTCCAAAGCGCTGCACCATTTCCTCGCGAGAATCCAGCACCGGCGGATCGCCGCCTTCATTCAGAGCCAAAGTGGCATGGAACTGATGCCAATAGTCTTCGATCGCTCGGATCTGCCAGTCATTTGGATCAAACGTATGGCGGGTGCCGAAGTAAAAGAGCTGGCCCGTGTCCACAGTCAGCACGAGGATATGAGGCATGGGCGAAAAGGGCGCCTTTGAATACTCCTCAAATGACATGATGGCGTCCCGGGTCTGGTCCAGACCGTCAGGGTTGGAGGCACTGAGCACCTTGTCTTGGTAGGCCCTGCCCAATACCTGGCGAACCTCCGCCGAGCCACTTGCCCCGTGATTCTCTCGTTCCACAATCAGGTTGTCTCCATTTGTCCGGCCGAGTGCCGGCGCGAATGAGGAAATGGCAATCCATAAGAGCAAGCATGTGCGAATCGCCGCTGGTATCAATTGGCGGGCTTTCATTTTTTGTTCTCCGTTGCATGGTTTGCCTCGTGCTGAGCGCCAAGCTCATCCGACCAACGTGAGGCTCCGGCCACTCTTACAGGATTCATCACTCATGGTATCCTCCAAGTCTTGGGCGTTCAAGCAGCGTTCCAGGAATCGTGATGGATGACAACACCGCAGGAAAGAGTTGCACGTCCAGTGCCGACCTGCTCCGCAAGCACGGCGCGAAAGAACAACTACCACACCCCCCATCCACCCCCCCCGCGACAGCCGGGAGGCGGTTTGTTGAGAGACTCGCAGCCACAGCCCTGACTCACCTATAGTCTTTCTGCGTTGAAGCAGTGGAACCAGAAAAAGGCTCAGGGTGATTTCGCAATTTGACGCCACTTCCTGCAAAGCGACTTGATCCGCTGTACGGAAAAGGCTATAATGAACTTGAATCTTTAGTCATCAAGCCCCTGTGGATATCTCGCTTTTTCCTCTCCCTCCGCTACACAGGGGCTTTTCTTTCTTGTCGAAACATTGAAAATGGCGAGCGAGCGGCATTTCTTGTAGACTAAACATGGTATCCACGTCGTTTCCATACATGGACAGCCGGTTGTCTGAGTGTGGCGATTGTTGCTGATGTTGGATGATACGCTACTGGTTTGGCGGTTCAATCGCGGGGATTCGGGGGCGTTGTGCCGGATCTATGAGAAGTACCGCGCCTGCCTGCTCAAGGTGGCCGCCGCCTTGCTCAACGACAGAAGCGCTGTCGAAGACGTGCTGCACGATGTGTTCGTGGACTTTGCGCAAACGACGGGTCAGTTCCGGCTCCAAGGCAGCCTCAAAGGCTATCTGTCGATTTGCGTCGCCAACCGGGCCCGAGACCGGAATCGCTCGATGCAGCGGCGCAGTTCGGCGGGCCTGGAAGAGGCGGTGTCACACCCGGCAGGCTCAGACGGCCCCGAGCACACAGCCATGACCCGCGAGCTTGTGATGAAGATGGGTGCCGCGATGGCTTTGCTGCCGCATGAGGAGCAGGAGATCATCATCCTGCACCTGCAGAGCAAGCTGCCGTTTCGGGAAATCGCTGAGTTGAAAGAGATATCCATCAACACCGCAATGAGCCGTTACCGGTACGGCCTGGAAAAGATCCGTTCCGCGTTGGATGGTGAGTTAGAGCCATGAGTCAAACAAGAGATACAGAACGGTTGTTGGAGACGTATCTGGAGCAATTGCCCGCACGGCAAAGCGCCGAAGGTGACGCAAAGGTGCTTGCTGATGCGCTGACGGCCATGTGGCAGACCAGACCGCATACAGTTCCGGCGGACCGCAAGATATGGAGAACAATCATGAAGAGCAGAACAGTAAGGTTGGCGGTAGCCGTGATCCTGATCGCCGTCCTATTCGGGACCTTCTTTGGAAAGCTGACGAAACCCGCCTGGGCACTCGAACAGGCGATCACAGCCATGCAGAAGTACACGGCCTGTAACGCCATTCTCATAGACTCAGGGGGCATGGTGTTCGACTGTTGGGCGAAGGCTGAGCCCTCCGGCGAACTCTCCGACCAAGTCGTCCTCAAGGGCAGCAACGGCGCGGTCGTCTGGGTAAAGGATAACAAGACGTATTACTACAATCCTCAGACGAACACTGTCGAGGTTGACGACGCCAAAACAGCCGGATTCAGTCCGTGGCCGGGGCCTGAGTTGCTCGAACTTGTCTCCAAAGCGGATGACGCGAGGACTGTCTTCGGAAAAGACCCAACGACAGGCAGAGGCAGAGTGGTCATGACCGGCAGCCTGGCGAGCACCTTCGGCCCTATTTCATGGTCGATCGAATTCGACGCGGAGACCAAGCTACTCGTCTCCTATACGCAGTGGGACAACACGCGTAGAAGCGGCGCGCCCAAGTTCTCGGTAGTGAAGATCACGTATTTTGAAGAGCTGCCGGATAGCTTCTTCGCGGTGGATGTTCCCAGGAATGTCGCATACACGCCCAAGCCCCTCCTCCTACCGGAAGCGAACCTCGCTCTGCTCGGCAATCCTGATCACGGCATACCGACAGAGGAATTGACGCGAGAGCAGGCTTCCCGTCAGATCCTTGAGCAGGTGTACAAGGCGTCGATGGCTGGCGACCTCCAGACGATCCGCAAGCTGTGTCCGCTCACGGATACGTGGAGCGAGGAATTGCTCAAAGCGGTCATCTTGCCGGAAGATGAGAACAAGAGGCTCGTGGAGGTTGTGAAGATCGGGGCGATCTGTCGGGAAGGCTCATCGCGTCTCGGGCCGTTCGTTGTGCTGCCAACACGACTGAAGACGAAAGACGGCCGAGTCTGGGAGGAGAAGCAGATCGTGCAATTCCGTCAAATCGCTGGCAAGGAATCGTGCGTGGTCTACGGCCCCTATGGGATCGCCTCAGAAGTGAAGGAATGATTCCTTCTGCAAGTGGCTCTCGAGGACGCCGTTGAGATGCGAGCCACACCTTCATCGCCGACCTGCGCCGTCAGCCCAGGGCGAAGGAGCAGACGACTCGTGTCCGACTCCCCAGCCTCGACCGCGGCTCTGTCGCGCGTTCCTTCCCGGCCCGCGACAGCCGGGAGGCGGTTTGATAAGGAACTAAGAACCGTAGCTCTGAATGGCCGGGGGCTGCTGACAGGCTCTGCTTGGTGAAGTGCTTCGTCAGGATTTCATTGAGTCTGCCGCAAAGTGCTGTCTTGATTTCCTCCAGGGTTCGAAACCCGAAAATGAAGGCCATTGCGACTGGATCCACACGGTAAAAGGCCGAAGAGTGACGGGCAGAACTGCCGCAAGCGGAGAACCTGAGGAAGTGACATCGCCTCGAAGCGACCCAATTCTTTGATCTTCAAAACGCCCGATTTCCTTGACAGTTCGCGTCTCCAAAATGTCTCCGCACGTAGTAATTTTGCCGAAATCGAGTTCGAATAAATATTAGATTTTGGGCGAAGGAGGCAATTTCCAAAAAGATGTTTTATCATTATCGTACTCAATGGCCGGTTTCAAGCAACAAGCAGCACCAGCACAGATACAAAGCGCATCGTCACGACAGTTCACTCCGGCGAGCGGTTTCACTGTGATCATTCGCACTGACTCATGCTACGCTGGTCAAAGAAAGTCTCAAGGATTTTCAGGACCACATCATCGTGCAGGCAGCTCTCTGCCCCAATGCTTGGAGAAGTGGATCCGGCACGCGCTCTGGGTCTGCGAGTATTAACGGTGCCGAGCCTCGTTCTCCCCTTGGGGTACGAGATTCGACAGACAAGGCATGTGCAAACGTTGATTTTCTCTTAACTTCTTGGCGGGCCTCTGTTCAGTCTTACCTGATTTTGGGCCGTTGTCGTGAATTATTGAATGTTCTTGATCAACGCTGGAGCAGAGAAGTCGGCCCCTCGCTCTGCGGCATTGAAGTAATCGCCAAAGGACAAACAAAACACTTGCTGTTCTTCGGCAAATTATGATTTGACGAGTAGCGGTCGGACACATTATGTTATGCAAGCTGCTAACGGGTATTTTGCCACGGGGCGTGTGACCTGGCCAAGCAGAGTACCTGGGCTTACACAAATCAGCACGATTACAACGAAAGGGGATAATAACTATGCGTTGCTATGTCGTGACGACAATAATCTCGCTGTTTGTCCTGATGGTCTGTTCTGCTTTTGGCGCCGTTCTACGTGGCGTGGACCTGGCCAACTTGGCCGATTGGGACATCATAATAGGGGAAGGCGGTCCGCCGAGCGAAACCTATGCCGCTCAGGAATTCCAGAGCCATTTCGCCCAGGCAAGCGGCATTCGCCTGCCGATTGTCCGCCAGCCGCTCGTCCCAGCAGAGCAAGCCAGGGGCCGTGCCGCCAGTCCTGCCCGACAGACGGCAGGCGGAGGGCAGCGTCATATCTTCATCGGTTCGAGCTCGGGCTTCCACGCCAGTAACGTCGGTTTCAGCACAGATGAGTTTGGAGAGGAGGACTTTCGTATTGTGGTGCGGGATGACAACATTGCCATAGCTGGCTCGCCACAAGCTGGGTCGCGGGGTACACTTTACGGTGTTTATACCTTCCTCGAAGATTACGTCGGCGTACGATTCCTCACGGCTGACCACACGCATGTACCTGCGATAGGGACATGGCGCGTCATCGGACCCTTGGACCGTTTTTATCATCCGCCTCTGCGTTTCCAGTGGAGCTATTACGGCGAAACCAACGGAAATCCCGCCTTCGCCGCCCGGATTCGGGTCAACACCGTTGGTGACGACGCCAAGCTGGGTGGTAAGACAGGGTTGAATCTCATAAGCCACAGCTTCTACCATTATCTGCCATCGCAGAAATACGGAAAGGAACATCCGGAATATTTCGCTCTGGTCGAGGGCGAGCGCAAACTGGAAATGGGAGGTGGAGGGCCGGAACTCTGCCTGACCAATCCCGACGTCCTCCGCATCGTCGCCGATACGGTTTTGGATGCTCTCAAGAAACATCCGAGTATGGAGAACGTATCGGTCAGTCAAAACGACAATGACAAATACTGCCGATGCCCCCGATGTGCTGCCATTGATGAGCGAGAAGGCACGCCAATGGGCTCGTTGCTGACGTTCGTTAATGCGGCGGCTGATGAGGTGGCCAAGGAATATCCCGATGTCATGATAGGCACATTGTCTTATTGGTACTCACGGAAACCACCCAAGACAATCAAGCCCAGGCCAAATGTTCAAATCCAGTTGTGCAGTATTGAATGCTGTGTTCTGCATCCTATCAACGACCCAAACTGCGAAAAGAATGTACAGTTCTGTCAGGATCTGGCCAACTGGGGCAACATGTGCAAGAACATTTCGATCTGGAACTACAACACGAACTTCAGCAACTATCTGCTCCCCTGCCCCAATCTGCGGGTGATAGAGCCGAACATCCGGTACTTTGTAGCCAACAATGCGATGGGGATATTCATGCAGGCGGCGGGCAACGCTTTCGGGGCCGAGCTTTCTGATTTGCGCAACTACGTGATAGCGAGTCTACTGTGGGACCCGACCAGGAGCGGTCGGAAGCTGATGGATGAATTCCTTGATTTACACTATGGCCGCAGTGCCGGACCCATACGGCGGTTCATTAATCTCACTCACGAGAATGCATTGGCCAGTGGACTACATCCGAACTGTTTTGGCAGGGCGCAAGATTATGCAATCGATGAGATGATCGCCCAGGCTGGTCTCGCTGCTTTTGCGGAGGCCATGGATCTGGCCGAAAGCGATATTGTCCGCGCTCGTGTGGACAAGGCCTCAGTTTGCGCTTACAGGGCTGCCCTTGAGCCAATCTGGTACATTAAGGACGAGTCAGAGGTTAGTCCTGACTTGGCCACGCGAATGCGACCATGGGTCGAGCGTTTCGTAGAGCTATGCGGCAAGCATGGTGTAACTCATGCCAGCGAGCACAGCAAAATCGAAGCCGAAAGTGAACGACTCAAGCGCATCGTAGGACTGTAGGGATCTCCAGGCTGTGATGGCCTCGGATTCCTCATCAGTTCTGATCTTTGGCCGGTTGTCGCGAGTGGTTTTAATTTATCTGCGGATGCTGGCAAAAGAAGCAGAAGTTTTCGAAAGGGCAAGGAGGTAAGAATGAAGATTCTCTACACTGATATCAAGTCACGACCTTCTGTTCTGCTGGCGATGGTAATGGTTGCCTTTTGCTATTCTGGGGTCATCGCTGAAGGACAACTGAGACTTACATCCATCAAGCCGACCATCTTCTTTGTACGCCAGGACGATGTACTCACTCAATTAGGCGAGGCAACGATAGATAACTTGTCGCAAGAGGAAGTGAAAATCGCGCTGCAATATCAAATCGCCGGCCAGAGCATGAGAGAGAGCCGCGCAACCGTTTCCAAAGGCACAACGACAGTGAGATTCCCTTTCCCGGATCTCAGCAGGCCCGAGCCGGTGACCCTTATTCTCACGGCGGAAGGTAGAGAGCATGACCGCCACAGCATGACTTGGCTACCACAAAGAAAATGGGAGATCTATTTCGTTCCCATTACACACCATGACCTGGGCTACACCGACACGATCGAAAACGTTCTTAACAGATACGCCGGCTTTTATGATGACATCCTGCGATTCTGCCGCCAGACCGACAACTGGCCCGACGAGACCAAGTACCGCTACACCGCCGAGGGTGCCTGGGCTATGAAGCATTTCGTAGAAACCCGAGACGAAGAAAGCCTCGAAGAGTTAGGAAAGTATGTCAGACAAGGGCGTATCGAGATCGGGGCTCTTATGGGTAACCAGATCAGTACCCTGTGCAGCCACGAGGAGCTTGTTCGCCTGATGTATCCTTCATTTAGAATGGCTCGTCAATTCGACGGTCAGATCCTTACCGGATCCATCACCGATGTGCCGGGCCTGAGCTGGGGACTGCCAACGGTCATGGCAGGCGCAGGCGTACAGTATTTCTTCGCAGGTCTTCCAACATACTTCGAATGGGGCAGAAATGACATTCACACCTTCTGGGACGAATCGGCCATCCTTCGTCACGGCCGACCGGACGCATTCCGCTGGCAAGGCCCTGACGGCAAATCCATGCTGGTCTATTACCAGGGCAGCTACGGTTTTTTTGGAGACGTTACGGGTCCGCATTCGTATCAGTATGTGTTGGACAAGCTTCCCGGTGAGCTTGAGCAGATGCAGCAGAGTGGTACGCCGTTTAGTGTAATGCGATACATTCATAATGGCGTCGACAATTATCCGCCGGATATCAAGATCAGCGAAATCGTCCGCGAATGGAACAAAAAATGGGCTTATCCCAAACTGATCGTGGGCACGAACACGATGTTCTTCAAAGAGCTGGAGAAGCAATGCTCCGACGTTCGCACATTCAGGGGCGAGCTGCCAGATACCGATTATGTTGTCGGCGCCATCTCGACGGCCAAGGAAACAACAATCAATCGTCGGACCCATGACGAGCTGGCCTGTGCCGAGAAGCTGGCCACGGTCGCCTCACTCGCCGCAGGCCTGCCCTATCCAGTCGATGACATCCGCAATGCCTATGACGATATGATGCTCTATGACGAGCACACCTGGGGTAAGGACTACCCCGCGGGCAAACTGCAGGACTGGGCATGGAATGAAAAGAGCCACTATGCCTATCGGGCGGCGGGTCTGACAGAGCAAGTCACCAACGCAAGCATCTCTCGCCTCGTCAACAAGATCGAGCGCAAAGAGGATGGACATCATGTCGTGGTCTTCAATCCGCTTTCGTTTACGCGAACTGACATCGTCCGCGTCCCGAAGTTCCGCGGCTCGGGTTCCGAGGTCTATGACCTGAGTTCGCCGGGCACGGGTCCTGAAGCTTGTCAATACATCGATCTGGCCGGCCCACAGTCGGCAGTCCCCTACGCAGCCTACAGGCACGCCCGTGGTCAGTTCGAGCCGCATGAGCTACGCGATCTGGTTTTTGTCGCGAAGGATGTGCCACCGCTCGGTTATAAGGTCTTCAGACTCGGCGACAAGGCATCCATAAGTCCACCGAACGATGTAGCAGTGGGGCCAGACATGCTGGAAAGCCGCTTCTATAGGATAAGGATTGACCCAAAAACGGGAGGAGTCAGCAGCATATACGACAAGGAGTTGAAACGCGAACTTGTGGACGAGCGAGCACCTCACAAAGTCAACCAGTTCGTCATGCGCTGGATTCAGAGCGGCAAGATCGAAGGACCCACCAGCGTGACTGTTCAGAAAGGACAGGCCGGTCCGGTCTGTGGAAGTCTTATCATAAGCGCCCAGGGTTCCGGTTGTCCGGATATAACGCAGGAGGTCATCCTCTACGATCAACTCAAACGAATCGATTTCGCCAACCGTATATTGAAAGACTCCACCCCGCTACAGGAAATCTACTTCGCTTTTCCGTTCAAGATGGACAAGCCTGATTTTCGATTTGAAGGCTCCAACTCCGTCATCAAACCGTTCCGTGATCAGTTCCCGGGCTCAAACACCAACTACTATGCTGTCCAACACTGGGCGGACGTTAGCGATGGAGAATTTGGTATCACACTGTCTGCCGTCGAATCGCATCTACTCGAGTTCGGTGGCCTCTGGCCCAACTACTGTTCCCAGGCCCACCACGGCATCGACCCGCTTGGCTTCGGCGCTGACTTCGTGACACCCGAACAAGTCACAAAAGGCTATATGTATGCGTTTGCTATGAGCAGCAACTTCAGAACGAACTTCCAGCCTGTTCAGCAAAGTGAAATACTTTTCCACTATTCGCTGACCACACACGAAGGCAACTGGCAAAAAGGCGATTGCGCCCGCATTGGTTGGGCCATCACGAATCCATTCATTGTAGATGATGTTCGTGGCAAGAACGGCGGCTCTCTGGCGCCGGACGCAATGAGCTTTTGTTCGGTTGATAAGCCTAATGTGCTGCTGACAGTGCTCAAACAGGCCGAGAATGGCAATGGCATCATAATCCGTCTAATCGAAACTCAAGGCAAGGATACAACCGTATCAGTAACGTTGCCCCATATTGCAGTGGCTGAAGCTATCGTGACAAATTTGGCTGAAGAGAACGAAAGCCGAGCTGTCTTCACGGAGCATGAAATACAGGTGAGCCTCAGAGCACTTGGCATAACAACCGTGCGCATCCAAACAGACCGATGATACATTGCAGGCCCTCTCTTCATAATACTCGGTATTCTCTTCTTTCAATCCGGAAGGTCTGAGGAGAAGGCTACGGAAGAAGACGATTCGAAGAATTAGGTGGTATTTCTTCGCTGGGGCACTCTCCTTGAGAAGCTTACTCATTTCTACTGGTTGGAAATATGAGGGTCTTCTACCAAGATATTGGTGACTGGAGGCATCATAGTTGTTTTGAAAGGCGTGCTCTTTCTCACGTCACGAGCCGCAAGCGGGGTTACAAAATGGATTCTCGACCAGCCAACACAATGATCGCACACACAGTGAACGCTGCTTTCATCATTTTCTATTTCCCTTGCTGTTCCCTTACACTTACGATAAATCTTCTCGTGCCCGGCTAACAATCCCGTCAATCTCCCGCCTCAGGTCCTCACATATTACATCCGGGTTGTGAGTAGCCAGAGTCTCTTTAACCTGATCCTTGATCCGATCGCCCATCGTCTTTTTCCCCTCGCTTTGCCATCCGTCCCAGCTTTGCCTGGTCCACGCCAGACCCGGTATCCACATCTCCCGGCGAAAGTGTTTTACTGTGTGCGCCTCTGTTAGAAAATTCCCACCGGGACCAACCTGATTCACAACATCTGCCGCTATCTTCTCGGCATCGACATCAAATCCGCGAACGATTCGTTTGACGTATTCAGCCACTTCATTATCCAGATACAGCCACACCAAACTGCCCGCATGGTCGGTACCGCATATCCCACAGTGACCGAACGTATCCGCCCCGGCTAACGCCCCCAAAAGCAGACTTGCCCCTTTTTCTACGCCCGCCTGTGCATCGGGTACTTTTGCATCGGTGAGCCCTACATTGATATAAACGGGAAAACCGTAGAATTTTGCCATCTGTACCATCGCCATTGCCATCAAACCCTGCTCCGGCGAACCAAATGAGCAGATGCTTGTGCGTGGATCCATAAGGTGCGGTATCCCGCCGTACGTGATGGGTGTGCCCGGTGCAAACAATTGGGTCACCACAACGCCCGCCAGGATCTCTGCATTTTCCTGCGCAAGTGTACCGGCCAGTGTCGCCGGTGCAGTCCCGCTGGTCATGGCCATCGGACCGATGCTGACCGGCTGGCCCGCCTGTGCAAATGCCTTGACAACATCCAGCCCGTCCTTTGGCAATTGCAGCGGGCTGATTGGCTCCATGAACGCCTCCACCATAGGCCTTCTGCGAAGTGCCTCTTCGCTGCCAGCCACTATTCGATATATATCAAGTATGTACTTAGCCGTCCCGCCGTTCTTGACCCAGCATCGTGTCGGCTTGGTTGTGCCTTTGACCAGTTCACCAGTCAGATAGACATCTCGCCATGACTCTGATATATCCTCGGGTTGCGCCATCGATCCGACGATTGTGATATTGCAGAGCGCATCGCCAAGTTTGATCGCCTCGTATGCATCATATACCGTTGCCCCACGACGCTCATCAGTTTCCGTGTCTATCTAACTGTACTGACCGGGACTGCTCATCAGCACAAAATCACCATATCCAAAACGCGCAGTCTTTTCCGGATCCCGACCATGGAGAATACACTTCTTGCCGGCCTTTTCGAGACGCTCCATCACCAACTTCTCAGAGAGCCGTGCGACCTTGCCATTGACCTTTGCACCGGCCTGGGCCAGAAGCTCCAGTGCCTCTTCATGATGCACCATCACGCCGGTATCGCGCAACATCTGCATCGTGCCGTCATGAATGGCCTGTATTTCTCTCTCATCCAAAATCTGCCCACAGATCTTACCCACGTTTTGTACCTCGCAAACGTCACTGACATGGCCGCGGTCTTCATTCAGCCCCAGCTTTCTCCATTCTACATTCTGAACAACCTCACCCCGACCGGCGACAGCCCGAGCGGCGGACCTCAGTGGCGGATGGTTGTTTCCCACCGAGTGGAACCAAAATTGCCGACCCTGAAAAGGGAGACAAGGA
>Ga0153916_10002152_pt1 | contig 14496 bp, 12 predicted proteins | sample Opewatmetagenome_FD_109642 | JGI IMG/M metagenome (GOLD analysis project Ga0153916, IMG submission 109642) | Freshwater wetland microbial communities from Ohio, USA - Open water 3 Core 3 Depth 4 metaG | ecosystem: Environmental > Aquatic > Freshwater > Wetlands | place: USA: Ohio, Lake Erie...
ACTTGGAAAGATTCGGCGGCAAGGCAGTGAATCTTGCTCGGCTACGCAGGGCAGGATTGAAAGTCCCAATCGGGTTCTCCATATCATCGGAGTGTTTCTCTGAGTTTCTGGCCGGTCTCGACGGATCGGACAGAATATTGCAGCAGCTGGAATCGGCCACGGACTTGGAAGAAGCCCTGAATTGCGCTGCCAATCTTGAAAGCCTCGGTTCATCTTGGAGAATGTCCGGCGAAACCAAGAAACAGATCATAGATGCATTTACGCTACTGAGATCGATGGTACATGAACACGGTGCGGGATATGCGGTTCGGTCGTCAGCAAACGTCGAGGACAGTAGGCATATCTCGTTTGCAGGTCAGGCAGAGAGTTTCTTGTGTGTCAATGGAACTGAGAATGTCATTGATTCTGTTAGAAGAACCTGGCAGTCAGCCGTCTCCTTCCGCTCAGCTCTCTACCTGCGTGAAATGGGGGTGCCCCTAAGCAGCGTGAAGATGGGTGTAATCGTGCAAGAGATGGTTGATGCAGATATTTCAGGTGTCATGTTTACAGCCAACACTGTAACGAATGACCCCTCTCAAATCATCATCGAATCCACATGGGGCTTAGGAGAACCGTTGGTCTCAGGGAAAGTAATCCCAGATACCTTCTTGCTTCATAGGAAACCTTTGAAAATTGTGCAGCGCCTGCTTGGGTCAAAGGCTACTATCGCCACTATCGCCATGTCCAACCAGCAGCAACGAATCATGCTTGAGGACACCCCCTTGAGTAAACGAACTGCGTTTACCTTGGATGATGCCGGACTGCTGAACCTAGCTCGATTGGGTATGAAGGTGGAGAACATACTGGGTGGCCCTCAAGACATAGAGTGGTGCATGAAAGACTCTCAACTTACTGTGCTCCAAGCAAGACCAGTGACAACAATGAAGTCATGCTAAGAGCGAGATAGAAGTAAGAAGGGAGGCACCCAGCCTGCCCTTCTGCCCTATCAACCGTGCATGCGCATCTTGTATAGTGACTCCCCGGGCGAGACCTTGATAGCCTCCACCGGACACGATGAGACGCATTTCCCACAAGAAGTGCACACGTCCGGCCAGACAGGAGTGACTACCCACTTCTCCGGGTTGTAGGGATCAGGATGCTCCTCGAGGGTTGGATGCATGAGGAATACCGCAGGATCGCAGACGTTCAGACACTTCCTGCACTCTCTGGGGTCCATCTTTCCATCAGGTCCGCACTTCTTGTAGTCGATCTTAATCTTCGTCTTGCCCATTCGACCCACCTCTTCTAGAAGTTCCGAGCCTGTCCTGGCACAGACTCCCTCGGTACCAATTGAAGGGCGTCATTCTTGCACGCGTGACGACAAACGCCACAGCCGAAGCATTTGTCGTGGTTGATTATCACCTTGTTAATCGACGGGAGATATCGGAGAGCTCCAAATTGACACATCCTTACACACGCCTTGCAGCCTTGGCAGTTATCTCGGTTGACTGTCATGAGATACTCTCCCTTCAGGACTGTCCTCAGACCAAAATCATTCCTTAGGCGCAGACCTCCACACTCCGGGCTCTCGCATGAGCAAATCGCATTGATGTAAGGGACCGGCTGGAACCAGACAGACGCTACGTATCCTTTCTTGTTCTGTGTCTCAAGGGCTGCGATTGCTTCCTCTCGATCTAGCTGCCATTTCTCATCGACCGGAATGTATCTTGTGAGCTTTGGAATGATTTGGCTCAAACAACCGAAGTTGATGCATACGGCGTCTTTCACTCCCCTCTGCATCCACCTGCAGACGCAGTAGTTCTTTATGATAGGCTCAGCCGCTAAGTTGCCAAGAATATGCTGAGCATCCTCAAGGGGAATGACCTGTCCGAAATGACCATCAGCTCTGACCGGATTTCGCCCTGGCTTCTCACTGTGTATCATCTTCTCGGCATTTGACCGTAGAAAACGTCCAATGAGCGGCATCTGCATCTTGTATCCTAGACCAATGGAACTGAAGCCCATGATTTTTCGGATGAACAGAGTCTCCATGTTCTTCCATTGTTCTTCCAAGTACTCTTTCATATTGTATTCGTCTGCAAGCTCATAGGAGTAATTGCGGGCATTCATGTACCACTTGCCGCCAGCACCATGCTTCATGCACCAGTCACACAATGATATCACCGGTTTCCGATTGTCTGTGAATCAGCAGACCATCCTGACGGGTTATTTAAGTGTCGTGAGTGCTGCATGACCTCTTTCGGCAAAAGCCCGATTTCTTGAAGAACTACGCAAAAGCAGTACAGACCGTATATAGCACGCAGTGGTTCGTGCTCTGTCTCTGATTATCGGAGTTCAATAGGAACGAGTCACGCTGATGCCAATGGCGTACACGGAAATTGTTGGTGCTTTTATTGTATAGTAACGAACACTGCGACAAATCACAGAGGAAGAGACTGCATGCAGCTGACCATTGACCTAGCATCATTTGCGAATCTGTCGACCTCAGTATTCTCGATTACCATCGCGGTATTTCTCATCTCAGTGTGGGTCAGGCAGAAGAACCACCTGTACACAGACTTGCCGCTATTGTTCGGAGTAATGTTCATGGCACAAGCCCTCAATAGCATCGTAAGGACGCTCCCAACCCTCGGAATAATCGAAGCGTCGCTTCTGCTCTTCCGGCTTCGCACATTAGTCATACTCGCGGTCGTCTTCCCATTGGCCCTAGTTGCCCTTCATATTTGGTTGCCAAGAATACGGGACAAGTACTCGAGAGTGCTTGGTGTCCTCGCAGCCTACTGGATTGTGGTCACCACACTCGCGCCATCGGAGGACCTCATAATGCTCCTCTGCATACCGATTCTGCTGGTTCTTGATCTTGCCATGATCGTGACCTTCTCCATAACATGGAAGACAGGCAGACTAAAAGAGGTCAGGAGCAGTCTAATGGTTCTTGCCTTTCTCCTAGGTTTCGTCAGTCAGCTGTTTACTAGCATGGTAATCCTTGACAATGTTCTATTGGCCATGGCGACCGGCATTATGACAGTGGCCATCATCAACCCCTGGTTCAGGCGAACCTATCCTGCCTCCGCGAAACTGGTCGACGCGCCTACTAGCAGTGCAATCTAGTGTTTCGACAGATGCTGACAGGAGGCTTCAATCTATGACTACAATTGAGTCTGCCGCACGCACTTCTTCATGTGATGACACAGAACAGGAGTCATTCTGGTCGCGTATTGGGCTACTGCGATTGGCCGGGCTTATGCTTGTAATCGCGGTCATTTGGAGACTGACAGATGTCTTCATCCTAGGACTAGGAGACACATGGATCAACATAATGCCTTCAAAGCTATTTCCCTTTCTCATCATGCTTGGTCTGTTCTTCAGATACAGGACAGACGAGGTCGCTCCTGTACTAGGCCTTGGCCGCCAGCAGCTGAGGATTCAGCTGTTTTTCGGCGTCATAATTGGTTGCTCGATGTATGTTTTCATAGAAATCCTTCCACCCCTGATCTATGGAACACTCTTCGATAAGTCGTATCCTCTAGACTTCACTGTCCTGTTTGTTGACATTCTTTGGTATCAGTTCATCTTCTTCTTTACTAATGCCCTACTTGAGGAGACTCTTTTCCGTGGTCTGATTCAGAATGGTCTTAGACCCCGGTTCACACCGAACAGGGCAATCATCCTTTCTGCACTTGCGTTTGGAGTATGGCACCTTTGCTGGCCAGTGATTAATGGACTGTCAGGCAATCTCTCGCTGTCAGAAGCAGCTTCGATGTTTGTCTTTACAACAATCCTAGGACTCTTCTTCGGTACCTACTATGAGAAGTTTAGTTCCAGGGTCACGTTGGCGGGCCCAATCACGATTCATACCCTAGTCAACTTCCTTAACGAAGACTTCAAGCTCGGTCCTGCTCCAAGCACTCAGGGCCCGGATTTCGCATTTGGAAGCCCCGTCCTTATGGGCATCACTTTCATCTTTCTTATTACAACTCTCGTTGTTCTCATCAGGCTTGCTTCGTCAACTAGAGCCGAGCACGTGCAATCGTGGTGGGCCCAATGGAAGAAAGGAACCAATATCGGTGCGACTGAGCTACATGAGTCGGAAAAGAAGTAGTAAGGAGGGAGCCCTTGCGGGATCTCTCTCCAAGCACTAAGCCTATTGAACTCGTTCCTTCACGAGCGTATCCACGACAGATGGGTCTGCAAGAGTAGTCGTGTCACCTATGTCCTTGATTTCTCCTGCAGCAATCTTCTTCAGAATTCGCCTCATGATCTTGCCTGAACGAGTCTTTGGCAGAGCGTCGGCGAACTGAATCTTGTCAGGAGTGGCAATAGGACCGATTTCCTTGCGTATGTGCTGACGGAGTTCCTCCCTCAGCTTGTCGCTCTTCTCAACTCCGGCCTTCAGAGTAACAAAAGCGTAGATTGCCTCACCCTTGACATCATGTGGAAATCCGACAACAGCTGTTTCTGCCACAGCAGGATGGCTTACAAATGCAGACTCAATCTCAGCAGTTCCGAGTCTGTGGCCTGACACCTTCAAGACGTCGTCAACTCGGCCCATGACCCAGAAGTAGCCGTCTTCGTCTTGTCGGGAGCCATCGCCTGTCATGTACATGGGTAGTCCTGTTCTGGGATCCTTGTACTGAACCCAGTATGTATTGATGAACCGCTCATGGTTGCCATAGACAGTTCTCATGAGAGCAGGCCATGGTTTCTTGATACAAAGGTATCCACCTTCGTTGACACCTGTCGGCGTGCCATCTTCAGCCACAATCATGGCATCGACTCCGAAGTATGGCAGAGTCGCACTGCCGGGTTTCAGTATTGTTGCTCCTGGAAGAGGAGTAATCACTACTCCGCCCGTCTCAGTCTGCCAGTAAGTGTCAACTATCGGGCATCTCTCTTCACCAACAACTTTGTGATACCACATCCAAGCCTCAGGGTTAATGGGCTCTCCTACGGTGCCCAACAGCCTGATGCTCTTGAGGTTGTGCTTCTTGACCGGGTCATCACCGAACTTCATCAGAGCCCGGAGCGCAGTTGGCGCAGTGTAGAACTCGTTAACCTTGAACTTCTCGCACACCTGCCAGAAACGATCATTGTCTGGGTAGGTCGGAATGCCTTCAAACATGAGAGTTGTTGCACCTGCGCACAATGGTCCGTACACAATGTAGCTGTGTCCTGTGACCCAACCAATGTCAGCGGTGCACCAGTACACATCACCCGGATGCCAATCGAATATATCCAAAAAGCTCTTGGCACAATAGACCATGTACCCGCCAAGCGTGTGAAGAACACCCTTTGGCTTGCCGGTTGAACCCGATGTGTAGAGGATGTAAAGCGGGTCCTCTGCATTCACCCACTCAGTTTCGCACTTTGGAGAGGCTTTCTTCATCAACTCGTGATACCACTCATCACGGCCCTGAGTCAACTTGATTTCCGAGCCAGTCCTCTTAACAACAATGACCTTCTCTACGGATGGTGTATCCTTGAGAGAGATGTCGGCGTTGTCCTTGAGAGGGAATACCTTTCCACTCCGATAGCTGCCGTCCGAGGTTATTAGGACCTTAGACTTGCAGTCATCAATTCGCTCCCTTAATGCGTCTGAGCTGAAACCACCAAACACCACGCTGTGAACGGCACCAATACGCGCGCAGGCCATCATGGAGATTGCCAGCTCTGGAATCATTGGCAGATAGATGGAGACCCTGTCGCCCTTCTTGATGCCAAGGGACTTGAGGACATTAGCAAGCTTGTTCACTTCATCCCTCAACTGTCCGTAGGTGAAAGTTACGGAATCCTTCTCTGGCTCGCCCTGCCAAATCAGAGCAACTTGCTTGCCCTTTCCGGCCTCGATATTCTTATCGAGGCAGTTGTAGGCCATATTAGTGATACCGTCCTCGAACCAGGTGAAACGGGCACCTTTGGGATCCTTCCAGTCGAATCCCTTGGTTGGGACTTTCTTCCAATAACAGATCTTCTTTGCAATATCAAGCCAGAACTTGTCAGGGTTCTTGATTGATTCCTCCCAGAGCTTCTTCCGTTCCTCGGCGGACTTGATGTACGCCTTCTCTGGAAAACCCTTAGGAGGCGGGAACTTCCTGGCCTCGTGACTTGTAACAGTGATTTTCTTTTCAACGGACAAGGTGGTCACCGGTACCATCGATAGTTTGAAGGGCGACCCCATATCGACTGATTATAAAGCTTGTCTAGTGCCCCCTCTCACCGTCCCTAGCGTGCCCTGACAATTCAACAAGCGAAAAGAAAGAACAAGAGGTCAGAGGATTTGGTCTCGTCTGACCTCAATCTCGGATAGGCTACTCTCTCCTCCTCCGTATCAATCTCAGTCCGAAAGTGAGCAGGGCTGCTGCTAGGGCAAGAAGACCAGTTATAATGAAAGCCATCATATAGCTGCCTGTCCAATCCTTAAGTAGGCCTGCCACTAGTCCGCCCAAGATGCCAGCAATCCCATAGGCCGTAAAGACGACACCATAGTTCTTCCCCACATTCTTTGAACCGTAGAGGTCGGCAGTGCATGAAGGGAACAGGGAGAAGTTGCCACCGAAACAGAATCCAATCACGGAAGCAACAACCATCACTAATGGCCAAGTCACTGCAAAGAAGGGAACTGATGGCGGAGAAATGAAAGCAAAGAAGAACATCGAGCCCGCCAAAATGATGAACATCACAAACATGGTGTTCTCACGACCGATGCGATCAGAGACCGCGCCCCAGACGATTCTTCCTGCTGCATTGAAGAGAGCTAGGACCCCGAGGATCAGAGCCGCCCAAGCCGCGGCAGAAGGATCGATTGCGATAGCGGCGGTCTTTACATTCCCTATCACCATAAGCCCAGCAGTAGCGGCGAGAACGAACATGAGCCAGAGAAGCCAGAAACCGCTTGTCCGAATCATCTGTCCGGGCATAATACTCAGACCCTTACCATCAGCGGTGGTAGTAGAAGGAGTATAGCCAGGGCAAACCCAGCCCGGTGGAGGATTCTTGAGAACCTGAGCACCGACAGTGACTCCGATAAGATAGACAATACCGAGTATCAGGAATGGCATTCCGATTGTGTGATTAGCTGGTGCTTGGAATACCCCGAGGAGATACTGTTCTGCGTAACCAATGACTAAGGCGCCTGCGCCGAATCCGGCAACAGCGATTCCTGTGATTGTGCCCTTCTTGTCTGGAAACCACTTCACAAGAGATGCAATCGGGCAGACATACCCGAACCCGATGCCCGCTCCTCCAATGATTCCGTACGTAAGAATAAGGTACAGGACGCCCGTTGTGGGGTCGGCGCCGGCAACTACGTCAACTAGCCATGCCAGCATATAACCAGCACCCAACAGGATGCCCCCGACAGTGGCTACTTTCCGAGGACCAGCACGATCCTGCCACCTCCCAGCAAGAACCATGAAAAATGCGAATGATGCAAGGCCGGCTGCAAAAGGCAACTGTGTGTACAGCGTTGGCCAGAGGTATACACCGCCAGCCAGTGCAGTCTGGAAGAATGACCAGGCATAGATGCTTCCGAGACAGACCTGAACCAGCAGACCGCCAAGTACTACACCATAGCGACTGCCTACCTTCGTTTCTGACATCAAGAATTCACCATATGTGTGTCGAGTACTATTGGGCCGGCAGTATGTGTGACTAAAAGGCTTCCGCCAATCCCGCGTTTCGGGTTGATGGCCTCGATTCCACTCGGAAAGCTCTATATGCCGCGCACGCCCAACAGGTAGAAAGGCCGGAGGAGCAAGACCATGGTCACGACGGGATGGACTGAAAGGTACAAGAAACAGGTCTTGAATGCACCTGAGGCCATCAGGAAGATAAAGAGAGGAAGCCGCATCTTCCTCGGGACCGGTTGCGGCGTGCCGTCTCATCTTGTCCAAGAACTTGCCAACAGCGCAAGTCGAATGGCGGACAATGAAATCGTACACCTTCTCACCCTAGGAGACACGCCTTCTGCAGACCTTCAGTTCCAAGCACAGTTCAGGCACAACTCATTCTTCATCTCTGACAACATGAGAGATGCCGTCTCAGAGGGACGAGCAGACTACACCCCCATAATGCTATCAGATATCCCACGGCTCTTCAGGTCCAAGGTAATGCCGCTGGACGTGGCGCTTATACAGGTAAGTCCCCCGGACGAGCATGGTTACTGTTCCCTAGGCATTTCAGTTGATATAACCAAGTCCGCAGCTGAGAACGCAGACCTCGTAATCGCTCAGGTCAACGAGAGGATGCCAGTCACCCTCGGTGACTCCTTCATCAACGTGAAAGACATAGACTACCTCGTTCCACATAACGAACCGCTTCTTGAGTTCAGTTCTGCTGAGGTCGACAAAACAATCGATCTCATCGGGTCCTACGTGGCTAGATTGATTGAGAACGAATCTACACTTGAACTCGGTATTGGTGCTTTGCCACAGGCGGTCTGTAGCAACCTTCTTGAAACAGGGGTCAAGGACTTGGGGGTACACACTGAGATGTTCAGTGACAGTCTGCTCCCGCTCATAGAGAATGGAATAGTCACCTGCAAAAAGAAGACCTTGCATAGATGCAAGGTAATAGCAAGCTTTGCCATGGGTTCGGAGAAGCTGTACAGCTATGTTAACAATAATCCATTCTTCGAGTTTCACCCAAGCGAGTATGTAAATGACCCATATGTGATTGGTCAAAACCGCAAGATGGTCGCCATCAATTCAGCCCTAGAAATCGACCTGACTGGTCAAGTCTGCGCAGATTCCATTGGGCACAGGTTCTACAGTGGAATCGGCGGGCAAGTCGACTTCATCCGTGGTGCAGCTAGGTCGGAGGAAGGCAAGGCAATCATTTGTATGCAATCGACCGCCATGGAGGGAAAGGTCTCCCGCATAGTGCCCAGACTAAGCGAAGGCGCAGGAGTGGTTACAACCCGAGGTGACGTAGACATAGTAATCACCGAATACGGCTTGGCTGCACTTCACGGCAAGACAATACGGGAAAGGGTCCTCTCATTGATAGCAATTGCGCACCCCGATTTCAGAAATCAGCTCTTGGAGGCTGCAAAGAAGATGCGCTACGTGTTCGAGGATCAGGTGCCATTCCTTGCTAAAGGTACATACTTCGCGACCGAGTACGAGGTTCAAGAATCATTCAAGGGCCCTGAGGGACCCATCACTGTCTACTTCAGATTGATACGCCCTGACGATGCAGACAGAATCAAGGAGCTCTTCTACGACCTGAGTGAGGAGTCAATCTACTTCAGGTTCTTGACTCCTCTAAAGAGCCTACGCCGTCAAACATTGCAGGACTTCTACGCCGTTGACCAAGACAGAGACATCTCTATTGTGGCCGTGGTCAGGGGCACTGAAGATGAAGAGACGGAGAAGATAATCGGTGCTGGCCGTTACCTGCTGAATAGGAGCACAAACCAAGCGGAGTTCGCACTGCTCATACAGGACGAGTATCAGAACAGAGGAATAGGCACATTCTTGCTTAATCATCTCATGCGCATTGCAAAGAGCAAAGGCGTCGATGCGTTCACTGCTTACGTGCATCCATCGAATAGGAAAATGATTTCTTTCATTCACAGAACCGGCAAGGTCGTCGAGAGCAAGCTCAGCATCCGGGATGACGAGTATATTTTCACTCTGAAGCTATAATTCAATCTGTGCTTTTAGGTGAGAATGCATAGGTTGTTCTTCTAGGATCCCTTCCTGCACAAAGAATCGGAAAGAAGAAGTGTGGTGGGCCCGACGCGATTTGAACGCGCGATCTACGCCTTATCAGAGCGTCGCATTAACCACTCTAGTTCTTGCATGGAATTCATGCTTAATGCCTATGCTACGGGCCCAACTGATTGAGAACGGAGGCTCTCAAACGGCTACACCTTCGACCGTGATTTAAACGTTATGACAGCTGGGCTTCTATCAGGTCAATGCTTCAGGGATAACCTTGTGTATGTAGTCCAGTGATTCCTTAATCCATTCATTCTTCAGCTCGAAGATAATTGGACCGTTGAACTTGCTCCTGAGAAGCTCTCTTAGAAAATCTCTGACTGGCATCACACCGCGGCCAAGAGGGATATGGTCCCTGCGAATCACGATGTCATCTCGCTTCTCGTAACCGCCGTCATGAAGATGGAGTTCCACTATCCGTTCTCGATACCGCCTATAGAATTCTATCACAGACTCAGTACCAGATTGTTGGCTCAGGAGATGACCTGTGTCAAAGCATATGCTCGTGTTGTACTGTTCAACGAGCTCATAAGTAACCCCGAACGGAAACTGCACATTCTCAACTGCGATTTTTCTTGGGTGAATTTCGGTTCTTGTAATAATCTCCTCCAGACTACGGGCGGCAAACATGCTCATGTAGCCACAGATGAGGGCCACCATGTCTTCTGAGAGATCGAGCTGAGAGAACTCTGCGGCCAGTGCACCGGTAGTGTGCAACACATACGCCTCGGGTTCAAGCGGCCCGGCCAGCTCTATTGCCTGCACCACGGTTTCGACGCCAGCCTGTCGTATATGCTCGTTAAAGCTTGCCAGTTCAAGCGAGTAAAACGGAAGGTGAACCGTGAATGCATTCCCAAGCTCCTCTTTGAGACTCGCCAGCTTTGCGACAGACTCGGGAGTGAGCGAGCCCGGCACCATTCGCTCAATATCCATTGTCACCTCGATCGCGCTCATGTGAGCAATCTTGAGTGCTTGACGGACAGTATTGTCGATGGTGAATCTCGAGAAATCAGCTACGCCGTTCACGAGTATCTGCCCAACTATGGGTTCGAAAGCAAGAGGCTGCAATCCGAATCTCATAAGACTCTTCTCCATCTGCAATGGGTAGGCCTTCACGTTTGAGGCACACATATCTGTTCTGGATACTACCAAGAAGAAAGGACGTGAACTTCAGACAGGTGGGAAGTTGGGCCGGCGCTAGGCTTGATTAGCCAAGGAACTTCTTCATCAGGAGCTATCCTATCGGCTTATTAGCGAACCAGAGCTTGCGGTTGTCTGCCCATGATTATTGAGAAGGAATACGCGGAAGGAAGAACCAAATTCCTGAGTGCCGACTTAGAGCACTATGCCGGTAATCGGCGCCAGTTGAAAACGGACTTGCCAGTCTTCTATAATCCACGCATGCGCATAAACAGAGACCTGTCGGTTCTGTTTCTATCTGCATACAAGAAGAACAGTCCTCTAGAGAGGATTTGTGAACCGCTTGCAGGTTGTGGGGTTAGAACCTTGCGATACCTCAATGAGTGCCCGGGTGAATTTCACGCTGTCATTTCAGATGTCAACCCGCACGCAGTGGAAATGATAGAGAAGAATGTAGGTCGGCTCGGATTTCAAGAGAGAGTCACAGTGAAGAAGGGAGATGCGAAGATCCTTCTACTGACTGAATCCCGTGACAAGAGATTCGACTTTGCTGATATAGACCCTTTTGGATCGCCCGCGCCCTACTTGACCGCCGCGATACAATCACTTGCCCCGCGACAAGCACTGCTAGGCGTGACTGCCACGGATATGCCTGTGTTATGCGGGGCACAACCGAAGATTGCACAAAGAAAGTATGGCGGTCTTTCGATTAGGACTCCTTTCTCTCATGAACTGGCCATTCGGCTACTGATCGGCCGGGTGTTCGATATTGCTGCCATGAATGACTTAGGAATCACACCATTGGCCTCTCTGAGCACAGACCATTATGTACGAATCTGGCTTAAGACCAAAACAAGCTGCATAGATTCGAATGCTGAAACCAAGAAGATTGGATACGTCTTGTATTGCCGAGACTGCATGGCCACTCAGTTTCTGCCTTTGGGATTGCTCCCGAGCAAGGAAGGATTCGAGCATGAGAGAGCCGACTGTGGTGGTCGTTTGTACTTCGCAGGTCCACTCTGGATAGGCGAACTGTATGATTTGCAGACACTGGAAACTGCTCAGCATATCCTTTGGCAAGACCCAGGTTTGTACGATCCGCGTGTGCCCAAGCTGCTGGATACGATGAAAGAAGAGTCCAGCCTGACGGACTATATCTATACAGATCTTCACGCACTGTGTGATTTGCACGGCCTACAGTCGCGCTCGATTGAGCAGGTCATGAGTAGTCTGAAAGAGGCGGGCTATGAAGTGTGTAGAACGCACTTCAGGCCGACAGCAATACGTACAACAGCCCCAATCAGAGAACTTGTGGACATTATTCGACAGCATTAGGTCGGTGTGAAGTGATGGGTAGAACCCAAGAAGAACGGAAAAGGGAGCACTACTACAGGGCTGCCAAGAAGCATGGCTATCGTAGTAGGTCTGCTTACAAGCTCAGACAAGTTATAGCAAAGCACAAGCTCTTGACAGGAGTTAATGTCGTTCTGGAATTGTGTTGCTGTCCGGGCGGATGGACCCAAGTCCTGCGCGAACTCGATAGCAGCCTATCAGTCGTGGCAGTTGATATTGAATCAATGATTCCCATAGAGGGAGTAACGTTCTTACAGGGCGACATTACTGAGCCAAAGACGATTGAGACCATCAAGACTCTGACAGGAGGACGAGTGGACCTAGTACTATCAGACTGTTCCCCAAAAGTCAGTGGAGCTTGGGATATTGATGTGGCCCGACAATTGTTCCTGGTGGAAAAAACATTCGAGATTGCTTCGGAACTTCTGAGCGTGAAGGGCAAGGTCTTGGCAAAGGTCTTCCAAGGTAGAGGATTTCAAGAGTTGATGGAAACTCTCCGTACCAGATTCCGCTTCGTCAAGCTCGTCAAGCCGGAAGCGTCAAGAAGAACAAGTGCGGAAATCTATATTCTTGCTGAAAGCCCTGTGCGATTGGGAAGTAATAAGGAAACGTCCTAGGACGATTCGGAGATTGTGACCCATTCCTCCAAGCTCCTGCATATGACTGGAGAATCGGGTTGTCTGACACCGCATCTTTCTATCCTGAGACAGTGAAAACAGGGGCACCCATTAAGATCGGACAATTGGTTTTGGCTGACCTCTTCTTCTGTTGCCTTGATGAAGTATCGCGGCTTTTCTGCATGCTGTTCTTCCATTGCTGTTCCTTCCGATACCATGTGTTGAATGGCCTCTAGTACCACTTGGTACTCGATACCTAGCCTATGCGCCAATTCATCAGGGAAGACACCCGAACCAGCCGCTGCTTGGAGAGCGCTGCGTACGAGGTCAAATACGTTGCTCATTGAAACGACCTTTTGGGTTGGCACAAGATAATATCAAAGAGACTGCACGTTCCTAAATTAAGTGTTCGGATGTTGCACATAATCGCCCGAATGCAATGTGAGGCAAGTGACATCGATGTACTTAGCTGTACATTACCTTCTATAGAGGTATACGGGTTGCCCTACAAGCTTGGTAGTGTCTACGCCCTCTTTAGCCCGAATTGCCACGTAGGGCTGTTTGACCGGACCGAAGATGTCGGTCACAGTGCCTACTACCTCAACGCTCTTGTCGACTACTTCAGCCCCGATGGGAGGAGTCTTTTCTGTTCTGAGAATGATGGCGCCACGTCTTGAAACATGCATTACCTTTCCAAGTCGTCTCATTCAAGCACCATCTCCAGTCGAAAGTATCTACTTTCGTCGCTTCTTCCCGGCCTTCTTCGCTTCCGCAGCTTGCTTTTCAGACTCCCGCTGGGCTACAATTCTGCGAACGCCTTTTGCGAGCATCAGAAGAAGACGCTTCTTCTTGTGTCCTTCCGGGTTACTCAGGATAACCGAGCCACCGATTCCTGACCAGTTCCGGGGATATTGCTTGTCGGTCTCGGCCTCAGACTCAAGGCCTGCAGCGGTTGCGGCTTGCTCCAACACCTCAACCGTAACGTCCGGCGCCGCCAAGTTGGCCGGAATTCTACGGCCCTGTGCTCTGGATAGATTCGAGTCGAGGTAGGCAGGCCAGACCCTTATCGCATCCTTGTGCTTTCTCACAGCAATATACCTCTCATCTAGTCATAGACGGACGAAGTCCCTCGACAGGACGAATGTGGTCTTTTTTACCTTTGTCATGGTCCGACATGCAGGAATATCCCTTCGGCGACATGCATAATCACGAGCTTGATAAGTTGTAGAACAGCAGATTGAGCAGCTCATGGCCGGGAGAACAACGACGTTGCCGAGAAAGAGCAAAGATGATTACTTCGCCGAGATTGCCGATCTTGTCTCATCACGAAGCACATGCCTGAGAAACCAGGTCGGCGCAGTTATTGTAAAGGAATCACAGATACTGACAACCGGCTATAATGGTGCACCAAAAGGTCTGACGCACTGTGAAGACGTGGGATGCATCAGGGAGAAGCTTAAGGTGAAACCCGGCGAGCGTCACGAACTGTGCCGAGGACTTCACGCAGAACAGAATGCTGTAATCCAAGCAGCCTACCATGGAATCAGTGTAAGAGGAGCGAGTCTCTATTGTACGACCAGGCCCTGTAGCATATGCACAAAGATGCTCATCAATGCAGGCATCGTGGAGATAGTGTACATCGAAGAATATCAAGACGAGCTGGC
>Ga0153916_10002154_pt1 | contig 14489 bp, 16 predicted proteins | sample Opewatmetagenome_FD_109642 | JGI IMG/M metagenome (GOLD analysis project Ga0153916, IMG submission 109642) | Freshwater wetland microbial communities from Ohio, USA - Open water 3 Core 3 Depth 4 metaG | ecosystem: Environmental > Aquatic > Freshwater > Wetlands | place: USA: Ohio, Lake Erie...
AGCACCATCGTACATCTTTGCGTACTCGCTGCTGAGAATGATCGCGCGAGCGTTGCCCAGATGAATCATGCAGTCGGGGTTGGGGGCAAACCGAGTCACGACCCGCTTGTATTTTCGCACGTTCGGTAACGGCGGAAGTGTCCTTTTCTCTTCAACCTTCTCCTTAACTAGGGATTCGGACCATTTTTCCTCAACGATTTGTTTCTGCTTCTCTTGTGAAAGCTTGTTGACTTCAAGAACAATCTCGTTTATGACCGGAGCGATTTCCTTTATTTTTGATTTCAATTCAGGCTTCGTTGTGAGTAATTTTCCTAAGACAGGCTGGAACTGCGCTTTTCCATCGTGTTGAACAGCGTTCAGGAGCGCTATTTTTCTGATCGCTTCTTTTTCCTTGATGTTGGCCATGACGTTTCTCTTTTTTCGCATAGAGTACAAGAATGCAGTTAAATCTTTCTTTCTATCAAGAAATCGGCAAAAGCCTTCAGTTCCTCTTTGGCTTCCGATGGCGACAACAACCTGTCAACTTCTTTCCAGCTGTCTTTCACAAGTTGTTTGGCAAAGTCTTTTGCGTATTCGATTGAGCCGCATTCTTCCATGATCCTGATGGCTTCGTTCCTTAGTTTCTGATCCGTCGCGTGCATGTTCAAGATCGCGATCAGTCTTTTTCTATCAGTCGCTTTTGCCTTCTCAAGCGTATGAATCACGACTAGGCTTCTTTTGCCTTCAGTTATGTCCTGACCCTTGCCCCCTTTTTTGTCAGCGAATTTCTTGCTCGTTAAGTCCAGAACGTCGTCTTGGATCTGGAAGGCAACTCCGATGGCTTCGGCGAATCTTCCGAGCCTTTCTACTGTGTCGCTGCTTGCGTCGCATAGGACAGCAGCGATTCTGGCAGCCATCCTAGCCAACGTTCCAGTCTTGTAGGCACACATCTGCAAATACTGTGATTCAGTGAGTCTGTCAGCGTCTGCCATTCCTCGATGCCACGCGATATCCATGGCTTGCCCAAGGCTGATGTTAATCATCTCCCTCGCATAGATTTCATACACGCGACTCAGCTTCTCGGCTCCGAGCCTCTCGCGATTCTTCACTAAGGTCAAAAGAGGCAAGTAGTACATGGCGTTTCCAGCGTTGATCGCCACATCTAACCCGAACAGTCTGTGAGTGCAGGGTTTTCCTCGCCGGAATTCAGAGTTGTCTTCGATGTCGTCCACCATTATGGTCCCGTTGTGAATCACTTCGGGAAGTATGGCAAACTCCTGAAGCTCTTCAACATTTTTTCCTAACGCTTCAACGACAAGCAGAAACAGCGACGGACGCCACCGTTTGCCACCGCGCCCGAGAAAATCCCAGATTGGCTGGGCAATACTCTTGTTCAATGCTTCAATGTTGTAGTCATAACGCGGCGAGTCTAAAGAAAAAACAAGCGAAGACTTGTCGAACTCCCTCGGAATGTAACACTCAATCAGTTTGTCGATGGTCGAGGCCCTTTTCTCAAGCATCTTTTCCACATCAATTGTCTTTTCCAGTTCAGTTCCCTCCAGATTTCTGCAGGTCTCGTCGAGCATAAATCTGAACGTTGAAACCGCGCATAGTCAACCATTGAGCCATCTTGCCCGTGAATATTATTGGTGCCTTCTTCAGTTTCTCTACAGAATCCGCGCCCACCAAGAACATGGTGTTCCTTAACTCCTCGATGAGAGACTGCAGTTTCCTTTTTACCTCTTCGGCACCGTGCGTTGCGGGATCTAAGACAGGATAAGCAGAACCCGTTAGCTTGGCACCGATCGCCAGAGCCTTGACTATGTCAACACCTGAACGTATTCCACCAGAAGCAATCACGGGAACCTTCACCCTTCGTACAACTTCAACGAGACTTGCGACGGTGGGCATGCCCCAATCCCAAAAAGCCTCGCCCAGTCTCTGACCCGTCTCATCGTTATGCTTTCTCGCCCTGAAGAATTCAACCGCCGCCCAACTGCTTCCTCCGGCTCCCGCAACATCGATTGCCGCAACGCCGATTTTATCAAGCTCTCTTGCTTCAGCCGCGCCGATTCCACAACCAGTCTCCTTAACGATAACGGGAACAGCCAGTTCATCAACAATCTTACCGATCGCCTTGGTCACGCCCACGTAGCTCGTTTCACCCTCGGGTTGAACAGCCTCCTGCAGCGGGTTCAAATGAATCGCCAACGCGTCTGCCTCGAGCATCTCCACGGCCCTCGTGGCTTCTCGGACGCCGTATCCCTTGATCAACTGCGCGGCACCGAGGTTCGCCACAACAAACGCGTGCGGAGCCTCTTTTCGGACAACACTGAACGTCTTTTCTAGATTGACGTTCTCAACCGCGACACGTTGACTTCCAACTCCGATGCCTAAGCCTAGTTCCTCAACCGCACGGGCAATTGCAGCGTTGATTTTGGTTGCGCTCGCTACGCCTCCGGTCATTGACTCGACTATCAGGGGTGCCGAGAACGAGTGGTCAAGGAATTTTGTGTGCAGGTCTATCTGTTTTCGATTGACCTCGGGCAGGGCTTTGTGAACCAAGTAGAGGTCTTCAAATCCCGTTGTGATTCGTCTGGCTTGGACGTTTTCTTTTAAGCATATCTCCAGGTGATCGTTCTTTCTCGCTTCCGTCAACCCGGTCAAACTTGTCTCTTTCTCCATTCATTCTTTGATGATCGTTCCAGTTACCCCTTCACCCTTCAGTGCCTTGTAGACATTTCGAGGTTTGGCAGCGTTAACGATGAGCGCTTGAATCCCTCTTTCAATTGCCGGGATGAGTTCAATAATCTTCCCCAACATGGCTCCGGTCACGTCCGTGCTGTTGTCAGATTTCATTCGCTGCCGCATTTCTTTCAACTCGTGAAGTGTGCATTCAGTCAGAAGGCGAGCCGACTTTGACAGCTTGGGGTCATCATCGAACAAACCGTCCTCGTCGATTCCCATCACGATTCGTTCAGCCCCTAACTGCTCAGCTAAGCATGCTGCCAACTGATCTCCAGATAAGATGGTGAAGCCCAAATCGGCATCAACTACTGCGTCACCGAAAAGTAAAGGAACGAAGTCTTTGTCGACCAGTTCTCTCAGAGGCGCCTTAATTGGCATCAAGATTCGACCAGACTTCGTGACGACACAAGAGGACGGTGAAATGGTTACTGCGGGAATATTATTCTGTATTAGGGCGTCCAGAACCAGTCGGTTAAGGGTTATCATGGCTTCATGTGTCTTCGAAAAACCCAGAAGCTGACTCTTTTTGCCCGTGTATCCCTGCATGATTGAATACTGCTTCGCCAGAGGATGACCAAACGAACCGCCGCCATGAACAATAACAAGCTTCTCAACTCTTGCCTCAGAAATTTCGGCCGCGATTCTCTTGATTGTTGACAAGTTGGCTGTGAACGGTTTCTTTTTTTGCGTTATGACTGAACCGCCGACCTTCAGGACGGTTGGTCTACGGCTCAACTCTTACGCCCTCATCGGTCTTTCGAACCTGGAATGCTGTTCCGCCAGCTTGAACGATCGCTGTCGTAACACGATTGAGTTTCTTCTCCTCAGCCAACGCAACCATGCATCCGCCCCCTCCTCCTCCCGTGAGCTTTGCTCCCAGAGCTCCGCTTTCTCTAGCTGCATAGACCAATCGTTCAAGAGCTTCGTGGGAGACCCCAACAGCGCATAACAACCCATGGTTGATGTTCATCATGTCACCTACGGACTCCAAATCGCCTTTTTTCAAAGCTTCGACCGCCAACAAGGCGATTCTTCCACCGGTTTTCATGACGGGTTCAATAATGTAGCGATGCTTCTCCCGCATGTGCCTCACCGCGGCGACAAGCTCGCCGGTTGAACGCTCAACTTCTGTGTTGCCTATGACCAGCGGCACGTTCGCTTCCACTTTCAGGGTTTCGAAGTCTTTTCCTTTCTGAAATTGAAGAGTGCCACCGTAAGTCGCGATTGCAGGGTCAATTCCAGACGGAGTACCATGAACTAGACGCTCAGTCTCATACGCCAACCTAAAAATCTGATCACGAGAAAGCTCAACGCCCAAAAGATGACCTGCCGCAACAATGGTTGAAGTTGCCACAGCCGCAGAAGACCCTAACCCCGCAGACACAGGAATGTCAGAACTGATGGTAACATCCATCCCTGCCTTTTTGTTGGCAGTTGTCAAGACCTGTTGAACAGCGTTTTTCACCGGTTCGAGTTTCGCTTGGGCTTTTGCGCCACCTTTCTCCGCTTGAAATTTCGCGCCTTTGAAAGTTCCAGACACACGCATGTCAACTGAGCCCACGTGGATTTTCTCATCCTTTCTCAATTTCGCAGTGGCATAGGCTCGTTTGTCAATCGCTATGACTACGGCTGGTTCGCCGTAGACAACGAAGTGTTCACCGAAGAGAATGACTTTCGCGGGCGCAGAAGCCGTCACTGCCTCTTTTCTCGAAGAGGGCACATCAGTCACCTGCTCAGTATTATCGAGGCGTAGCCGACAACCGCGGAATAGTCACCGACGACGTCGCCGCTCGTCTTGTAGCACATGAGCTTGCCACTTTTAGCACCCATCTCTTTTGCCGCTGTGATGGCTGCTACAACTGGTCCATAGCCGCACATAGTAACCCGGCGTCCCTCCACCTCAGAATACAGTTTTCTCTCATCTAGTTGCAGCACTGCCTCAATAATTGCTTTGTCCTTTGTTTCGGCTGACTTCTGCGGCTCATAGTGAGTCATGTCGGTGGAGGCGATAACCAAGGCATTCTTATTCTTCAGAGCCTTTGCCACAGCCAATCCAACCTCTCGACTTGACTCAAAATCCTGCATGAGAAAACAGATCGGCACAAACCTGAACCGTGAACCATAAAGATACTGCAACCAAGGCAACTGCACCTCGATCGAGTGTTCCCGCACATGAGCGACTTCATCGACATCGATTATACCCGACTCACGAGCGATAGTTGTAGCTGTTTCGGTGTCAACTTCGACGTCGCCTAAGGGTGTCCGCCATGCCCCTTCCGTCATAGTGGCTAAGCCGCTTCCGATGCCTTGGTGATTCGGTCCAAAAATCACGACTAAATCTGGTTTTCCATCCTGGGCCAAGTGATGATAACCGTGGGCTGCGACGGGACCAGAGTACATGTAACCCGCGTGTGGACTAATTAGGCCAACCGTGTGCTTGAGCTTGTTCTCAGCGGTTTTGGGCAGTGTGCCTGGACCCAGTTTACCCTTGAAGCAATCTTCTATCTGTGCTCGAAGCGATTCCGAAGTGCCCTCGTAGAAGCTTCCAGCGTAAGCTGGTCGCCTAACCTTCAAGGCCACACTCCTCTGGCAGGTTTATTCCTCTCTGACCAGTTTGACTTCGAAGTCGTCGATTGTGAGTGTTGGGTCGCCGTCTGCCGGTAGCTCGCCCTTTTCTCTTAGCATTTGGCGCGCCAGAAGCCAATAGATCACGGCTAGAGCCCGTCTGCCCTTGTTGTTGGTTGGAATGACGAAGTCCACGCCCGCAAACTCGTTGTCTGTGCTGCACAAGGCTATCACGGGAATGCCTATGGCGCCAGCCTCTTTGACAGCTTGAGCATCCGCCTTTGGATCAGACACGATGACGGCATTCGGCTCGATTCGCCCTGCGTAAAGCGGGTTAGAAAGCATGCCCGGTATGAAGCGCCCGATTATCGGCGTTGCCTTTGTGAGTTCGCAGAATTTCTTAACCGGTTCGCGACCGTAGAGGCGGGCGGCAACTGCCACGATTTTTGAAGGCTCATATCTCGCCAAGAATTTTGCTGCTATTCGAATTCGTTCATCTGTTTTCTTCACGTCTAGGACGAAGAGTCCGTCGGGGCGCACGCGGTAGATGAAGGGCACCATGTCTTTTGTCTTCATCCTTGTTCCGATGTGGATTCCAGCGGACAGAAGCGTGTCCTGGGGCAGAAGCAGTTCCTCGCCTATTCGAATCTCTGATTCAGCGGGAACGCTTGGTGCAGGTGCCACGGTTTCGGCAGAGACTGGACTCTCAGATGTTTCCGGCATGTCTGTTTCTTCTTCTTTCTTTTCTTCGGTTGACATGTTGATTTCTCTTGCTCCTATATTGTTAAGACCGCCATTTTAGCGCTTTCCTTAAGTCTTTCTTCAATTCGTATGAGCTCATTTAATATCGCTATGCGGGCGCCTTCGACGACGCCTGCTTTTATCATGGGACATCTGAATGCCACGGCTAGGTGGGCAATGTGGGCTTCAGTCGTCTCGCCCGATCGATGCGACACAATCGGCACGTAATCCGCTTTCTGAGCCAACTGAGTTGCCTGCCAAGCATCGGTCAACGTGCCAACTTGATTGCCCTTGATTATGGCAGCGTTTCCCGCCCTCATGTCTATTCCCTTTTGTAATCGTTTCTTGTTTGTCACGAATAAGTCGTCGCCGCAAATCAGACAGCCCTTAACCTTCTTGGTAAGTTGAGCGAAGCTCTCAAAATCCTCTTCATGGAATGGGTCTTCTACGTAGACAAGCTTGTATGCCTGAATCATGTGGATGACGTAGTCTAGCTGCTCCGCCGAGCTTCTTTTAGTGTTGTCCCTCTTGTACACGTAGCACTGCCCCACTGGGTCCCAAAGTGATGAAGAAGCCATGTCCATTCCCACTCCACATTTAACTCCAGTTTCATCCGAGACTTCCTCGCAGGCTTCTGCAACTATTTCCAGGGATTCCTCGTTGCCCATGTTAGGCGCCCAAGCCCCCTCGTCCGTCCTACCACCAGTAAACGTGGGATCTTTCTTCTCCAAACTGGAACCCACACGCCGGTGCACTAGAATGTTTGCTTTGACGGCGTCAAAGAATGACCCCACTCTCAGCGGAAGTGACAGGAATTCTTGGATGTCAGGTACGTTGGCTCTGGCGTGTTTTCCTCCGCCCAGAACGTTGCCCAGTGGATGTGGCAGTTCGTTGGCGAAGTTGCCGCCTAAGTGCAGAAAGAGTGGAATGCCTCGCGAAGAGGCTGCTGCATCTGCTATAGCCAATGAAATTGCATACGAAGTGTTTCCGCCGATGTTTCTGAAGTCGCTGGTTCCGTCTACTTGGTGGAGTGAGGTGTCTATTTGCTCCTGTTTCTGTGAATCTGCCCCAATGAGTCTGGGCGCAATGGTCAGTCTCACTTTCTTCATTGCCTCATCTACTCCGCCCTTTGGAAATGGTATAGCTTCTTCCTTTCCACGGCTGGCTCCGGCTGGAGCTGAGGCTCGACCAAATCCGTTGTTGGTTGCGACGTCTATTTCGATTGTTTCTTCTCCGCGGATGTTGAAGACTTTGCGAGATGACATGCTTTTGATCGTCGTCGACACTGTGGCTTCTCCCGGATGCTTCGCTCTTATGTTATTCTGGCCCTTTTGCTAGCTTGCGCTTGCCTGACTCTTCGTAGAATCTCAGGATTTCGTCGATAACTTCGACGTGTGACAGTAACATGCGACGGCAACAATAGCGCTTAACGCCCAAGCTGTCAAGAACCTTGCCTGAATCCTCGCCTTCTTTGACGCGTCGTGCAAAGTCTTCCCACTTGTCACCGACGAGAAAACCGCAACTGAAGCAGCGGACAGGAATTATCATGATGAATTTCACCACGTGGCGTTGTTAGCCATAATGGTGACGCTCAATTAAACTTTGTTGTTTGATATACGAAGGATGAAAAAGAGAAAAAAGTGAATTTTCGCGGTGCAACGTTGCCTCTTACTTACTTTTCAATGTGAGGGTCCAGCCGATTAGGCTCTCGATCAGTTGGCGTATGAGTTTTCGCGTGTTTTCGTCTCTTAACCTGCCGTTTTCATCGATTTTATCAGGGGCATATGTTACGATGATTTCTGGCTTGTTGACGGGATGCATGTTGAGATAGACAAAGCTTTGCCTAAGGTGATACTGAGCTCTTGCGCCTCCGATCATTCCAATGGACGCGCTCATTATCGCGACTGGCTTGCCCTCAAAAGCGTTGTCTCCGTAAGGTCTGGAAGCCCAATCGATAGCGTTCTTGAGAACACCGGGCACCGAGTAATTGTACTCAGGAGTGGCGATCAATAGAGCATCCGCCGCCCTGATTTGCTCTTTGAACTCCTTAACCTTCGACGGCGGCTGCTTTTCATAGTCCTGGTTAAACGGAGGGATGCCTTCAAGATCAAAAATCTCAAATGCCGTGTCTGCAGGCAACAGTTCCAGAGCCGCACGCAACAAAGCCTTATTGTACGAGCTTTTTCGCAAACTGCCTGCGAAACCGAGAATGCGGAATGGTTCGCTCATGATTTGAAATATCCTGTTCTTGTTGTTTAAATCAATTTTCACTCTTGCACCATAATTCGAGAAAACCTGAGTCTGCGAGGTTGTTGGCGCGGGGTGTGGGATTTGAACCCACGCGACCTTTCGGTCACAGACTTAGCAGGCCTGCCCCCTACCAGGCTAGGGCAACCCCGCCATGGCAATTAGTTGCGTGCAGAATTGTTGTGTCGTATGCTTATTTTTGTGTTTCGTGGACACAGCCTTAACAACATTTATAATGACGCTCTGCGTTATGCTGTTGCCAACAACGGGCTATGAGCTATATGACTGAGGAAGCAAACAACTCAAAAGAGACACACAACGAAGGCGAAACAGCAACAACTCCAACCGCACCTGAAACCCCACCCGTGCTCAAAATTCTGATCGACAAACCCTCCGACTTCAGATTCCACGCGGCTTACATGACGTATTCTGATGCTTTTGACAAAGCCACTTCACCCGAGACCAAACTGAAACTGAACGAAAGCATCACGGCGTTGTCCTCGGAGCAGATTGACTACGAGACTTTCTACAGACAAATCAGCCAGTATAGAGTTGAGTTCAACCCAGAGCATTTCAGCGGCCATGGACGGCCTTTCATAGAGACCCAAAGGAAGAAGGACTGGCGGAAGAGAGAAGAAAGAGCCAGCCGAAACAAGAGACACGGACGCTAGACCTGAGTGAGCATTACTTTTTTATCATAAGGATGTAAAGTAGCTCTGAGCCTCGATTTCGAAACGGGCCGGTCGTCTAGCTTGGTTAGGATGTCGCCCTTACAAAGCCACGAGCTTGAGACAGGCGAAGGTCGCAGGTCCAAGTCCTGCCCGGCCCACCAAACTAACCATGAAGGAAGACCTTTAGCCCTCAATGAGAAGCTTAGGACGCCCACAATTACCATCCAAGCTCTTTCTTTATCTTCCTCGGGCTAAACGGTAACAAAGAGGCTTTGCGCAGTCTTCGCCCAAGCTTAGGCATCAAACCAACAGCATCAGTCCCGAGTTTACACTCTAAGGCATGTTCCAAAGGTCCAAGAACCTCTATCTTGACAATATCGCGTGCATGCCCGGCTCTCTGGACTTCGCCCTGAACTTCTCTTCGACTTGCGCCCAACACTATCAAACGGTCCAGATTAATCATGAGCCAATTCGAAAACAAAGACAACTGCACCTCGGACAACTCGGCACTCCAGACGCCCTTCGTCGAATCTAAATCGCCCAAGACCTTGACTTGCAAGGGCATGTGATCATGAAGGCAATAGAAGTCAGCCGTGTGTCGCAAGGTCACGTCCCTCCCATCCATAAGCTGTGCTCTCAGAGTTGACAAAGGAATGATGACTGGATAAGCAGCTGGCGCAAAAACACCGATATCGACATGCAACTCGCTTGCTGACTCTCTGGAATTGAAAATCTTACCACGAACATTCATGAACTTGCTAACTCTGTCCGCCGACACTAGCGCTATTCCTATTTCTTGATCAAGAAACTCCCGAGCAACTGGCTCATCCTCACCATGCAGTTCAACCTGAACCCATCCCTGAGTGGTTGTTTCTAGAACCTCAATTCTGACTTTAAGACCCTGGCACAACGATTCCAGTTCACTCTCGAAGTTTCGTGTCGAGTATGAACCGTACGCCTTTTCAAGAAGAGTGAGGAGCGTCAACTAATGTCTCCAACGACAGCCACGATTTCTTCATGTAGTTTCCGAATTCTCTCCACGGCAGGATGATTCACACCCAAATTTTCAACGTATGACTTCAAGGCTTGATCCATGGGCACCGTTCTCAACCCATCAACCCGCTTGTCCGCATAGCACACGATTTTCTCCTCAAGAGTCGCTGGTAGGAAGTCCCTTGCAGGCCAGCCGAGGCGCTTAGCCTCCTCCTTCGGAACGCCGCCTCCAACATGACGCTCAATAGCCTTGGCAACAGAATCCGGCAACCCCAAGGACCTGGCAATCTCACCACCAACTAATCCGTGGCTAACGCTGTGAGTCTTCGCGCGACCGATGTCATGAAGCAACCCGCTGACTTCTACCAGTTGAAGGTCCACCGGGTAGCCCTCTCTCTGAAAAGCTTTCGCGAGTCTCACGGCAAACTTCGAAACAGTCTTGCAGTGATTTATTACGCTCTGAGAACATCCCGCCTTGGCAAGAAGACTCAACGCCTCGGCTCGTGTCGGGAGCCCAGGCTTACTCACTCATCTCCTTCCTTAGCTGCTCAACCTTGGTTTCCAACGCTTTGATTATGGCACCATTGTCGAAGTGCATCAGCGGGTTACCGCACGTTGGACAGCGAAACACGGATTCAACGGCCTCTTCGAACGGAATCCGTTGGCATTTTGGTGATCCGCAGTAGTAGAAGTCGTGGTTTTTCTCGTACTCTAACCGTGTCTGAAGTTTATCCAACACGCGGCGTTTCTGATTGGTTATGAAGCCTTCCAGCTGGTCTGGCTGGAGCCGCCAGTGAAAGATGAACCAGCCGGTGTTCTCGTCTCTTGACCTCCGAAGCCCCACAAGCGAGTGATCATAAAGCTTGTACAGTATTTTCCGAACTGAATTGAGGCGGATTCCCGTTTTTGTGGCTATTTCGTCGTCTGTGATCTCGCCGACTCCCTTGAGTATGTTGATGACTTTGATGGCGTCTTCCTCTCCAAAGACTTCGGCCACTTTGTTCAGTGTTTTTTCGTCGACAAGGATCATTGAGCCGCCTCCGTTCTGGTCTCTGACATAAATAGTATATATGAAGCCTTAAATCTGTTGTTCTTAGATGGGGCTGATTCCTGATTTGACCACTTTCTTGCCGTTTTTCTGAGGCATTATCTTCATTCGTGCCCCGCTAAACTCGTGAGCCAACTCCTTTCCTTCATAAAGCCTGTCTAGAAAGACGGCTAGACTCGAGATCTCGGAGTGGGGTTGATTTCCCACAGCGACGTTGAAATCGGAGACATTAGGCGAATAGAAGTCCTTGGGCACTTTTTGACTGCCAACGATCACCAACAGGTCTTTGCCGCATGTCTTGATCCTTTTCAGGACGTCGCTGGTCTCGATGTTCTCTCCGTAGACCGTGAGATGCACGACGCAGCCTCCGTTGTCTCGCCAGTTCTTCACCACTAATTTCGAAGGGATACCCATCTCAAAATGCAACTCGCCACCCCAGCTTGCGACTATTTTTTCAACGGTCGCTCGGACTTCTTCGTCTTTTATGTCGGTTAGTATGAATTCGGAGGCTCCGAACGCTCTGGCAACGAGTGCAACGTGGGTGGTTACTCTCTGGTCGCGGAAGCGGTGTCCCCATCGCATGACGGTAATTCTACGCTTTTTGGAATTCTCCTCCAAGCAGTATCACTCGCTCTCTGACTTTGTCGGCGAACCACGGCACGGCTTCGAAGACCACTTGGACTCTGTCTCCCTCGTACTTTTGGCTCTTCACATCGGCTCTGCTGAAAAGCCAAGAAATGAACGAGTTATACTGACTCACCACTGGAATTGAAAACGAGGCCTGGAGCAATGGTTCCAGATGGCGGATGATTTCTTTTTCCAATGATGAAATGTTCGTTCTAAGGAGTGCTGAGACGGGAACGGGGTTCGGTACGAGATTCGTTAGGCTTGAGAGCTTCTGGTTCAGTTCGGACTCGGAGAGCAGGTCGGTTTTGTTCAATGCTGTTACGATGGGTACGCTTGAGCCGCCTATGGCTTGGATCGTCTCGAGACAGACATTTAGTTTGCGTTCGATGTCTTCTTCGGCTTCGCTGATGTCTACGACGAGGAGTATGATGTCTGAGAAGATGGTTTCTTCAAGGGTGGAGTGAAATGCCTCTATCAACGTCAGAGGCAAGCGGTCGATGAATCCAACGGTGTCGGTTAGGAGGACTTTTCTGTTTGAGAGCTTCACGGCTCGGGTTGTTGTTGACAGAGTCGTGAACAATCCTTCGCCTACGCGAGTGTCTTCTCCGGCTAGGGCGTTGAAGAGTGAGCTTTTTCCTGCGCTGGTGTAGCCTGCCAAGGAGATGGTGGAGTAGCCGAGTTCTGCTCTGCGGGTTCTGTGCAGGCTTCGTTTTTTGCCGACTGTTTTGAGTTTTGCTTTGATGTGATGGATTTGCCGCTTGACCGTTTCGTAGTAGATGTCGACTTCGTAGGCGCCTAGGCCCATGAATCCGGGTTGTTCACCTTTTTTGGCTAGTTTGACTTTTTCTTTTGCCCGTGTGAGTTCGTGGCGTTGTCTTGCGAGTTCGATTTGGAGTTTGGCTTCCGTGGTTGCGGCTCTGCGGGCAAAAATCTCGAGGATGAGTTGGAACCGGTCGATGGCTTCGACATTGGTTTCTTTTGTTAAGTTGTAAGCTTGTAGGGGCTTGAGTTCGTTGTCGAAAATGGTTTTTTCTGCTTGTTTTTCCTTGACCATGTCGGCGAGTTCTTTTACTTTGCCGCTGCCTATTTGGTAGCTGGGGTCGCGTTGCCTTATTTGTTCCATTCTGCCTACGACGGTGTATCCGGCGGATTCGGCTAAATTTTGGAGTTCGTTCAGCCTTAGGCGTTCGTGCTGTAGGCGTCGTTGGACCAGTATCGCTTTCGTTTTGGTTGGTTGCCTCCAGTTTTTGCTTATTTTTTCGCTTGCTTTTCTTTGTTGACCTTGATCAAGTCGCCTAACGTCGGCGGGGCTCGAGGACCTGCCAAGGCTTTTGTGGGCACTTTGGGTTCTGAGACTGGCACCACCAATTTCATGTGCAGGGCGTGCTCCAGCTTTTCGGACAGTATGTTGTCTGGGGTCATTTTTCCAGTTTCGATTTTGCGCAGCACTGAGGCTTTTTCATTGATTTTCTTGCCGAAAGCCTCTAAGGTTAGGCCCATTTTTTCTCTAGCTTGTCTGATTTTGGCGCTGAAGTTCTCTACGAGTTCCGTGGTCTCGGTCTCAGACAGAGCTGGCTGTCTTCTTGGCGGAAGCATTGGTTTGGGCAGTCTTCTTGTCACTTTTTTCATGAGCGGTTCGTTCTTGGCTTCAAAATACACCGAGCCGAGTTTGGCGCACTCGCCACAGACCATCATTCTGGCGCCTTCGATGACGGCTCTGTTTGGTGGACCGATGATTTTGCGACCGCAGACCTCACAACGCATGAACGTGAACTCTCCAAAATGGTTTTAGATACTCCCTTGTGTTTATACTTTGTTAACTCTTACGGTGTGAACATGATTAAGGACAGACACGAAACGCTGACGAGAATCAGAGCGGTAGCTGACTACCAGCTTGGCAGAGGCGCAGGGGAAGCGCTGTTTCCGAACAGGGTCAAGGTTGTCTTTTCCAAACGAACGGGCAGAATACGTCACATCTATTTGGGTGCGAAGTTGTTGGCTACTCTTCGTCCAAAGGATGGAATGTTCTCGTTAACGCTGGCGGGTGCTAAACGGTTACTGAACGGGATTGACCCTCCGCGGCTCTGGGTCAAGGTGCCGAAAGACGTTGGTTGCTTCATTGCGGAGGGGAAGAGTGTGTTCGCCAAGCATGTGGTTGCTGCTGATGTTGAGATTCGTCCCGAGGAAGAAGTCACAGTCATTAACGAGGACGGCAGGCTGTTGGCGGTTGGAAGAGCCATTTTGACTGGGAGGGAGATGTTGGCTTTCAAGAGGGGCGTCGCTGTGAAAGTGCGCCGAGGCGTTGGGTCTGCCGGTGGGTAGAGTCTCGTTGTTTTGAAAACTCAAATAAACACTCGTGGCATACATCTGAGGGCGGCGACTTCATGGGTTGTTGACGAAGCTTAAGCAGCGGATTCAGGCTTTGATGGCGTATGAGGCTCAACTGGCTCATCGAGTAGGGTTGACTCCGAATGCAGTGAGCGGTTTGGGTGTTGTGGCTGCCGTTGCCTCAGCCATCTTCTATTGGGCTGCCCAGTTTTCTTTGGCGTACTTGGTTTTGGCAGCGGTTCTGCTTTTGATTTCGGGTTTCTTTGACGCTTTGGACGGTGTTGTTGCGAGGCTTTTTGAGAGTGTGACGGTTTTTGGTGGTTTCCTTGATTCGATGCTTGATCGTTATGCGGATGCGTTGGTTCTGATGGGGCTTGTCCTCGGGGGTTTCGCGGATGCTTTTTGGGGTTTTCTCGCTTTGATGGGTTCGTTGCTTGTTAGCTACAGTCGTGCGCGTGCTGAGGCTGCGGGAGTGAAGATGGAGACTGTGGGTTTGGCTGAGAGGGCTGAGCGCATTCTGATACTGGTGGTCGCGAGTTTTG
>Ga0153916_10002156_pt1 | contig 14477 bp, 11 predicted proteins | sample Opewatmetagenome_FD_109642 | JGI IMG/M metagenome (GOLD analysis project Ga0153916, IMG submission 109642) | Freshwater wetland microbial communities from Ohio, USA - Open water 3 Core 3 Depth 4 metaG | ecosystem: Environmental > Aquatic > Freshwater > Wetlands | place: USA: Ohio, Lake Erie...
GCTGAATCCGATGAGAGTGCTGCTAATCCATGCCGACAAGTTCGAGTACGAGGTCAAGGAACCTACGAAGATGGCTGAAGAGCTGCCGAAGGGCTATTCTAAGAAGCACTCATTCAAGGAACCGCTCGTGGTGTTCTCGACTATTGAATCGTCAGATGATGACGTCAGTACGATAGCCGAGGTTGCGTCTGCCGACCTCGCCGAGGTCTTCCAGAAGGTGAAGGCGGAGAGGCTTGTTCTCTACCCGTACGCTCATCTAAGCCCAGACCTCGCGTCTCCCAAGCTCGCCGTGGACGTCCTGAAGGCGGTCGAGTCTATCCTCAAGAAGAAGGGCATCGAGGTTCATAGATCTCCGTTCGGCTGGTACAAGGCGTTCGATATCAGCTGCAAAGGGCACCCTCTGTCCGAACTGTCTAGAGAGTTCAACGCTCAGAAGAAGGTAACAATAGAAGAGGTCGTAGAGAAGATCAGGAAGACCTACTACATTCTCACGCCCGAAGGTGAAGAACATCCCATCGACTTGGAGAACGTAGACTCGGCCAAAATACTGGACAAGTACCCTTCCCTCAAGAAGTTCATCATGTCCGAGGAAGTGGGCAGGACCAAAGGGGAGGAGCCGCCCTCAATCAAGGCGATGCAGAGATTGGAGCTCGTGGATTATGAGGAAGCGAGCGACCGGGGCCATTTCAGGATGTTCCCCAAAGGGCATCTCGTGTTCAAACTGCTTGAGAAATGGGCAGAGCAGATCGCGGTCGACAAGATCGGCGCGATCCAGATTGACACGCCCATCATGTACGATTGGTCTCTCCCGGACATCAGAAGCCAGGGGATGTCGTTCCACGAGAGGCACTACACGCTCAAGACTGAGGAGAACAAGGAGTTCGTGCTCAGGTTCGCAGGCGACTTCGGACTCTTCAGGATGATGAAGGGAGCCACCTTGAGCTACAGGAACCTCCCGCTTAGAATCTACGAATTTTCCAAGAGCTTCAGACTGGAGCAACGCGGGGAGCTGACTGGACTGAAGAGACTGAGGGCTTTCCACATGCCTGATGTGCACTGCTTCACCAAGGATATCGACGAGGGCTGGAAGGAGTACATGTTGCTCTACAAGAACTACTCTGATCTCGCTGATGCTACAGGAGTGGAATATGCTGTTGCATTTAGGATCGTGGACGAGTTCTACGCGAAGTACAAGAAGCACCTGATAGAACTTCTGAAGCATTCCAAGAAGCCCGCGCTTATTGAGGTCCTTTCCGAGATGAAGCACTATTGGGCCGTGAAACACGAGTTCCAGGGTGTGGATTCCGTGGGAGGAGCTGTTCAGCTGAGCACGGTTCAGCTGGATGTTGAGGACGCAGAGAGATACGGAATCGTGTACGCGGATGCCGACGGGAAGAAGAAAGGTTGCATCATCTGCCACTCATCGATCGGCTCGATTGAAAGGTGGATCTACGTTTTACTCGAGGAAGCGTTGAAGCATGAGAAGCCGAGCCTGCCGTTTTGGCTCTCACCCACCCAGGTGAGGCTCATCCCTGTCGGGCAGGAATTCCTCCCGGATTGCGAGAAGCTCGCAGCTCATCTCGATGCGCGTGTCGACGTCGACGACATGGACGACAAAGTGGGCAAGAAGATCAGGAACGCCGAGATGGAATGGATCAACATGATACTGGTCGTCGGAGAGAGGGAGAGGGCTTCTGGGACTTATCCGGTCAGACTTCGGTCAGGGGAACAGAAGAACATGACCCTGGACCAGCTCAAGGCGGAGATAGAGAGGCTCTCGAAAGGATATCCGAGGGCGAGGCTCCCACTTCAGGTCCACCTATCGAAGAGACCCGTGTTCAGAGGATGATCGGCGTCATCTGTTGTCCTCGTCGCCCCAGATGAACTTGTGGAGCTGAGGAAGAACCCGGACGTCCAGACCGTCCTTCAGTACCTTTTCGGCTAGCTCCTTGAGATCCTTTCCACCGACAGGAGTGAGAATGACCTCGCACTTCGGGGAATACTTCTCAAGCACCTCTTTCGCGTAATCGTAGTCTGTGTCTCCCGCGATTATGAACTTGAGCTGGTCCGTAGGTCCGAGGGCCTCCAAGTTTTCGAAAAGCATCTTGTCGGATTCCCCGGACGAAGGGCACTTGATGTCCATGCTGATCGTTAGATTCTCGACGCACGGTAGCTCGTCCAGTGGCATCGCGCCACTCGTCTCTAGCACGAGCTGGAAACCTGAGTCGAGCAGCATCTGGATGAGTTTCGGCGCCTCCTTCTGCGCCATTGGCTCCCCTCCCGTCAAACAGACATGCCTGCATTTGAGCTGCTTGACCGTCTTCAAGATCGCCTCGAGTGTCATCTGCTCGCCCTTGTCGAACGCTTGTGGAGTATCGCAGTAGGTGCATCGCAATGGACATCCAGACGTGCGCACGAAGACAGTTGGAGCTCCGATTGTTAGGCCCTCTCCTTGCAGTGACTTGAATATAGAGTAGATCTTCATCAGCTGACCTCGTACTCGAGCGGGTCTTCTAGTCCTGCCTCGGCAAAACCTTTCAACCTCAACCTGCACGAATCGCACTCACCGCATGCCTTCTTGCCACCTTTGTAGCAGCTCCAGGTGAGTCCCAGCGGCACCTTCAATCGGACTGCTTTGCGGACTATCTGAGCTTTGGAGAGGTTGATCAATGGTGTCTCCAGATGAATCGCTCTCCCTTCCCTGCCGGACAGAGTGCCGACATTGATCGTCCTCTGGAAGGCGGCGATGAAATAGGGTGTGCAATCTGGGTAACCACTGAAATCGACGGCGTTCACTCCGATGAGTATGCGCTCTGCCCCCCGACTCTCGGCGACCGAAGTCGCGACGCCAAGGAAGATGATGTTCCTGGCGGGGACGTATGTGCTCGGGACGGCCGAGAGGGCTTCATCTTCCGACCGCCTCTCTGGGATCGAAATCGACCTCTGAGTGAGAGAGCTCTTCAAGAGCTTTCCGATGTTCAGAGGAATCACGATGTGCTCCTTGACCTTGAAATGTTTCGCGATCTTCTTTGCACTCTCGATCTCGCGGTTGTGCCTTTGTCCGTAGTCGAAGGTCAGCGCGATGACGTCATATCCCTTGTCAATCGCATATGCGAGAGTTGTGGCCGAATCCAAACCGCCGGAGAGAAGCACAACAGCCTCTGACATTCCGATACCCCTCAATCAAAGGTCCTTTCCTGTCCAGGCACCCTGACCTCTTCCTTCGTCAACGCCTATCTCGATATGCCTCACGTTCTTCGGGAACTTGACCTTGTCCAGCACTCTCTGCAGGACAAAGGTCGCGAGCGTCTCAGCGGACGCGACATCTATGTCGAGCATGATGCAGTCACTCTTGGGAAAGACGAACTCCTTTTCGGCTATCTTGTACCTGACAACTTCCCTGTTGACCGTCACTCCAGGATCCCTGCTCGGTATCAACACTCTGTGGTCGAGCTCGGAAGCGATTCCACGCAAGAACTCCTTCACGCTTATGAAATCCAGAATGACACCATCAGGGCCCATCTCCCCCTCGATGCTCATGTTGATCGCATAGTCGTGCCCGTGCAACCTTCCGCACTTCCTGTGCATCGGGATGACATGCGTCGCGGAGAAGGTTATCTTTGAAGTCCAGCCGTTGATTTCCAGCCTCATCGGTGGAGGGATAGCCCCGATGACATAAAATAGTTTCAGGGTCGCTTTTGAATACCTGTTTTCACCGAAGAGAGCCCGGCGGCCAGAAGTATCGAGTCCGTGAAATCCACTTTTGACCTAGATGTGTCGACAAACACCTTCTTCATATTGACCACGGGAGCACCGTACGCCCTCCCACCACCGACGAAGTGCATCGCGCGGAATATCAAGTTCCCGGAGACGCCATCCGGGGCGACTACTAGGTCGGCCTTCGCCACGGCGTCCTCCAGAAGAATCGTACGATGTTCTGCCTTGAGACCGTCCTTTCTCAACCTGAGGACCAATTTGTCCCCTTCTAAGAGGCTTGCTTCGATCTCCTTGCTCCTCCCTCTGTCCTCCGTCCTGCCCTTTGAGAGGACCGCGACTTCGAGCCTCCAGCCGGCCGCGGAGAAATAGGACATGGTCGAAAGAACGAGCCTAAGGCGGGATTCCATGTCCATCCCCTCGTCGATTCCCACAGGTGTGAGCAAGAACGGCTTGCCGTTGGAGTCCGCGAGCAAGGCGGTCCGCATTGTCTCCTTCAGGGCGAATTCCCTCTTCAGCTCAGCAAGGATCTTGACTGAGCTCATGGTCCCTCTCACGGCAGCATCTATTGCCCCATTCTTGAGGGCCATGACGAGCAAGTGAGGATCGTCATAGGAATCGATTCGAAGTTCAGAGCGCTGCTCAGACAACTGCTTCTTCGTGGTCGTCACAAGCCCCAAGGGCAGACCGACTCCGATGCGAGCCGAGCTCCTCCGTCCGATTTCAAGGATCCGCTGAACATCAATCATCGAAACCGTCCTCAGAGCTCGTCCTCGGTCATCTGATCGAAGGCGAAATTCTCCCATTTCCTCACGCCGAGGAGTATCTCCAGCTCTTGCGGGGTGAGCAGTGGCTTGTCGTACATGGCCACATCATCTATTGCGATCCTCGGACATGCCGTGGAAACGTAAGCATCAAATCCCAGAGATCTCAGCTTCTCAGGATCGAACTTGTCCATGAGAATAAGAGCAGCGTCCTTCTTCTTCCATCGGAGCAACTTCCTCAACTCTTTTGCCCTCCTCAGCCTCCTCTGCCCCACCTTCTCGCCCACGATGATCCCGAACACTCTGGCCTTCTCCGCACGCTCGATCACGGCATGCCTCTGCCTCAGAATCTTATCCTTGATCTGGTCGATCTCTCTGGGTTCCTCGAGGTTTGGGTCCAGCACCACGATCTTCTTCCCGGTCGCGAGATGCACGCCGACAGCATGGAACGAGCCGCTTCCTATCAGCAGATAACTATTCACGTCCTTCGCGATTGACGTCGCGGCCGTGTAGTTGCACCCAAGGACCTCCCCCACATGGGATATCCTACTATCCCCTTCGCCCACTCTCGTCTTTATCCCCATGCTCTCCAGACCCTCGAGAACCTCGTCGAGTTCCGTGAGATGTTGTGAGGTCGTCAGCACACCAACGGGTTCCTGGAGAAGCCCCACGGATTTCTTGAGCTGGTCGGCGATTGGCACCTTCGATCGCGCAGGCACGAATATTATCGGCTTCGACAGCTTGAGAGAAGGAATTGGGGAGTGGCCTATGTTGACGATGGCGTCCACCATCTCAAAGAGCGAGTTCGGAACATCGCACGCTCCGAAGCAAGGTTCCGCCACCACCAGGACTTCCGCTCCAGACTTGTTCTCGATGTCCTCAGCAAACTGGTATGATCGCTTCTTGAGACCCTCTGGAACCTGAAGAGCCACGATCCTGGCTTTCAACCGCTTGATCTCGGAGATCGCGCTTGTGAGATCTACATCGTACATCACGGGACTACCAACCGTCAGCCTGCGTCATTGCCATATCATGACACGTCGCTTGGCAACAAGGGGTACACAGGAAGACTCTAAAAAAGTTTCCTGGATTCTCTTCAGCAGTCGCATCAGCCGGCGGTCGGAGTGCCCCTCTCGACGACAATATAGCATGGCGACGGTAGCTTGATGGCTGCGCGCTTCAGCGCGAGTTTCGCAGTGACGAAATGCGGCTGCGTGGTCTCGAGCGTCATGATCTCCTGGTCCGCCTTGACTCTCGCAGCGGTCCCCACGGCCTTTCCGAACGCGGCCCTCATACCATCCGAGATACGGTCTGCGCCTGCGCCGGTCGCGATCTTGTTCTCTCGGAGCACGTTGTGCGGGAAGACGCGTATCTTCAGGTAATAGCCAGTGAGGCCGACCTTCTTGGCCAAGAACCTGTTGGCGGATATACGGGCAGCCTCGAGCGCGATATGTCTGATCTGGCATTGCTCGACGACATGGAGAGTCATTCGCACTGCGTATTCAGCTCTCTTGCCGTGCTCGAACTGGGTGATTCTCGAAGCAGGCACGCCGCCCATGTATTCCCTGCGGCAATAGGCCTGACCCTTGATTTCCCTGTACATGCTTCCGGGCTTTCTGGACATCAGACCACCAAGTGTGATTTCTGCTTCAGGTTTGCGGAGATAATGGTCGTCATATTTAAACCTCACTGAGCTCAACGCTGGTCTGCTCAGGCTGCTGGATTGGCCCGCCAAGCATTATCTACGCTCCCGACGATTACAAGCCGAAATGAGTCGGAGATACGTCGGAAAGAAGGACGCGAAGGACATCGCGAAGGAGCGCATAGACAGGCTGTTCGAGCTCGCGGAGAGGGAGGCCGTCGCGGGAAACATGCGCAGGTCCAAGCGATATGTGGCGCTCGCGCTACGGATGGGGGAGAGGCACAAGGTCAGGACATCGCACAAACGCACCTACTGTGGCAACTGCCTCGCCTACTTCGTCCCGCCAAGGAATGTCAGAGTGAGGACTGGCCGTGGGAGAGTCTCGATGACTTGTCTGGAATGCGGCAGCGTCGCGAGATACCCACTCCATGCAATGAAGGCGCGGTGAACGACATGGACAAGAAGCAGATAATTGAGCTGAGGGGAAAGGCCCAGCTGCTGAAACCAACTGTCTACATCGGTAAGGAAGGCATCACTCAGTCCGTCGTGTTCGAGCTCACGAAACAGCTGAAGAAGAACAAGCTGGTCAAGGTCAAGATGCTCGCATCGGTAGAGGGCGACAAGGACGAGTTGGCCGAGCAGCTCGTGAGGGACTCGGGATCCATCCTGGTCGAAGTCCGGGGCAGGACAATAGTGCTGGCAAAGGAGTGACTGCCAGGTGACCATCTGGTCATTGTTTAAATATCGATTGATTGATTGACAGCGAAGCAGGATGTGGATCAAGTGCTCGATGCCAAGTTCATCCGGGAAAACGAGGAGGTCGTACGCAAAGCGCTCGTCAACAGGAATTACGACCTGTCTGTGCTCGAGAAGTTCCTGGAGCTTGACGGGAGGTGGAGAGCGCTCATCGAAGAGGGGAACGCCCTCCGGAAGAAACGGAACGAGGTCTCCGAGGAGGTCCCGAAGCTCCCCAAGGAGCAGAAACAAGCCAAGATCAGCGAGATGAAGGGCATCGCTGAGAGGATCAGGGTCATCGAGGCCGAAGTGAAGAAGATAGAAACCGACCGGGATGATCTCCTGCTAAACATACCCAACGTTCCGGATCCAAGCGTGCCGATAGGGGCGCTGGATGAAGGTGATGTCTTCATCAGGGAATGGGGACAGAGACGCAAGTTCGACTTCAAGCCGTTGACACATTGGGAGCTGGGCGAGAGACTCGACATTCTCGACTTCGACAGGGGAGCGAAGGTGGCGGGGACGGGATTCTACGTCCTGAAGGGGGACGGCGCTAGACTCGAGAGAGCCCTCATAAACTTCATGCTCGACCTGCACAAAGACCAGGGATACTGGGAGATCTTCCCGCCAGCGCTCATAAACAGGAAGGCGTGCGTAGGTACGGGACAGCTTCCCAAGATGCACGAGGACATGTACTGGATAGAGCGGGATGACTTGTATCTGAACCCGACCGCTGAGGTGCCCGTCACGAACCTCTTCGCCGACGAGATCCTTCAGAGGAAGCAGCTGCCGATCAACCTCACCGCGTACCTGCCATCGTTCAGACGCGAGGCTGGGAAGCACATCGAGACCAAGGGCATCGCACGCGTGCATCAGTTCAACAAGGTGGAGCTGGTCAAGTTCGTTCTTCCGGAGACATCCCAGCAGGAGCTGGAGAAGCTCACGGCGGACGCTGAGGCCGTTGTCCAGGGTCTGAAGCTTCCCTACAGGATCAGGCTGCTGTGCACGGGAAGCGTTGGGTTCCACTCATCCAAGACATATGACATTGAGGCTTTCGCGCCCGGGATGGACCAGTGGCTCGAAGTCTCGTCGTGCAGCGATTTCAAAGACTTCCAGGCACGAAGGGCGATGATCAAGTTCAGAAGGGAACCGCATCTGAAGAGCGAGTTCGTGCATACGCTCAATGGCTCAGGTATCGCCCTGCCAAGGACGATGGTCTCGGTCCTGGAGAACTACCAGAACGGAGATGGCACAGTCACTGTGCCCGAGGTGCTCAGACCATACATGAAGGGAACCGAGACAATCGGATGATCGATGAGATGGCCGTGTATTCTCTCATATCTGAGAATCATCGATGATTGCCGGTACAGACGATATATAACCCCGCCAAACAAATTCCTTCATCTGCGAAAGCGGTCTCGATGGATAAGAACAAGGAATTTGCGGTTTTGGTCGGAAGGGCGTTCTTGCGAGAGGTCGAGGCCGGGCATACCGAGTCTGCAGTTGCTTTCGGCCGTGCGTTCCTGCTCTCGCTCGGCATGAAGGGTCCTGACGAATCCGAAAGAGCTCCTTACACACACGGCCCCCGCGACGGGAACTTGGCCAGCGTATCGAACTGAAGCCGTCACATAGTCACTCATCGGCTTTCATTATCAGATGTCCACCACGACTCAGTATGGCCTTTAGGAGCGCGGGCGCGAACACTGCGGTCGCGAGCCCCATGAAGACGATCGCGGAGTAGACGCCCTGGCTGATTATCGGAGGATCGGTGGAAAGTCCAATGAACGCTATGACGAGAGCGATTTCCAGCCTGGGCATCATTCCGACGCCGACCGCCAAGGAATCCATCTTGTTCATTCCCGTCATGCGAGCGGGTATGCCGCACCCTATAATCTTGCTCGCGATGGCCACCAGGGTGAGCACGGAAGCGAAGAGGAATACCCCCCATCCGTCCGCAAGATTACTGAAATTGACCGCAGCGCCCAATGAAACGAAAAAGAGCGGAACGAAGAGTGCCTCCAGGTACATTGTCCCTTTTTTGAACCCATCTCTGAGAGCAGATCCGGAGAACGCAGTGCCCGCAACGAAGGCTCCGACGATGGCGGATATCTGTATCGTCTCGGCCACGAAAGCGTACAGGAATGCGATTGTCAGCGCGAGGATGAACCCGCTCATCGGAAGCTTGCGCCTGTAGCCAGAAACCTGCACGTTGAAGACAAATTTCGTGAGGAGATGAGACCCCAGCCATGCCCCCAGCACGACGAACAGCACAGCTCCTGCGATCAAGGCAACCATACCGATCAGGTCAAGTCCTCCGGCTGAGAGTCCCTTCGACACGCCGAGCACAACCATCCCGAGCACATCGTCGACAACGGCCGCACCGATGATGGCGTAGGCGACGGGCGTGCCGATCAGGCCGAGCTCCGATGTAACGCTCGCCGTCACGGCCACGCTCGTCGCGACCAGGGTCGCTCCGATGAATATCGCCTGGCCAGGGAACTCTGGATTGTCGTCGTATCCCATGGCGACCGCGACGAAGTACCCCGCGACCCATGGCAGAAGCACTCCTCCCACGGCGATGGCAATGGACCGCCTGGTGTAGATCTCCTTGAGGTCGCATTCCAGGCCAATCATGAAGAGCAGGACTATTGAGCCCAGCTGGGCGAGCATCAGCAACGATTCGGGGAGCGCGGACGTCGAATCCTCCGCGGGCACGACTATGCCCAGCAGACTCGGCCCGATCGCGACGCCGACGATGATGTACGCGATGACCTTCGGCTGCCCGAGCCTTGCGAAAATGAAGGACGACAGCAAAGACACTGCGAGAAGGAACGTGAGCTCGAACCAGACGTCCTCGAGCAGCGAGTCCAGGATGTTCGTCAGCGATATGTCCATCTATTTCGGCTTTCGGATATAACCTGGATGTTTATCTACTTCGTGGGATTTCACACGCCGTACACCCTCGCCTTGACCAACCAGAAGTCGATGAAGTCACCTGCGTCCTTGGTCAGATAGTTCGCGGCGAACGCCTTGGGCACGCCCTCCAGGTAAACCCCGAAATATATGCTCCAGTTCCCCCAGTTCCTGCCGACCAGCCTGCCGAGGGCCGGCAGATTAGGAGCGATTGACGCAGCACACGTGAACTTCCCGTCGATGCTCCCCGCCGCGCCCAGAGCTCTGATCATCTTCGGGAGCCCAACCTCGAACAACGCCTCGAATCTCAAATAGAGCCCCGAGAAGAAATGCTGAGGAAATGCTGGATAAGCGATGGGGTTGCTCGCCCGTCCGAGGTTCACAACGAACGTCGCGATGGTATGTATGAGCCACCTCAGCAGATCAACAATCGCCTCCCCGGTCACCACGAACGATGCGCGGAGGCCGACCCCTGCGCTGCCGGTAGCTTCGCTCAGCACGACCTTGATGTAGAACACTACCTCGTGAATGATCTCCTTCACCAGCGCAAGCAGGTTCTCGATCAAGTTGTGCAGCACGCGCTTCGCGAACAAAGCGATGAAATCCAGAGAAGCGGTTACCTCTTCGAGCTTCGTCTCCTCGAACGCCTGCCTGAAGGCCTCGAACAGAGCCTTCGCTATGAAGTCCGAGCTTGCGAGGAGCACGGGGGCACCATTCGAGTCATCCTTCGAACCCTGCCTGAAGACCCATTTCGGCCCGCCGTCCCAGCCCCTCTGGTTCGTACGAGCATCGTTGTGACTGTCCATGAGTGGGGGCGTGATATCGATTATGACCCCTTCCGAGTTCTGAAGCACGATTGCGTCCCCGTCGTTGAACGGATCGCCCGAAATGCCGTTGTCTATCGCGATCTCTGGGAAGGTGAAGACCTTCACGCCGTTCGGTGCGATGTTGCCACTGAGCTCGATCACTGAGCTCTTGCCATGCGAAGTGCCCAGCGTCCAGCCATCGATGCACCTGGGTTTATCCAGTGGGTTGTACAGCTCCACCCATTCCTTGCCTGAGTCGTCCCCTTGGGGGTTCGACTCGAACTCGTTGACGACGACGTCCGTCGGGAACGGGCATGCGTACTTCAACCGCACGCCCGCATCGATCGATGCTGAGACGCCAAGGACTGGAACGGGTATGTTCGAGAGGAACGCGCCGACTCCTGGGAGGTTCGCGGTGCTGACCTCGGCCAACTCATACGGCTCTACCTCTGGAATCACGAGGTCGAGTGCCCATGACCTGCCGGAGCAATGCACCTCGATGAATCTGCGGAGGATGTGCATGAGCGGATCGACCGCAACCTCAATCACGGTGTTCTTGAACGCGACCGTACAGTTCGCCAGTATGTCGTAGCTCCCATCGGTGAGACGGGCGACCCTGATGCCGAATGTTATGCCTGGCCCTAGGCGATCGGTGAAGACGATCAGCCGCAACAGGTCGCTCCCATGTCGGTATATCAGATCTGGCAGGTTTGTCTGGACGATTATCACGAACCCGAAGAGAGCTATCCTGAATTCCACTCGGCCGACAAGATCTATGAAGTACCCAACAGCCTTTGCGAGCACCGAGTTCGCGATCTTCTGCACGAATTCCTGGAGCGTCTCGACAAGCTTCTGCAGGGCGGCAGACACGATCTTGACCAGTCTGGTCGCGAAGCTTCCGAGCACCTCGAACGCGTGGGTCACGAACTTGTAGATTCGCTCGAACCCATCCTTGACCCAGCCCACAACTGGTTCGAGTTTGTCCCAGACGATGTCGAAGAACTTCTTCACGAGTTCAACAGCGTCGGAGAGGAAAGTGTTGGATGGGTTGTAGGAGACCCCTTGGAGGGGCCAAGCAGAATGCACCAAGATCGAAAGCGACAATTCGATTCTGATGGTGCTCGTCGCCTCCGCTCCGGGCGACAGCAAAGACTGCAGCTCAGAGTTGTTGGAGTGCACGGTCATCTGTACTGTGCCAAGCACTGAGACACTCCACTGCGTCGTGTATGGAGTAATCGAGAAATTCCCGAGTGCAGTGAGGTGTATGTTCGGGTAGTCCGATTGCGATCTATCATACTGCCATGGCCTCCGAACCTGGACAAGGATATTGTCCGTCGGGAACAAGTTGGACAGGGACGAGTAGCCTTTCGATTCGTCGAACGGCACAACCTGGAGCGGCGGGAGTCCGCTGTCCACTCGCACATTGACGGACTCCTCGAGCACCTTGCCGTCATCGATCGCCACCTGCCTATCACCCTCCCAGAACTCGAATGCTCCCCGGGAGTCCAGATAGACGGACTTCTTGTGCCCTGTGAGCTCCCCCTGCCCGACCACTTGTTTCGCCAGCCCAGTGAGCGACTTCTCGATCAATGGTTCGAGGCCGGGGAACTTGTCCGCTCCGTAGCATATCATTGAAGTGACCGCATCAACCAATGGCCCGGCGAAGCCATCATCTGCCCGCTGAACGGACGAGCTCACGATGGTGGCCACCAAGCGCAGCCTCTGGTTCAGCATGTTGCACAGCTTCGAGAGTAGTCGAGGACCAACGTTCCACTGAGCATCGAACTCGACATCGTGCCTCACGATCTCCTCAAGCTGCTGCTTCACGGGAACGACCAGATTCGGGATGTATGAGTGCTTGGCGGACCGCAAGATATCGTCCGCCAGCTTCTCATAGGATTCTTCGACCAAAGACCTGGTATCTACGAGGCCGAGGCCTCTGGACTCGACGAATTCCTGAAAGCTCACAGCGAGTTCGTACTGGGCGGAGAACATCGGGAGAGTCTTGCCTGCACGGGTGATCGCTCCGGGGTCGAGGTTCAGGTCGATCTGTCCGGTGCACGATGACAGCTGGTCGAATATGTTCTTCCCGTCGGAAGGATCGATCACGAAATCCTCGAACTCGACTGATGATGCGGATGCGATGTCGAATGCCAGCCGCATCACGCTGTCCGAGGCAAGCCTCCTGAAACTGTTCTGGTGCTTCTTGAACTCCGGGTAGAACTGCTTCCAAACATCGGAACTCAGCAGATCGTATTCTGGCACATCAACGGCAGCAGTAGTGTTTCCGAGCCAGACCGGGTAGAGCTCGCCGTACGCGTCCTGGACGTAGTAGATCCTCTCTGACACTGACATAGAGATGTCCTCAAGGGAGGAGAACATCGTCGTTTGCTGGCACTCGTCGTATGATGAGGCTCCAAGAGCCTTCCGGATCCAGGAAATCACCGCGGACTTCGCCTTGTCCTCGCCGGTCAGAAACGAGATGATGCTGTCCAATGTCGACTCAATAGCTCGGGCGACGTCCCATATGAAGTCCAGCACACCTAGCCAACCCATGTATTCCATCAGTTTCAGCACTATCTGATCAGCAAGCCCGTAGACCGTTTCCGCGATGATCATGGTCGAGTCGATATTCGGCTCCGTCCTCCCAATGAACCAGAGGAACAGCTCGGAAGGATCGAGCACTCGGCCTTTGGATCCGACCGTTGCCATCATGCCTGGGCCCTTGCAGCCGCAGGCCTCTTCGACCTCCTTGCCGAACTCGGCGTCCCAAGTCCTGAAGAGTCTCAACTGCTCCAGAAGTAGCCCCACTCCGACTGCCCTATACACGTCGGCTTCCGTGAGCATCTCAGTGGTGTTCTTCCCTCCGGAGTACATCGGTTGCCCATAGCCCTCGATCGCTCGGAGCTGTGCGAGAGTGCTCAGCATGTATCCAACCATTTCGTTGAGGTCTGAGATACCTCCAGAGGTCGCGGACTCGAACGATCTGAGCTTCGATTCGAGGAACGGAAGCGCGGAAACGACCGGTCGCTGGAAGGAGCATGGGCGGGACAGGGACACAGTCTTCATCGATACGCATACGGAGAAGTTCCCGACGGCGACATAGTAAGGGTTCACGGTTCTGACTCCGAGGATCTCGGCTGAGGCCTCTGGGAGATCGTCATAGTCCATCCGCTGGTCTTCGAAAGCCAGGCTTTTGGCGCTTGTCGAGTCCGACGGCAAGAGGTCCAACGTGTTCTGCTCAACGAAGTACAGACCTCCTGTCCAGTTCTCTATCTCAATCGTGACTTCGTTACGGATCCTCGGAAAGGACGAGCCGATATAGGAGCTCATCTCGCGTGAGAACGCATCGGATATCCGCGTCTCGTTTATGGGGAAGTCGTTCCAATTGGACATCGTTGATTGAGCGCGGCTCGCAGCGCAAAGGCTGAGTTCGTTGACGACAGCGGCGACATCCGCTTCCATCGATTTGAGGAGCTCTTCGCGATGCTCTTGTCTGTTCTCTTCAATCTGGCTTTTTGCCAGATAGGCCCCCGCCAGTGCCGACGAAACAAGCAGCACGACAGCTATTACAGAGAACGAGACCTGACCGTCCCTGTCTGTTGACAGACCCTTTGGCTTGAGTCTTGGAGTCCTGATTTGACGCGTCGCTGTGTCCATGACCATCCCGGCACGCTTACCGGCGCGCTCCATGTAAATGGTACGAGCTACACGCAGCGTACAGCTAGGCGGATTCTGGGGATGCCTTCTGGTCGACTCACAATTAAATATGGATGATGCGATTCAAGTTGATGGATGGGATGCGTTGGAGACTGACGAGATTCTTCTCCTGATATTCGTGGCCTTCCTCGCCGCCAAGATCGGAGGGGAGATCATGGAGAGACTACGACTCCCGGCGGTGAC
>Ga0153916_10002157_pt1 | contig 14473 bp, 13 predicted proteins | sample Opewatmetagenome_FD_109642 | JGI IMG/M metagenome (GOLD analysis project Ga0153916, IMG submission 109642) | Freshwater wetland microbial communities from Ohio, USA - Open water 3 Core 3 Depth 4 metaG | ecosystem: Environmental > Aquatic > Freshwater > Wetlands | place: USA: Ohio, Lake Erie...
GGTTCAGCCTATGGTTATGGATGGGTTATGGGCAAGAAAAAGCTGCCCCAATCCAAGCGCGAAGTCTCGTTCGTAGCGCATGGCGGGGGGATCAACGGTTTTAGCAGCCTGATTGAACGCTACGTTGACGATAAACACCTAATCGTCCTCCTCAACAACACCGGCGGCACCAACCTGGGTGAAATGAGCACCTCCATCGGCCGCATACTCTATGGCGAGCCCTACGACCAGCCCAAGAAATCGATCGCCCGGACGCTCTATAAAACCACGCGCGAAAAGAGTCTGGAGGCGGCCATATCCCAGTATCGTGAGCTCAAGAAGGCCAGTCCGCCGGATTTTGATTTCCGGCCAACAGAACTGAACCAGCTGGGCTACGCGCTGCTCCAGGCTGAGAGAATCGAGGACGCAATCAAGGTTTTCCAACTGAATATCGAAGCCTACCCCGAGTACGCGAACGGCTATGACAGCCTGGCCGAGGCCTATGCGGCCAAGGGCGAAAAAAGCCTGGCCATAAAGAACTATGCCAAATCGCTGGAGCTCGACCCGACCAATGCCAACGCGGTAGAAAAATTGAACCAGCTCATCAAAGAAAAATAGATTCGCAGCGGCGTTTCTTTTTGCCAACCTGTGTCCATTTGTCTATAATTAGAAAAAACATGGGGAAGTCGTAGCGATTATGAAAGGGAGGCCCGCGTGAAAAAACTCAGCCTTGGCATCTGTTTGATCGTGCTTCTTGCCGCACTCTCCTGGGGAAGAGTTGGCGACGTCCTGAAAGTGATCAAAACCCCGGGGCCGTGCCCGACCGGGCTGGCCTTTGATGGAAAGTTCCTCTGGCTGGCCGACGATTTCACCGATAAGATCTATAAGATCGACCCTGAATCCGGCAGCGTCCTCTCGATCTTAGATTCCCCCGGACATCACCCCGAGGGCCTGGCCTGGGATGGGAAATTTCTCTGGAACATCGACTCCGGAGAAAAGCTGATGTACAAGCTCGACCCGGAAACGGGGAGGGCTGTCTCCATCCTTGAATCCAACAGCCCCAACCCGCGCGACCTGGCTTGGGATGGCGAATACATCTGGATTGCGGACTTCCGGAGCGACACTCTGCTCAAGGTCTCGACCGTGGACGGGATGATGGTCCAGACTTTCCCTTCGCCCTCGGGAGAGCCCGCGGGACTGGCCTTTGACGGAAAATACCTCTGGGTGTCGGACCGGGCGGAAGACCGGATTTACCTTGTCAATCCTTCAGACGGAGTCTGCCTTTCTTCCCTGCGCTCATACGGCCCTTTTCCATACGGGCTGGCCTGGGGAGGCGATGCCCTCTGGAATGTGGATTATGAAAATGACGAGATTTATAAGGTCAAAATATTCGACTCCGATATCATGACCAAGTGGGAGGAGAAACAGCTCTCGCTCCGGTTCGTAAAAGAATTCCGGAACTACGGCCCGGGCACGGTCAAGACTCTTGATATCTACCTGCCGATCCCTGAAAACCGCGACAACCAGACCCTCCTCACGGACGTCAAGTTTGAGCCCAAGCCGGCTGAAGTGATTGAAGACAGTTGGGGGCAAAAGCTCGCCCACTTCGCGTTCAAAGATTTAAAGGGCACCTCGATTGTCCGGCCGGAATGGAAAGTGGACGCCAGGATCGCCGCGGTCGAATATTTCATTTATCCCGACAAGGTCGGCGTTCTCGATGATATCCCTGCCGAGATCAGGCAGAAATTCACCAGGGACGGCGATAAATACCGGATGAGCGATCCCTACATCCGCGAGCTCGGCCGGAAGATCGCCGGCCAGGAAAAAAACCCGTACTGGATCGTCCGCCGGATTTATGAATACCTGGCGGACCACCTGAGCTACAACCTCAAACCTGTGGGCGGCTGGAACCCCGCTCCGACGGTCCTGAAGCGGGGGACGGCCTCCTGCTCGGAATATTCCTATTCGATGATCGCCCTCTGCCGCTCTCTGGGTGTTCCCATCCGCTATGTCGGCGCCGTCAGTCTCAGGGGCGACGACGCCAGCTTCGACGACGTCTTTCACCGCTGGACCGAGGTTTACCTTCCGCCCTACGGCTGGATCCCTTTCGATGTCAATAAGGGCGACAGGGGAGAGGGGTATCCGCCCGGGGACAAAGTCCTGGGCATCGGCAATATCGCCGCCCGGTACATCATCACCACGGAAAACGGGGGCGGGGATAAGTACCTCTGGTTCGGCTACAACTACGGATTCAACTGGACATCCGAGGGCAAATGCCGGATCCACGACGAAAACTACGGGCTCTGGTCACCCCTCGGGGAGAAAAAATACCATAAGCCGATCAAATAAGATCGATCGGAGAATAAAAGCTAGCCCTTTTCGCATTTCGAGAAGTCGTCTGAGTTCGTTGATCGTAGCCCCGACCCATCCTCTCCTCCAGGCTAATCCTTTTTTTCCCACCACTTATCGATACGGCCGATTCTCTGTGGCTCTGAGATCCCGTCCTTCGTCACGACGGTCACGGAATTTTCCCCTACGAGGAGATGTTTCTCATCTCTTGGGTCGCTGACTTCGCCCGTCCCCTCGAACATGGAGATTTCTGTGGCCCCCTCGTTCTTGATCTCGATGCCGATCCGCTTCCCCCTGAGGGTGCAGACTCCGGCGGGAATCAGTATTTTCAAATTCCTTCCGAAGAGCCGCATGATCTCAGATCTGTCCAGGCTCTGGTATTTCTTGAGGATGACATTCAGGGCCTCGTCAGATGTCTCGCTCATGCCTCGGAATGTTCTCTCGAGATCTTCGGGCCAGTCGAGCGCAGCATAGAGTTTTCCCTGGGCGATCCGCAACACCTGCTCTTGTGGGTTATCCTCCTCGACCTTGAGGCGAGATCTCGCGCCCAGCAGGATCATGCCTCGGCCGTCGAGAACCTGCACTTCGTCGTGGCCTGCGCTCCCGGCTAGCACTTCATCCCCCGACTCGAGGAATCCGGGCTTGCCCCGCTTGAGCGCAATCCGCTTCCCGTCTTTCTTGAGGACTACAGCGTTTCCCGAGTCAGGGGAAACCATGCCGATTATGAGGGAATCCGCTTCCAGGCGCTGTCCTGGGACGAGCTTATTCCTTACGATGGCATCGGTCGTCTCGGCCCTCGCCCTGACCTCCTCCAGGCCGGACCGGGTCTTCTTAAGCTTTGCCCTTGCCGCACGCGCGCTTCGCAGGTCGTTCCCGGGACCCAGGCCTGCCTGTGCATTGTTAGTCTCCAGGGCGATGGCGAGCTTCCTCTCAGCATCTTGGATGATCAGTTCGTTGGCTTTGAGCTGCAGATCTATGGCCTCGATATCCGCCTTGGCCCGATCGATCTGGATTTGAGTTTTGAGCAGCACAACAACGAGGAATCCCTCGCCTGAATTCACCGGTTGGGCGCCAGAAGGGAGTCCCCCGGAAAATAAAATGGCTAACGCCAGCCCGGCCAGAAGGAAACGTCTCGATAACTCCCGGCTTCTACCCTGCATTCTTGAATGCCGCCCTGTTTTTGCCTTCTTTCCCCATCATCCTCATACCACATCAGGCATAGGATAATCAAGGCGTCGTTATACGGCGGCAGGCGTCTGCCTGGGCCCTGGTCGAATCGAGGCCCTAAAAGAACTCGGGACGCTCCGCAGGGCGTCAGCTCCCGGCCTTGAACGACACGGAGGCGATCGTCTTGTCCCACATCAGGGCGAGCTTGCCGCTGTCGGCGGTCATGTCAATGAATGCGATCGTGAGCTCGTCCATCGAAAAGGGCAGCGTGCCAAGCTTCATCGGGACGCGCAGGACGTCCTTGTCGGGGGTGTATCCGTAGGCCCCCCAGAGAGCGGCCTTGTTATTCGGATCGTATTTCTCCTGAGCCGGCCAGTTCGAGAAGATGAGCGTCCATCCGGCCTCTTTCAAGTCGATAAAGACGCTGTACTCGCCGGCCGGCAGAGTCTTGCCGTCGAAAACCAGCGGGAGCTCCGTCTTGAGGCGCGTCGTCTGGTTCGCACCGGCCCGCCAGACCGGGGATTCATCGCACAGCGCTTTACCGTATTCCGCGCCCGCGCCGAAGAGATTCTGTCGCCCCCGTTTGATTGGGCGGCCGTACGTCACTTCGATCCATTTGCCTCCTTCGTACCTCTGGCCTCCCTGGACGGCCACATACTTGCCGCCGAGCTGAGTGGCCGCCGTTCCAGCGGGGCTGGCCGGTTTCCGGGGCGGAGTCTGCGCCAAGGCCAGGATGCTCGCGGTCGCGATTACGATCAAGCCGATGGCCAGGATTCCCTTCCGACGATTCATGGTTTTCCTCCTCAAATTCCCTCGATTTGTCCAGCAAGCTCGAATTACCCGGAAATATAGCACCGGCAAAAATCCGTGTCAATTTCACCGCGCGAAACGGTTGATCTGCCCCCTCCGGCCTCACTCCTTGAACTTGGCGGGGAACTGTTTCACGATGCCTTCGGTCAGCATGTCCGCGAACATCAGCATGTGAAGATGTCCCTTGTCGTAGGCCTCGATGTCGGCCGTCCACTCCTTTTTAAGCCTGGAGACGACTTCGTCGGTCGTATAGTCCAGATGCTTGTGGAGCATGTCGGTGAGAGCGGGTTTGGGCCAGTGCGGATTCGCGCCGCTCAGGAAGGCGGCGAGGTCGTCGGCGTTCCCGGTCCATTTCTTCTGGGCCGCGGTCAGGTCCGCGGAGTTCCCCATCTTGGCGGCCTTGACGACTTCGGTGGCGATGAGGATATGGTCGCGCAGGAGCGCGGCCAGCTTCTTCCCGGCTTCCTCGCCGTAGAACGGCTTGACGGCGTTCCCGATGTCGTCCTGGTTGGCCAGGAGCCGCTTGGCGACCGCGCCGGCGTCCTCGGAGCCGGCCAGGGCGCTGACGATGTAGTTCCTCGTCCAAGTGATGTGGTCCTCCCAGAGCTTCCTCATAGCCGTGCGAAGTTCCACGGCCGACCTTGGAATCCAGCCCTTCCCGCCCTGCATCATCGGCTGTGCCGGAGCGACGACGGCGAGGGCCAGGACGGACACTGCCAGAAGTCCCGGTATGATTGTTCTTTTCATTTGTTGTCCTTTCTCCTTTCGATAATCTTCAGGGGGAAAAGATCGTGCCTCCCGGGTTTCCCCCCAGTGGGCAGGAACGCCTGCCCACGCCCGGAAAGTGTTATAAGAATCATGCTAAATAGTAGGGCAGGAAATCATCCCCGCCTCCTCAGCCGCGCGGCTGGCCGGAGGTTCCGGCGTTGCCCCGCGGGGAGCTGCCGCTCGCGGCCTATTTGCCCACCTTGACCATGTCGACGCCGCAGGTGCACTTGGCCGGGGTTTGGCTGATCGAATCGCACGTGCAGCCCGCATGGCACGCACAGGCGTACTTGCCGACGGTCTTGAAGGTTTGCTCCCTGTCTCCGAGCATAAGAACCGCAGTCCCTTCTCCGACAGATTTGACCTTGGCCTTAACCATCGGCACTCCGCAGCCGCATTTGCCTGCGTTACGAGAGATCATCTGGCACGGACATGATGCGCCGCAATTACAGGCGTAAACCTCGTCGCCGGCTTTGAGCAGGATCTTGCCCCTTTCGGCCGGCATGAGCGCGGCGGCCACGGCGACGACAAACAAGACTCCGAGGGCCCAGACCATACCTTTTTTCATTTCGTCTCCTCCCGGGGGCATCCCATGTTCCCGAGTGAACTTATAATACTTATACCATATCGAACGGGACATGAACAGTGGCCCTGACCTACCATGGGCGGGGACCGAAAAGATGACGAGACCCGGTCCCTCGACCTAGGACGCGGACTTCTCTATCCAGGAGGATAGAGCGTTGGACTCCGGATCCAAAGGTCGGAGGTTCGAATCCTCTCAGGGATAGAATTCCTTATTATCCCTGAGAAAGTCAGCATATAATAAAACGTATGAATAATGTTCGAAAGACATTAGGCCCCAGACAGAAGCCTGCAACGATACGATGGCTATTTATCGCTAATTGGATTCTCCTCGGCGTTGCCTGGGTGGTATCAATGTATGGATATGGCCGGCTCCCTCAAAAAGTATCATCATGGTTGAGCCTCTGGAAAAGCAATCCGCTTAGAGTGGAGAGATCTTTGGGCTTTTTTATCTATCCTGTTTCCCAGGTCTTCTTCTTTTTTGCCCTTTTGAATTTGGCCAAAATCTTTTTTTTGAAAGCGCCAGAACCCAGAAGGGAAAGCCAGCCTTTGGACACAGAAAAGACTAGGCGAATGCTGGACCTCAAAAAAGAGGTCACGTATCTGGCTCTGATTTTTTTCAACTTGATCTTTATTCATCTTCAAACCAGCCTGATTCTCCTCTCCCATCAAATCGGCACGGGGATTAATAAGTACTATTTTTCGATGCTCATCATTATCATTTTCATCCTTATCCCGTATTACCATATCCGACGCAGGATGATCCTCACGGAGCGGAGTTGAAGGTTGGTTTGTTTCTTCAGTCAAATCTCGCAGCAGATCCAAGAGCCCCCACACACGTCATGAATCTTGACAGCATGATGACACGGGGTCAGGCCAGACGGCTTGAACGTCTCACTGCAGAAGAAGTACAATGATACCGGCGAGGTCAGATTCCCATTTGTTCATCGACGAGGTGGACGAAATGCGAAATGCACCCAAAGTATTTCGCTCCATCCTTGTGTTAATTTTTGCTGCAGCCTTCGCGCTCGGCCAGGCGGGCCACGGGAAAGGGCGACTCTCAGGGATTGTCGTCGACGAAAATGGGATACCCGTCGCCTCAGCGAGCATCGTCCTCCGTCTCCGCGAGTTGGGGGCTAGAGCTGGATTTGGAAGGCAGGCTTCTTCGGTTCGGGAATCAGCCGTCTTCGAAACCGTGACTGACAAGAAGGGAGTTTGGGCCTACAACGGTCTGGCTACCGGGATTTGGGAAGTCCGTGCTTCCAAGGAGGGCTACGACTGGGCCAGCCGTCAAGTCCAGGTCTCGCAGCTCTCCGGCAACCCGGTCGTGAAGCTGCGGCTTGACAAGCTTAAGACGGAAACGGGATCATTCAGCATCGCGCCCGGTCTGCTCGAGCAGGCTTATGCCCTTTATTGCCAGAACAAGTTCGCGGAAGCCCTCGCCTTATACCGCCAATACCTCGAAAAGGACCCGGAGTCCGTCATGGTGATGCTGGCCGTCGGCGACTGTCTGCGGGAGATGGGGAAGACCGAAGAAGCGATCAGGGCATTTCAGGCCGTTGTCGACACGACCGCGACAGAGCCCGGCGACAAAGAACTTCTCGCACAGGCGTTAACCGGCCTGGGAGAGGTCTATTTCAAACAAGGTGACCGGGAAAACGCCGCCAAATGCTGGAGGCTCGCCGTCGAAAAATCCGATCTGAGCGAAATTCCTGCCGCCAACCTGGGGGAGCTCCTTTTCGCGGAAGGAAAGCTTGACGAAGCCATCAAGTACTATCTGATCGCCACAAAAATAGCTCCGGAACAGGCAGCCCTCCAATACAAGCTCGGTCTCATCTACCTAAATTCAGGGGATTTCGGCAAGGCGCTGTACCGGTTCAGCAAAGTCATTGATCTTCAACCCCGTTCGGAACTCGCCAGACAGGCCAGGAAGATGATTGAGGATCTCGCTAAACGCGACTTCTAACAACCCTGAAACTGCTTTTCACCGCTTTTGCCGCAGCCGTGTCACAAAAAATGCGTAAATCCGACGATCATCGTCAGACCTGCCATCTATTGACAGATCGAGAAAAAAAAAGGTAGATTAGGGCCCGGGAACCCGGTTTAAAAGAAAAGCGAGGTACTACTCTTTTTTCTCAAAGGAGAAACGATGAAAGTCACCCTCAGTGTCATCAAGGCGGACATCGGCGGTTGGGTTGGTCATTCGGCCATTCATCCCGCCCTCGAGGAATCCGCGCGCCAGAGTCTCGAAAAGGCCAAGACGGGAGGTCAGATTCTCGATTATCACGTCACTTCGTGCGGGGACGACCTCCAACTGATCATGACCCACACGAAGGGCACGGATTCCGAGCCCATCCACCGGCTGGCTTGGGACACGTTCATGACGGGAACCGGCGTCGCCAAGAAGCTCAAGCTGTACGGCGCCGGCCAGGACCTTCTCGCCGATGCCTTCTCGGGCAACGTCAAGGGGCAAGGACCGGGGGTGGCCGAGATGGAGTTCGAGGAGAGGACCTCGGAGCCCGTTCTAATCTTCATGGCCGACAAGACCTCTGCGGGCTCCTGGAACCTGCCGCTCTTCAAGATGTTCGTCGACCCTTTCAACACGTCCGGACTGGTCATCGCCCCCTCGCTCCACGCAGGCTTTCGATTCGAGATCCACGATATCCGCGAACATCGGAAGATCTTCTTCGATGCCCCGGAGGAGATCTACGATCTTCTGATGTTCATCGGCACGCCGAGCCGCTTCACGATCAAGCACGTCTTCTCCCGCCACGACGGGACCATCGCCGCGGCCTCCTCGACCGAGAGGCTGTCCCTCATCGCCGGCAAGTACGTGGGAAAGGACGATCCGGTCATGGTCGTCCGCTCGCAGCACAATTTCCCGGCCGTGGGCGAGGTCCTGGAGCCCTTCCGCTATCCCTGGATCATCGAGGGGTGGATGCGGGGATCGCATTACGGCCCGCTCATGCCCGTTGCCCAGAAGCAGGCGACGCCCTCACGCTTCGATGGTCCGCCTCGCGTCATCTGCCTCGGCTTTCAGGTCTCGGACGCCCGGCTCATCGGCCCTCGCGACATGTTTGACGATCCCTCCTGGGACGAGGCGCGCCGGGACGCGAACCTTCTCGCCGACCATCTCCGGCGGCATGGACCGTTCGAACCGCACCGCCTCCCGCTCGAAGAAATGGAATACACGACCCTGCCGCAGATCATGGAGAAACTCACGGACCGTTGGCAGCCGCTCTAATCCGCTCTCAGGGCCTCGGTATACTTCTCTTTTGCTGCGGCGGTAGCGGCAAAACTCCGTAAGGGGAAAGTTGGCGACGGCATACGGAAGGAGAAAACCAAAATGAAAGAACCCCACAGGGCTCGCCGATCGAGCATCCTTGGTGTTGGCCTGATGGTCGTGATGCTCTCGAGTCAGTTCGTCTTCGGCCAGCAAAGCGGCACCGATATCGTGATCGGAAAGAGGATCCTGCTTCCGTCGAAGGTGCTCAAGGCCGAGATGGCCATCTCCGTCTATCTTCCGGCGAATTACGAGGCGAGTGATGCGAAATACCCGGTTCTGTATGACCTCAATGGCTTCGCCTACTTCACCTACTGCGCAGGAACCGTGGAGTTGTTGTCCAGGAATGTCGAGATGCCGGAGATGATTGTCGTCGGGCTTCCCAACCTTCAGAACGGATATGTGCCGACGGCCTATGAGCAGAGAGGTCCGGAGCCGGCGGCGGCCGATCTGTCCCTGGAATTCTTCAGTGAAGAACTCATTCCCTTTATTGACGGCAAGTATCGGACCTCGGGATTCAACCTGCTTTGCGGGCATTCCGTGGCCGGCCTGTTTACGATGTATACCTTGTTCACCCGGCCCGACCTGTTTTCCGGCGGGATTGCCAGCAGCCCCTGGTTTCAAGCCAACAATCAGTACTGGTTGAAGCACATCGATCAAATGTTTCAGGCTGAATCACTCGCCAATAAGCTTCTTTATATGACCGTCGGAAAAAAGGAACAGGACCTGACGATCAGCACCTACGCCGAGCTCGAGAAATGGATGAAATCCAAAGACCTGAAAGGGCTCACCTGGAAGAGCGAGTGGCTGGAGAACGTGGACCACAGCTCGATGCTCGGCGAGAGCCTGTATTACGGCCTGCTGTTCGTCTTTGACGGGTGGAAAATTCCGCTTGATGTCGTCATGTCCGGCGATGTGTCCGCGATCCAAAAGCACGGCGAACAAATAAAGGCCAAGTTCGGCGGCCGGCTCGCTTACAACATTCCCGAGTATCTCCTGAACCAAGTTGGCTACCAACTGCTGAACAGGAAATCTTTTGACAGAGCCTTGGCCATTCTCACCCTCAACATGAGCCTCCACCCCAATTCCCCCAACACCTACGACAGCCTCGCTGAGTGTTATTTAACCATGGGAGATCGGGAGAAGGCGAAACAATATTATGAGTTGGCCATCCAGAAGAACCCGGGCAAGACGGATTACGAAAAGCGCCTTCTGCAGAACGCCAGGGACAAACTCAAAGAACTCAGCCGCTAAGCCAGACGAGCCCGGCGCCCGGGAGTTTTTTAGTATTTGATTTCGGTCTCGACGGTGAAAAACTTATAACTTTTATAAAATGTGAAGATTTGAGCATTGATGTATTTTCCCCTGTCTTTCGTGATGTACGCCTGCTCGGAAAAGCTCCGGCTGGGAAATCGAAGTCCGTTCTTCTCCAGTCCGTATTCAGAATAAGCGGTGATCTGAGGCTCGGCATCGTGAACTTCGGCCCATTCGGCCACGCTTTGGAAATTCCCCAGCGTTTTTTGGTCCCAGACGATTTTTAGGACACTGCCGTCGTCCTCTTTGACCCAAATCTTCCCGGTGCAATGAGGTTCGACGAGCAGTGGCCCCGGTGTCGCTTCAATCACTACCGCAGGTTGGTTCTGGATCGTGTCCTCTCCGATGACCTTATAGCTCAGATAGGTCTGCCAGGACTTGCTCAATAGCCCGACCGGCCCGAAGAGAACGTTTTTGTATTGGAACATGACCGTATTCAACGAGGAGTCCTTGACGTTGGTCTTCTGTCCGTTGACCGAGATGAGGTTTCTCCTCTCCTTCGTTTCCTTGTCCTTTCGGACGAATTGATAATCGTAGAGATAGATATCGGTGTGGAGGGTATAATGGCGCGACGTCTCCGTCACTTCTTCAAAGCAGACAAAATCGAGCGCGGCCCGGTCCAACCTCTGGCAATAGCCCGCTGATTTTTCGAGGATCGCGGCCAGCCTCGCCTGGTCCGCCTGTTCCTGGGATTTTGGCAGGACGGGAGAAATGCAGATCGCCATAAGCAGGACGAGGAGCTTTCCGCGGAGGACGCTCTTGGTCACTGCTTTTCCATGATTCCGATTCCGACGTCGGCCGTGTCCGTGTCGACAATCACGAGGAGCGTCGGGCTCACCTGGTAATAAATGATTTGGTGACTGGTTGTGCCCACCGTGAAGCTGCCCGTCCACCGCCCGGGGTAGGTGGTGTCGGCCGTGAAGGTGCCCGTAAAGCTCACCCCGGCCGAGGTCGTTCCGTAGTCGTTGATATCCAAGGTCCCGGTCAGGGCTCCGCCAGAGGCAACGGACTGTCCGACCCAATCGTTCTCGCCGTTGTCCCCGACGAACTGCAGGTTGACGGCATAGTTGCCCTCAAATGCGCCCGAGGATTGAGGCAAGATGAACCCGGAGCCGACCGCGCTGACATCATAATCCATGACCAGCGCCCCGCCCCCCCCGCTTGTGCTGTTCGGGTCGAGCAGGTTGAGGGTGGGGTCAACGGCGAAGATCAGAAGTGAGGAGACACTCCCCAGCGTGTCCACCGCGGGAGGCAGGTCCAATGTCCCGGCTCCGTCGCCGGCTAACGAATAGCGGGCCTGGCCCGCTATCGGAGCGAGGGTGGCCTCTCCCGCATCGTTGGTGTCGGCGACGCCTGCCGTAAAGTTGCCGGCTCCGTCGGCCGAGAACTGGCCGGCCAATGCCAGCGGTCCGTACACCGATCCTCCGGCCAGAGAGAGAACATAGTTCCCGGCGAGCGACGCGTTCGAATACGTCGCGTTCGTGCCCGCCGCTCCCTGCCCGTACATGCTGCCCCCGGTCATAAGGGAGGGAACATCCTTTTCGACGAGCCGCAGCACCTGGCCCTGAACGGCGTAGTACACGAAGCTCACGCCGACGCTGAACCCGAGCGTCCCCCGGCCGAACGAATCCTGCGCCGTCACCGAGCCGGCGAGAGCTGAGGTGAACGTCGAGCCTCCGTCGTTTTCAAAATACGTGCCGCTCGCGATACTCCCCGACGACGCGCTCATGAGCAGGACGCCGCCGTGAGTGATCGGCACCTGATTCACGATGTCCACCCCTTGGGCCGTGAAGGCAAAGGCCCCGCTGATCGCCGTCGGGTCGAGGGCGCTGGCGGCCTGGAAGTCGAGGCTGCCGCTCGACGTTGCGGTTCCGTCGAACTGAATGACGAAAGCGTGGGTGGCGGAGGTGAGGGCGATGCTGAATGTCTCGACGCCGTTGTGGGGGAGGTTCGCATTGTTCACGTTGAGCGTCATGCTGCCTCTGCCGTCTGTCCCGATGGAATAGCTTCCGGTAACGGCGTCAGGCCCGGCCTGGATCGACTCGTCCGCGTAGTCCTGTTCCCCCCCGGTGATATTGCCGTTGCCGTCCGCAATGATCGTGCCCGCAGCGGTGTAGCTACCAGAGGTGTCCACCCCCCCGACGGAAAAGACATAGGGGCCGTTGAGCATGGAATTCGAGCCGATCGGGACGATCGAAATGTTGACACTGGCCTTAACACTGCTATCGGCGGTGGCGGTTGCGGTAACCGTCACGGTGCCGGGAGACGCTGGAGCCATGAAAACGGTCGTCGCCCCGCTCGCCGTGTGCACCGGGTCAAAGGTGCCGCAGTCGCCGCTGCCGGTGCAGGACCAGTCAACCCCGGCGTTCGAAGAGTCATTTCCGACGTTTGCGGTCAGATTCACCGATTGGTTGATGGTCAATGTCCCGGGCGCGTTGGTCAGGTGGACGACGATGTTCGCTTGAGTTCCTTTGCCGCAGGCGGAGAACGAAACGACGGCGAGAGCGATCGATGCGGTGATGCCGATGACAAAAAGCGGCCCGCGCTTCGTTTTCATGATTGTCCTCCCTTGGCGTCCTTCTGCGGATGCGTCGCGCTCGCCGAAGAAGGCCGCAGCAAGAACCCATGCGCGTTGCGGATCGTGTACAGGCTGCGGCCGGTTTGCAGGGTGCGCACGAGAAGGACCGCCCGGCCTTTGAGGGTCACCATGACACCGAGCATCCTGACACGCTCGCCGGCGGAGAGCGCCAGGGCGTTCGCCCCTTTCATCGCGTAGTTCCCGAGATGGGCATCCACTGTCCCGGACGGCGTCGTCACGAGGGCGTGGGCACCGGCCAACATGCCGGGCGCGGGTTTGGTGACGACGCTGGCCACGGTTCCTTCGATGGTGACTTCCTTGGCGACATCATACCGAGGTGGCGTGGCCGCAGCTTTCGCCCCCACGGCCGTTTGCCCCATGGCCGAGCCGGGCAGCGCCATCGCCAGAAGCGCGGCGATTGCCGATACGATCAAGGCTCCTAATGATTTCTTCATAGAATCCTCCCCCCCTTTCCCCATCCATCATAGGCCCGGGTTCGCTGGAAATCAAGGCGACCGCAGTTCAATCGTTCCGCCGAACTCGGCGACAAACATCTTTTGCACAGCCTGCCGCCACTCGGACTCCGGGCGCGGCAGGCCTTATGAGTGATCCTTTTGAAGGACGATGCCCCTCCGTTTCAGGTTTTCAAGCACATAGGGATAGCCTTGGAGACTCTCCAATTCCAGCTCGGAATGGATCTTTTGCTCCCTGAACATCTTTTCGAGCTCCCCGACTTGAGATCTTGTGAACAAATCGTCCATCAGGGCCGGCCAGGCTCTCACACCCAACCGTTCCAGGCTCCTGAGCGCCAGCATTGGATAAATAAAGAATTCCTTCCTGGCCCCCGTGATTTTTTCGAACGTCTCGGCATCGACGCCTTTGACAGCGACCCTTACCAAAAGGCGAGGAATATTCAATTTCTGAGCCAGCTCGTTCCTGCACCCAAGCATCAAGCCATTGGTTTCCAGGACGAAGTTCGCTCGAGGCTCCGTATTTAAGATGATGTCGATGACCTTGAGGAGATGATTGAAAGAGGTCTCTCCCAGGATCGGCTCAGAGCCCGTGACCCGGAAAAAGCTCAAAGACCTCCGGCGGGCGATCCCCAGGAGTTTATCTGCCACGCCTTCCGGCTTATAAAATCTCCCGAAATGGGACGGATCTTCATTCCGGCCGAAATTCCAGCAATAGGCGCAGAGAAAAGAGCAGCCCACGGCATCGGCGGTGGCGATTCCGCCATAATAGGGCGCCGCCCGAAACTTGTGATAGAGGCGCATCTCTCCGCTCATGACCAGGCGTTCGGTTTCGTCCGACCTTTTAAGAGCGTCGAAAGGCATTATCATGGGGAGCACGCAAAATGACGAGGTTCGTCAAAGAAAGGCCTTCGGGAATCTCTGAATATAACCCATCCCTTCCTCAATGTTGCTCCTCCGAGGCGGCATTTACAAGCCAGAGGCTCATGGCGGTATGTCCGCCTTCCATTCTTGACAGCGAACGGCGGCCGGAAATACCATGTATTGAGGAGGCGTCGATTCCGGATTCTATCTGCCCCGCCGTCCCTCGGCGAAAAGAAACAATATCCCATCACACGATGCGATCGGCAGCCAAAGCTAACCGGCGATATTTCCGCGACGCCTACCGGACTGGCA
>Ga0153916_10002158_pt1 | contig 14471 bp, 16 predicted proteins | sample Opewatmetagenome_FD_109642 | JGI IMG/M metagenome (GOLD analysis project Ga0153916, IMG submission 109642) | Freshwater wetland microbial communities from Ohio, USA - Open water 3 Core 3 Depth 4 metaG | ecosystem: Environmental > Aquatic > Freshwater > Wetlands | place: USA: Ohio, Lake Erie...
CTTGCATGTGTTAGGCACGCCGCCAGCGTTCGTTCTGAGCCAGGATCAAACTCTCCAGTTAAATCTTTCAATCCACCTTTAGGTGGAGGATTGACTGTTGAGTTATGATAGCTGTCTCAAATGACTTAACAGAAACCCTAAACCGTCACTGCTTGTTAATGGCAGTTGCTACTATTTAGTTTTCAAAGACCGATGGACTCGCTCGGAAACGAGCGAAAGTACTTTATAGGAGAAGGTTTGAATCTTGTCAAGAGAGGTAAAGAGATTTTTATTCAGCGTCTACTTGGCCAGTTGCGCGATGCGGTTTTTCCCCACCTCGACAACCTGATGCATCGCCCCATCGAAATGAATATTGACGTCCGTAACAACCTGACCGTCGATGCGCACCGCTCCTTGAGTGATCAGGCGGCGCGCCTCGCTGCCGGATTTCGCGAAGTCCAGATCCACCAGCAGCCGGCAAATCCAAATCGGCTCCGGCGCGTTGAATTGTTTGCGAATTTCGCTCGGCAGAGTTTTTTTCTGGTGCCTTGCCTCGAAATAATTGCGCGCGGACCCGGCGGCCGCGGCGCCATGATAACGGGCGACCAGTTCAACGCCGAGGGCTTTCTTCGCTTCCATCGGATGGAGCGCGCCGCTTTGCGCCTGGGATCGAAGATTGTGAATTTCGTGAAGGTCCCTATCGCTTAGCAATTCGTAATAGCGCCACATCAAGTCGTCGGAGATCGACATGATCTTGCCAAAAATATTTTCCGGCGGCTCGTTGATGCCGATATAGTTGTTGAGCGACTTGCTCATCTTCTGGACGCCGTCCGTATATCCTTCCAGTAACGGCATGGTGAGCACGACCTGAGGCTCCTGACCATATTCACGTTGCAATTCTCTCCCAATCAGCAAGTTGAATCGCTGGTCCGTGCCACCCAATTCGACATCGGCTTGCAGCACCACGGAGTCGTAACCTTGCATCAAGGGGTACATGAATTCGTGGATGCTGATGGGCTGCTGTTTTTGATAGCGCTGCTTGAAGTCGTCTCGTTCCAACATGCGCGCCACGGTGTACTTGGCGCTCAGTTCGATGAACGCCGCCGCATCGAGCTTCTCCATCCAGCGGTGGTTGAATTCGATGACGGTCTTCTTGGCATCCAGTATTTTAAAAATTTGCTCCTTATAGGTCTCGGCGTTTTTGACCACCTCGTCGCGCGTGAGCTGTTTCCGCGTCTCGGACTTACCCGAAGGATCGCCGATCATTCCGGTGAAGTCGCCGATGAGAAAAATAACCTCGTGGCCGAGCTCCTGGAACTGCTTCATCTTCTGGATCAAGACCGTGTGCCCCAGGTGCAGGTCGGGAGCCGTCGGGTCGAATCCCGCCTTGATGCGCAACGGACGCCCCCTTTTCAGTTTCGCGACGAGCTCCCCTTCGGGCAAAACCTCCACGGCCCCGCGTTTGATCAGCTCAAGCTGTGTCTGAATATCCACCATGATCTATTGAGATTGCACGGGCAGACGCAGCCGCCGGATTTCACGCGCCTTGCCGCTCTGGGGGTCGATGTCGACGATCACTCCTTGGAGCAGGACGTTTTGCTGCGCGACTTCGAACCGGCGCGGCAGTTGGCTGATGAAGCCGTTGATGACCACTTCTTTTTCGATGCCGATGACCGAATCGATCGGGCCGCACATGCCGAGATCGGTGATGAAAGCCGTGCCGCCGGGAAGGATTCTTTCGTCCGCCGTTTGGATATGGGTGTGCGTCCCGTAGACAACCGACACTCTGCCGTCGAGGTGCCAGCCCATGGCATTTTTCTCCGAAGTTGCCTCGGCGTGCATATCGACGATGACGACAGGAGAATGGCGGCCATGCTCCTTGAGCAATCCGTCAACGCAGCGAAACGGGTCATCGACATGGTTGGGCATGAACACCCGGCCCTGGAGATTTATAATTAACGCCGTCGATCCATCATTATTATCATTCCGCCAGGCGCACCAACCCCGTCCGGGAGCGCCGTCGGGATAGTTAGCGGGACGTAAGAGTTGAGATTGCTCGTTCAAATAAGGATAAATCTCTTTCTTTTTCCAAATGTGGTTGCCGGAGGTCAGCACGTGCAGTCCGGCCGAGAAAAGCTCCGTGGCGCTCTTGATATCGACCCCCATGCCGCCCGCGGCATTCTCCGCGTTGGCGATCGCCAGATCGATCTCTTCTTGCTTGATCAGCGCTGGAACGAGATCCCGAACGGCGCGCCGCCCCGGCCGTCCCACGACATCTCCTAGAATTAGAACGCGCATCGTTTCTCGTACTCGTTACCCGTGCTCATGCTCGAAGACGAACACGAGTCACGATCACGGGCAACTATCCTCTTCTTACTTGGCATAGTCGACGGCCCGCATTTCACGAATCACGGTTACTTTGATCTGACCCGGATAGGTCATTTCGTTTTCGATCTTGCGGGCGATCTCCCGCGCCATCCGCGATGCTTCATCATCGGAAACCAGGTCGTGTTGAACCATGATGCGGATTTCTCGACCCGCTTGGACCGCATAGGATTTTTCAACGCCTTTAAAGGCGTTGACGATGCGCTCAAGTTCCTCCAACCGCCGCGTATAAGTCTCCATCATCTCCCGGCGCGCGCCCGGACGGGCACCCGAGAGCGCATCGGCGGCGTCGACCAACGGCGCCAAAATGGTTTCGGCTTTGACATCTTCATGATGCGCCGCAATCGCGTTGACGATCTTCGGCGACTCGCCGTATTTGCGTGCGAGTTCCGCGCCGATAATGGCGTGGGACCCCTCGACTTCATGGTCCACCGCCTTGCCAATGTCGTGCAGCAACGCGGCGCGGCGCGCCTGCTTTTCATTCAAACCCAGCTCCGCCGCCATCATGCCGCAAATAAACGCCGCCTCGATGGAATGAAGCAATACGTTCTGCGCGTAGCTGTATCGGTATTTGAGCCGGCCCAAGAGCTTGATCAGCTCCGGATGCACGCCGTGCACCCCGACGTCAAAAATCGCCTTCTGGCCGGCTTCGCGAATCGCTTCATCGAGCTCCTGCTCGGACTTGCGCACCACCTCCTCGATTCTTCCGGGATGGATGCGGCCGTCCGATACCAGTTTTTCCAACGACAAGCGGGCGATTTCGCGGCGGATCGGATTATGTCCGGAAATGACCACCGTTTCCGGCGTATCGTCGACGATCAAATCGATTCCGGTGGCCGCTTCCAGAGCGCGGATATTGCGCCCTTCGCGCCCGATGATCTTCCCCTTGAGTTCATCGTTGGGCAACGGAAATACCGTCACCGACCGCTCGGCGACGAATTCGCCCGCCAGCCGCTCGATGGCTAAAGCGATGATTTTCTGGCTCTTGCGAGTCGACTCTTCCTTGGCTTCCTCTTCGATGACGCGGATGCGCTTGGCGGATTCATGCTTGGCCTCATCGATCATCTGATCGACGAGATTCTTCCTGGCTTCATCCCGAGTCATCCCCGCGACCTGCTCGAGCTGTCTTCTCGCTTCATCGACCTGCCGGTCGCATTCAGCCGCTTTTTCCTCAATGGTTTTCTCCCGCGACTTGAGCGCAGCCTCCCGTCTGCCGAGATCACTCTCTCGCTTATCAAGCGTCTCGACGCGTTTATCGATGCTTTCTTCTTTGCCGATCAACCGCTTTTCTTGGTTTTGCAGTTCCCGGCGCGCCTCGCGCACCTCCTTTTCAAAATCGCCCCGTTCTTTGAGCACACTGTCTTTGGCATGGATTTCAGCCTCTTTCTTGATCGTAGCGGCGTCTTTTTTCGCTTCTTCGACGATCCGAACAGAGGCGTTTTTCGCCGACTCCAGCTGTTCGCGCCGCCGTTTGCCGCGGAGCCAGGCAACGACCGCCATCAGCAACATTCCGCCCAACAAACCGGCGGCGCCGAATAATAATTCTTGATTCAATGACAACACCCCCTTCCATCTAAAGATTGCGACCCGACTCCAGCCGCTACGGCGGCGCAGTCGATCACTCTCGATTCGGTAATCACGTACTGAACTTTTTGGTCCCACGGGTCCGTGGGAAGCGTATCGACGATTTGAAACTCATAAGCCAAGGCCACCGACGTTGGCAACGCGCCCATCTGCCGCAACAACCGGTCGTACCAGCCTTGCCCGCGTCCCAGACGATTGCCGCAGGCGTCGAAAGCTACGCCCGGGACAAAGATCGTGAGCTCTGGATATTCCGTTTTAGAGAGGCGCTTCGTGCCGGGCGGCTCAAGAACGCCAAACCGCCCGACGTGCAGATCAGCCACCGCAAGCACCTGAAAAAAACCGGCCGACCGGTCCGCTGCGATCCGTGGATAGAAAACCTTTTTCCCGTCTTTGAGCGCATGCGCGAGGATAGCATCGGTGCGGACTTCATTTTGTATCGCGCTATAAAGAACCACCGAACGGCGGGCGTAATAACCGGCAAACTCGATTGCCCGCGCTTGAATCGCGCGGCTCAGCCGTTCGGCCTCCGCTGCGATCAGCGAGTTGCGTCGGGACAGCGCCGCAGTTCGCAGCGCTTGCTTTGCCTCTTCCTTGGAAATTCCCCGCATAACCAACTCCACGCGGGCGGGGGAAAAGATGAAGAGAAGAACGTGGTGAGATAAGAAGTTTTACAAATCTGATCTGGAAATCAAAGAAGTTGGTCCCCGAGACAACCGCCTGCTACTCGCCACGACGGGAATTACGATCTCCACAACCAACGGAAAATTCATTCGAATCTTCCGGCTTGCCGAAAGGGGCCGCCAAATTCTTACAGAATTAAAAAATGAAAATATCCAACGGATCAGATCCATGACTCTTTCTTTTCCCCACTCCCCCATCTTCCTACACCGCCTTGTTTAAGGCTTCCCCGCAGCGCGTTATTTCAATGGATCAACTCGAGCGAAGCGGGTTGCCGCCGATTCGATTTCGTTGATTCCACGGTGCCGCGCCCAAGAAACGCACGGCAGGGAAATGGATCACCTTAAAGTCGTCAACCCTCCTCGGTCAATGTCATCGACAATTTTTTGGATAATTGATTCAACCTGCTCACAACCGCTTCATGCGCATCTTTGAGACGATAATACTCGTCGGCAATATTCAACGCCGCCAACATGCCGACATTCGACCGGGGCATGGATTTCGTCGATTGCAGCAACTGCTGCATCTTCTCGTCGACGTAACCGGCCACCTTGAGCATGTAACCTTCTTCGGCGTCGCTGCTGATGGTAAATTTCTGCCCGAGAATTTCGACATCCAATGCTTTTTTCATCGTGGCTCTCCCACTTCCTATTCGGGAAGATTCAAGGCGGCGAACTGGCCGATGATTCTGTCCAGCTTCTCGCGCAACTCGCTTCGCTCACGTTCGTATTGCCGGACCTGACCTCTCAAGTGATGCCACTCGGCTTCTTTTTGCTGAAGCTTTTTGTCGATCGTTTCCTTCTCCTTTTTTACCCGCTCGTGTCTCTCGATTAAGCGATCTATTTTCACTTCCAACTGTTCGAGATTATCGATTGCCATGGCATCCTGCACGACAAAATATCATGTTCGAGTTTAGTTTTAAGCCAAAGCCTTGTCAAGCTAGAAGGACAATTTTACCGTTGTGTTGATTCAAGCCGAAAATATCGCCGCTTTAAGCGCGGCGGGCATACGCAAGCGACCGCCTGCGCAAACGAAGATGAAAAGCCTTCAGTCCGTGAAAGCGTTTCCCTTCAGACTGAAAAGTTTCATCGACCCTCTGGGGGATCGTCGTAACCGAGGACATTCTCCCATGGGATGCTGCAGTGCGCGATCACCAAGGCATCATATTTTTCCCACCAAGCGAGATCCCGTCCCTCGCGGCTGAGAAAACGCACCATCTGCAACAGATCATTGATTTCCGACGGACGCAGGGCCGGCTCGAAAGCCGGCATCATCCCCCGGCCTTGGGCAATAATCCTTCTGATCTGGCCGATACTTTTTCGTCGAACCGTATCGCGAAAGTCGGGCGTGCGAACCGGCAAACCGGCAGCCGTCGGACCGTCGCCACGGCCACCCGCGCCATGACAGTTGAGGCAGCGTTGAGCGTAAAGGAGGTCCATACGCTCGTTGCGCCCGCAACCGGCGATAAACGAGAGCAGCAAAAGTATCAGGGCAATGGGATATCGCCCCGCTTTCAAATAGAGCTGCACAAGTGCCTACCCCGCATCCGATTGATTACAATCCCACGGCCATAGTTTGACACGCATTTAAATTTCGTGTTACGAAACAACATCGGCATAACCATGCATCACTTATCACGCTTTGGCGTCTCGTTGTAAGAAGATCTCTTGGCGGCTTTCGATCTAAGCATCGGCGGCATGGGATATCAAAACCGCTCGGAAGCGATTCGCGATCTGATTCGCGATCACTTGATTCAAAAAAAAGTCGGCCAGGGGAACACCGAAGTCATCGGCGTCGTCACCCTGGTTTATGACCACCGGGTGCATCGCCTGAGCGATCTCTTAGCTGACATGCAGCATAAGGCCGAAGTCGCGGTAAGCGCAAGTCTGCACATCCATCTGGATGAGCATAATTGTCTCGAAGTCATCGTCATCCGCGGGCGCGCCGATAAGGTTCACGAGATCGCCAGCAAACTGATCGCCACCAAAGGCGTGCAAAACGGCAAGCTGGTGACCACGATGCCCGAGATGAAGCATTAAATTTTTTTGAATGATAGTAGCACGAATTTTGAATTGATATTACTGAAAGTCTTTCCTATGCCGTTCCATTTAACCACAATACTTGTTTGGGCATTGCTCGCTTTGGCCTTTCTCGCTCCGGTATTGGCGGTCGAACCCGTCGAAGTTTATGTCTTCGGCCAACAACCGACGTCAACCGCGACCGAACAAACAATTCGACAAAAAGATTTCGAGCTCCGGCCAACAACTACGCCGAGCGATATTCTTCGCCTAATCCCCGGTTTATTGATCGCCCAACATCAAGGCGGCGGCAAAGCGGATCAGATCTTTCTGCGCGGCTTCGACGCGGACCATGGCACCGATGTGGCGATCTTTATCGACGGAATTCCGGTCAATATGCCAAGTCACGGCCACGGTCAGGGCTACGCCGATTTGCATTGGTTGATCCCGGAAATGGTCGATCACGTTGAAGTCTATAAGGGTCCCTACTTCGTCCAGTTTGGCGATTTTAACACCGCGGGCGCGGTGAACATCATCACTAAAAAACGCGCCAAAGACACGACTTTAACAGTCACTGGTGGGAGCTACAATCAACAGCGTTATCTGGCCATGCTCTCACCACCCGAAGGCACGCCGATGACACCGTTCATCGGCGTCGAAGCCTATCACGACCTCGGCCCGTATAAAAATCCGGAAAATTTCAACCGTCTCAATGTGATGTCGAAATTTACCCTGCTATCCATGGCCAGTTCCAATCTCAGTTTGCTCGGCGCCTTTTTTAAAAGCACTTGGAATGCTTCCGGCGAAATCCCGGCGCGCACCGTGCGCGCCGGCGCGCTAGGGCGATTCGATGCCGTCGATCATAGCGAAGGCGGCAAGACCGAACGCCACAATGCCAATCTGCAATACAACTGGGCCGATGCGCAGCAGTCCTTCAACGCTCAAGCGTGGCTTTCATACTATCGCTTCGATCTCTTTTCGAATTTTACTTTTTTCATGAACGATCCGGTCAATGGCGATGAGATCGAGCAAACCGACAAACGCATTCTCGGCGGCAGCTATCTCAATTACCGGCGCAATTATAATTTATTTGGCTTGCCAACGGAGACGTTAGTGGGCTTCTCCAGCCGCAGCGACCGCGCCGCCGTTGGCCTGTTCAATGCTGTCAGACGCCAGCGGCTCGGCGCCACCGCGGATTCACTAGTCAAGCAGCACAACCTGGCCTGGTACGCGCAGCAAGAAATACGGCCCGCTTCGTGGCTCACAACCCAGCTCGGAGTTCGGCTGGATAAATTTTTCTTTGCGGTGCGAGACGACGGCACGCCCAGCAACCCGGTTTCCGGCAGCAAGGAAGGCTTCATCGCCAACCCAAAACTCAACGTCATTCTCTCACCTTTTAAGGAGAACGGTTGGCAAAAGCGTTCGCAGATTTACCTTAACTTCGGCGGCGGCTACCACAGCAATGACGCCCGCGATGTCGTCGCCAGCTCGGCTAGCAAGCCAGTGCTGCCGCGCGCACTCGGCGGCGAGCTCGGTTTTCGCACCAAGCTTTTCGATCGATTCGATATCGGTATCGATTATTGGCGCCTGCATCTTGATAGCGAACTGGTGTGGGCGGGGGACGATGGTACGACGGAAGCCAAAGGGAAAACCCAACGTCAAGGCATCGAAGGCGAATTTCGTTATCAAATTCTCGACTGGCTGAGCGCCGATCTCGACACCTCGCACACCTGGTCCAAATTCGTCAAAACCGGCGAAGCGGTTCCGTTAGCACCGAAATTCCTGGCTTACGGCGGATTGACCGCGCGCCACTCGTCTGGACTCGAAGGCAGAATTCAAATGCGTTCGGTGGGCGATCGTTGGGGCGATGAAGGCCGCACGGCAACGATTCGCGGCTATACCATTTTCGACCTGCTAGCGAAATACAAATGGGATCGATATGAACTGCTTTTCTCGATTATCAATATCGCCAATAAAAAGTGGCGCGCGGCGCAATTTCTCCACGATTCGCAACTCAAGACGGAAGGTGCGCCGGTCAGCGATATTCACTTTACTCCCGGCGAACCTTTAACGATTAAAGCGGGGTTCACCATTCACCTGTGGTAGGGTTTAAAATTTGTCGCAAGAAAATTTACCGATGCTAATAATTGATGACGCTGAGTCGACAACCCGGGGCGAAGCCGCGCGCCAGACGATTTTCGGAATCGTTTGCGGCGCCCATTTCGTCAATCACTTCCAGTCCGCCATGCTCGGCGTGATCTATCCGCTGATGATGAAAGAGCTGGGCATGAGCTATCTGGCGATCGCTTCGCTCGCCTCGGTGTACAACACCTTGGGCAGCATCCTGCAAGCATCCTACGGCTTTGTCGTGCCCTATTTGCGCCGGGGCGTGATTCTCGGTCTCGGCAACTGCCTGCTCGGACTTTCGGTTTTCGCCAGCGGCTTTGCTTCGACGTTCAATCATTTTTTCACCGCGCGCTTGATCGGCGGCATCGGCTCCAGCCCGCAGCACCCGGTGGGCTCAAGCATGCTCGCCAGCCACTTCGGCGCGGCGCGCGGCCGCATTTTGGCCTTTCACTCTACGGCGGGACAGATCGGCGGTCTGATGGCGCCGGTGTTGGCGGCATTCATGGTGACCCGGTTCGGTTGGCGCGGCGTGTTTTGGTTCGTCGGCGCGCTCACCACCGTGGTCGGTCTGATCTGTTTTGTTTTCCGCGACAGTTTACGCACCGCGGCGCAAGACAATCCAAAATCGCGTCTCGTGCCGGTCGGCTGGGAAGCTTACAAGACCTGTCTCAAAAATAAAAATATTCTGCTGGTGTCGCTGGTTTTTATGGCCGGCGCCGCCGGGCGCGGCCAAGACATCAATGAGGTTTATATCATTCCGCACTTTGTCCACGACTTTAACCTGGACATCACGCGCGCCGCGCTTCTTTTCAGCCTGATCCAAATCGGCAGTTTGATCGGACCGTTCATCTGGGGTTGGATCTCCGATCGGTTCAATCGCAAGCTGGTGATTCAGGCGTCGCTCCTCATGTCGGGGGTATGCACACTCTGGCTCGCTTGGCAGGAAACGGTTTCCGCCGGGCTGTTTGTTAACTTAATTGTCTACGGCGCGGCTGTCACTTCGCGCCAGACGCTCACTCAGGCGCTGCTCGCCGATCTGGTGGGCGAGGAACTCTTCGACGCCGCTTTCAGCCTCTACTATTTTATCGGTTTCGTTTCGATTCCATTTTGGACTTTGATTACCGGCGGAGTCATGACCCAGTACGGCTTCGGCCCGGCCTTTAGCGTCATTTCAATTTCCTATTTGGTGGCGATGAGTCTGCTGATACTGCTGCACCTGCCGCGCAAGGAAACGGCGAATGCATAATGGGCCATGCTCCGCCATGCACAACGAAGCACGGCGAAATTGAAAATGTCTAAACATGTTTGATTTGATCGGAATATTAATTAAAGGCGGCCCCGTCATGGCGCCGCTGCTCCTCTGTTCGATCGTCGCGTTTACGGTCGTCATCGAACGTTTTTTGTTCTGGCGCAAAGTCAGTTCACGGCAATCGGCGGAGGAATTGCTCAGTCTGGCCGAGCGGGGGGAAATCGCCCGCGCAACCGAACTCGACCGTGCCTACGACTTTCCCTTATCGCGCGTGCTCGCCGCTGGTTTGGCGCACCGAACTGCGGCACTGGAAAAAGCGCTCGAGGTGGCAGCGCAAAGAGAAGTGCCAATCCTCAAACAGCGTCTGACGATTCTCGATACCATCATCACTTTAGCGCCGCTCTTGGGTCTGCTCGGCACGGTCACCGGTATGATCGGTTCGTTCGGGATCATGTCACAGGTGGGCATTGGCCAACCCCATGCCGTCACCGGCGGCGTCGCCGAAGCGCTCATTGCCACCGCAACCGGTTTGCTGATCGCCATCCTCACCCTGGTGCCCTATAACTATTTTTCCAACCGCGCCGAGCGTGAGCTCGAAGAGATCGAATATTACGCTTCTCGCCTCGAACTGATTTTGCACGGTGGAGGCAAAGACTGATGCGGCTGCAACGGCGCGAGATCAAGAAAGCCCGCATCGAGATCATTCCGATGATCGATACGATTTTTTTCCTGTTGGTGTTCTTCATGATCTCGACTTTGTCGATGGCTCGCTACGGTGGTCTGCCGGTGAGTTTGCCAAAAGCCGCCACGGGACAACAAACGCCGAGCGAAAGCGCCGCCGTGACGATTAGCGCCGACGGCAAAATCACGCTCGATAAGCAGGAACTCCCGCTCGAGCAAATTCGCGATGCGCTCAAAAATCGCCTGGCAAAAAATCCCGCGCTGCTGGTTTTGATCAACGCCGATGAACATGTCGAACATGGCATCGTTGTCGAGATCATGGATGCGGCCCGTCAAGCCGGTGTGACCAGGATGTCCATCGCTGTCAAGCCGAAGGAAGCCCGGCTGTGACCGAGAAAATATTCGGCATTCCTTTGGCGGCTTCGCTAATGGTTCATGGCCTAGTGCTCATGATCGTCTCGGTCACCATTCACAACAGCAACTTGCGGCGACAAGATTTTCTTCCGATCGGTTTAGTCGATTTGCCACGAACCGAAACTCCACCGCCGATTCGACAGGCCGATGCACCACCGGAAGTTAAGCAACCTCCGCCTGCGCCGAAAGTAGAGAAACGAAAAGAGACTCCGCAACAGCTGAAAAACGAAGTCGCTAAACTCGAACGCCCAGCACCATCCACGCTTACCCCAGCAAAAAAAGAGCCGGTGGAAGCTGCGGAAACCAAGCCGAGTTTGCCGGCAAAAGCCGAAACTCCCGTCACCGCGTCCACCGCTCGCGTCGAAGGCGGCGGCAGCGAAGCGGGCGCGGAAAATCTTTTTACCAATGACGACGTCCGCTTGGTTCCGGGTTCGGGAACCACCGGCGGCGGAGGGGGTACGGCGGCAGCCGGTTTAGGAAGGGGCGCCGGCGCGCCCGGCCTGCCGGCTCAGACGGCATCGCTAAGGGCCAATCGAGAAGCAAAGCCGCTGCAAACGGTGAAGGCAAACTATCCCCCCATGGCTTTGCGCATGGGACTCGAAGCGGATGTGACATTACGAATCGAAGTCGACCCGGAAGGCAAAGTAACGTATGCGGCAATCATCAAAGGCGGCGGCGCCGGGTTCGACGAAGAGGCGTTGAAAGCCGTGAAGCAATCTCGATTCGAGCCAGCTCAAAAAGAGGGGAAGGAGGTTGCGGCAGAGTTTACTTTTATCTATCGTTTTCAGCTGCAGAGATAGGAAGGCAAGGGTGAAGAGAGGCACGATGCGAATACCATGTGGATTATCGGCGCGGCCGCCTCTTGATCGGCGCTTTCCGCAAGGTGTAAGATCGCACTGCTTGTTGATTCATTGACCGATTACGATTCGTTTATGCCGGGCAAATTTACACGCGCCGTTTACTTACTTTATTCGAGCGCCTTTCTGTTTTTTCTTCTTTATTCCGCGCCGCATCGGGTCCATCACTTTTTTGACCAACAGCGCCAACCGTATCACGGCGATGCTGCTGGCCGCCAAGGGCACCATGACCGCCACAATCCGCCGTCCAATAATTCGAACTGCGCCTTCCAAGCGGCGGCCAATACCTGTCAGTTGGGGCCGACGGACCTCGTGCATTTTTTTTCAAGGCCGGTGGCATTATTAGCCGGTCTACCCGTTGAAAGTCACTTAGATATTCCCCAACGTTTTCTCTCCTACCCATTTCAGGTACGCGCTCCTCCTGAAGCCTGACCGGTTTCGTTTCCAGCGAGTTGACAGAGTTTCGGCTGTTACCGAGATATACGCCGCCAAAAGGCCGCGCGGGTTATTTTTTCGAAGGATTCCGTGCATGGACGTCTCATCAGCGTTCTCAGCGCATTCATCGAAGCGCAGCTTTCTCGGCAGTAACACGCATTCGGCTCTATGACATTCATAAAGCTGGCAGCCATGTGCAGGCTTTGCCGGATTCCCGCAACCGAACGGAATTTACAGCGAGAAGGATAAAAAATGAAAAATCTACGTCACATAATGATTCTATGCTTGAGCATCTTTTTCACGGCCGTGACTGGGTGGGCCCAACACGACCATATGAAGGGAATGGATATGCCCATGACGCATTCGGAGAAGATGCCGGCTCAATCGACGCTCAAACCCGCGGAAGGCGCAAGCATCAAGATCGTCGCGCCGAAGAAGGACCAGGTGCTAAAAGGCGACAGCGTCCCGCTCGAGTTCAAGCTCACCAAAGGGAAACGCGGGCATCACGCGCACGCTTATGTCGACGGTCAACTCATGGGCATGTTTGACAACGAGAAAGGAACCTTGAACGGCATCAAGCCGGGGAAACATACCCTTGAGCTTAGAGTCGTAACCTCCGACCATAATGTCGAGCTGGACGCTACGGACAAGGTCACCTTTACGACCAAGTAGGAATTCAGTGAAACCTGCCGGAGGCGACCAGTATGAAAACAGATTGCACAAGGATTTTCGCGAGATTCGCTGTGCCAATCGCATGTTGCTTGATGCTTACCGCCTGCAGCTCGGATATTGCCGCGCCGCGCGGCCCAAGTCGTACAGATCATCTGACTTTCGGTCCGGAGCAGCACCTTGGCAACGCGGAGCGGAATCCGTCGACGCCGTTTCTGCGTTTTGCCCCCGACGGCAGGCTGTTCACCGTTTGGACCGAGGATGACGACCGGGCTTCTGCTCAATCCACGCAGACCGCGATACATCAGCATGATTCCAAGATGAAACGGCCCCCGTCGCCGATGCGCACGGTTCTCCTTGCTTCGTCGGCCGACGACGGCAGAATCTGGTCTTCGCCGACGCGGGTTAACCGCAGCGTCGAAGCGATTGAGGGAGAGGAAGGCGGGCCGAGGGTCGCTTTCGGTCCCGGCAATAAAGCTTATGTCGTCTGGTCGATCCCCAATAAGGGAGGCGATAAAACCCGCGCGAACATCCGCTTCGCCATGGATGACGGCAAGGGAGGTTTTACGCCCGCGCGAACGTTGAACGAAGTCAAAGACGCAGCGCGCTTTCCAATTATTGAAACCACGCCCGACGGCAATCTTTTGATCGCCTGGATCGACCGTCGCATCGATAATCCGAAACCGCGGCAACTCTATTTGATGAAGATAGGCCCGGAGGGCCAGGCAGTGACTAAAAACTACCAAGTCGGCGAAGGACTCTGCGAGTGCTGCAAGCTTGGCGTCGCCTTCGCCGACGGCGGCAAAACGGTTTATATGATTGACCGCGAAGTGGACAGCAATAAAATTCGCAACCATGTGCTGAGAAAATCGACCGACGGCGGGGCTACATTCGGCACGCCGGTGGAAATCAGCAACGACGGTTGGCAGGTTCCATCCTGCCCGCACTCGGGCCCGAGCATCGGACAGGATAAACGCGGCCAGCTGCATGTGAGTTGGTTTACCCAAGGCCGCTCAGATCAGGAAGCCGGGATTTATTACAGTGTCTCAAAAGACGGCGGCAAAAGTTTCGCGCCACGCCAGCTCGTACACGCCAATACCGCGCCCGAGATTCTCTACAACAATCTGGTCGTCGGTGACGATGATACGGTTTACTTGGCATGGAGCAATCTAGACGCCAACAATCAGGCGCAAATTTATATGCGCACGCTCGCAGCCGATGGCCGGACCTGGAGCCCGATCCAGCAAGTGAGCAACGCCAAAGGCAACGCTAGCCGGCCAAGCTTGGCGCTGCGCCATAACCAGCTCAACATCGCCTGGACCGAGACCGATGGCGAGAACTCGATGGCGGTCATGAGAAGCGCGGCGGTGCAGCGATGAAGTTCTCAAGAATGCA
>Ga0153916_10002159_pt1 | contig 14466 bp, 15 predicted proteins | sample Opewatmetagenome_FD_109642 | JGI IMG/M metagenome (GOLD analysis project Ga0153916, IMG submission 109642) | Freshwater wetland microbial communities from Ohio, USA - Open water 3 Core 3 Depth 4 metaG | ecosystem: Environmental > Aquatic > Freshwater > Wetlands | place: USA: Ohio, Lake Erie...
CGAGGGTGTAGACGAAGGCAATCTCGTCCGATTTGCGCGCGTCGTAGCCGCGCCGGCGGATGCGCCAGCCGCGCAGGTCCGGCTCCGGTAGGCCCAGCGTGCGCAGGATCGTCGCCTTGAGCTCGGCCTCGGTGTGTTCGAGGCCGAGTTTTACTTCCGTCAGTCGCAGCATGGGGCAGAGGCAGCCGGTATAGGGCGGTGGGGATGGAACCCGGGAGCGGCAGTATAACAGTTGGTCGGCAAAACGGCTGGCCCCCGCTGTGGGCGTGCGTCGCATGCATTTTCTTTCCCGCGCACAACAATTATGATTACCCGGACGGTACAGGAAGCTCATTCCAAATCGCATGAGAAAGATATTGTGGGTGATGGTGTCGGCGCTGGTGCTCGGCGCCTGTGAAAAAAAGGAGCCGCAGGCTCCCGCCATCGACACCTCGGCGGTGCTGCAAAGCGACCGGATGTTTTCCATGGAAGGGTTGTCGCGCGGGGCGATGCTTTTCCAGAAGCATTGCGCCCAGTGCCACGGCCCCGAGGCGCAGGGGCATCCGGACTGGGAGAATCCCAAGGTCGTGGCCGCCCCGCCCCTGAACGGCACGGGCAATGAGTGGAAGCGCCGCAGACAGGATCTGATCGCGATCATCAAAAACGGGGCCACGCGCCAGGGCGAGCCAGTCATGCCGGCGTGGAAAAAACAGCTCAACGATCAGGAGATCGAAGACGTGATCGCCTGGTTCCAGGCGCTGTGGCCGACGGACGTGTATGAACGCTGGCGCAAGGCCAATGCCCCGGGTGGAACCCCGAGGGGCTGAGCGACACGGATTCCCCGTTTCACTTTTTCAAAATCATTGAGGAGACCCGCCAATGGGAATCGCCATCTGGATCATTATCATTTTGATCATCGCCGCCCTCATCAAGTACCTGCTGGGCGATTCCAAAAAGAAATAGCCATGGCGCAATCGGCGCCGACTAAAGGAGATTGCCAGGTACGGATTCAATGTGACGTTGCAAGGCAATTTTGACAATGTCGTAATCGATGGCCGGCCTTACCGCATTCTCAGTGCGTGCAACCCGCCGCCGGCACATCGCGCCATCACCATCGACCCGTACATCGGCTTGCGGCTGCCGTGCATTGACGCGGACCTTCCTTGGTCCTCACCCTAAAATATTTCCCGGTATCCGCCGTGTCAACGCGGCACCGCGGCTCGACGTGTTGTTGAATCCAGAATTTTTCTCCCACCCATCAGGCAGTGAGTGTGCCCTGTCATAATTTCTGTATATCCACAAGCACTGCAAGGTTGATGTTTCCAATTGCCGGAATATTCGCACCTGACCAGCAGATTTGATGTTTTTTGTTCAGGCCGCAAACCCGGAATATTTTTTCCCTGAGCCAAAAATTTAACCTCTGTCAAAGCAGAGTGACTGCCAGAGTTGTACGTTTCACAACCAATAAAGGTGGTCGTTGTGCGCAAGCCCTGTTGGTTATTGATCCGGCACGACGGTAATTGAAACCAAGGTTACCGATGCCAATCATCCCGCTATGTTTTCTTCGAGTCGGATCAAATAATTAAAACCTCGCAATAATCCAGTGTCAGTTGTACAGGGAGACAAACCAAGGAGAGTTTGATATGAGCAGGTTACGGATGGCAAAGTTCGCGGGCGTGTTTTCGGCAGCGTTGATTGTCCTAGCGGCACCGGTGTGGGCCGAAGACGATGATTACTTTGGCGGGTACGGTTCGGGGTACGGCATGATGGGCCCCGGGATGATGGACGGTTATGGCATGGGTCCGGGGATGATGCGTGGTCACGGAATGATGGGTGGCTTCGGTGGTGACGGTCACATGGGCATGATGGGTTTTGGTGCGCTCGGAATGCTGGACCTCACGGATGACCAGCGTTCGAAAATTGAAAAGATTCACGACGAGGAACGCAAACAGCATCTTGCCGTCATGGGCAAGATGCTGGATGCCCAAAGCAAGATGCGCGATCTCTGCGCCACCGATGAGCCCGACCCGAAGAAGGTAGGTGCCGTGTATGCCGAGATGGCCAAGCTGCAACAGCAAATGCTCGAAACCCATGTGCAGTCGAGCAACCAGATGAAGGCGCTGCTGACGAAAGAGCAGCGCGAGCAATTGAAGCAGTGGCACCGTGGCGGCTGGGGACCCCGCGGCGACAGGCGCGGGATGCCCGGACCCGGCAACATGCCGGGCGGCATGATGGGGCGTTGACGGGGGTGATATGGACATGCACGACTGGGGTAGCTGGGGCATGGGCATGGGATGGGCGGGAATCCTGTTCTGGATTATCGTGATTCTCGCCATCGTCGCCTTGGTCAAATATATTTTGAGCGGCCCCGGTCGGTGATATCGGGGTGTGCCTGGCCAGGCAGGTGGCGTACCATGGTGTGTCTCTATCCTTCACCAAAGGAGCGTGTGATGCTGATAAAACATGGGCTCAGGCCGCAGAATTTGGGTACGTCGATACTGGTCGCCGGCATGGCCGGCGGGTTGGCGGAGGTAGCGTGGGTTGGTCTTTATTGTATGTTCAAGCCGCTGAGCGGCGGCGACGTGGCGCGGGAAATAACGGCGAGTGTGTTTCCCGGTCTTGCCGCGCTGCCGTCCGCGGCGCTGCTGGGTGTGGCGATTCATTTTTTGCTCTCGCTACTGCTGGCCGCCGGTTTTGTTTTTGCCACGTCGCGGTTGTTTACGCCGCGATGGCGCGCCGCCGGCCTCTTCGCGGGCGCGCTGGTGGCGCTGGCACTGGTGTGGGCAGTGAATTTCTTTATCGTGTTGCCCGCTATCAATCCGGTATTTGTCGGTCTGATGCCCTACACGGTCACGCTGATCTCCAAACTTCTGTTTGGTGTCGCCATGGCGGTGGCGTTGAACCGGGTGCCGGGTGAATCCCATCTGCTCTGGCAGGGGAGGTTGCTGCATCATGGGCGCTAGTTCGGAAACCCGTTTCACGGTTAAAGGCATGAAGTGTGGCGGCTGCATCGCCAAGGCGACCGAGGCGTTGTCCCTCCTGCCGGGTTATGCCAGCGCGGAATTCGATCTGAAGGATGGCAAGGCTGTGGTCAAGGGCAACGTCGATCCGCAGGCGGCGGCCAACGCCCTGACCAGAGCCGGTTATCCCGCCGAAGTGGATAACGACTAGTTCTCTTCGCCGGCGGTTTCAGTCATGACAGCTGCGATTCCCGCGCAAGCACGCGCACACCGTCTTTCCATCTCCGGCATGAGCTGTGCCGGTTGTGTGGCCACGGTTGAAAATGCGCTGAAGGGTGTCCCGGGCGTGAGCGAGGCCTCGGTCAATTTTGCCGAGCACACGGCAACCGTGCAGGGTCATGTCGATGCCGAGGCGCTGGTGGCGGCGGTAACGGCCGCGGGTTATAGCGCGGCCGAGCTGCGCGGGGTCGAGGACGAGTCCGAGAAGGAAGCCGCCGAGCTGGCCCATTACCGGTCGCTGTGGCGCAAGTTCATCGCCGCCACGGCCGTGGGCGCGCCGCTGTTTGTCGCCGAGCCGCTCGGGTTGTTGCCCATGCTCGATATGTCCGGCGGAAGAATCTTCTGGCTGCTGGTGGGCGCAGCGACACTGTGGGTGCTGGTCTACGCCGGCGGGCATTTCTTCCGCGGCGCGTGGAAGGCGTTCCTGGCCCACAACGCCAACATGGACACGCTCATCGCGCTCGGCACCGGCGCGGCGTGGGTGTACTCCATTCTCATCGTGGCGTTTCCCGGTATGGTGCCGAGCCTCGCGCGCCACGCCTACTTCGAGGCCGCCGCCGTCATCATCGCGCTGATCAATCTCGGACAGGCGCTCGAGATGCGCGCCCGCGGCAAGACCTCGGAGGCGATCAAGCGTCTCATCGGGCTCCAGCCCAAAACCGCGCGCGTCATCCGCGACGGCGCCGAGCGTGACATCCCGATTTCCGAAGTGGGCCTGGACGAAACCCTGCGCGTGCGGCCGGGCGAGAAGATTCCCGTCGACGGCGTGATCGTCGACGGCCACTCGAGCGTGGACGAGTCGATGCTCACCGGCGAGCCGATGCCGGTGGAGAAGAAAGTCGGCGCCGAGGTGGTCGGCGGTACGCTCAACAAGTCCGGCACCTTCCTGTTTCAGGCCAAACGCATCGGCGCCGACACGGCGCTGGCGCGCATCATCGAAATGGTGCGCCGGGCGCAGAGCACCAAGCCCGCCATCGGCCGATTGGCCGACAAGATTTCGGCCGTGTTCGTGCCGATGGTGCTGATCCTGGCCGTCATCACCTTTCTGGTATGGCAGAACGCCGGCCCCGAGCCGAAGTTTTCCTATGCGCTCGTGGCGACGATGACGGTTCTGATCATTGCCTGCCCCTGTGCCCTGGGCCTGGCGACGCCGATCTCGATCATGGTGGGCGTGGGCAAGGCCGCGGAGTATGGCATTCTCATCCGCAACGGCGAGGCCTTGCAGCAGGCCGGCAAGCTGACCACCGTGGTGCTCGACAAGACCGGCACCGTGACCGAGGGCCGCCCCGCGGTCACCGCGCTGGTTCCTGCGGTCGGCTGGGACGAGGATAAGCTGCTGGCGCTGGCGGCCGGCATCGAGGCCGGTTCGGAACATCCGCTGGCCGAGGCGATTGTGGCCGCGGCCAGAGCCAAAGGGCTGAAACTTTCACCCGTAGCGGGATTTGAGGCCATCGCCGGTCACGGCGTATCGGCCACTATCAACGGAAAGCGCGTGCTGCTGGGGAACGCACGACTGATGCACAAATTCCACATCGATCCCGGAAGCCTGTCGGCGCGCGCGCAGGAGCTTGCCGCCCGGGCGCAGACGCCGATGTTTCTGGCGGTGGACGGGGCCGCCGCGGGCATTGTCGCGGTCGCCGATCCGATCAAGTCCGATTCCAGGGATGCCATTGCGCGGCTGCATGCGATCGGTCTCAAGGTGGTGATGATCACCGGCGACAACCGCGCGACCGCCGACGCCGTGGCGCGTGAGGTGGGGGTCGATGAGGTCATGGCCGAAGTCCTGCCGGGCGAAAAGGCTGACAAGGTCACGGCCCTGCAACAGCGTGGCGAGGTCGTGGGTATGGTCGGTGACGGCATCAACGACGCGCCGGCGCTGGCACAGGCGGATGTCGGTTATGCCATCGGCACCGGCACCGATGTGGCCATCGAATCGGCCGATGTCACGCTGATGCGCGGTTCGCTCCACGGCGTGGCCGACGCCATCGCCATCTCGCGCGCGACCGTGCGCAACATCAAGCAGAATCTCTTCGGCGCGTTCATCTACAACGTCCTCGGCATCCCCGTGGCCGCGGGCGCGCTGTACCCGCTCACCGGGCTGTTGTTGAATCCCATGATCGCCGGTGCGGCAATGGCGATGTCGTCGGTGACGGTGGTGAGCAACGCCAACCGGCTGCGCTGGTTCAAGACGGAATGAAGGTTCTCACCAGCTCCCCCTCATTGTATTCCCGCCGGGGTGCGCCAAACTTCGGCGCACCCGTTCGGCGGCACGGACACACTTTAAGTGTGTCCGTGAATACCCCGCCTCACCTCCCGCAAGGGGAGGGAGGCGAGCCGTTCCGCGAGATAATGTGATGATCGACCTTGTTATCAATCTCGCGGGTTTCATATTAATTGGCCTGATCGTCTGGTGGTTCTGGCTGTACCGGCCGCAGGCGGCGCGAGTGACGGGACCGCAGCCGATCGAGATTCTGGTTGCGGACGGCGTTTATACCCCGGCGCGCATCGAAGTGACGGCGGGCCAGCCGGTGACGCTGCGCTTTCTGCGCAAGGACCCGAGCCCCTGCGCGCAGAAAGTGATTTTCGGTGCCTTGGGCCTAAGCCGCGAGCTTCCCGTCAATAAGCCCCAGGAGCTGACCCTGACGCCCGAGAAAGCCGGTGAGTTTGAGTTTACCTGCGAGATGGGGATGTATCGTGGAAAGTTGGTAGTCCGATAATGTGAGTGTGAGTTTGCCTCATTTTTAAATATCTCTTAACTAAGCCCTAAGGTGGATGTGTTCAGGCAATTATTGGTTAGGGGTCAATTTTCGTTTGATCTAGGTCAAAGTCTTAAGCGCATCATTCATTCATTGTGCCGGTAGATAATTTTTCGAGGAGGACGCACTAAAACATTTCGAAACTTGGACCTGCAAATACACGCTGGATATTGGCAGTCAGGCAGGAGACCAAGAAACCTTGAATGGCAGTTTCACGAGACGCTAAGGAGAGAGACATGGGACCGGGTAAGAAGGTTAGAGTGATTGGCCTTTCAGTCAGTTTTTACTTGTTGCAAGCGTTGCTCCTCCTGTTCAGTAACAGTGCCTACGCCGTACCAAGTTACGCACGACAGACGGGTATGGCTTGTGCCGCGTGCCATGTTGAATTTCCAGAACTGGGTCATTTTGGTCGCGACTTCAAGCTGAGTGGTTATACCCTGACCATGACACCCTCGGTGGAGGAGAAGATCCCCGTCGAACGTCTCGGGTTGAACGCTACACCACCTTTCTCTGCCATGCTCCAGACCTCGTATACGCGTGTAAAGAAGGCCCAGCCCGATACTAACGGTGTGCCAGGCAATACCGCGCAAAACGGCAATTTAGAGCTGCCACAGCAGTTGAGCCTGTTCTATGCCGGCCGGATTACGCCCAATGTAGGCAGTTTTATCCAGCTGACCTACGACGGGGTAGAGGATAAGCTGACCATCGATAATACGGATATCCGGATTGCCGAGAATACCGATATCGGAGGCAACAGGCTGACCTATGGTATGACCATTAACAATAGTCCCACCGTGCAGGACCTGTGGAATACCGCGCCGGCTTGGGGCTTCCCCTATGCTTCATCGCCGGTCGCTCCGGCGCCCGCGGCCGCAACTCAGCTTGACGGCCCCTTGGCGCAGCAGGTGGGAGGGTTGGGGTTATATGGCGGCTACCATATTGGCAAAGACATGTTATATGCAGAGTTGACGGGTTATCGCTCCATGCAGCCCGGCATAGGCCATGCCGTTGATAGCACGGCCGCGAACGATGTAGTCAAGGGATTTGCGCCCTATATCAGGCTTGCCTATGAGCATGTCTGGGACGATAACACCTGGGAATTTGGGCTCTTTGACATGAAGGTCAAGACCACGCCGCATAGCGTTGTGGATACCTCTGTGTACCCGAATGTGGTAACTACCTACAATCTTGGCAGTCCGCCGGACACGCGTACCGACTTGGCGTTCGATACGCAATTTCAGCATCACGCCGCGGACAGCACCTTCAGTGTCCATGCGATACGGATTCGTGAGAAACAGGATTGGGTTACCAGCCTGAATAACGGTTTGACCTCCAATGCGCATGACACGCTGACCACAACGAAACTGTCGGCCAAGTATTACTTCAAGCGTGAATACGGCGCGACCGTTCAACATGTCCAGACCAAGGGAGACGCGGATGCCCTGATCTACAGCAACGGCGAGGCTGTGGCCGGCAGCGCGAACGGCAGTCCCGATTCCCGCAACATGACTTACGAACTGGACTACATGCCGCGGGATAACGTCCGGTTTGCCCTGCAATACGTCGCTTACAACAAGTTCAACGGTGGAAGCACCAATTACGATGGCTTGGGTAGAAACGCCAAAGACAATAACACACTCTACATGTATGGCTGGTTCATGTTCTAGTTTTTACTTGCTGTAGTGCAACGAGGGGGCGCCAGCCCCCTCGTTTTCTCCCAAGCACAGATGAGATCTGAGCCAGAGGTTGTTGCTAATCCATTTTGCTGGAACAAGATCTGGACTTTCCTCCCAGAACCCGGGGCTCGGAGATGCGGATGGTAAGCATGAGCATCCTGCTGATGTTTTCGTTCAGATCTTTTGGCCGGGAGCGGTCAACATAGCCGACATGATCAAACTCCTTCGGCAGGTCCTTGCTGTAGGGGGAAATGATTTTTTTGTATTCATTTAGCATGGAAGTGCAAAATTTGTCATCCACTCTCTCGAAAAAAGGGGCGGTGAAAGAGGCTGTAATCGTAATAATGTTACTGTCCTGATCGTAACTGACGCTACTGGCACCCAGATCATCCAGAAGAACCCCTATGCTTTTCGTTTTCGCGTCCAGGGCGGACGTCCATTTCTCCTTGTTTTGTTGTCGTAAACGCAACATCCCCAGATCGAATAAAGAGGTGGGCTGTTCCATCAGCCAGCGAACGGATGAGGCAGATTCCGCGGAACAAAATGGAATATCAAGGGTGAAGAGAGAAAGGAAGGCAACGAGTACCGACTTTTGAGGAAGAGAGTACTTTTTCATAACCCGTCTCTCGTGGTGTTATGCATTAAGCGTTAGCTTATCTTGCGCCCGATTACAGCAAAAAAACAGAACAAGAAAACGGAATCTGTCTAATTTTTTATGCGCAGGAGATCCGAAATGGCAGCGGTGTTTGTGGCATGCTGGTTCTCAGGCAAAACCGGATTAGAGTCCTTCCAGAATGCGTTTTCGGGTAGCCTTCGCCTCATCGTCCGTAATCAGGCCTTTGTCCTGCAACCCCTTCAGCTGCTGCAGACGTTTTTCTACCGACGTGCTCTCTTCATTCTGGTTTGTGCGGGCAGCTTCGGCCGGTTTTCGCTCACCGCATTCGAGTTTTGCCTTTATCCCGTAGCGATAGGCATCCATATCGGCCGGTTGGGTGTAGTCTTTGCAGCCCGTTTTCCGCAGCACAATGATTCCATAAAGTGGTTTTTGGTCAGGGCCATAAGTTGGAGGAAAGACATCCCGCTGACGAATCTCAAGCGGTGTCACCCCGACGTTTTTCCCCATGACGTAAACGTCTGCTCCCGCTGGATCGGACTCAACTGAGATCATGTCGGGGTTGGCTTTGAATGGCGCGCATCCCTGAAGCGAGGCGAGCGCGGCGAATAGCACAGACAACGGAGCAGTTTTATTCATCGAGTTACCCCCAATAGGCGCCGCCGGTGGCGACAATGATGGTGATCAGGCCGAGGACGAGATTGGTGCCGATGAGTTTGCGGATGACGGCGAGCTGTTTTCCGGCGGCAGGAAAATCCTTGGCGGCGATGGCGCGGTTCATGCGCCGATAGGGCGCGAAGAACACGTGCAGGAATATAAGAATCATGGCGATACCGGTCACCTGCATGACGTGGATGTACGGCTTGGCGTTGGCGAAGCCGTTGAATACCCACAATATCATCCAGTAGCCGGTGGTCGGCAGCAGGATCACCACGGCCCACACCCACGGGAAGAAGCGCGCGAAGGTTTGCGACCACAACGGCAGACGCAGCGGCGGTTCGAGCAGGGTCGCGGCCACCGGACGCAGCGCCACGTAGGCGAAGAACATTCCGCCCACCCAGATAACGGCTGAAAGAATGTGCAGCGTGATGGCAACCGGCATGGGAACTCCTGTGAATGACGTTGGTTTCTTGCGACGATCATATTATTCTCTGACGCATGACAACGCTTCAAGATCTTTCGCTGGAGCAGTTACGCGCCCACGCGGTGAAGACCTTCCGCCAGGGGGGCGGTTCACGGCCGGATGTGTTGCTGGTGCAGCTGAACGGTGAACAGGCGATTCTCAAGGACTACGGCCAGGCCGATCCCTGGTTCCGGCGGCTGGTGGGGCCGCTGTCGGCGCGGCGCGAGGCGCGTGCCCTGAAGCAGCTCGAAGGCGTACGCGGTGTGCCGCGCTTGCTGCGTACCGTGGGTCGTGAGGCGCTGCTGATGGAATATGTGCCCGGCACGAGCGCGCGCGAGGTGCCGCCCGGGGGACTGACGCCGCTGTTCTTTCTGCAGTTTTATCATCTGGTCGAGCGTCTGCACGAACGTGGTTTGGCGCATTGCGATCTGCGCAGCCAGGGCAACATCCTCGTCGGTGCCGACGGCGAACCGCACGTGGTCGATTTCACCGCGCATTTTCGCCGTGGTCGTGGCTGGAACCTGGCGGCGCGGTGGATGTATGACAAGCTGTGCGAGGCCGACCGGGTGGCGGTGGCGCGCCTGAAAAAAAGCCGCGCCCCGGACCTGCTGACCGATGCGGAGCATCTGGCGTTGTCACGCGACCGCAAAACCGCCCTGGAGCGGACCGCCCGTTTTATCGGCAAGAGTATACGCAACATCAGCCGCTGGTTACTGACGAAGCGTGGTTGAAACAGGCGCAGAGCCCGGGAGGCGCGCGGTCGACGGGTAACCGGTATAAGGCGTGTTAACCTGCTTTGGGATGTCGGAGGAGACTGCTGTCGTCGGGGCGATAAATATGCAGTCGATTTCGACCGGATTTTTTCGCGGTGTAGCAGGCCGTATCCGCGGCGCGCATGATGTCGGTGATATCGCGATAGCGACCGGGTGCGAGAGTCACGAGTCCGATGCTTGCGCCGACTGTGAAAGCACGTTCCTGCCAGGCAAAACGGAATTCCTGTATGCGGGCCAGGAGGTGGGTCATCAGGCGAACGGCGTTTTCCTCGTCGCAGCGGTCCAGCAGGATGCCGAATTCGTCGCCGCCGAGCCGCGCGATGATGCCGGACTCGCGTACGTGGGCGCGCAGCAGCGCGGCGAATTGACACAGCAGGTCGTCGCCCGCGGCATGACCGCAGGTATCGTTAACTGCCTTGAACTGGTCCATGTCGAGATAACAGAGTGTACGGGCGGATTGGTCGATGCCCTCGTCCAGCGCCTGTTGCAGACGTTGCGCAAATGCACGGCGGTTGTAGACCCCGGTAAGGGCGTCATGGTTTGCCTGGTGCGCGAGTTCGCGCGCCAGTCGCCTGGTGTTGCTCACGTCGCGCAGCACCAGCACGGCCCCGATGATGTGGTTGTCACGGCTGCGGATCGGCGCCACGGAGTGGGCGATGTCGATCTCGCGGCGATCCGGGCGCACGAGCACCACATTACTGTTGGATTCAATGGCCTTGCTGTCGCGCAGGCAGCGCGTAACCGGGTTTTCGACAGGTGTCCGGGTGGCTTCCTCGAACAGGCACAGGAGTTTATCGATCCGGGAACCGTGCGCACTGGCGGCCGTGCAGCCGGTCAGATGTTCAGCCATCGGGTTGAGGTACTCAATGATTCCACTGGCATCGGTCGTGATCACGGCATCGCCAATCGAGTGCAGGGTTACCACGGCCCGTTCTTTCTCGGCGTGCAGGGCGTCTTCCGAGGCTTGTGCCCGGTCGAGGGCTTGACGCAGTTTCTCCTGCTGATGTTGTGCGAGCGTGTCGAGCGCGCGGTTCATGAAGCGCGCGAGGAAACCGAACTCGTCGGTTCGCTGTTCATTGAACCGTTGATCGACGTTGCCCGCCATCACGGCGGTGGCGGTGCGTGTCATGTCCTGAAAAGGCTGGGTGAGCACTTTTTTCAGGATCCACTGCAACACAAAACCGAAGACCATGATGGTCACGCCCAGCACGGTCAGTATTTTCTTGCGCTCAACCGCAACGAGACCGTCAACGTTGGGCAGATATAACGTGAGACGGGCCAATGCATGCCCGGCCTGATTCATCCGATGGTGGAGCGTTGTGCGTTCAATAAATTTGCCGGCAGGGTCCGTCTGGCCGATAGTCACGGCGATGGACTCGAACCGCAAGGTCATGCCGCTGACGGTGTGGTCGGACACCCAGGATTGCAGCGTGTTTTCAATCTCATCGTGGGTGGCGCCGGGGTGCTTATCGAGATAATCGCTTACCCGATAGGCGATCCGGTCTGCCGCCCCTTCAAGGCGTTCGTTGATGGTCTGGTCGAGGTTGTGCAACAAAACAAAAGATCCGATCAACCCCACCAGCACCATCCCCCAGAACACAATAACGGTGATCTTGACGGGCAGGCTCGCCTGCTCCTGGGCCGAATGCGGGACTAGGTGATCTGGTTTCACCGGAAACCCAGTTTTTTGAGGGCGAGTATCATCGGGCAGATTCCGCTCAAGCCCGCGGCGGTGAGGGCGAAGCCGATAAACCAGGGCAGGAACCAGAGTGGCGCGTTGTATACGCCATAGCCCAGGATCAGCAACGCAGCCACGATCAGGCAGAGCGCGCGCTCGGCCTCGAAGTTGATCCGTGCTTTTCCCGCATCCGGCGTCGCCGCGCAGCAACGTGGCAGTTGAATGGTTGGACCATAACGCAGCCGCGAAACGAGCTTGGGAACGCGCCAGTTTGTTATCCCCTGAAAAACCAGGAGGGCAACCAGGGCCCAGAGGACAGCCGGGAAATCAAGGTAGAGGCCAAGCAGCAGCAGTGTGCCGATGATGATGCGGAAGATGCGTTCGGTCATGGTCTTCTCGTATTGGCGGAAGCCAGTGGGTGGTCGGCGCAAGGCCAGTAAAATTCCGATACTGTGTTCTTTGTTACAGGTTGCTACTCAATTTGGTACGGGACATACCCGTAAGTATATGCAAGGTATATGCCAAAGTTTTTTGATTCCACAACTATTTTTCTTGTAAAACAGTATGTTATGAAATACCGATAAAATCGGTGTTCTGTGACAGGCAGTGTTGGTGCATGGTTTCGTGACTTGAGGAGCGGTGGTTCACGTTCCTGTGGGCACACATGGCGCACGATCAGGATCGGGCGCTTATGTAGTGTGCTGAAATGGCCATGTTGCTCCGCCATAACCCCAGAGTGTCGCTGGCTGAAAACTTCCTGCCGTTCGGGTAAAGTGCGCCCTTTTTATACAATCATTCCGGCAACCAAAGGTTCACCATGCGCGATTACCAGATTGCTCCTTCCATCCTGTCGGCCGACTTCGCCCGTTTGGGTGAGGAGGTCACCAACGTCCTCGCCTCCGGCGCCGACATCGTCCATTTCGACGTGATGGATAACCATTACGTTCCCAATCTCACCATCGGCCCGCTGGTGTGCGAGGCGCTGCGCAAGCACGGCGTGAAGGCGGACATCGACGTGCATCTGATGGTCAAGCCGGTGGATCGCATCATTCCGGATTTCGCCAAGGCCGGTGCGTCCTATATAACGTTTCATCCGGAGGCCTCCGAGCATATCGACCGTACCCTGCAACTGATCAAGAGTGAGGGCTGCAAGTGTGGCCTCGTGTTCAATCCGGCGACGCCGCTCGACTACCTCAAGTACACCCTCGACAAGGTCGACATGGTGCTGCTCATGAGCGTCAATCCGGGTTTCGGCGGCCAGAGCTTTATCAAGTCGGCGCTCGACAAGCTGCGCGAGGCGCGCAAGCTGATCGACGCCTCGGGCCGCAAGATCCGTCTCGAGATCGACGGCGGTGTAAAGGTCGACAACATCCGCGAGATTGCCGAAGCCGGCGCCGACACCTTTGTCGCCGGCTCCGCCATTTTCAGCGCGGGCAAGAGCAGCGATCCCAACCGTTACAACTCGGTGGTCGCGGCGATGCGCGCCGAGCTGGCCAAGGCCAAGGTGTGATGGAATCCACCGCACGTAAGATGGCGACGTTCCCGCTGGCCGTGAAGATGGTCATGATCGACCTCGACGGCACGCTCATCGATACCGCGCCGGACATCGCCAACTGCGCCAACTGCATGTTGCGCGACCTCGGGCACGCCGAGCGCCCGCTCGCGACCGTGCTTACCTGGATCGGCAACGGCGTGCCGCAGCTCGTGAAACGAGCCCTCACCGGCGAGATGTGGGCCGAGCCGGAGGCCGCGCTGTTCGAGCGCGCCCATGCCCTGTTCGAGAAGCACTATGCCGCCGGCGTGGCCGAGCTCTCGCGCCCCTTCCCGGGAGTGGTGGAAGGTCTCGAGCGCCTGAAGGCGGCGGGTTACCGTCTGGCCTGCATCACCAACAAGGCGGAGTCGTTCACCGTTCCGCTGCTGAAACACCTCGACCTGCATAAGTATTTCGAGCTGATCCTGTCGGGCGACTCGCTGCCGAAGCAGAAGCCTGACCCGCTGCCGCTGCTGCATGCCTGTCGGCATTTCGGCATTACCCCGGACCACGGGGTGCTGGTCGGCGATTCCAGCAACGACGTGCAGGCGGCGCGGGCGGCCGGCATGCCTGTTATTTGCGTGACATATGGCTATAATCACGGTCACGATATCCGCGAATCCCACCCCGACGCGGTGGTGGATTCGCTGACCGAAGTACCGCCGCAACTGCGGCTCTATGCGTAGACGACACTCATGAGACTCAGAAACTGGAAATGGATGGATACGCGCTGGTGGTGGGCCTGGCCTGCTGCTCGTGCCGTTGTTCGTTCATAACTGTTCTGTGATCTCATGGTGATACATGTCGTTAAGCAAAAAAGATTTCGATAGCTACGCCACTCAAGGTTTCAACCGCATCCCCCTGATGCGTGAGGTCCTGGCGGACCTCGATACCCCTCTCAGCGTTTACCTCAAGCTCGCCCGCGGGCCCTACTCCTACCTGTTCGAGTCGGTGCAGGGCGGCGAGAAGTGGGGCCGCTATTCGATCATCGGCCTGCCGGCGCGGACGCTGTTGCGCGTCTTCGGTGATGAGGTGACGGTGGAGAAGGACGGCACCATCGTCGAGCGCGAAACCGCGCAGGACCCGCTCGACATGGTC